>Ga0315902_10000443_pt1 | contig 69706 bp, 66 predicted proteins | sample LakEriMetagenome_9_FD_203523 | JGI IMG/M metagenome (GOLD analysis project Ga0315902, IMG submission 203523) | Freshwater fungal communities from buoy surface, Lake Erie, Ohio, United States - Buoy 12 MA117 | ecosystem: Environmental > Aquatic > Freshwater > Lake > Lake biofilm | place: USA... | reverse complement strand
CTCGTGGGCCGAGGGACAGATGGTCCACGGGTCGCAGTCGGTGATTACCATCTGCCAGGAACTGCAGGACACGGTGGTGGCGATGGGCGCGGGCGAGCGGTCGCTGCTCATCGAAAACGTCATGGGAGGTGATGTCGACGAGCCCCCCTCGCTGGCGGCAGCGGCGGTGCGTCCCCAGTGGGGCATTGCCGACGAGGCGCCGCTGGCCCTGTATACGGGGACGTTCGAGGCCTATCAGGGCGTCGACCTGCTCATCGATGCGTCGGCGCGCATGGCGCGGCAGGTGCCGGCGGCGCGCGTATTGGTGGTGGGAGGCGACCCGGGGCAGGTCGAGGCGGCCAGGCGCCGGGCGCACGAGGCCGGGGCGGGGCACGTCATGGTCTTCACCGGACAGCAGCCGGCCCGCGAGATTCCCAGCTACGTCGCGGCGTGCGATGTGCTGGTGTCGCCGCGCATCCGCGGCACCAACACCCCGCTCAAGATTTATTCGTACCTGCGGTCGGGTAAGGCCATCATCGCGACCAACCTGCTGACCCACACCCAGGTGCTGTCGGCCGACACGGCCTGCCTGGTGTCACCGACGCCCGACGCGTTTGCCGAGGCGATGGTCACGCTGCTGGGTGACCGCGCGGCCCGTGAGGCGCTGGCGGACCAGGCCCGCCGTCTGGCCGAACAGAAGTACAGCCGTCGCGTCTATCTGCAGCGCACGGCCGAGGCCTATGCCCGCCTCGGGGTCACCACGGGCACGGAGACGGTCGAGGCATGACGGTGCTGGTCACCGGGGCCACCGGGTTTACCGGAGGCCACCTCGCGGCGACGCTGGCCCGGCGCGGGCACCACGTGCGGGCGCTGGTCCGCGCACGCAGTCGCGATCGGTTCCAGACGTCGCCCCTGCCGGCTCTCGGCGTCGAACTCGTTGAGGGCGATCTCGCAGACCGCGCCTCTCTCGAGCGGGCGACGAGAGGCGTCGAGGTCGTGTATCACATCGCCGCCACGTATCGGGAAGCCGGCCAGCCGGACGAGGCCTACCGGCGGGTGAACGTGGATGGCACGCGCGCACTGCTCGAGGCGGCCCGGTCGGCCGGTGTGCGACGGGTCGTGCACTGCAGCACGGGAGGTGTGCACGGGCACATCGCCAGGCCACCGGCCACCGAAGACGCCCCGTTCAATCCGGGTGACATCTACCAGGCCTCGAAGCTCGAGGCCGAGCAGGCCGCGCGCCGCTACGGCGACGAGACGGGTCTCGATGTCGTGGTCGCCCGCCCCATTGGCATCTACGGCCCGGGAGACACGCGCTTCCTCAAGATGTTCCGCGGGCTCGCCCGGGGACGATTCCCCCTGCTGGGATCGTGCGAGGCGTTCTATCACCTCACCTACATCGACGATCTCGTCGAAGGCTTCATCCTCTGCGGCGAGGTGCCCGCCGCCCGGGGGCGCACCTACATCCTCGCCGGACCGCGCTACACCACGCTGAACGACCTGGTGGCGCTGGTGGCCCGCGAGGTCCGGGGGCGGCCGCCTCGCCTGCACCTGCCGGTCTGGCCCTTCTTTGTCGCCGGCGCCCTGTGTGAACTGGTCTGCGTGCCGCTGGGGATCGAGCCGCCGCTCTACCGGCGACGGGTCGACTTCTACACCAAGAGCCGGGCGTTCGACACGACGCGCGCCCGCACCGAACTGGGCTATGCCCCGGCCGTCGACCTCGAGGAAGGCATCCGCCGCACGGCGGACTGGTATCGACAGGAGCACCTGCTGTGAGCACACCCTCCCGTCCGCTGCATGTCGTGCATGTCTGCGATCACCTGGGCTGGGCCGGGTCACGCATGCATGGGGTCAAGCGGCTCTTCGCGTGGATGATTCCGAGGTTCGATGCCTCGCGCTACCGCGTGACGCTGGTCAGCCTGCGACGGAAGGACCTCAGCGAAGACACGCTCGAGCAATTCGGGATTGACGTCACCTATCTGGGCCGGCACAAGTTCGACCCGGGCACCTACGCGGCGCTGCTCAAGGTGCTGCAGGCCCAGCAGGCCGACATCGTGCACCTGCACGGCTACGGTGCCACCACGTTCGGACGGCTGTGCGCATGGCGCCTGGGGATCCCGGCCATCCTGCACGAGCACGCCAACCACGGTGATACGCCGTGGTTCCAGAAGATCGCCGACCGGCTGCTGGCGCCGCACACCGATGTGGCCCTGGCGGTGTCGGCCTCGACGGCCGAGTTCACCATCCGCGCGCGCCTGATGCCGGCCGAGCGGACCCGGACGGTCTACCTCGGTGCACCGCTCGATGAGTTCGCCCGCGTGCGCCAGCCGCACGAGGTGGCCGAGGCCCGGGCGGCCCTGGGCATCCGGCCCGAAGATATCGCCGTCGGCACGGTGACGCGGCTCATGCCCTCGAAGGGGAATGAATACCTGGTGGCGGCGGTGCCGGAGATTGTGCGGCGCCATCCCCGCGCCCGGGTGTTTATCGTGGGCGAGGGCGAACTGCAGCCGGCCCTCGAAGCGCAGGCATCGGCGCTGGGGCTGGGCGACCACCTGGTGTTCTCGGGCTTTCAGCGCGACGTGGCCGCCGTGCTGTCGGCCCTCGACGTGCTGGTGTTCCCCTCGCTGTGGGAAGGCACGCCGCTCACCGTGTTCGAAGCCCTGGCCATGGGCAAGCCCATCGTCGCCACCGACGCTGACGGACTGATGGACGTCCTCGTCGACGGCCGTGACGCGCTGGTCGTGCCGCGGCGCGATCCGGCGGCCCTGGCCGGCGCGGTTGGCCGGCTGCTCGACGATCCGCCGCTGGCCGCACGGCTCGGGAACGGAGCGAGAACGACCGGTGCCCGCTACGACATCCAGGCGTTCGTGCATAAGATGGAGCGGCTGTATGACCTGCTGCAGGCCACCTCGCGCGCCACCCGGCGGCAGGGCGTGCTGCAGGCTGACCTGTCCTTCCTGGAGCAGTAGCGCCCGATGACGATTGATGCGCCTGTCGCCGAACGTCTGACTGGTCGCAGTGCCGGCTGGCGGCTCGGGGCGTCGGCGACGCTGGCCCTCGGCGCCGTCCTGCTGACCTGGGCCCTGACGGTCGACTATGCCGACACGTTTGAAGGGTTTTTCGGCGACGCGGCAACCTACTACAGCCTCGGGCACAGCATCGCCGCCGACGGCGACTTCGAGTACCGGCGCACCGACCTCGAGCGGGTGTGGCACGAGTTCCCCGTCGGACCGCAGGGCCTGTTCCTCAAGCGCGGCACCGATCTCGACATCGCCTGGACGACGACGCCCCCGTTCCTGCACATCACAAGCCGCCCCGACCCCGACCTGAGTCACTTCTACTACGCGAAGGCCTTCATCTATCCGCTTTTCGCCGCGCCGTTCGTGCGGGTGTTCGGCACCAACGGGTTTCTGGTCTTCCATGCGCTGCTGATGACCCTGATGTTCCTGTGCGCCTACGCCTTCCTGGTGGCGCGCAGCCGTCCGGTCGCCGCCGCCACGTATGCCGTGGCGTATCTCTTCGTGTGCGTGGCGCCGGTCTATCTGGTGTGGGTGACGCCTGACTTCTTCAACATGGCGATGGTCACCTTCGGGTATTTCTTCTGGGCCTACAAGGACGTGGTGGGGCCGGCGGCCGTGGCCTGGTCGGCGAAGGCCCGCGTGCGGTGGCTGCTCGGCACCCGCTCAGATGCCGTCGCCGCCATCTTCCTCGGCATCGCCACTTTCTCGAAGCCGACCCACGTCGTCCTGATCCTGCCGCTGCTGGCCTCGGCACTGCTGCGCCGTCAGTGGCAGCGGACCGTGCGCATTGGCGCATTTTTCGGGTTGACCGTGGTGCTGCTGTTTGCGGCCAACGTGGCCATCACCGGGGAATGGAACTATCAGGGGGGCGACCGGCGCACGTTCTACAACGGCAGCGGTGGCTTTCCGTTTCTCAACGATGACTTCTATGTCATCGGGCAGGGCCGCACCACCAATGAAGTGCCTCTCGAAGTACTGACCGGTCGCGAGGCGCTCGTCGATGTGTTCCGGCACAACCTCGGGTACTTCCTGCTCGGGCGGCACACCGGGTTCCTGCCGTACTTCTTCCCAGGCGTGATGTCGGTGCTGCTATTCCTGGCCGCCACGCGAGACCGTGCCGTGTGGCAGTGGCTGACGCTGCTGGCCGGCGTGGGGGCCGCCATCGGGCTCATCCTCTACATGCCCTTCACGTATTCGGGGGGCGGTGCACCAATCGGGAACCGCTATTTCCTGGGCACCTATCCCGTGTTCCTGTTCCTGACCCCCGCCCTGCAGACGTCGGTGCCGGCGCTGCTGGCGATCGTCGTGAGTGGGGCCTTCACGGCACAGCTCATCTTCAATCCGGTCGGGGCCTCGCGCAACCCCGACCAGCACACCGGGCGCGGGCCCTTCCGCTGGCTGCCCATCGAGCTGACGCTGGTCAATGACCTGCCCGTGAATGTGCGACCCGAGCGGTCGCGGCAGCCCCTCGGTACCGACGAGGCACCGATCCTGGCCTACTTCGTGGATGGCCATGCCTACAACCGCGAGGGCCGCAGCTTCTGGGTGAAGGGCGAGCGCGAGGCTGACATCATTCTGCGCGCCCCGGTCACCGCCGATGACCTGCCCACCGGCCGCGTGGTGACGCCGCGCCGTCTGCAGGCCGTCGAGCTCATGCTCGAGTCGGGGCCCCGCGCCACCACGGTCACTGTCGAGACCGACGGCGCTGCGCAGACGGTGTCGCTGCCCGCCAGCGCCCGGCAGCAGGTGCGGCTGCCGATGGCGCGCGGCGTGCCCTACCGGCCCGATCCGCGGTATCCCACCAACTACGTCTACCGCCTGCGCATCGGTACGGATCGCGGCTTCGTGCCGCTCTTTGAAACCGGCGTCAACGACTCGCGGTATCTCGGCGTGCACGTCACGCTGCGCCCGGTGTACGAGTAGTCATGGCGACAGTCGCAGTGGTCACGGCCAGCCCGGCGTTTGCGGAAGGCGGTCATCTGGTGATGGCCCGCGAGCTGGTGCAGGCCCTCCGTGCGTCCGGGCATCAGGCGGGGCTCATCGTGACACCGCAGAATCGCTTCGGGCGGCAGGGCACGGCATACTTGGCCGCCTGGTGCACCGATGTGGGGCTGGCGCATGAGAATCAGAAAATCGATCAGGTGATTTCGCTGCGCTTTCCCGCATATGCGGTGCAGCATGACCACCACGTGCTGTGGCTCAACCATCGAATGCGCGAGTACTACGACCTGTGGGACCGCTTCTCGCAGGGCCTCGGCTGGAAGGCGCGGGCGAAGGAGCAGGTGCGGCGGGCCCTGATTCACCGGGCCGACAAGTGGCTGTTCGATCGCATGGCGCGCCGCTACGTGATTTCGTCGACGGTGCAGGCCCGGCTGCAGCGCTGGGGCGGCACCCCATCCACTGTGCTGTATCCACCGCCGCCGGTGCGCGAGTATCGCTGCGACGGCTACGACGATTATCTGTTTGCCGTCTCCCGGCTGGCACCGCTCAAGCGCTTCGACCTGCTGCTGCGCGCACTGGCCGAGCCGGTGGCCGCCGGCATCCGGTGTGTCATCGCCGGAGAAGGGGGCGAGATGCCGTCCCTCCTGCGACTGCGGGCGCAGCTGGGCCTCGAGACGCGCGTGCACTTCGCGGGCCGGATGTCCGATGCCGCCATGGTGGAACACCTCGCGCGGTGCCGCGCCGTGGCCTTTGTGCCCTGGAACGAAGACTACGGGTTTGTCACGGTCGAGGCGTTCTCGTGTGCCAAGCCGGTCATCACGGTGACCGACAGCGGCGGCCCTGCCGAGCTGGTGACCGACGGTGTCAGCGGGGCGGTGGCGGCCCCCACCCCCGAAGCCCTGGGCCTGGCCATCAGCCAGGTGATGCGTGACCGTACCCGTGCGATTCGCATGGGCGAGGCCGGGCAGGCCGTGGTGGCGCCGATGACCTGGGACGCGGCCGTTCGCGAGCTGGTGCGCTAGCCGCCGCCTGCGTCGCGGGCCAGCCGGCGTGCCGCCTCGTCGAGCAAGCGCACGATGCCGCGCACGGGCACCGTTTCGATGTGTGGAGCGTGGAACAGCCCGCTGACCGCATGGTCGAGGATCGTCGGGCCCCAGATGAAGCCGCGCTGCGCGCGGTCGATCAGCTCACGCGCGCGTGCCGTCGGCAGTCTCCGGTCGCCGTCCACCAGCAGCAGCTCGAGATCTCCGGCACTCAGCACCGACTTGAGCTGCGCGTGATAGCGGGGCGATCCCCCGACGATGAGGACGCGGTGGCACGCCGCCTTGCGGCAGGCCTCCAGAAACCTACGTGCGGCCGCGGCGATGCTCGAGCCGCCGCACACATCGCACTCCTCAGGTGAGACGTCAACGACCGCAGGCTGCGTCATCCCGGAGCGGCACGACGCGCACGCCCACCCCACCTTGTCGGTCAGCAGGCGCTTCAGCTCGTCAGGCTGGGTCGTTTCCAGATGTCTGACCACCTTTTCCGCCCGCGAAGGCTCGAGCTGCAGCAGCGCCTGCGCGAACCGCGTGACCGGGGACGGCAGGGCCAGCGCCTCAAGGACGTCCCACAGGGGCACCGCCCGGCGTGCCGCGGCGTCGGCGGCAGCGGCACGGTCGCGTGCCTGTGTGAGCTGCTCGTGCAGCCTGCCGATCTGTCCCAGCAGTGACTTCCGATCCGTCTCCAGCGTCTGCCGGGCTGCCTGCGCCTCGGCCAGCTGCCGGTGCAGCGCGTCATGCGCCGCCTCCCGCTCTGCAGCCGCCACCTCGTTTGCGGACAGCCGCTCGGCGAGGGCGCGCACCTGTGCCTGGGCGGCGTGCGCCTCGGCCCGCGCCGCATCACGCGCCTCCTCGGCCTCGTGGAGGCGCGCGCTCAGCGACGGTGGCCCGGGCGGCGGCGGTGCCAGGGCCACGTCGGGCTCGGGTGCGACGGGGCGCGTCGCTATGCGCTCGGGGCCCCCGCGCCGCAGGCGCCGTACCTGCGGGTCGCCTTCCATGGCCTTGCGGAATTCGTCGTCGGGATGCATGGGAACAGTGCCAGACCCAGCCTATCCTATCGGTGGCCCGGCCGGAGCGCGGGAGCGTTTCCGGGGCTTCCATCGTCTAACATGGCAGAGTTCATCGTGCGTCTTTCCACCACAGCCTGGCTCCTGATCAGTCTCTCGCTGGCGGCGGCCTGTAGCCGCGAGCCCTCGGCCTCCGAGGCCGGGGCTGCTCCGCCCATGTCCGCGGCGACGGACAGCGCCGCCCCCGTGCGGTCCGACGCGCCGATGCCTGATGCTCCCGGCATTGCCATGCTGGGCGACAGCCTCACGGCGGGCCTGGGTCTGGACACCCCCGACACCTATCCGTCGCTGATTGAGGGACGGCTGCGTGCCGAGGGCATTTCGCGTCCCGTGCTCAATGCCGGCGTCTCTGGTGACACATCGGCCGGTGGCCTGCGGCGCCTGCCGTGGGTGATGGAAACGCGCCCGGCCATCCTGCTGGTGGCGCTGGGGGGCAACGATGCCCTCCGGGGGCTGCCCATCGCTGACCTGCGGCGCAACCTGGCCGCCATTATCGAGGGCGGGCAGAAGGGCGGGGCCCTCGTGATTCTGGCCGGCATGGAGGCGCCTCCCAACAACGGCCCCGAGTACACCGCGGCGTTTCGCCAGGTCTACCGCGACCTGGCCCGTGAGTACGACGTGCCATTGATTCCGTTCCTGCTCGAGGGCGTCGGCGGTGATCCGACGCTCAACCAGGCCGACGGCCTCCATCCCAATCCCGAGGGCGCGCGGCGCGTGGCCGACCTCGTCTGGCGTGCGCTTGAACCGCACCTTTCCCGGCTCCGGTCGTCTTCATGATTTCCCTCCGACAGGTCAGCAAGGTCGTCGACAGCGGCGGCCATCCGCTCACGATTCTGCATCCGCTCTCCCTCGACATCGCTGCCGGGCGCTCGGTGTCGATCATCGGGCCCTCCGGCAGCGGCAAGTCGACGCTGCTGGGGCTGATTGCCGGGCTCGATGCGCCGACGACCGGGCAGATCTTCATCGACGGGATCGATATCACGGCCCTCGACGAAGATGCGCTGGCGGCCCTGCGGGGCGAGAAGATCGGGTTCGTCTTCCAGTTCTTCCACCTCGTGCCGTCGCTGACGGCGCTCGAGAACATTCAGGTGCCCATGGAAATTGCGGGTCGCGCCGATGCGCGCGAACGTGCGCAGGCCCTGCTCGACGAGGTGGGCCTGCACGACCGCGGACACCACTATCCGTCCCAGTTGTCCGGCGGCGAGCAGCAGCGCGTGGCGATTGCGCGCGCGCTGGCCAACGATCCGCCGCTCATCCTCGCCGATGAGCCCACCGGCAACCTCGACAGTGCCAACGGCCGGCACATTCTCGACCTGCTGCTCGAGGTCAAGACGCGTCGCCATGTCACGCTGGTGATGGTGACGCACGACCCGGCCATCGCCGCAATCACGGATGAGCGCATCGTGATGCGCGACGGACGGTCGGTGGGGGAGGGGGGCCAGGGCGCCCCGTCGGCCTGATGTTCGTCCGCCGCATGATTCAGCGCGAGCTGCGGTCCTCCTGGCGCCGACTCGTCTTCTTCTTCATCTGCATCGCCATCGGCGTCGGAGCGATTGTGACGCTCCGCTCGGTCATCCACAGCGTGCGTCAGGCGTTTGCCGGCGAGGCGCGCTCGCTTATCGCGGCCGACGCGGTCATCAGCAGCAACCGCGAGTTTCCGGATGCGCTGCGCGGACGCATCGACGAGCGCCTGGCCGCGGCGGGCGCCCAGTCGACGCGCTCGGTGGAACTGGCGACGATGGTGCGCGGTGAGGCCGAGGGCAGCCGTACCCGCATGGTCGAGCTGAAGGCGGTGGAGGCCGGGTTTCCTTACTACGGTCGCATGACCCTGGCTGGAGGGCAGCCGTATTACTTCCGCCTGCTCGAGAACGGCGGGGCCATTGTCCGGCCAGAGCTCGAGGCCCAGCTGGGCCTCGGGGTCGGCGACCGCATTGTCATCGGCGGACGGTCGTTCGAGATTCGTGCTCTGCTGGATGCCGAGCCGGGCCGTCGCCTCGGGGCGTTCTCGCTCGGGCCGCGTGTGTTTGTCTCGATGGCCGACCTCCAGCAGACCGGGCTGATCAGCTTTGGCAGCCGCGCCACCCACCAGCAGCTGGTCCGCGTGCCCGATGCGGCCCTCGACCCGCTGGTCACGGAGCTGCGAACCGACTTCACCGACTCGTTCGTGCGCATCCGGTCATACAAGGCGCAGGAGGACGACATCGGCGAAGACTTTGAGCGCGCTGAAAACTACCTGAGCCTCGTAGGCCTGGTCATCGTCGTGCTGGGCGGCATCGGGGTGTCGAGCGTCACGCGCGTATTCGTGCAGCAGAAGATTCGCGCCATTGCGGTGCTCAAGTGCATCGGCGCGCGGTCGTCGCAGCTGCTGGCCATCTATCTGGCGCAGGTGGTGGTGCTGGGGCTGCTCGGCAGCGTCATGGGGGTGGCCCTGGCCTGGCTGACGGTGCACACGGTGCCGGGGCTGCTGCTGGGGCCGGCGACGCCGGGCGTGACCATCACCTACGGCCTGACGCCCTCGGCGGTGTCGCAGGGGGTGGGCATCGGGCTGGCGGTGTCCCTGCTGTTTGCCATCGTGCCGTTGCTGGACGTGCGGCACGTCAAGCCGTCACGCCTGCTGCGCGATGATTCGGTCCGGGCGCCCCGCGACTGGTGGCAGCTGGCGGCGGTGGCGGGGGTGGCCCTGGCGTTGGTAGGGCTGACGATCTGGCAGGCGGGCTCGTGGCGCATTGGCCTGGTAGTCATTGTGGGCCTGCTGGCCACGGCTGGTGCCCTGCACGTGGCGGGGCTGGTCATGGTGCGGGCCATTGCGCCGCTGGCACGGTCGCGGCGGTTTGCGCTGCGCCACGCCGTGCTGCAGCTGGCCCGGCCCGGCAGTCAGGCGCGCATCGTGCTGCTGGCGGTGGGGCTGGGCAGCTTCTTCATCGTGGGAGTCAGGGCGCTGCAGGAGAACCTGCTGCAGCAGTTCGCCCTCGATGTCTCAAACGAAGCCCCGGACATGTTCCTCATCGACATCCAGTCCGATCAGGTTGATGCCGTGCGGGGGGCCATCCGAGCCGTGCAGGAGCCGGGTAGTCCCGAACCCCGCCTGATTCCCGTCCTCCGGGCGCGTGTAACAGGCGTCGAGGGACGCACCCTGCAGCTCGAGCGCTACGAGGACGTGCGCGAACGGGGCTCGCTGGCCCGCGAATACACCGTCACCTTCCGTGAGGGCCTCGAACAGAACGAACAGGTGATTCAGGGCGCCTTCTGGTCGGCTCCGGGACCGTCGGAGGCCGACGCCACAGAAGTGTCCATCGAGGAGAGCGTGGCGCTGCGCTTCGGCATCGCCCCTGGCGACCTGATGCGGTTCGATGTGCTCGGGCGGCCCATGGCCGCGCGGGTGACCAGCGTGCGCCGCGTCAACTGGGGCGACAGCCGGGCTGGTGGCTTCATGTTTGTCTTCCGTCCCGGGATGATCGACCGCGCGCCGCATGGGGCGATCGGATTCTTCAAGGGACCGACCGACGCCGCCGCCCGCGCCCGCCTGCAGGCCACACTGGTTCAGCTGGCTCCGAATGTGTCGGTCATCGACGGCCGCGAGATCCTGCAGGCCGTCAAGGGCGTGGTCGACAACGTCACGCTGGCCGTGACGGTCGTGGGGTCGCTCGTCGTCGTGAGCGGCCTGCTAATTCTGATTGGCGCCGTGTCGATGACGAAGTTCCGGCGCGTCTATGAGGCCGCCATCTTCAAGACGCTGGGGGCGGGGCGGCCGCTCATGACAGCCGTGCTCACCATCGAATACGGCCTGCTCGGTCTCCTGGCAGGCACGATTGGGGCTGGGGCGGCGCTGGGGCTCACCTGGGGCATCTCGCGGTTCGCCCTCGACATTCCTTTCCGGGCGCTGCCCGGCCTGACAGCCGGTGCCATCGTCGCCACCACGGTGCTCGTGGCCCTGGTCGGCGTGGCCTCGAGCTGGGACGTCCTGACGCAGAAGCCCCTCGGGACCCTTCGAGGCGAATAGCGTCCAGGGTGCAGGTGCGTTCGGAGCCCCCACACCCTGACCGGCAGACCACACCTGGGCAGCGACCCGTGCGTGGTACAATTTTGAGGTTCTGCCCCTCCGGCTGGGGGCACTCAGAGGAGTGGCCCGTCGATGAACGAAGCGGTCTTCAGAGACGCCCTGCAACAGAAGCGCGCCGAACTGCTCGGCGGCTCAGGCGGCAGGCCGTTGCAGTATCAGATGGAGCACAACAGCGGTCGCCAGGGGGACCTGGCCGACCAGGCGGATGGCACAAACGAAGTGCACATCCAGTTGCGCCTCAAGCAAACCGATGCGAAGATTCTCGTGGCCATTGACGAGGCCCTTCAGCGCCTCGACAAGGGGACCTATGGAATCTGTCGCGACTGTGGCGAACCGATCGCCCCGGCGCGTCTGGCGGCAATCCCATGGACGCGGGTGTGCATCACCTGCAAGGAAAAGCAAAAAGCGTGAGCACCGAACTGTCGCATCTCATCCGGGACTTCTATCTGGCCCGCCTGGCCCTGCTCATCCGGCACGAGGAGGTGGCGCGTCACGTCAGTGATTACGACGTGAACAACGCCTACCAGTACGTCATCAACCGGGAAGAGGCCCACGTCTCGTGGCTGCAGCACGCGCTGCTCGACCTGCACGCCTCCATCCCGCCTGACCCGGCGCGTCCGACGGTGACTGCGCCAGCGGGCAAGAACGGCTGGACGTCCCTGGCGGCCGACGATGCGCGCGCGCAGCGGCAGTTTGTCGAATCCTGGCGTCCGCGTGTCGAGGGCATCACGCATGCGCGGCACCAGAAGATGCTGACGGTCATTCTCGGTGAGATGCTCGAGCAGGCCCGCATCTTCGAACACGGCGCTGCCGGTCGTGACGACCTGATTGGTTCACACCTGGCCATCAACGCCCGCGAGGGCGTCGTGGCCAACACCCGCTGGATGGAATAGGCGGGGCCTTCATGGCCTCGTCTTCCGTGCGTGTCGCCGTCGCCCTGGGGTCGAACCTGGGCGACCGGCACGAGCACATGCGCTGGGCCTGTGAACGGCTCGGTCGCCTCCTGACGGGCGTCCGCACGTCGTCCGTCATCGAGACCCCCCCATTCGAAGTCCCCGACCCTGACGCGCAGGGGCCGTACCTCAACGCAGCGCTGACAGGCGCGACGACGCTGTCTGCGGTACAGCTGCTCGCTGAACTGCAGGCCCTCGAGGCCGAGCGCGGCCGCGCGCGCACGCATCGGAATGCGGCGCGCACACTCGACCTCGATCTGATTCTGTTCGGGGATGCCGTGCTGGACCAGCCGGCGCTGACGGTGCCGCACCCCCGCTTCCGCGAACGGGCCTTCGTGCTGGCCCCGCTCGCGGAAGTGGCGGGCGACTGGATCGACCCGGTGACCGGGCTGACGGTTACTGCGCTGCTTCGGCGCCTGAACGACCGCGCCTGAAGATGCCGGACAGGCCCTCGTCGAAGAGGGTGTACATCGCCGGCACAAACACCAGCGTGATCAGCGTCGAGGTGATCAGCCCGCCGATGACGACCCGGGCCAGTGGGGCCTGAAGCTCGGCACCTTCACCGATGCCGAGGGCCATGGGCACCAGGCCCAGGGCGGTGCAGAGCGAGGTCATCAGAATCGGGCGGAGGCGGTGCCGTCCGGCGATTTCGATGGCCTTGCGGGTCGGAATGCCGTCGCGGTCACGAAGGGTGTTGGTGTAATCGACGAGCAGGATGGCATTGCTCACGACGATGCCGGCCAGCATGATGACGCCGATATAGGCCTGCATGCTGAAGGCCGTCTTCGTGACGAGGAGGATGCCCACCACGCCGATGGCCGCCAGGGGAATCGAGAAGATGATGATGAACGGATCGCGCAGCGACTCGTACTGCGACGCCATCACGGTATAGACGAGGACGATGGCGAGAATCAGCACCAGCTGCAACTCGCGGAAGCTCTTTTCCTGCTCTTCCACTTCGCTGCCGAAGCCGACGGCAAAATCCTTGGGCACGGTGATTTCGCCCATGCGGGCCTGGGCATTGCTGACCGCCTCGCTGAGCGTGACCTCGGTTTCAGCGCTGACACGCTGAATGCGCTCCTGATTCTTGCGGTCGATCGACACCGGACCGGTGTCGCGGTCGATGATCATGACGTTCTTGGCGGGCAGGACCTGTCCGGCGGGCGTGCTGAGCAGCACGTCGCCCACCGAGGCGACCTCGCCGCGATCTTCCTCGCGCAGCCTGACGACGATGGGATACTCGTTGCCGGCGTCGCGGAAGAATGCGGCCTGGGTACCGGCGACGTTGGTGCGGATGGTGTTGGCCACGCCGGTGACGGTCATGCCGAGCAGCGCGGCCTTGTCACGGTCCACCCGGACGGCGAGTTCGGGCCGGCCCTCCTCGCGCTGCAGGCGCGAGTCGGCGATGCCGGGCGTCGAGTCGAGCATCGTCTTGACGTCCTGGGCGATGCGCTTCGACTCGGCGAGGTCGTAGCCCATGATCTCCACCGAAAGACGGCCGCCACCGCCGCCGCCGCCCATGCCGCGCATCATGCCCTGACCGCCCGACGCTCGGGCGCGGACGATGACACCGGGGATGCCTGACAGCTGGCGGCGCAGTTCCATCGAGATCTGCTCGTTGGTGCGCTGGCGTTCCGTGCGGGGCACCAGGCGCACCTGGATGCTGCCGCGATGCGACGAGGTGGGACCAAAGCCGCCGCCGCCGCCGCCGCCCGCCTGGGTGATGAGCATCGTGGCTTCGGGCACGTTGGTCCGGATGCGATCTTCCAGTTGCAGCAGCACGTCTTCGGTGAGTTCGATTCGGGTGCCGACGGCCAGTTCGGCGTCGACAGTGACTTCACCCTCGTCGGTGGTCGGCTGGAACTCGAACCCGATGCGGGGCAGTAGCAGGACGGCCACGACGAAGAGGCCAAAGCCGGTGGCGAATACGGTAGGCCGGTGCCGCAGGGCCACGCCCAGGGCGCGTCCATAGCCGTTGTCGATGCCGTCGAGGAACCGGTCAACACCACGGTTGAGCGCCCCGAAGACTCCCTTGGCGTCCTTGCCGTGGCTGGGCGGGTCGAGCAGGCGCGAGCAGAGCACCGGAACAATCGTCACGGCCACGAGCAGCGACATGGCCAGCGAGAACGACACGACGGCCGCCAGCTGTCCGAACATGATGCTCGATACGCCGGTCAGGAACAGCATCGGCACGAACACGGCGATGTGAGTCAGCGTCGAGGCGAGGATGGCTGACCAGACCTCTTCAGAACCGTCGATGGCCGCCGTCATCCGATCCTTGCCCATCTCGAGGTGCCGGTATGTGTTCTCGAGCACGACGATCGCAGCATCGACAATCATGCCGATGCCCAGTGCCAGGCCCCCGAAGGTGAGCGTGTTGAGCGTGTAGCCCCCGAAGTAGAGCAGTGCGAAGGTGCCGATGACCGAAATCGGAATGGAGGTGCAGATGATCAGCGTCGACTTGAGGTCGCGCAGGAAGAGATAGATGATCGCGATGACCAGCAGGCTGCCGAGCATGGCGTGTTCCTGCACGCTGCCGATGGCGCGCTCGATGAAGATCGACTGGTCGTCGAGGAGCTGCAGGCGCATGCCCGAGACCTCGCGGTTGATGCGGTCGATCTCGGCGCGGACGCCTTCGGCGATTTCAATCGTATTGGTGCCCGACTGCTTGGTGACGCGCATGCGGATGCCGGGCTTGCCGTTGATGCGGGTGATCGATCGGCGATCCTCGGTCGAGTCGCTGACGTCGGCGATGTCCTTCAAATACACGGGCACGCCGCCGCGGGTGAGCACGATGAGGTTGCGGATGTCCTCGACGCTGGTGAACTGCCCCGGGCTGCGCAGCAGCAGGGTACGGTTCGAGTCGTCGATTTCCCCGAGGGGGATGTTCTGGTTCTCGGTGCGCAGCACCTGAACGATGCGCTCGGGGGTGAGGTTGAGCGCGGTGATCTTCTCGCGCGACAGGTCGACGTGAATCTGGCGGCGCAGCCCGCCATCGATGGTGACCGCCGCCACGCCGTTCACGCGCTCGAGTCGCGGCGACAGGTCGTTCTGCGCCAGTTCGCGCAGCGTGACCGCGTCGTAGTCGCCCTCGACGCCGATGCCCATGATGGGAATGGCGCTCGAGTCGAACTTGAAAATCGTGGGGGCCTCGGCATCCTCCGGCAGGCGCCCCCGCACGCGGTCGATGCGCGTGCGCACATCGTCGGCGGCCTCGCTGAGGTCGGTGCCCCAGACGAAGTTGAGGCGGACATTCGCGTTGCCCTCGGAGGAGGTCGACTCGACCCGTTCGAGGCCGGCCACCGCGCTGACCGCCTGCTCGATGGGACGAGTGACGAGCTCTTCCATCTCGAGCGGACCGACGCCGGGATAGCTGACCCGCACGGTCAGGCTGGGATATTCAGTGTCCGGCAGCAGGTCGACCGGGAGCCGGGTGAGGGAAATGGCCCCGAGGACGATGATCACGAAGCTGATCATGAACATCGTGACAGGGCGGTGGATGGCGAGGCGTGGAATGCTCATAGGAATGTCCTGCGTGCGTTGGTTCCGCGGTGCGGGTTACTGCGGCCTCTGCCGGGGATTGCCGCCCTCAGGGGTGCCGCCCCCCTGGCCCGGGCTGCCAGCCTCGGTGCCAGGACGGTCGCCGCCCTGTCCCTGGCCCTGACCACGGCCTTGTCCACCACCGCCGGGACGTCCGCCGCGGCCCTGGCCGGGGCCGCCACCCTGACCGGGCACCACGAGCGTGTCGTTCCGGCGCACGGCGCCGGCGCCCTCGGTGACGAACCGGTCGCCGGCCTTCAGGCCGGACGTGATTTCCACCCGGTCTCCCGCTTCGATGCCGAGCGTGACCGGCAGGAACTGTGCCTTGTTGTCGTCGCCGGCCTGCCAGACGCCACGCTGCCCGTCGAGGTCGACGACGGCAGGCTTGGGCACAATCACGACGCCCTTGTGTTCCTCGATCGTCAGCTCCACCCGCGCATACATGCCGGGCCGCAGGCGGTTGTCAGTATTGGGAATTTCCACTTCCATCGTGGCGGTGCGGGTGGCGGGGTCGAGGACGGGGGAGACACGTGCCACCCGGCCCTTGAACTTGTCGCCGGGGTAGGCATCGACCTCGACCGTCGCGGGATCACCGACTCCGACGAACCGCAGATCCTTTTCGACGACTGCCGCCTGCATGCGCAGGCGGGCGATCTCGACGACCGAGACGACCGGGGCATTCTGCGACACCCATGCGCCCGGATCAGCGTTGCGGCGACCGACGAAGCCGTCGACCGGCGAGGTGATGCGGGTGTTGCCGAGGTTGATCTGCAGCTCGTCGAGGCGCGCGGCGGTCTGGCTCGACTGGGCCCGGGCCAGGTCGAGCTGGGCCTGAGCCGCCAGATACCGCGACTCGGCATCATCGAGGGCCTGCTTGGCCAGCAGCTGGCGTCCGTACAGGTTCTTGGAGCGGTCGAAGTTGAGCTCGGCCACCTTGAGATCAGCCTCGCGCTGGCGGATCGTGGCCCTGGCCACTTCCATCGAGGCCTGCGCCTGCTTGACCTGCTCGACGATCTCGAAGTCCTCGATCTTGGCCAGCAGCTGCCCGCGACGCACCGCGTCGCCGAGCTTCACGTTGACCGAAACCAGCCGGCCGCCGGTGCGCGGGACCACGTCGACGGTCTGCTCACCGATGAGGTTGCCGACCACGGTGAGCTGGGCGCCGATGTCACCGGTCGTGGCTTCGGCCATGCGAACGGTCACCGGGGGACGGAAACCGCCGCCGCCGAAACCGCCCCCCATCCCCGGCGGCCCACCGCCCTGACGCATCTGGCCGCCGCCGCCCTGAGGCCGTCCGCCCCCTGCGCCCCCTGCCTGCCCCTGGGGGCCGCCACCGGACTGCTGGGTGTCGGGCGCCGACGAGGAGGGGAAGAGTCCGCCGTAGTAGGCGGCTCCGAGCGCCGCCGCCGCGACGGCACCAATGACCACGAATTTACGCATAAACCTGTCCGTTCATCTTCCTGGAATACTGTGCGGAGCCGGGCCGCGACCTATGAACCGCCGCCGGCCAGACCGGCCCCGCCGCCACCACCACCGGGGGCCTGCTGGGCGCGTTCGAAATTGACGAGCGACTTGCGATAGTCGGCCAGGGCCCGCAGTTCGGTGTTCTCGGCATCGCGCATGTCGCGCTGCGCCTGCACCACGAAGTAGTTGGTGGTCAGTCCGACCTCGAAGCGGCTCTGCTCGGCCTCGAGGCGCTTCTGGGCCAGCTCGCGGGCCGCGCGCGCCGACTCGACGCGCCGCAGGTTGGCCTGCACCGTGAAGGCGGCGTTGGCCACTTCGGCCGCGATGCTGACTTCGAGGGCCCGCAGCCGGGTCTGGGCCTGCTGACGCTGCACCCGGGCGCGGGCATACTGGGCCTCGGCCTGGTTGCCGAACAGCGGATAGCTGAAGGTGAGCGCGACGTTCCAGGTCGGATAGGCCCGGTTGAACAGCAGGTCGAGGGCGTCGGGATAGCCCCCGGGAATGGTGCCGATGATGGTGCTGCCCAGGCCCGACCCCTGGCGGATGAACTGCGTGCCGCCCAGGCCCTGCGCTCCGTAGCTGGCGGTCAGGTCGAGGCCCGGCCGCGACTGGTTCTTGAAGAACGACATGTTCACTTCGTTGGACTCGAGGTTCTTCCGCGAGGTCGCAATGTCGGTGCGGTCGGCGATGGCCCGGCGGATGGCCGACTCGACGTCGGTCGGCGGGGCTTCGAGCGACGGGACGTCGACCGGCACCAGTTCCTGCCGCCACAGCGGGTCTTCGGTGCCGCTGACGAGGAAGCGCTTGAGCGTGAGCTCGGCGGTCGAGGCCGTGGCTTCGGCAGCGGCCAGCGTCTGACGTCGCGTGGCGGCCTCGGCCTGTGCCTGCACGATGTCGAGCGGAGCGAGGGTGCCGACCTCGACGCGTGCCTGGTTGTCGGCGACCAGCCGTTCGGCCAAATCAAGCGCGCGCCGCGCCACATCGACCGAGCTGCGGGCGAAGACCAGGTCCCAGTAGGCGTTGCGGACGTTGGCGACGGTCTGCGTGACGGTGGCGCGCACTGACTGCTCGGAAATGTCGCGGTTGATCTGGTTGACCTGCAGCTGCTGCCGCGTGTTGTCGATGCGGAAGCCGCGGAGCAGTGGCTGGACGTACTGGGCCGTCAGGGTCGCCGTGTAACTCGGATTGAAGTTGGCGAACAGGTTGTTGGTCGACAGCCGCGAGTTGTTGAAGATGACGGAATACTGCCCGCCGAACCACGGCATGTTCTGCGCCACGCCAAAGTTGTAGGTCGCCGTCGCGTTGTTGACCGACGTGCCGCCGTTCAGCTGCGAGGTGGGGGGCTGCACCTGGTCGCGCTCGCCCAGCGTGGTCGACAGCACGGGGCGGAAGGTGTTGCGCAGGCCCGCGATCACGAGGTCGACTGACTGAGGCTCGAGCCTCGACACCTGGATGTCGAGGTTGCGCTCAAGCGCCAGTTCGACGCTCTGCTCGAGGGTGAGCTCGCGGACGCCACCGGGGGCGATGCGCCCGAGCGGCGACTGGTCGGCCGAGGTGCGGGGGGCCTCGAGCGTGCGCATGGCGGCCGAGTAGCCGTCCATGGCTTCGCGAATGACGGCCGCCGTCCGTGCCTCGTCACTGGGCGGATTCGTCTGCGCCGCGCCGGGACGGGCCCATACCGAAATCAGCAGCGCACCGGCCGCCCACACACGCATCCTGTTCACGATCATTCCCTGTCGTACTCCGTAAGAAACTGGCATGCCCGACCCCTACCGGCCGGGCTTGTTGGCGGGGCGCGGTGTCTGCCGCGACCGTCGGTCGCGACTCCACTGCTCGTGCATCGCCTGCATTTTGACGTGCTGTTCCGTGGTGAGGATGCGACGCATCCGGAAGGTGAGCAGCGTGCGCGACCGGGCCAGCTCGCCGCGGGCGGCTTCCACCCGCTCGACGGCCATCAGGACCTGCGCTTCCTCGGACTTCGGGTCGGCCACCACCAGGGAGAGGGCGGCCTCGTGCTTGTCGAGGGCCGCTTTCTGGGCCTGCAGCAGCGGCTGCAGGGCCTGGAAGACCTGCTCGAGCCTGGTCGACTGGTCGGCGGTGAGCGCCAGTTCCCGCTGGAAGCGCTCGCTCTGCCACCACTTGAATCCCTGGGCAGACGCCGGCCCGACCATCAGCAGGCAGACGGCCAGCGCGCAGACAAGACGACACAACACCATGGGCACCTGTCTGCACTACGGAGGTGACCGGGGCAGCGTTTACCGCGAGGCGGTAAACGCGTCCAACTGGCGCACCACGGTCTCGACGAGGTTGTCCGGCGTCGACGCCCCCGAGGTCAGGCCAATCGAGACCGGCCCGTCGGGGGGCAGCCAGCCGTGCCGGGTGACCTCGGTCTTCGACACCACATCGCGGAAGCGGATGGCGTCGGCGGACAGCAGGCCGCTCGGGTCGCCAATGTGGTACGTGGGCACCCGGTCGTGGCAGATGCGGGCCAGGTTGCACGTGTTGCTGCTGTTGTAGCCCCCGACTACGACCATCAGGTCGACGGGCGTCTCGTCAAGAAGCTGGATGATCGCGTCCTGACGGTCCTGCGTCGCACTGCAGATCGTGTCGAAGGCCCTGAACCGGTCGGCCCACTCGGCGTCGCCATAGCGGGCACGAATCGCCTCGCCGAAACGCTTCCCGATCGCGAGGGACTCGGTGCTGAGCATGGTGGTCTGGTTGGCGCAGCCAATGCGCCCCAGGTGCAGGTCGGGATCGAACCCCGGGGAGGCCGATGCCCCGAATTCAGACAGGAACGCGTCCCGGTCGCCGCCGTCCTCGATGTAGTGGCACACCCGTTCAGCCTGGGCCATGTCGAAGACGACGAGGTACTGACCGCCGGGCACCGCCGTGGCCTGCGAGGCGGTCGCCTGGGTTTCCTCGTGCCAGTGCTTTCCGTGAATCACCGAGGTCAGGCCGTCGCGGGCGTAGCGCTTGACGTTCTTCCACACATTCAGCACGGAACCGCAGGTGGTGTCGACCAGCGTGCATCCGGTCTGGTCCAGCCGCACCATCTCCTCGATGGTGACCCCGAAGGCTGGCAGGATCACCACATCGTCGGCGGTGAGGGCGAAGCCGGGCTCCTGGGGATCGGTCAGGAACCGGATGCCGAGGTGACGCAACTGATCGTTGACGTGCGGGTTGTGGATGATCTCGCCGGTCAGGAACACCCGCCGGTCGGGGAAGCGCGTGCGCGCCTGGTAGGCGTAGTCGACGGCGCGATCGACCCCGTAGCAGAAGCCGAATTCGCGCGCCAGGTGCACCGTCAGCCGGCCCGACCGGTAGCAGTAGCCGTCGGCCTTGATCTGCTCGACCAGCGCGCTGCGGTAACTGGCCTCGAGCACACCGGCGACCTCCTGCTTGAGGTCGAGCCCTTTGCGGAAAATCAGCGATGGCATCAGCGCTGGTCGTACTGGAAGGTGAGGTCGTCGAGGGCCCGCAGTTCACGAGGTCCCTGCTGCGACACCGCTACGTCGATGGCATCGAGCAGGGCATCGTCCCCCTCGAAGGCGACCGCCGACACATAACCCGGCGCCGACGGCGTGGCACGCCCACCAGTCGCCTCGTCTGGTTCGGGGAGGCCCTGGGCTGTGCCGGTCGGTGCAGACACCGCGAGGTAGAGGTCGGCCACGGGGACCATCTGGCCGGTGACCAGGCCCACCATCAGGGCGGCGGCTGCGGTCAGCCCCAGCCAGCGTCGCGACGAAGCGACCGGCTGGGCGACGACCGCCGCAGGGCTGCCGGGGGCGGCTGTGCCGGGGAACGCCAGGACCCGCGGTTCACTCAGGCGACGGAGCACACGCGACCGCTGGCGCGACAGCATGGCCTCGCCGAACAGGGCCTCGCACTCGGCCTCGACACCCCGGCGATACGCGTCGAGGGTCGGGTCGGCCACCGGGGGGGCGACAGGGGAATGGTCGTTCATAGGGAGTCTCCCAGGGCGGCCCGCACACGCCTGAGGGCGCGGAATAGATGGACCCGGACGGTGGCGGCGTTCATGCCGGTCGTGGCGGCGATGTCCGTCGGCGACTGACCGTCGATCTGGCTCAGGGTGAATACCAGACGCTGCCGGTCCGGCAGGCCATTGACGGCGCTGCGCACGGCCGACCAGCGTTCTGCCGCCAGCAGCTGGCGCTCGGCATCGGCTTCCGCCGAGGCCACCGCCTCGATGGCGTGCGACTCGGCCTCGTCCTGCGACCAGGCCCGCCCCTCGACGTGCCGTCGCCGCGACCGCACCCGGTCGAGCGCCGTGTTCACCACAATCTTCAGGAACCACTGCTCGAATGGCCGGGCAGGATCGAACTGGCCGATGTGCTGGAACACCTTGATGAAGGCATCCTGCACCACCTCATCCGCATCAGCCGCATCCCTCAGGTAGTGGTAGGCCAGTCGGAGCGCGCGTCGCTGGCACAGGGCCATGAGCCGGCCAAACGCCTCATGGGCCTCCGGAAGGCGTCCGTCGGCCACACACTGTCGCACCGCGAGAGCGGCGACCGACGCGGCGTCTGGCGTGGCGTCAGGGCCGGAGGGCCGGAGCGCGGCAGCCGTGGAGGACGTGGGCATGTGCATGGAGATACGGTCGGCGCAATCCGGATGTTTACTCCTCTGATTCTATCAGGCGCCGGGGGGTGGTTGACTTGTCGGAAGCTGGCTGACTACGATCAGGAGATTATCGCCGTCCCAGTCGGACGGTCATTGGAGTCATCTGCATATGAGCCAGTCACAGACGGGCGGTGGCATCGAGGCCCTGGGCATCCGGCCCAGCAAGCCCGTGCACGTGAATCTCACCACGTCGGTCATTTACGAACACGCGATTCGGCGCAACGAGGGCATGCTGGCGGCCGCCGGGCCTCTGGTCTGCCGAACGGGTCAGCACACGGGCCGGTCGCCGAACGACAAGTTCGTCGTCCAGGAGCCGTCGAGCGACGCCCATATCTGGTGGGGCAAGGTCAACAAGCCCATGCAGCCGGCCCACTACGACGCCCTCCGGGCGGATGTGGTCGCCCACCTGGGCCAGCAGGAACTCTACGTGCAGGACCTCTACGCCGGGGCCGACCCGGCCTACCGCCTGTCCGTGCGCTTCGTCCACGAACTGTCGTGGCAGAACCTGTTCGTCCGTAACCTCTTCATCGTGCCCCCGGCCGAGGACCTGGCCGGGTTCACGCCCCAGTTCACGGTGATGACCGCACCGTCCTTCAAGTGTGACCCGTCGCGCCACGGTACCCGTTCGGACGTGGTCATTGCCCTGAACCTGGCTGCCCGCGAAGTCATCATCGCCGGCACCAGCTACGCCGGCGAGAACAAGAAGTCGATCTTCACGGTGCTCAACTACCTGCTGCCCCTGCAGGGTGTGCTGGCCATGCACTGCTCGGCCAACATCGGGCCCCAGGGCGACACGGCCCTCTTCTTCGGCCTGTCGGGCACGGGCAAGACCACCCTGTCGAGCGATTCGGAACGCCGGCTCATCGGCGACGACGAGCATGGTTGGAGCGACCGCGGCGTCTTCAACTTCGAGGGTGGCTGCTACGCCAAGATGATCAAGCTGTCGGCCGAGGCCGAGCCGCAGATCTACGGCACGACGCGTCGCTTCGGGACGGTGCTCGAGAACGTGGTCATCGACCCGGTCACCCGCGAGATCAACTTCGACGATGGGTCGCTGACCGAGAACACGCGCGGGGCGTACTCCATCGAGTGCATCGATAACGCGGTGCTCGAGGGCATCGGCGGGCATCCGCAGAACATCATCATGCTGACGGCCGACGCCTACGGTGTGCTGCCGCCGATTGCGCGCCTGACGCCGGAAGGCGCCATGTATCACTACCTGTCGGGCTACACCGCCAAGGTGGCCGGCACCGAGAAGGGGGTCACCGAGCCGTCGGCGACCTTCAGCACGTGCTTCGGGGCGCCGTTCCTGCCCCTCAACCCCAACGTCTACGCGCGCCAGCTCGGCGAGCGGATCGCCAAGTACCAGTCGAAGGTGTGGCTCGTGAACACCGGGTGGACCGGCGGACCGTACGGCGTCGGTTCGCGCATGAAGATTGCTCACACCCGGGCGATGATCCGGGCGGCCCTGTCGGGCCAGCTCGATCATGTGGGTTACCAGCGGCATCCGGTGTTCAATCTCGACGTGCCGACCAGCTGCCTCGACGTGCCCATGGGCGTGCTCGACCCGCGCAGCACCTGGGCCGACAAGGACGCCTACGATGCGCAGGCGGCCAAGCTGGCAAAGATGTTTGTCGACAACTTCCGGACCTTCGAGGCCGACGTGCCTGCGGCGGTCCGCGACGCCGGTCCCCGCCTGTAAGGCCGGCAGCGTCTGGTCGTCACGTGCGGCCGATTCGGGGTACGATAACCCTGCGTCGGTCGCACGCAGCACGACATGCCCACCTACGAACCCGTCATCGGCCTCGAGATTCACGCGCAGCTGCGCACCCGCACCAAGATCTTCTGCGGCTGTGCCACCGACTTCGGTGCCGCTCCCAATACGCACATCTGCCCGGTGTGCCTCGGCATGCCGGGCGCGCTGCCGGTGCTCAATCGTGCGGCCGTCGACCTGGCCATCCGCGCGGCCCTCGCCCTGGGCTGCGAGGTGCAGGCCCGCTCGGTCTTCGCCCGCAAGAACTACTTCTATCCCGACCTGCCGAAGGGGTACCAGATTTCCCAGTACGCCGAGCCGCTGGCGCTGGGCGGCGGCATCGAGGTCGACGTGGACGGCACCACGTCGTTCGTGCGGCTGACCCGCATTCACATGGAGGAAGACGCGGGCAAGTCGCTGCACGACGGCTTCGCCGATTCCGACCGGAAGACCTACCTCGACTTCAACCGGGCCGGCACGCCACTTATCGAAATCGTCTCCGAGCCCGACATGCGCTTGGCCGCCCAGGCGGCGACGTTCTTCGAGCGGCTGCGGCAGCTGCTGGTCTGGATTGGCGTCAACGACGGCAACATGGACGAGGGCAGCCTGCGGTGCGACGCCAACGTCTCGGTGCGTCCGGCCGGAACCACCACGCTCGGTACTAAGGCCGAGGTGAAGAACGTCAACTCGTTCCGCTACCTGCAGAAGGCGATTGAGTTCGAGATCGGGCGCCAGATCGACGTGCTCGAGCAGGGCGGCCGTGTCGTGCAGGAAACCCGGCTATTCGATGCGGCCCAGGGCAAGACCTACTCGATGCGCAGCAAGGAAGAGGCGCACGATTACCGCTATTTCCCCGACCCCGATCTGCCGCCGCTGGTGGTGTCGTCGACTCGCCTCGAGGAGGCCAGGGCTGCCCTTCCGGAACTCCCCGATGCGCGTCGGGCGCGGCTGATGACGCAGTTCGGGCTGCCCGCCTACGACGCCGACGTGCTGACGCAGTCAAAGGAGCTGGCCGATTACTTCGAAGCGACGGCGAGTGCGTCGGGCCTGCCGAAGGCGGCGAGCAACTGGGTCATGGGAGAAGTGCTGCGCACCATGAAGGAACGCGTGGTTTCCGTGGCCGACGTGCCCATCACCCCTGAGGCCCTCGCGCGGCTGCTGCGGCTGGTCGACGCCGGCACCATCAGCAGCACGGTGGCGAAGGACGTGTTTGCCACCATGTACGAGACCGGACGGGCGGCCGACGAGATTGTCGCGTCGGAAGGGCTGGCGCAGGTGTCTGACACGTCGGCGATTGAGCCGCACGTGATGGCTGTGCTGGCGGGTCATCCTGACGTGGTCGCGGAAATCCGCGCGGGGAAGGATCGCAAGTTCCAGTTTCTGGTGGGACAGGTGATGAAGGCCTCGAAGGGCAAGGCCGATCCGAAAGTGGTGACCGACCTGCTGATGCGGGCCATCGGCTGAGCCCCGCATGACCCGCCGATACGCCCTGGTCGTCGCGGCCTACGTCGCGGCGGCGGTGGGGATGACCTGGCCGCTGGCGGCGCGCCTCGGAAGCCACCTGGGAGCCCCCGAGGGGCCGGGCGATCCGTTTCTCAACCTGTGGGTCATGGGATGGGGCCTGCGCTCGTGGGTCACCGACCCTCTGGGCACGCTGACGGGCCGTGCCTTCGATGCACCCATCTTCCATCCGGCGGCACTCACGCTCACGTACACCGACCACCAGCTGCCCCAGTCGCTGCTGATGGTGCCCGTCTGGCTGGCCACCGACTCGCTGGCGCTGGTCTACAACCTCACGCTGCTTGCGTCGCTGGTCGCCAGCGGCGTGTCGATGTACGCACTGGCACGGCTGGCCACGGGCTCGTCGGGGGCGGCACTGCTCGCCGGCCTGATGTGGATGGCCTGGCCCTATCGCACCGCGCATCTGCTGCACCTGCAACTGCAGGCGCTGTATTTCATGCCCATCGCCGTGTGGGCGCTGCTGCGAGTGGCGGCGGCCCGCCGCTGGCGCGATGCCGCGGGGCTCGGACTGGCCGCCGGCGCACAGACGCTGGTGTCGATCTACTACGGCATCATGACCGCCTGGCTGCTGGTGCTGCTCGCGCCCGTAGTCGGATGGCTGACGGGGCAGTGGCGGTCGCGCCGCTACTGGAGTCGCGTGGTGCTGGCCGGGGCAGTGGCGGCGGTGCTGGTCGTGCCTGTGGCCGTGCCGTATGGGCGTGCACGCGCGGCGGAAGGGTTCGGACGCTCGACGTTCGAGGCATCGCAGCATGCGGCCTCGCTGCAGAGCTATACGCAGGTGCCGCCGGCGAACCTGCTCTACGGACGCACGGGCTGGCTGGCGCCTCGTGCCCCGCAGCCCGGCGCGCGCGACCGGCGGCATGTCGAGCATCAGATGTTTCCCGGCGTCGGGGTGCTGGCGCTGGCGGTGCTGGGGCTGTGGGTCGGATGGCGTTCCGACCGCCGCGCCGTCACCCGCGCTGCCGCCCTCATCGTCGCGGTCGCTGGATGGCTGTCATTCGGCCCGGAAGGCCCCTTCGGCATCTATCGCGTGGTGGCCGGCACGCTGCCGGGATTCGAGGCCATCCGGGCACCGGCCCGATTTGGGGTGATAGCGATGCTCGGAGGCTGCCTGCTCGCCGCCGTGGGCTGGGCGTGGGTCGTGTCCCGGATCGAAGCGCGACAGGGGCCGCGACGGGCGCGCCTGGCGACAGCGGCGATGCTGGCATTCTGTGCGATCGAATACGCCAACAGTCCTCTGATGCTGGCCGAGGCCCCCGCCACGCGCACGGCGGTCGGCGCGTGGCTGGCCGCCGACTCCGAGCAGGGGCCTGTGCTTTACCTGCCGTTCGGCCTCGACCGTGAGAACACCCCGTTCATGGTGGAAGCCCTCGAGCATGGGCGGCCCATTGTGAACGGCTACAGCGGGCAGCGGCCGATGGGCTATGCGTCGACTGTCGAGGCCCTGTCGACCCTGCCGTCGGCCGACGGGCTGGCCATGCTCAGGGAATTGGGTGTGACCGCCGTCGTCAGCGATCGGGCCCTGACCCCGCCCGTCGACTCGCCACTGCAACTGGCGACGACACTCGACGGTCGGTTCATCTATCGGGTGGTGTGGACCCCGGAGGCGGAGCGTGCGATGGAGGCCGCCGGTGCGACGACGTCGCTGCCGGCCGGGCCACTTCCGTTTGTCAGCGGCGAGGAACTGGCGTTCGATGTGCAATGGATGGGCGACGTCCCGGCCGGAGTCATCACGCTGTCCGTCCGCGCGGCAACAGCTGAGCAGCGGGCCACCTGGCCAGGGGCCGCCTGGCAACTCGACGCCGGGGCAAAGACAGCGCCGTGGGTGTCGCGTGTGTTCGAGGCTGACGATCAGTTCTCGACGCTCGTGACGGACGACCTTCAACCGCTGGTGCACTCGAGGCACATTCGCGAGGGGGCCCGTGCGCTGACACGGGCCTACCTCTACGACCCGGTGAGGCGGCGCATCACCACCGGGGCGACCGAAGCGGCGGCCAGGGCGCCTGATGCGTCGGCGTCGCCCTGGGTGGCGGGCACGCGCGATGCCATTGGCGTGCTCTATTACCTGCGGACGCAGCACTTTGCCGTGGGGGAAGAACGGGTGATCCCCGTCAACGATGCCGGTGCCAACCTCCGGGTGCGGGTGCGGCTCGACGGCGTCGAGCCCGTCTCGGACGCGGCCGGTGCCCTCGTCGACGCTGAACGGTTCACCGTCCGGGTCGAGCGTCGGCTGGCGCGGCGCCAGCCACTGAGCGCCACGCTGTGGCTGGCCCGTGAGAAACGGCGGCAGCCCCTGCGCATTGCGGTCAGCGCCGGCTTCGGCCAGGTGACTCTGGGACCGTCCCGGCGTTGACACCGCACACGGTGTTCCGTAAATTGACAGGTAGCGACCCGATGTCCCGACCGCGAACCCGCTCCGCCGGCATGCCTGCGTCAGCCCCTTCCCTGGCATCTGCGTCCCTGCTCGACTTCTACCGGGAGGAACTGCTGCGGCATCAGGCCTGCCTCGAGTCGCAGCGCGAGTACTTCTCGGAGCTGGCTATCCTTGAAGTGGAAGAGGCCATCGCCCGCATCATCAGGCACCTGGACGGCCTCGTGCCCTCCCAGAACTGCTGTGCGCTGCTCGAGTCGCTGCTGTGCACGCTCGATCAGGTGACCGGCCTGTCTGCCTGGACCGATCCCAGTCGTCTCCACTGAGTTCTCCCCCTGAATACCCATCTTCAGTCGATTCTGACCGCGGCGCTTGACGGCGTGGCTCCGGCCCGCCTTGTCGACCGCGCCCTCGCCCTGCCCGTGATTGGCGAGTCGCTCACGGCGGAGCCCCTGCACGTGCTGGCGGTGGGCAAGGCCGCGTCGGCGATGACCGCGGCCCTGCTGCGTCGTCCGGATGTGACGGTGGCGTCGGCCCTGGCGGTCGGCACACATCGCTCGCCCGACCTTCCCGCGGATGTGTCGTTCATTCAGGCCGGGCATCCATATCCTGACCATCGCAGCGTAGAGGCCGGGCATCTGGCTCGTGCGCGGGTGGCCGGGCTGTCGTCTCGCGACCACCTGCTTCTGCTGATCTCCGGGGGAGCCTCGGCCCTGATGGCGGCGCCGATTCCGGGCGTCTCGCTGGACGACAAGCAGGAGGCCACCCGGGCCCTGATGCTGCGGGGGGCCGATATCCATGAGCTCAACGCGCTGCGCCGGCATCTGTCGGCCGTCAAAGGGGGCCGCCTCGCCGTGGCCTGTCGCGCTCGCGTCACCACCTGCGCCCTGTCCGATGTCGTGGGTGACGACCTGCATGTCATTGGTTCGGGACCCGGCGTCGCCGACCCTTCGTCGTGGCAGGACGTGGCCGACGTCCTGACCCGTCGTGGCGCCTGGCACCGGATGCCCTCGTCTGTGGTGCGGGCCGTTGAAGACGGTGTGGCGGGGCGCACGCCCGACACGCCCAAACCCGGGGATGCGTCCATCGCGCACGCCCAGGGGGCCGTGGTGGGGCGGGCGGCCGACGCTGTGGCGTCAGCCGCAGCAGCGGCGCAGGCGGCCGGCTTCACTCCCGTGCTATTGCCCATGCGCGTCACGGGCGAAGCCCGCGAGTCAGCCCTGCAGTGGTGGGCCCAGGCGACGGCCGCGGCCGCCACGGTCTCCGGTCCCGCGTGTGTGCTGTCGTCTGGCGAAACCACGGTCACGGTCACCGGCACAGGCCGTGGCGGACGCAACCTCGAGTTTGTCCTCGTGCTGGTCGAGCAGCTCGCAGGGCGCCCGGGCGTGGTCGCCGCTAGCCTCGGGACCGACGGCGTGGATGGCAGCAGCGGGGTCGCCGGCGCCTGGGCTGACAGCGGCACCCTGGCCCTGGGGCATGCGAAGGGGCTGCGGCCGCCAGAGGCCTATCTCGCCGCGAACGATTCGCTGCACTATTTCCAGCCCCTGTCCCAGGTGATGGCGACCGGACCGACCGACACGAACGTCGGCGACGTCCAGATTCTGCTGACCCACGCATGACCAAGTCTGCCTATCTCTCGCTGCTGCACGAACGGCTGGCGCATCCGTCCGGGGCTGACGAAATCATCCGGCTCCTGCGGATTCCCCGTCTCGAGCGCCCGGCCTTCAAACGGCATCTGCGCGACTGGCTGGCCGACGGCACGCTGGTGCTGGTGCGGGGCCATCTCTACGCGTTTCCGAGACGGGGAGGGAAGCCCACGCCGGAGCGACCGCGCGCGCTGCTGACCGAAGTGGTGGGGCGCTTCGAGCGCGACCGCAGCGGACAGGCCTACGTGGTGCCCTTCGACCGCCGCGCGATCGACGATGTGGTGATTCCCCGCGGGGCCACGCATGACGCTGACCCTGGCGAGATGGTGGTGGTCGCCATCACAAGGCACGCCGCCGTCGGGCAGGCCCCTCGCGGCGAAGTGACCGAGGTGCTGGGCGACATCGACGCACCCGGGGTCGACACGACGATCGTCCTGCGGAAACACGGCATCGCTGAGCCCCATCCCCCGGAGGCCCTGGCCGCCGCCGAGGCCCTGCCCACGGTCGTCGGCACTGAGGACCTCAAGGGTCGCACTGACTTTCGCGATCGCGTGGTCGTCACCATTGACGGCGAGCACGCCCGCGATTTCGACGATGCCATTTCCCTGGAACGGCTGCCGAACGGCCATTACTGGCTTGGCGTGCACATCGCCGACGTGGCGCACTACGTGCGCGAAGGGTCGGCCCTCGATCGCAGCGGCTACGAGCGCGGCACGTCGGTCTACTTTCCCGATCGGGCCGTGCACATGTTTCCGGAGGCACTGGCCACCGGCGTCTGCTCGCTGAAGCCCCACGTCGATCGGCTGGTGCAGTCGTGCCTCATGGAAGTCGCTGCCGACGGGCGCGTGGTGCGGTACGAGATGCACGACGGGGTCATCCGCAGCGATGCGCGGATGACCTACACGGCGGTCAATGCGGTCGTGGCCACGCGCGACCCCGGAGCGCGCGCCCAGTACGCGCCGCTCGTGCCGCTCTTCGAGCTGATGCACGAACTGCATGGCGTGCTGGCGGCGGCCCGCTATCGCCGCGGCTCGGTCGACTTCGACCTGCCCAAGCCCGAGATCATCCTCGACACGGAAGGACTGGTGATTGACATCATCGCCTCCGAGCGCAACGTCGCGCACAAGATGATCGAGGAATTCATGCTGCTGGCCAACCAGACCGTGGCGCAGCATCTCGAGCAGGCGGGCATGCCCACGCTGTACCGCATCCACGAGACGCCCGAAGCGGTGAAGGTGGAGGAGTTCGAGGCGTTCATTTCCCGCCTGGGGTTCACGCTCGATGCGCCGCCGACCGGCGTGAGACCGGCGCATTTCCAGGCGCTGGTGCGTCGCATGGCCGGGTCGCCTGTGGCTCGTCCTATCGCCTTCCTGATGCTGCGCACGATGCAGAAGGCCCGGTATGACTCGACGAACCTGGGCCACTTCGGCCTGGCCGCAGAGAGCTACCTGCACTTCACCTCGCCCATTCGCCGGTATCCCGATCTGGTGGTGCACCGCACGCTGCGCGAGCTGCGGACGACGCGCGTGACACCCGACCGGAAGACCGCGCTGGCGCTGGCCCTGCCCGAGGTGGGCCGCCACACCAGCGAACGCGAACGCCGGGCCGATGAGGCCGAGCGCGAGCTGGTGCAGTGGAAGAAGGTGCGCTTCATGGCCGACAAGGTGGGCGAGGTCTACGACGGCTATGTCACCGGCGTCACGTCCTTCGGCCTGTTTGTCGAGCTGGTCGAGCACTATGTGGAAGGCCTCGTGCACATCTCGACGCTGGCCGACGACTTCTACCGGTTCACCGAAGGGTCGCATCGCCTGGTGGGCGAGCGGACGCAGCGGGTCTTCCAGCTGGGCGACCATGTGCGGGTGCAGGTGGCCAGGGTCGATGTCGAGCGCCGACTGATTGACCTGGCCATCGAGGAAGTGATCGACGAGGTGGCCCGGGACGTGCGGAGGTCGCGTCAGCCCGGAAGCACCGCCGTGAGGAAGAAGGAACAGCGCAAGGCCACGCCCGAACAGCGGCGGCGCCGCCGTGCCGCCCGACCCGGCAAGCGCGAGCGGGCGCAGCGCAAGAAGTCGCGATGACCCGCTTCATCGTCGGCACGGCCGGGCACATCGACCACGGCAAGAGCACGCTGGTGCGTGCGCTCACGGGCATTGACCCCGATCGGCTGAAGGAAGAACAGGCGCGGGGCATCAGCATCGAACTCGGGTTCGCCCACGCGCAGATCGACGGGCACCAACTGGCGTTCGTGGATGTGCCTGGCCATGAACGGTTCGTCCGTACGATGCTGGCGGGCGTGGGTGGCGTCGACTTCGTGATGCTCGTGGTCGCCGCCGACGAAAGCGTGATGCCGCAGACGCGCGAGCACTTCGACATTTGCCGCCTGCTGGGCGTGCGTGCCGGCTGTGTCGTCATCACGCGCGCCGACCTCGCAGACGATGACACCCGCGCGCTAGTGGCCCTGGAAGTGGCCGATGTGGTCCGCGGGTCGTTCCTCGAGGGCGCCCCGGTGGTGACCGTGTCGTCACGGACCGGCGAGGGCCTCGATGCCCTGCGCCGCGTGCTGGCCGATGCCGCCTCGCAGATGGAGCCTCGCTCTGCGGAAGGGCGCGTGCGGCTGCCCGTCGACCGCGTGTTCACGGTGCATGGATTCGGCACGGTGGTGACCGGCACGCTGCTGTCTGGCACCGTGCGCGTCGGTGACGAGCTCGAGGTGGCCCCGGGCGACGGCCGGGTGCGCGTCCGCGGCCTGCAGGTGCATGGTCGGTCGGTCGACTCGGTCGCCGCGGGCCAGCGTGCCGCCGTCAACGTGACCGGCGAGCAGGTGGGCATCGTCGAGCGGGGACGCTCGCTGGTGACGCCCGGGTTGTGGCTGTCGAGCCGGCGCCTTGATGTGCTGGCCGAGGTGCTGCCGCATGCACCGCGGCTGGCGCACGGCAGCCGGGTGCATGTGCATCTGGGGACAGCCGAGGTGCTCGGCCGCCTGACGCTGGCCGGCCCGGCCCGGTCCGAGGTCGCGCCCGGGGAGCGTGCGCTGGCGCGCCTGCGGCTCGAATCGCCCCTGGTCGCCACCCGTGGGGATCGGCTCATCCTGCGGAGCTACTCGCCGATGATCACCATCGGCGCAGCGACGGTGCTCGACCCCTGGCCCCGCGCCATTGGCGTCCGCACCGCGCGGGGATTGCAGCGCCTCGAACAGCTGGCCACCGCGTCCGATGCGGACCTTGTTTCAGGGCTGGTCGCTGAGGCTGACCTCGCAGGACTCAGCCGCGAGAGCCTGGTCGCACGCGCGGGTCTGGCTCCCGCAGCCGTGACGGCACTCCTTGACGGACCGGACGCCCCGGTCGGCGTGCGGTCCATCGGCCCCCTGGTGGTGTCGACCGAGGCGCTGTCCCGGGGCTGTGACCGGCTGCTGGCGGCCGTCAGCGCCTTCCATACGGCGTCGCCCATGAGCGAGGGCATGCCGCGCGAAGCTCTCAGGACGCAGGCCACGCCTGCGGCCTCGGCGCCGGTGTTCGATGCGTTGATGGCGATGCTGGTCCGGAAGGGGACGCTCATCGACCGGGAACGGGTGGCGCGCCGTGATTTCCGCGTGGCAGTCCCAGGAGGCGAGGACGCCCTGGCCCGGATCGAAGCAGCCTACGTTGAGGCCGGGCTGACGCCACCCGAGGGCCCCGCGCTCGCGGAGACGCTCGGTCTGCCCGCGGCCTCAGTTGCGACGGCGGTGGCGTATCTTGTGCGGCAGAAGCGGCTGGTGAAGGTCGATCCGCTGGTCATGCATCCGTCAGCCGTGGACCGGCTGAAAAAGGATGTGGCCGCGATGAAGCAGGCGGGAGGCAGCGCGCCGGTGACGCTGGATGTGGCCACGATCAAGGAGCGCTACGGCATCAGCCGGAAGTTTGCGATCCCGCTGCTCGAGTTCCTGGACCGTGAACGAGTCACGCGGCGCATGGGGGAGCACCGCGTGCTTCTTTAGGCCGACGGTGACTTCTTGTCGACGTCCTGCGCCTCGCGCATCGACGTCTTGAAGTTCTTGATGCCTGCGCCGATCCCACGGCCGAGTTCGGGCAACCGGTTGGCGCCGAAGATCAGCACCACGATCGCCAGGATGATGATCATTTCCATGGGTCCGAGCGGACCGAGCAACGATAGGGTCTGCATGATCTGAAACGCTCCTCGTGTGCCCGTTGGGGCTGTCGTAATAGTAGCACTGAAGCCGGGACGGCCTGCCGCGCGTCATACCTGACAGAAACCCGGCTTGTCTCCGGGGGGAGCGTCAGTCACAATGAACACGCCGACTGCCACCGCGATGTCATCCTCGACCCCGGAATTCGCTCCCGTCACCGACGGCCCGCTGCATGTCCGGGCCGACCGCCCGGTCGAGGTGCGCTTCTCGTTCGAGCAGCGACAGTCGCGGGTGGCCGCCATTGGTTCCACCGGGCTCCACCTCGTCGTGCTGCTGATCGGCGTGCTGGTGATGCGCTACAAGCCGGCACCCGCTCCGGTCGAGCAAGCCCCGCCCATGTCGCTCGACCGCCTGATCTGGATTGCCGAGCCTGGCCCCGGCGGTGGCGGCGGCGGTGGCGGCAACCGTATGGCCGCGCCTCCGAAACTGGCCGAGCTGCCCGGCCGGGACAAGCTCACGGTGCCCGTGGCCCCCAAGCCCGTCGAGGCACCGCCTCCCAAAGTCGAACCCGAGCCGCCCCCCCTTGAGGCACTCAATATTCCGGCCATGAATATGGCAGCGGCCCAGCAGATGCTGCCCGGGGCCATCGAGACGCCGAACGTGTCTGCCGAGTCGCTGGGCTCGGGTACCGGGTCCGGGGCCGGCACGGGCGCGGGCAGCGGTGTCGGTTCGGGACAGGGCTCCGGTCTCGGTGAGGGCCGGGGCGGCGGAACGGGCGGAGGCGTGTATCGCCCCGGGTCAGGCGTGACCACACCCCGCGTGCTTCGGGAGGTCAAGCCGCAGTACACGGCCGATGCCATGCGTGCCAAAGTCCAGGGCACCGTCTGGCTCGAGTGCGTGGTGATGCCTGACGGCTCGGTGGGCGACGTTCGCGTGACCAAGTCGCTCGACCCCATCTTCGGCCTCGATCAGGAAGCCATCAAGGCTGCGCGCGGCTGGCGTTTCGCGCCCGGCATGCGGCAGGGACAGCCCGTCCCGGTCCTGGTGACCATCGAACTCAGCTTCACGCTCCGCTGATGCCGCGTCGCCTCCTGCTGCAGACTGCCGGACTGCTGATGGCCGCCGTCGTGCTGGCGGCGGCAGGGGCAGGCGTGCTGGCCATGCGGACGGCACAGCCGAAGCCGGCGACGGCCCTGTCGGGTGTGCCCACGCTCATTCCCCGCGTCGTAGCCGCCTATCCTCACGACCGACGGGCCTTCACCCAGGGGCTCGTCCTGCGTGACGGCGTCCTCTACGAAAGCACGGGCCTCGTCGGCCAGTCGTCGCTGCGCGTGGTCAATCCCCAGACGGGCGAGGTGATGCGGCAGGTGCAGGTGGCGGCCCCGTACTTTGCCGAAGGGCTGGCGGATGTGGGGCCTCGACTGCTGCAGCTCACCTGGCAGCATGGCCTGGCGTTTGTCTACGACCGGCAGACGCTCGCGCGAACCGGTGAGCTCAAGTATTCCGGCGAAGGCTGGGGCCTGTGCCACTCGGGCCGGGCCCTGTTCATGAGCGATGGCAGCGCCACCCTGACCGAGCGTGACCCGCAGAGCTTCTCCGTGCGGCGTTCCATCCGAGTGACGCAGGATGGCGCGCCGGTCGAGCGCCTCAACGAACTGGAATGCGTCGGGGCTGATGTCTACGCCAACGTCTGGACCACCGACACCATCGTGAAAATCGATGCGGCCTCCGGCCGGGTGACGGCCCGCATCGACGCCGCCGGCCTGCTCGGGCCGATGGATCGCGTCGGGGTGGATGTGCTGAACGGCATCGCCCACGATCCGTCCGACGGGACGTTCCTCATCACCGGAAAACTGTGGCCGCGCCTCTTCCGGGTGCGGTTCGAGCCGAGGCGGTAGGGCACCGTCCCTGATGCGCGCCCTGCAGCTGCACTCGGCGGACGGCGTCGCCGGCCTGCGCGTCGACGAACTGCCGACGCCCGTGCCTCGTCGCGGGCAGGTGCTCGTTCGCGTCACCTGCTCTCCGGTCAATCCGTCGGACGTCCTCTTCTGTCAGGGACGCTACGGCACGCCGCCCCCCTTGCCCGTCGTGCCCGGATTCGAGGGGTGCGGGGTGGTGGTCGACACCGGAGAGGGCCTCTTCACGCGCCGGTTGCTCGGTGCCCGCGTCGCCGGGGCCGTCCAGGGGCGCCAGGGCTTCTGGGCCGAATATGTATTGCTCGATGCGCTCGAGACACTGCGGGTGCCTGACGCGGTCGACGATGCGTCGGCCGCGTCGGCGCTGGTGAATCCGCTGACGGCGCTCGCGCTGGCCAGGCCGGTGCTTCGTGGACAGCACCGCGCCATGGTGCATACCGCGGCCGCCTCACAGGTGGGGCGCATGCTGATCCGGCTGTCGCAGCGCCACGGGTTCCCGCTCATCAACGTCGTCCATCGACCGGGCCTGGTCGACGAGCTCGCGAAGGCCGGAGCGGCGGTGGTCCTCGACAGCAGCGCGCCAGATTTTCCGCAGGCCCTGCATGCGGCCACCCGACGACTGAACGCCACCTGGGCGGCTGATGCGGTCGGAGGCGATATGACGGGCTGGCTGGCGACGGGCATGCCCCGCGGGAGCACGATCGCCGTGTACGGGGCGCTGGCGGGGACCCCGGCGCGTATCGAGCCAGGCGACCTCATCTTCCGTGACCAGACGGTGACGGGCTACTGGCTGTCGCAGGAGTTCCGTGATCGCAGCCCGCTGGGTCTGTTGCGCATCGCGCGCGGATTGCGCGCGGCCTCGCGTCTGCTGGCGACCGACCTGCGGAGCGTAGCGCAGGCGCACGTGAGCCTCGACGAGGCCCCCAGGCGCCTGCCCGACCTGCTCCGGTCGACGAGCGCCGGCAAGATCTACATCACACCGGGCGCATAGCCGACGCCGGGGCCGTGCCGGCGGTTGCCGGCACAGCCCGTGTTTTCCCCGCTACGGCAGCCGGCCCAGCCACTGCAGCGGCGCCAGCGTCAGCCACGGCACATACGTGATGAGCAGCACGCCGATGGTGAGGATGACGAGCATGGGCATGGCGGCGCGCATGACCGACAGGGCCGGCCGGTTGAAGCGCACCGAGGCCACGAGCAGGTTGAGCCCGAGCGGCGGCGTCAGATAGCCCAGTTCGAGATTGGCCACGAAGATGATGCCGAGGTGGATGGGATTGACCTGGTAGAACTCGGCCACGCCCGTAATGAGCGGCACCACGACGACGATGGCTGAGAAGATGTCCATCAGGCAGCCCACGACGAGAAGGAACACGTTGAGGGCCAGCAGGAACATCAGCGGCGATGACACGTGCGCGGTGGTCCAGGTGATGAGGGCATCGGGCACCTGCGCGTTGATCATGTAGTTGGTGAGGCCCACTGCCACGGCGAGGATGATCAGGACGCCGCCGACCAGGCCCACCGAGTCGCCGCTGACCCTGACCACGTCGCCCATGCTGGGCAGGTCGCGGTGCACGAAGCGCTGCATGATGAAGGCATACAGGGCGGCGACCGCCGCCGACTCGACCGGCGTGGCGTAGCCGCCGAGCAGCGCCGTCATCACGACGATGGGGAGGCCGATTTCCCACTTGGCTTCCCAGAGGGCACCCAGAGCCTCGCCCGCGGAAAACGGGGCGCGATGTGCGCCCTGCTGCACCGCTTCGCGGATGCCGTAGATCGCCAGCATCCCCAGCATGATGAGGCCCGGCAGCGCACCGCCGATGAAGAGGTCTTCCATCGAGAGATTGGCGATGATGGCGTAGAGAATGAGCGGCAGCGACAGGGGGAAGAGCAGGCCGAGCGACCCGGCCGAGGTGAGCATGCCGATCGAGAAGCGTTCGCTGTAGCCGTCCTTGAGCATCGCCGGCAACAGCAGGCCGCCGAGCGCGAGGATCGTGACGCCCGATCCGCCGGTGAGCAGCGTAAAGAACGCGCAGAGTGTGGCCGTGGCCACGGCCGTGCCTCCTGGCAGCCAGCCGAACAGGGCCCGGAAGAGCCGCAGCAGGCGCTCTGAGGAACGTCCCTCGGCGAGCAGATAGCCAGCGAGGGTGAACAGCGGAATGGCCGCCAGGCCCGCCGAGCCGGTCAGCTCCTGATACGCCGTGATGAGCAGGACGGTGGGCTTGCTGCCCTGGCTCATGAAGAAGATGGCGCCGGCCCCGCCGAGCAGCACGAAGATGGGCGCGCCCAGGATGGCGGCGATAACCAGCACGCTGATGAGCGGCCAGGGCGAAGCCCCGTCGAGCAGTTCGGGGTGTGTGGCCAGCCAGACGCCCGCCAGCGGGCCGACGAGCGCAGCGGCCCGGCCGATGGCCGATGACGAGGCCCCCCACGTGATGCGTGCCGTGATGAGCCCGAACGCCACCGGCATGATGAGGTCGGCCATCCACACGCGGATGCCCGCCGCAATCTCGAGGCCCTCGGCCAGGTCAAGCTGCACCAGATTGACGGCCCCGACAGTGAAGATGGCCGAGACGCCGGCCCCCACCGTCGACGACAGCCAGCGGGCCACATGCGCCGTCTGGCTGTGCGCCAGGAATTCGCCGGTGGCCAGCGAGAGCAGCTTGCCGTCACGCGCCGCAATGGCCGCCCCGAGCAGCCCCACCCACATCGTCAGGTGCTGTGCGAAGGGCGCCGCGCCCGGGATGCCCGTCGCGAGGAACTTGCGCAGCACGATCTCGAGCAGCGGGATGAGGACAATGCCGCTCATCGCCGCGAGGGCGAGGGCGTTCTCGAGGCGCACCAGTGCGGGACGCACGGTTACTTGCCGCCCCGCGACTTCCGGTAGCCGGCCCGGGCCTGCATGGCTGCGTCGAACACGTCGGCCGGCACCAGCGTGCCGCGCATCGACGGCAGCATGCCCTCAGCCGTCTTGCGGAATTCGGCAATCGAGGCCGGCGGGAGCGTGGCCACCTTCAGGCCGCGCTGCGCCATCGTGCCCACGGCGGTGGTATCGAGCTTGGTGGCTTCCGAGAGAAACCGCTGCTCGAGCTTGGCCGCCTCGGCCATCATCAGCGTCTGATCGGCGGGGCTGATCTTCGACCACGCGGCTGTCGTGATGACGGTGGCCCCGATGACCGGGGCCAGCTTCACGTCGAGCATGAAAGGCGCATCACGGAAGATCTGAAGCATCGAGGCCGCATAGGCGGGGCTCGGAGCCGCGTCAATCATCCCGCGCTTGAGCCCGCCCACCATGTCGTTGACCGACAGGGGAATCGGCTGGAAGCCGTTGTTCTTGTACCACTGCACCGACTTGTCGTCACCGTCGGTCGTGTAGAGCTTGACCGACTTGAGGTCGGCCAGCGTGCGGAGCTCCTTCTTCGAGAAGAGATTGACCCAGCCGGCGCTGCCCCAGTGGAGCACCTTGTAGCCCTTGGCTTCGATGCGCTGCGTCAGCATCGGCCGCAGAGTCGTGAACACGGCCCGCATTTCCTCGTCGCTCTCGAAGAAGAAGGGCAGCCCGAACACATCGACGGCATCGTCGATGCGCGCCAGCCCTGGAGGCAGCAGCAGCGCGGCCTGCAGTTCGCCCACGGCCGGGCTCATCATCCGCACCACCGAGGGCTCGGTACCGAGCGTGCCCCCGGCATAGACGCGCAGGGTCACCCGGTTGCCGGTGCCTTTCGACCAGAGATCGCCCATGTCGAGCAGCGCCTTGTGCCACGCCGAGTTGGCGGGCGCAAAGGTGGCCAGCTTGATGGTGAGGGGGGACTGTGCCGCACCGCTCGCGACCCAGAGCGCGACAAGCGCCGCCGCAGCGGCCACGGTGAACGACAGACGAAACGACTTCAGCATGCACTCGACTCCATGCGGGGTGGGACGGCCCGCGACACCTTACGGTTCCCGAGAGAGAAACAGATACTCGGCCTGCGCCTGGATGGCCCGCGCCCGCCGCTGCAGCAGCAGCGTGGTCAGGCGTTCCGACGGGTTGCCTTCAGGATCGACTGCCAGGGCTTTGGCCAGCAGGTCGTCAAACTCCCCCCGGTTCTGCGTGGCGATGGTGACGGCAGTCGCCAGGGAAATGTAGGGGCCGGGCGACAGGCCCTTCTGGATGTCGACGGCGCGCTGGAAATGGCCCCGCGCCTTCTCGTGCGAGCCACCCAGCAACTCCTGGCCTTCCATCACAATCATCAGCTCGTGCAGGGCGCCGTAGTACCAGCGCTCATCGAGCGCCAGCCCCCGCTCGACCAGGGCGCGCACGGCGGGGAAGTCGATGGCCAGCGTGTCCGGGCTGAGCGCCATGGCGAGGCCCCACGAGGCGGCCGACCAGTAGATGAGCTCCACATCGGCTTTGGACGCCCGGCTCAGGGCCGTGGCCGGGCTGGTCAGCAGCGCCTGACGGATGCCGGGAAACCGCACCTCGAGAGCGCGCATGCAGTATTCGTGGGCGCGCAGATACATGTTGAGGGTCCGCGTATCGATGGCTCGGGCGGCCTCACGGTCGCTGTAGCGCACCAGGTCGGCATCGGTGGCGAGGTAGCCATATGCATACGACGTGAACCCGCTGCACGTCGCCCGCAGCAGTGGCACGTGCCGCGGAATCGACTGGAGCAGCGACTCGTATGTCTTGAGCGCGAAGGGGACGGCGTCACGGACCAGTTCAGGGTCGTTGTCGGAGGTGATCGTCGTTCCCGGCGCCGCCAGCGTATCGGCCACGAGGCGCGTGGCGCGATTGGTGACAAACGAGCAGCCGGTGAGCAGAACCGTGGCCACCAAGGCCACCACCAGTCGAGACCGAGACACAGACAGCATCAGCGCACGCACCCCCGTAAAGGATCAGTCTGCCACATTCCCTCCCCGAACCCGACGTCGGCTGCCAGAGGCGCCACTGGCCTCAGCCCCGGCGCGGGGGATGCGCAGCCAGTACCCGAAGGCACTGGTGCCTTGGCACTCGCGCCAGGAGCCACCCTTGCGCGGCCGCGCCGGTTGGAGGAGGATGCACCGAGCCAAGGAGGCCCCGATGCCCGTTGCTCCCCGCCTGTCCGTGCCCGCACTTGCGCTCGCCGTGCTGGTGGCGGCCTGCTCCACGCCGCCGGCGCCGCCGGCCGCCTCGCCTCAGCCAGCCGACCGCCGGGCGGCCCTGATTGCGCGTGCCGCCTCGCTCGAACTGCCCACGCCGTACGAGCCGCCCCCGGGCGACGCCCTTTCGCACCATGCCTCGGGGTTCGCCAAGACCATGTGCTCGGCGGTGTTCATCACGGGCCTCGACCTGGCGTTCGCCGCCGAGCATGTCGGCTATTTTTCGGCGCCTTACGCGATGCGCGCAAAACTGGGGGCCCCGGTGCTCGACCGCGAACGGCAATCCGTTTCGGTCACGGTGCCTGGCGGGCCGACGCGGGTCGCGGTCTACACCGGCCCGGAAGCCCAGGGGTGCGTGACGCTGCCCGAGGGCCGCGATCGGCTCTCCTACACGCCGACGCGCATCGAGCGGAAGGTTGCGGTGCCGCCCACGGCGCCGTGGCCCATGGGCGACGCGCTGCCCACTGAGCCCCTCCCGCCTGATGTGCGCGCCGATAAGGTCGCTGATGCCGTGGCGGCCGCGTTTGCCAACCCCGAGGGACACACCGCGGCGTTTGTCGTCACTCACAAGGGGCGTCTGATCGCCGAGCGCTACGGGAACGGCATCACGGCGACGACGCCGCTCGAGAGCTGGTCGATGGGCAAGAGCGTCACCGGGACGGTGATGGCCACGCTGATCCGACGCGGCGTCTATGACCTCTGGCAGCCGGCCCCGGTGCCGGAGTGGCAGCAGGCACCGGGCGACCCACGCGCCGCGATCCGCATCGGCGACATCATGCGCATGTCGAGCGGGCTGCGCATCAAGGCACCGAACGATCCCGACTACGACCCGAACGGCACCTATCCCGACCACCTGTACCTCTACACGGGCGCGGCCGACACCTTCGCCTTTGCCGCCACGCGTCCGCTGCAGTGGCCGCCGAACACCGTCGGGCGGTACCGCAACACCGACCCGGTCATCACGAACTACCTCAACCGCCTCGGCATCGCCAGGCTGGGCGAGGACTACCTGAGCTATCCACAGCGCGCCCTCTTCGACAAGCTGGGCATCCGGACGATGGTGATGGAGACCGATCCGTTCGGCAACTACCTCACGCAGGGCTACGAATTCATGTCGGCGCGCGACTGGGCCCGTCTTGGCAATCTGTACCTGCAGGACGGGGTCTGGAACGGCGAGCGGCTGCTGCCGAAGGGGTATGTGCAGTATGCGTCGACGCTGGCCCCGGCCTGGCTGGCTGATGAACGCCCGCAGTATGGCGGCGGCTTCTTCTGGATCAACGGCGACGGGGGGATGCCGGTGCCGAAGGAGGCGTACTACATGTCGGGCGCAGGCGGTCAGACCACGCTGATTGTGCCGTCGCACGATCTGGTTGTGGTGCGACTGGGACACTTCAAGGGATCGAGACCCGGCGGCGACGACTTCGACCGCGCCCTGGCGCTGCTGATGGAGGCGGTGCCCGGTCAGTAGGCCGGACGCGATCCGGTGTGCCCCCGGACGGGATGGTTTCAGCTGAATGGTTTTTTGTCATAATCATTCACATGAAACCTTCCCGGAGAGCTGCTCCTGACCGCGGGCGCGTGCTGGCCACCGCCCTGGTGCGCGCCGCCGCGCTGCTGGGGCTGCCGCAGCAGACGCTCGCGCAGGTGGTGGGTATCTCGGAGGCGACGCTCTGGCGGGTCGCTTCCGGCCAGCGGCCCATCGATCCGGCGTCGAAGGAAGGGGAGCTGGCGCTGCTGCTGGTCAGGCTCTATCGGTCGCTCGATGCGCTGGTGGGAGGCAATGACCGCCAGCGCGTCGACTGGATTGCGGCGTATAACCGGGCGCTCAATGGTCGGCCCGTCGACCTGATTCGCACGGCTGAGGGGCTGGCACGGACGGTGACGTATGTCGACGCGGCGCGGGCGACCCTCTAGTCCCCGTGCCGCAGCGCCTTCGTCTCACCGCGAAGGTGTGGCGCCGGCCGGGATGCAGCCGCTGCACGGGTGGGACGAGGCCTGGTTCGATGCGGTGAGGAGTCGCCGTACCCGCCTCTGGCGGGCCGTCGAGGCGCAGCATGTCGTCTCGACCCTCCGGCTGGTGGACGATGCCGAGCAGCAGGCACTGCTCGAGGACATGCTCGAAGACAGCAAGCCGCCGCTGCCACCTGCGGCGGCGGCGTTCCACTATCTGCTGTTCACGCCGTTCTGCTACGTGTCACCCTGGCCGAGCCGGTTCCGGGCGCCCCTGCGTGCCGGCGTCTGGTACGGGGCCGAGCAGGTGCGCACCGCGCTCGCCGAGGTCGGGTATTGGCGCTGGCGGATGATTGGGGACAGCGAAGCGTTCGAGGGACAGGCGCTCGTCTCGCAGTTCACAGTGTTCGAAGCACAGGTGGCCGGTCGCTGCGTGAACCTGTGTGGCCAGCCGTGGCGTGCGGCCCAGGCACTGTGGGAACACCCGACGGATTACACCGCGTGTCAGGCCCTCGCGGCACGGTGCAGCGAGCACCGTGTCGGCTGGATTCGTTACCAGTCGGTTCGTGACCCGCAGGCCGGCATCTGCGGCACTGTGCTGGCCCCGGAATGGCTGTCACTGGCAGCGGTGGTGCCCCAGCAGACATGGGCCGCGCGCGTCACGGCAGACGCCGTGATGTTCTCCCCCGAGCCGACGCTTGGTCCCGGTGCGGAGCGCAGCCCGGTGCAGTTTGACGCCGGACAATGGTCATGAACGGGCCGGCCTTCGATCGGGCCGCGATGAGCGGGATCTGTCGCAGCCCATCGTGTCGGTGTCACTCGGGGGACGTGCCACGTTCCTTTTTGGAGGGGAAGAGCGAACACAGAAGCCGACGCGCCTGCGCCTGCGGCACGGCGACGTGGTGGTGTGGGGCGGGCCGTCCCGGCTGGCGTATCACGGCATCGACACGCTCAGGGCGGGGCACCATCCGCTCACCGGTGAGGCGCGCTACAAGCTGACGTTCCGCGTCACGGGGCTGGCATGAAAAAAGGCCCGGCAGCGGATGCTGCCGGGCCTGACGGAACCGGGCACGTGCGCCCCGGGGCCGAGGCCCCAGGGCATCAGCGCCTTAGTACATCCCGCCCATACCGCCGCCGCCGGGCATGGCGGGGGCTTCCTTCTTCTCCTCGGGAATCTCCGAGACCAGGGCCTCGGTGGTGAGGAGCAGCGACGCGATGGACGACGCGTTCTGGAGGGCGTTGCGCACGACCTTGGCCGGGTCGATGACGCCGGCCTTGACCAGGTCTTCATACGTTTCGGTGGCGGCGTTGAAGCCTTCGTCGCCCGTACCGTTCTTCACCTTCTCGACGATGATCGAGCCCTCGAGCCCCGCATTGGTGGCGATCCACCGGCAGGGTTCCTCGATGGCGCGGCGGATGATCTGCAGGCCGACGAGCTGGTCGCCCGTGAGCTTCAGCCCCTCGAGCGCCTTGCTGGCGCGGATGAGCGCCGTGCCGCCGCCGGGCACGATGCCCTCTTCGACGGCCGCCTTGGTGGCATGCATCGCGTCTTCGACGCGGGCCTTCTTCTCCTTCATCTCGGTCTCGGTGGCGGCACCGACCTTGATGACGGCAACGCCGCCGACGAGCTTGGCGAGCCGCTCCTGCAGCTTCTCGCGGTCGTAATCCGACGAGGTCTCCTCGACCTGCACGCGGATCTGGCGGACGCGGCCCTCGATGGCCTTCGAGTCACCAGCGCCTTCGACGATGGTGGTGTTGTCCTTGTCGATGGTGACCTTCTTGGCGCGGCCGAGGTCTTCCATCTTGATGTTCTCGAGCTTGACGCCGAGGTCCTCGGTGATGGCGCGGCCACCGGTGAGGATCGCGATGTCTTCGAGCATCGCCTTGCGGCGGTCGCCGAAGCCGGGAGCCTTGACGGCGGCCACCTGCAGGGTGCCGCGCAGCTTGTTGACGACCAGGGTCGCCAGCGCTTCGCCTTCGACTTCTTCCGCGATGATGAGCAGCGGGCGGCCGAGGCGGGCCACCTGCTCGAGGACCGGCAGCAGGTCCTTCATCGAGCTGATCTTCTTCTCGTGGATCAGGATGACCGGGTTCTCGAGGGCCACTTCCATGCGCTCGGGGTCGGTCACGAAGTAGGGCGAGAGGTAGCCGCGGTCGAACTGCATGCCCTCGACCACGTCCAGCGTCGTCTCGAGCGTCTTGGCTTCTTCGACGGTGATGACGCCGTCCTTGCCAACCTTCTCCATCGCCTCGGCAATGATGTTGCCGATCGTGTGGTCCGAGTTGGCCGAGATGGTGCCGACCTGGGCAATCATGTTGCCCTTGACCGGCTTGGCCATCTTGCGGATCTCGGCGGTCATGGCCTCAACGGCCTTCTCGATGCCGCGCTTCAGTTCCATCGGGTTGGCACCGGCCACCACGTTGCGGGCGCCTTCGCGGTAAATCGCCTGCGCCAGCACCGTCGCCGTCGTCGTGCCGTCACCGGCCGTGTCGGACGTCTTGCTCGCCACTTCGCGCACCATCTGGGCGCCCATGTTCTCGAGCGGGTCCTTGAGGTCGATCTCCTTGGCCACCGTCACGCCGTCCTTGGTGATGGTGGGCGAGCCAAACTTCTTGTCCAGGACCACGTTGCGGCCCTTGGGGCCGAGGGTCACCTTGACTGCGTCGGCCAGCTGGTTGACGCCGCGGAGAATGGCCTGCCGCGACTGTTCGCCGTAAATAATCTGCTTTGCCATGAGTGTGTTCGTCTCCGTTCTGTGACTACTTGCCCTCGACCACGGCCAGGACTTCGTCCTCGCGCATGATCAGGTAATCCTCGCCGTCGACCTTCACTTCCTGCCCCGAGTACTTCCCGAAGAGGATGACGTCCCCGGCCTTCACGTCGAGCGCAATGCGCTTGCCGTCCTTGTCGGCCTTGCCGGCGCCCACGGCCACCACCTTGCCCTGCTGCGGCTTTTCCTTGGCCGAGTCCGGGATGATGATGCCGCCGAACTTCTGCTCTTCTTCCTCGGTGCGCTGCACGAGGATTCGGTCGTGGAGCGGTCTCAATGCCATGCTCATGACTCCGTCTGTGTCTAGTGAGGGGCCCGATGCCTGTCCGGGCACCGGAAGTTATCAACGATGTGCATCGGCTGCTAGCAGTCGACCCCTCGTTCGGCTAGCAGTCAACGCAAACGACTGCTAATCGTAGCAGACCCGGCGTGCGGGCTGTCAAGCGGCCGGGTCGGCTGTGCGGCGGGCGCGGATGCGCAGGGCGCGGAGCTTGCGGGTGAGCGTGTTGCGGTGCATGCCGAGCACGGCCGCCGCCCGGCTGACGTTGCCGCGGTGGTGCCGCAGCACCCGGGTGATGAAGTGCGCCTCGAACTCGCGCTGGGCATCGTCGAGGCTGATGCCGCGCGTCACCATCTCGCCCACGAGCGTGTCGAGCTGCTCCTTCATCGGCGAGGGCGGGCCTCAGGCCCCGAGGACCAGGTCGGCACCCGTGAGGCGGCGGTAGGCGTCGAGATACTTCTCGCGCGTGCGCCGCACCACCTCCTCCGGCAGCGAGGGCACCGGGGGCTGCTTGTTCCAGCGAATCGACTCGAGATAGTCGCGGACATACTGCTTGTCGAAGCTGGGCTGCGGGCCACCGGGGGCGTACTGGTCTGCCGGCCAGTAGCGCGACGAATCGGGCGTCAGGGCCTCGTCGATCAGCAGCAGGTCGCCGCCGTCGGTGAGGCCGAACTCGAACTTGGTGTCGGCGAGGATGATGCCGCAGGAGGCGGCATGGGCGACGCCGTGGGCGTAGAGCGCGAGCGTTAGCTGCTTGAGCCGGGCCAGCAGCTCGGGGCCCACGACGGCGGCGGCCTCGGCCTCGGTGATGTTCTCGTCGTGGCCTGACTCGGCCTTGGTCGCCGGCGTGAACAGCACCTCCGGCAGGCGGTCGGACTCGCGAAGGCCCGGGGGCAGCGCGTGGCCGCAGAGCGCCCCGGTGGCCGTGTAGTCCTTCCAGCCCGAGCCCGAGAGATAGCCGCGCGCCACGCACTCGACTGGCAGCGGTGTCGTGCGGCGCACCAGCATCGAGCGCCCCTCGAACTGGTCGGCATAGGGCAGGGCGGCGGCGGGGTAGCGCCGCACGTCGGTCTCGATCACGTGGTTGGCCACGATGTGGCGCGTGCGCGCGAACCAGAACGCCGAGAGCTGTGTCAGGATGCGCCCCTTGTCGGGAATGCCCGAGCCCAGCACGTAGTCGAAGGCCGAGATGCGATCGGTGGCCACCATGACCAGGTCGTGCCCGACGGCGTAGACGTCGCGGACCTTGCCGCGGCGCACGAGGGACAGGGTGGGGCAGGAGGTGTCGAGCAGGGGCGCGTGCAGCATGAGCGAGCCGCCATGGTATCGGGCGTACGCCGGCTGGCGCAAGATCGCCGGCGGCCGAGGCGGGGCAGCACCCCGGGGGCGGACCGGGGCGAGCGTGTAACATGGGGGCGTCGTGCGCTCCCTCTTCCGCACGCTGCTGGGTGTAGGCCTGGCGGCCCTCCTGCTGTGGCTCTTCCTCCGCAACGCCGACTGGGACGGCGTCCGCGCGGCCCTGGCAGCAGCGCATCCGGGCTATCTCGCCGGCGCCGTAGCCCTGGTCGTGCTCTCGTACGTCATTCGGGCCGAGCGCTGGCAGTACCTGCTGGCGCCTCTCGGTCCGACGCGGTTCCGCACGGCGTTTGCCACGACACTGATTGGCTTCGGGGCCTCGTCGGTGCTGCCGGCCAGGGCGGGCGAAGTCCTGAGGCCGTACCTGCTGGCCCGGCGCGAGGGCCTGAATCCGACCGCCACCTTCGCGACAATTCTCCTCGAGCGCCTGCTCGACCTGGTGGCCATTCTCGGCCTGCTGGCCGCCGCGCTCGTCCTGATGGCCGAGGAGCTGCGGACCCGCGACTCCGCCGTCCTCGAGGCCGTGCGCCTGGGTGGGCTGACGGCGGCGCCGCTGGGGCTGGCCGCGCTGGTCGGCCTCTACGCGCTGGCCGGCCATGAATCGTGGATGCAGCGGCTGTTCGGCTGGGCCGGGCGCACCCTGCCTGCGCGGGTGGCCTGGCTGTTCGAAACCGTCATTCGCCGGCTGGCGGAAGGGTGCGCCGCCCTGCGCCGTCCCTCGCGGCTGCTGGCCGCGCTGGGATGGTCGCTCGTGCTCTGGCTGGTGATCTGCCTCGAGACCTGGGCGGTGGGCCGCGCGTTCCAGCTCGACATCTCGTTCCCCGGCAGCTGGCTGCTGATGGCGATGCTCGTGGTGGGAGTGGCCGTGCCGACGCCGGGAGGCGTCGGAGGCTTCCATGAAGCTTTTCGCCTCGGCGCCACGGCGCTGTTCGGAATCGACAACAATGCGGCGGTGGCTGCGGCGCTGGTCCTGCACGCGACGTCGACGGTGCCCACGGTGGTCCTCGGCCTGGCGTATGCCCTGCGCGATGGGCTCGACCTCCGGGTCATCCGCAGTTCGACCGGCCACGCCGCCTCGGATGACAGGGAGGAGCAGCCATGAAGTGTCCCTACTGCGGCCATATCGGCGACAAGGTCGTCGACTCGCGCGAGAGTCGCGAGGGTGATGTCATCCGGCGGCGCCGCCAGTGCCTCAACGCCGAGTGCCACCGCCGGTTCACCAGCTACGAGCGGATCGATGAGATCCCCTACATGGTCGTCAAGAAGGACGGCACGCGTGAGCGGTTCGAGCGGCAGAAGCTGATGGCGGGGCTGCTCAAGGCCTGCGAGAAGCGCCCGGTCAGCCTGGCGGCCATCGAGGATGTCGCCGATCGGGTCGAATCGATGCTGCAGGAGCGGGCCGACCGCGAGATATCCACGCAGGAAGTGGGCGCCTTCGTCATGGAAGAGCTCAAGCGGCTCGACAAGGTGGCCTACGTGCGGTTCGCGTCGGTCTACCGGCACTTCCGGGACATTGGCGAATTCATGTCGGAACTGAACGATCTACTGAAGACCAAGGACTGATCGAGCGCACCACCGTGCCTGCCCCTGCCGACCGCCGACCGTTCCGCGACAACCCGCGCCTCATCCTGGCCGGCATTGCCGTCCTGGTGGCGATCATCGTCGGCCTGGTGGTGGCCGAGGGCCAGGTGTCGGCGCTGGCGCCCGACCTGCTCGCCGAGGGCGTCCTGTATGCGTTGACGGTGACCAACCTGACGATGCTGCTGGGCCTGCTGTTCCTGCTGGGCCGGAACGTCATCAAGTCGCTCATCGAGGGAAGGCGTCACCTGCCGTTCGCCCGGTTCCGCGCCAAGCTGGTGCTGATGATGCTGGGCCTGACGGTGGTGCCGGCACTGCTGGTGCTGCTGGTCGGCAGTCGGGTGGTGCTGACGACGGTCGACCGGTGGTTCGCGACGCCGATGGACGACATCCTGTCTTCGGCCAACGGCATTGCGGCCGACTACTACGCCGAGCGGCAGCAGGACGCCCGGGCTGAGGCCCGGCGGCTGGCGCAACGCCTCGCGGACCTGCCGTCCGACGCTGACCCGGGATCCCTCAGGCAGGCCCTGCCCCCCCCGGGCAGCGCGTCTGAGGTGCGCCTGGATGTCTTCCGGGCCGAGACGCGCGGCGGCACGGTGCAACTCCAGCAGGCCCCGGGAGCGGCGCCGGGCGGTGACGCCGAACGGCTGGCTCGCCAGGCCCTCGAGGTGACTGCCGACGCCCCGTGGTCCCTCGACCCGTCAGCAGACGGATCCGAATGGCTGCGCGTCGCCGAGCCTGTGACGAGGGGGGGGCGGGTCGTCGCCGTGGTGGTGCTGTCCGAACGCCTCGCCGGAGGCCTGGCGCAGCGCGCCCAGCGCCTGACGGCGGCGTACGAGGACTATTCGCAGCTGCGGGTGCTGCGCCAGCCCCTCGCGGGCGTGTATCTCTCGTTTTTCATCATGGCCAGCCTGCTGATTCTGGTGGGGTCGTCGTGGGTGGGGCTGTATCTTGCCAAGCGCGTGACCCGTCCGGTGCAGGCCCTCTCCGTGGCTGCGAGGGAAATCAGTGCGGGGCACTACGACCAACGCATTCAGGTCGACGCCAGCGACGAGTTCGCCGCGATGGTCGAGGCGTTCAATGCGATGGCCGCCGACGTGGCCCGGTCACGATCCCAGATCGAGGCGGCCGGGCGCGACCTCGCGCGGCAGCATGCCGAAGGCGAGCGGCGACGGCGCTACATCGAGACGGTCGTCGAGCGGATCGCCGCCGGCGTCGTCTCCATCGACCGCGACGGGCGCATCGCCACGCTCAACCGGGCCGCGCAGCGATTGCTGTCGCTGACGCCAGACACGGTCGGGGCGATGGCCGGCGAGGTGTTCGGGCGGCCGGCACTCGAGCCGCTCAGCCAGCTGCTCGCCAAGCGGGTGGCCGGCGGGCCCGACACGGTGGCCGGCGAGGTGCAGCTGCCGCAGGACGGCAGCGAGCGGCACCTGAGCGCCGTCGTGACTGCCCTCACCGATGCCAGTGGCGCCGACGATGGCTGCGTGCTGGTCGTCGATGATGTCACTCCGCTGGTGCGCGCGCAGAAGGTCGCCGCGTGGCGCGAGGTGGCGCGGCGATTGGCGCACGAAATCAAGAATCCGCTCACGCCGATTCAGCTGTCCGCCGAACGCCTGCGCCGCCAGCTGACCGACCTCGATCCGTCGCGCGATGCGCTCGTCCGTGAGTGCACGGCGGCCATCACGGGCGAGGTCGAGTCGCTGAAGGGGCTGGTCGACGAGTTCGCCCAGTTTGCCCGCATGCCAGCCCCCCGGGTCACGACCCTGCCCGTCAGCCGCCTGTTTGACGAGGTGATTGCGCTGTACCGCGGGGTGGTGGATGGCGTCAGCGTCGCCGTGGATGCCGGACCGCCCGGACTGACCGTGAAAGCTGATCCCGAGCAGATGAAGCGCGTGCTGGTCAACCTGATCGACAATGCCATCGAGGCCATGGACCGGCAGGGGGCCGTGTGGCTGGATGCCGTGCGGGACGACCAGGCGGGCGTGATCCGGCTCGGCGTGGCGGATAATGGGCCCGGCCTGCCCGATGCCGACCGAGAACAGCTGTTCCTGCCGTATTACTCGACCAAGGGGCGGGGCAGCGGACTGGGACTGGCCATCGTGCGCCGGATCGTGGTGGAGCATGGCGGCACCATCACCGTGGCCGATCATGCGCCCCGCGGGACGCGTTTCACCATCGAACTTCCGCTATAGGTGACGCATCGTCATGGCATCAATTCTGGTCGTGGATGATGAACCCGGGGTCAGGTCCTCGGTGGCCGGCGTCCTCAGCGATGAGGGGCTGGCCGTCGACACGGCGGCGTCGGGCGAGGAATGCCTCGAACGCGCCACGGCCGGCTCGTATGCCGTGATTGTGCTGGACATCTGGCTGCCCGGCATCGATGGCCTGACCACGCTGCAGCGGCTGACCGAACGTGGCGTCGATGCCCGGGTCGTGATGATGTCGGGCCACGGCTCCATCGAGCAGGCCGTCAAGGCGATCAAGCTGGGGGCCTTCGACTTCGTGGAAAAGCCCCTGTCGCTCGACAAGACGGTACTGGTTGTTCGCAACGCCCTGCGGCAGCATCGGCTCGAGCGGGAGAACAGGGACCTCCGGGCACGCGTGGACACGCCTGTGACGCTGGTGGGCGACAGTCCGGCGATGCGTGCCCTGCGCCGCCTCGTCGAGACCGCAGGCCCGAGCCTCGGGCGTGTGCTGATTCTGGGAGAGAACGGCACGGGCAAGGAGGTGGTGGCGCGGCTCATCCACCAGCACAGCGCACGGCGGAACCGGCCGTTTGTGGAGGTCAACTGCGCCGCCATCCCCGAGGAACTCATCGAGACCGAGCTGTTCGGCCATGTGCGCGGCGCGTTCACCGGCGCGATCGCCGACCGGCCGGGACGCTTTGAACAGGCCGACGGTGGCACGCTGTTCCTCGACGAGGTCGGCGACATGAGCCTGAAGACGCAGGCCAAGGTGCTGCGCGTGCTGCAGGAGCAGTCGCTTGAGCGGGTCGGAGGCGGCCAGCGCGTGCGTGTGGATGTCCGGGTACTCGCGGCGACCAACAAGGACCTGCAGGCCGAGATCCGGCAAGGACGCTTCCGGGAAGACCTGTTCTTCCGGCTGAGCGTAGTGCCGGTGGCGATTCCGCCTCTGCGCGAGCGGCGCGAGGACATCCCCGTGCTGGCCGAGCATTTCATGGCGACGATCTCGCGAGAGTATGGCCGGCGGATGCGGCGGCTGACACCCGAGGCACTGGCGCGGCTGCAGGCCTACGCCTGGCCGGGCAACGTGCGCGAGCTGCGCAATGTGGTCGAGCGGCTGATCATCATGGGACACGACGATCGCGTGACGGCGGAGGAGGTGGCCTTCCTCGGGGATGGGCACCCGCAGGGCGCGCTGCGCGACCCTGCGGCCGAGGCGGGCAGCCTCCGGTTGTGCGAGGCGCGCGACGCGTTCGAGCGCGAGTTCATCCTGCGCACTCTCGCCAGGGCGCAGGGCAACATGTCGCGCACTGCGGACCTGCTGGGGCTGGAACGCTCGAACCTCTACAAGAAGATGCGGGCGTTCGGGATCCTGCCCCGGCGCGACGGCGCCTGAGGGCTCAGCGCTGCTGCAGCCGGTGCTCGAGCACCTGGCTGGTGGAGAATCCCTCGAGCTGCAGGTAGTGCGCGGCGGCCTGCAGCAGGGCGGCCTGCGGAATCAGCCCGACGATTTCCGACTCGAGCACGGCCACGCCGTAGCGGCCGGCCTCGCGCTGCACCATGTCGAACACGCGGTGGATGGGCGTCTTCTCGAAGTTGGTGAGGTTCATCGAGACCTGCACGACCGGCCGGCCGTCGAGGGCCAGCCCCATGGCCTTCACGTAGCGGAGGCCGCCACTGCTCATGCGGACGGCGGAGGCGATCTTGCGGGCGACGTCGACGCGGTCGGTGGCCAGGTTGATGTTGTAGGCGATGAGGGGCATGCGGGCGCCGACCACCGTCGCGCCTGCATTCGGATGCGGCGTGTCCGGCCCGAAATCGGGGGCCCACCCGGGCAGGCGCATCTTCTCGGCCAGTCCTTCGAACTCGCCGCGCCGGATGTCTTCGAGATTCCGTCGCGCCGGCGAGGAGGCCGCTTCTTCATAGAGGAAGACCGGCACGTGCAGCCGCCCGCCGATGTCGGCGCCGACCTCCCGCGCCAGGGCCACGCACTCGGCCATCGTCGCACCTTCGAGCGGGATGAACGGCATGACGTCGACGGCCCCCAGGCGGGGATGCTCGCCCCGGTGCGTCCGGAGGTCGACCTCCGCGATGGTGAGCTCGCAGAGCCGAGGCAGCGCCACCCGCAGCACCGCGGGTTCGCCGGCCAGCGTCAGGACGCTGCGGTTGTGCGTGGCATCCGACTGCACGTCGAGCACGTGCAGCCCCTCGATCGCGCGCAGCGCCTCGACAATGCCCGCCACGACCTCGGTGCGGACGCCTTCACTGATATTCGGGACACACTCAATCAACGCCATGCTTCGAGGTTCTACCACATCCGCCGCCGCCGGGGGCGCGGGGAGGGGGCGGTATACTGAAGCGTCTCGACGCCATGACCGACCCTCACCTGACCGTCGCAGGCGGCGGCCGTCCCGAACCCGACGGGCGGGTCGACGCGCTGCTGGTCTCCGGACTCGACGCGTACCTGGCGGGCGACTTCGAGTCGGCCATTCACATCTGGACGCGCGTCCTGTTCCTCGATCGCGAACACGAGCGGGCCCGCGCCTATCTCGAGCGGGCGCGCAGCGCCCTGGCCGAGCGGCAGCGGCAGACCGACCTGCTTGCCGCCGAGGGGATGGAAACGTTCCAGCGGGGAGAGGTCGAGCGGGCGCGGGCCCTGTTTGCCGAGGTGCTCGACTCGGATGCGTCGCACGACGTCGCGCTGGGCATGCTGAGCCGTCTCGATCGGCTGTCGCCGGCCGAGTCGGCGTCGGCATCACGGTCTGCCCTGGCGGACGAGAACGTGCCGCCGCGCCTGTCGCTGGCAGACAATTCGCAGCGTGCACGGGGGAGATGGCGCGCATGGGGCGCATGGCTGGCGGTGGGAGCCGGGCTGCTCGGCGCGCTCGTCCTCGGGCCCGCTGCGGCTCTGAGGCCTGCCGCGTGGCGGACGGACCCGTCGCCCATCGCCCCGATTCCCGACAGCCTGACGCCCCTGCCTGTGCCCCGCGTCTCTGATGGCGCCCTTCGCCGGTGTCGCGCACTGGCCGAGCAGGGCCGGGTGCACGATGCGCTGGGCGAGTGCAGTCGCATCGGACCGGGCGACCCGCGTCGCGGGGAGGCAGACGCCCTGGTGGCCCGCATCCAGCGTGAGCTGCTGGCGGTCTCTCCGGTGGCGCAGCGGGTCGAGTCGGGGAGTGTGCCGCGATGAAGTGTCCCAAGTGCCAGTATGTGGGCTACGACGCCGGTGATCGGTGCCGCCATTGCGGGTTCGAGTTTGCCCTGGCCACGCCGCTCTCGATCCCGAGTGACTTGCCGCTTCAGGCCACTGAGGCAGACCTGCCGCTGCTGCCAGACGATGACCTGCCGCTGGCGTCCGTGACGATTCCGCCTCCCCGTCCGGCCGGGCAGCCGCTTTCGGTGCGGCGGTCGTGGTCCGACACCCAGAAGGCCCGGCGGTATCCGAGACCCGTTGAGCCCGCGCCGGCGCCGCTGCCGCTGGATGAGCCCTCTGACGAGGGCACGCCACAGGCCGCGGCCGGGTCTGGATCGGGCGAGCGTCCCGATGCGCTGGACCGCGAGGCGAGAGGAACGGGTGCGGGGATGACCGCCGCGCTGTCGCCGCGCCTGCTCGCCGCCCTCATCGATGTGGGCATCTGGCTGGGTGTCAGCGCCACCATCGTGTGGGCCACGCTGCGCGTGACAGAACTGCCGCTCTCCCTGACGGGGGTGCGGCTGCTCTCGCCGATGCCCCTGCTGGGCATATGCGCCGTTACCGCCATCGTCTACCAGGTCGTGGGCCTGGTGGGCTGCGGCCAGACCCTCGGAAAGATGCTGATGGGCATCCACGTGCAGATGCGCGACGGGGGCGGGATTGGCATCGACACGGCAGTGGCGCGGGCGGCGTTCGCCGTGGCCGCCGTGGCCAGCCTGGGAATCCTGTACTTGCCGTTCCTGCTGATGCCCGGACGTCGGACGCTCCACGACCGTCTGGCTGGCACCGACGTGGTGGCACGATGAAGACGCTGACACTCATGATTTCGACGTTCGGCTACGTCGGGTTTGCGCCCGTGGCCCCCGGCACGGTCGGCTCGTTCGCGGCCCTGGCGCTCTACGCGGCGGTCCGATGGGCGGGCTCGCCGGTCGTCGAGGGCCTGGCCATCGCCCTGGTGTTTGCGGTGGGCGTCTGGTCGGCCACGCAGACCGAGAAGATTCTTGGCATCACCGACCCGGGCCCGGTGGTCATTGATGAAGTGCTGGGCATGCTGATCACGCTCGCCGGCCTGCCCCTCGGCTGGGGCGGTGTGCTGGCCGGTTTCCTGCTGTTCCGGGTGTTCGACGTGATCAAGCCGTTTCCTGCCGGACGCCTCGAGGCCGCTCCGGGCGGATGGGGCATCATGCTCGATGACGCCATGGCCGGCGTCTATGCGCATCTCGCGCTGCGCCTGCTGGCCTGGTGGCGGCCCGACTGGATCCTGCGGTGATGACGCCCCGTCGCGCCGCCATCCTCGCGGTGGGCAGCGAATTGCTGACGCCCACCAAGCAGGACACGAACTCCCTGGCGATCACCGAGGTGCTCAATGCGCTGGGCATCGAGGTCGCCGTCAAGGCCATCGTCGGGGATCATCGCGACGACCTGTCGGCACACGTGCAGATGGCGGTGAGTCGCCATCCGGTGGTCATGATCACCGGGGGGCTCGGGCCAACGGACGACGACCTGACGCGGGAGGTTGTGGCCGGCGTGATGGGACGACACCTCTCGGAAGATCCGGCTCTCGTCGAGCAGATTCGCGAACGGTTCACCATGCGGCGCCTCGAGATGCCTGAGGCGAACCGCCGCCAGGCGCAGGTGCCTGACGGGGCCCGGATCATTCCCAACATCCGGGGCACTGCACCGGGCCTCTGGATTCCCCATGACGAGGGCGTGGTGGTGCTGCTGCCGGGACCGCCCTCGGAAATGCGGCCCATGCTCGAGGGACCCGTGCGCGAGTGGCTGGCCGTGCACGGATCTCCCGCGCACTTGATTCGGCGCGTGCTGATCGTGGCCGGCCGCACCGAGTCGGGAGTGGATGCCCGCGTGCAGCCGCTGTATGCGCCGTGGGCGACTGCGGTGCCTGCGATCGAGACGACCATCCTCGCATCTGGGGGTGTCATCGAACTGCACCTGTCCACGGTGGCGGCCGACCTGTCGGCGGGAAGGGCGCTGCTCGACGAGAAGGTGCAGGCCCTGCAGGCGGCGCTCGGCGCCGATGCTGTCTCGGTGGATGGGCGTTCGCTGGTCCAGACGGTGGGTGACCTGCTGCGAACGCGGGGCCTCACGGTGACGGCTGCCGAATCCTGCACGGGTGGACTGCTGACCGCCATGCTGACCGATGTGCCCGGCAGTTCGGCCTTCGTCGACCGCAGTGCCGTCGTGTACAGCAATGAGGCCAAGGCTGAGTGGCTTGGTGTGCCCCCCGACCTGATTGCCCGGCATGGGGCCGTCAGCGGGCCGGTGGTGCGGGCGATGGCGACCGGTGCCCTTGCGCACTCGCCGGCGTCGCTGGCGGTGGCGATTACCGGCATCGCGGGCCCGGGCGGTGGCAGCACAGAGAAGCCAGTGGGCACGGTCTGGCTGGCCGTGGCCGACCGGCAGTCTGGTCGGACTGACGCGGTGTGCTGCCGTTTTCCCGGTGAACGTACGGGCATCCGGCGATTTGCCGCCCTCACCGCGCTTGACCTGCTGCGGCGGCACCTGCTGGGCGTGCCGTGGACCGTGGACTGGCGCCTGCCGGAGGTGATGGACGCATGAGCGACCTGTCGAACGAACAGGGTGAGGCCCGCACGCTGTCACGGGTGGCCGTGGTCGGTGCCGGCAGCTGGGGCACGGCGCTCGCCGTGCACCTGGCGGCTGGCGGACACGACGTCACGCTCTGGGCGCGGGCCGAGGAGCTGGTGTCCGAGATGCAGGCGCGCCGCGCCAATCCGGTGTATCTGCCAGACGTGTCATTCCCGCCGAGCCTGACAGTCACCGCCGATCTGGCCGAGGCGGTGCGTGACGTGCCGCTTGTCGTGATGGCGGTGCCGTCCCATGGACTGCGATCGGTGTCGGTTGCACTGGCACCGCTCCTGACGGACGGTGCCATCCTCGTCAGTGCGGTCAAGGGGATCGAAGCCGGCCGGCTGCTGCGCATGAGCGACGTGCTGCGCGAGTGCGTGCCGGGAGCCGTGGATATCGCCGTCCTTTCCGGGCCGAGTTTTGCCTGGGAACTGGCGGCGCGTCGTCCGACGGCGGTCGTGGTGGCCGCTGCCCGGCCAGAGACCGTGGCGCTGGTGCAGGCCGAGTTCCGCACGCCCTGGATGCGCCTGTATGGCAGCCACGATCTCATTGGCGTGGAAATCGGCGGCGCCCTCAAGAACACCATGGCCATTGCGGCGGGGGTGACCGAGGGCCTCGGGCAGGGGCCGAATGCCCAGGCAGCGCTCATCACGCGGGGACTCGCCGAACTGACGCGGCTGGCGGTGGCCATGGGCGGGCAGCGCGAAACGCTGGCCGGGCTTGCCGGTCTCGGCGACCTGGTGCTGACGTGTACGGGCGGCCTCAGCCGGAATCGCCATGTGGGCATCGAACTGGCGCGGGGCCGTCGACTGGACGACATCGTCGCCGCCACGAAGATGGTGGCCGAAGGGGTGCGGACGACCGAGGCCGCACTGCAACTGGGGGCCAGGCACGGGGTGGAGCTCCCCATCACCGAGCAGATGGCCGCGGTGCTGTCGGGACGGATTGACCCGCCCGAAGCCGTGCGTCAGTTGATGGGACGTCGGCAGCGCGCCGAGCATCATTAGGAATGGAACGTTTTTCGTATGGGTGTGTTTGACCGACTGAAAGCCGGACTGAGCCGCACGGCTCGCCAGATTGCCGAGCAGTTTGACGCCCTGGTCCGGGGCGCGGAGGCCCGGCCGGGCGATGGGGCGGCTCTGGGGACGGAGACCCTCGAGGGCCTCGAAGACCTGCTGCTGATGGCCGATGTGGGCGTGTCGGCGTCGCGTGACATCGTCGCGGCCGTGGCGGCACGGGCGCGCGGATCAGCGTCCCTGCGCGCACTGGTGCGTGAGGAATTGCTGCGGGTGCTGGAGGCGGCCGATCGTCCGCCGGTTGAGCCGGCCAGCGGGCCTCGCGTGGTGCTGGTCGTGGGCGTGAACGGCACCGGCAAGACGACCACGGTGGGCAAGCTCGCCAACCAGTGGAAGCAGGCCGGCCGGACGCCGCTTATCTGCGCCGCCGACACGTTCAGGGCCGCCGCCGTCGACCAGCTGCAGGTGTGGGCTGATCGGGCCGGCGTCGACCTGGTGCGGGCGCGCGAGGGCGCCGACCCGGCAGCGGTGGTCTTCGACGCGGTCACTGCGGCGAAGGCGCGCGGCCGCGACCTGGTGCTGGTCGACACGGCCGGCCGGCTGCACACCCGGGCCAACCTGATGCAGGAGCTCGAGAAGATCCGGCGCATCATCGCGCGTGAGATTCCCGGGGCGCCCCACGAAACGCTGCTCGTGCTTGACGCCACGGTCGGACAGAATGCCCTCACGCAGGCGCGCGAGTTCATGGCCGTGGCCGGCGTCACCGGCATCGTCCTCACCAAGCTCGATGGCACGGCGCGGGGCGGCATCGTGGTGGCCATCGCGCACGACCTGAAGCTGCCCATCCGGTTTGTGGGGGTCGGTGAGAGCATCGATGACCTGCTGCCCTTCGATGCGGCGCGATACGTGGATGCCCTCTTCCGGGAGCAATGGTGACCGACGAAGACTACATGCGGCGCGCCCTGTTTCATGCGGCACGCGCCCGGGCGGGCACCACGCCGAACCCGATGGTCGGGGCGGTGGTCGTCTCGCCTGACGGGCTCGTCGTCGGGCAGGGGCGCCACCTGAAGGCCGGGGGGGCGCACGCCGAGGTGCACGCACTCGACGAGGCGGGCGAGCGGGCTCGCGGGGCGACGATGTATGTGACGCTTGAGCCGTGCTGCCATCACGGCCGGACCGCGCCGTGCACGCAGCGGGTCATTGCCAGCGGTGTGCGGCGCGTTGTGGTGGCCATGCCCGACCCGAATCCCCTGGTGAACGGGCGAGGCATCGCCGAAATGCGCGCGGCCGGAGTGCAGGTCGAGGTCGGGCTGCTCGAGCGCGAGGCGCGGGACCTGAATCGGGGCTTCATCCGGGTGCACACGGCGGGACGGCCCGAGGTGATCGTGAAGGCCGGGGTCAGTGCAGACGGCATGATTGCCGAGGCGCCTGGGCACCGGACCACGATCAGCGGGCCCGCGTCGTGGCGGCGGATTCACCGCCTCCGAGCGATGGTCGATGCCATTGCCGTCGGCTCAGAGACCCTGCTGGTGGACGACCCGCTGCTGACGGCTCGCGAGTCGGTGCGTCCACGTCCCCTGACGCGCGTGGTCTTCGATCGCCGCCTGCGGACACCGGTGACCTCAGCGCTGGTGCGGTCCGTCGAGGCGGGCCCGGTGCTGATTCTCACAACCGCCGAGGCCATGGCGGCGCACGCCGACCAGGTCGAGGCCCTGCGCCGCCTTGGCGTGACGGTGGTGAATGGCGGCGCTTCGCTGGCCGAGTCGCTGCATGCGCTGCTGGCGTTCGATGTCTCCACCCTGCTGGTGGAAGGCGGCGCCCGCCTGCACCGGGCGCTGCTGGATGCCGACCTGGTCGACCAGATCCTGCTGGTCACCACCCCGGGGCGCACGCTGGGGCCGCGCGGTGTGCCGGCTTTCGGCACGGGTGACCTGAGTGTCGGCGGTCGATCGCCCAATCGCACCGAATCGGTCGGTGACGACCTCTGGATGGAGTTCGATGTTCACGGGAATCATTGAAGCCACCGGCCGCATCTCGGCCGTCGAACCTGGCGCGGATCACCTGCGGATGGCGGTCGATACCGCACTCGCTCCGGGGCTGGCTCTCGGGGCGAGCCTGGCGGTCAACGGGGTGTGCCTCACGGTGGTCGCGCGGGATGAGGCGACCGTGTGGATGGATGTGGGGCCCGAAACCGCGCGCATCACGACCCTGGGGCAGCCGCGCGTCGGCCGGGTGGTGAATCTCGAGCGGCCGCTCCGGCCAGACGGACGGCTCGACGGTCACTTCGTCCTGGGGCACGTCGACGGCACGGGAGACATCCTCGAGGTACGGCCCGACAGCGAGTCGCACTGGGTGACCGTGTCGCTCCCCGAGGCCCTGGCGGCCTATGTGATTCCGAAGGGCTCGGTGGCCGTCGACGGCATCAGCCTCACCGTGGCCACGCTGGCGCGCGACCGCTTCAGCGTGCAGGTGATCCCCTACACCTGGACGCACACAACGATGCAGCACGCGCGCGTGGGTGATCGCGTCAACCTCGAGTGCGACATGATTGGGAAGTACGTGGTTCGCACCCTGGAGCACCGATCAGCATGAGTCCCCGTCTCCCTGCCCGTCAGTCCGCGCGCTCGCGCCGCTCACCCTTTGCCTCGATTGACGAGGCCGTCGCCGCCTTCCGCAGAGGCGAGATCATCATCGTGGTTGACGACGCCGATCGCGAGAACGAAGGCGACCTGACCATTGCGGCGGAAAAGGTGACGCCGGCGGCCATCAACTTCATGATGACGCACGGGCGCGGGCTCATCTGCCTGCCCATGACGGCCGAGCGCCTCGACACGCTGCAGATTCCGCTGCAGGTACCAGCCCAGCAGAACTCGACGCAGTTCGAGACGGCGTTCTGCATCGGCATCGAGGCGAAGAAAGGCACCACCACGGGGATCTCGGCGGCTGACCGGGCGACCACCATCCGCACCGCCATCGCGCCCAAGACGACGGCCGCCGACCTTGCGCGACCGGGGCACGTGTTTCCCCTCAGGGCGCGGGACGGCGGCGTGCTGGTGCGGGCGGGGCAGACTGAAGCGGCGGTCGACCTGGCCAGGATCGCGGGCCTGTATCCCGCCGGGGTCATTTGCGAAATCGCCAGCCGCGACGGCAGCATGGCCCGCGTGCCCGAACTGTCGCGGTTCGCGCGCAAGCACGGGCTGCTGATGATTACGGTGGCCGACCTCATCAGCTACCGGATGCGGACCGAGGGGCTGGTGCAGAAGATCGCCGAGGCCGACCTGCCGACGCGTCATGGCATGTTCCGGATTCATGGGTACGAAAGCCGCCTCGACCGGGAGACGCATGTCGCGCTGGTGTGCGGGGACGTCAGCAGCGGGGCCGGCGTGCTGGTGCGGGTGCACTCGAAGTGCCTGACCGGCGACACGTTCCACTCGGCCCGGTGCGACTGCGGCCAGCAGCTCGAGACGGCCATGGCCCGCATCGCGGCCGAAGGACGGGGCGTGCTGCTGTATCTCAATCAGGAAGGCCGGGGGATCGGCCTGGCCAACAAGCTGCGGGCGTACGCGCTGCAGGATCAGGGCCTCGACACCGTCGAGGCCAACGAGCGGCTGGGCTTCAAGGCCGACCAGCGGGATTACGGCATCGGGGCCCAGATCCTGCGTGACCTCGGGGTGCGCTCGATGCGGCTGCTGACCAACAACCCGAGGAAGTTCGTTGGGCTCGAGGGCTACGGCCTGTCGGTCGAATCCACCGTGCCCCTCGAGGTGCCGGTGCCTCCGGAGACGCGCGCATACCTGCGGACGAAGAAGCGGCGCCTGGGCCATCGCCTGCGCGGCGTTTGACGCCTGCGCAGAACTGCCCGTAATATAAGGGTTTGCGCGGACGTCGACCGGAGATGCGTGTGCAGGGCTCCGGCGCCGTTGGCGTGCCGACGGAACTGTTGTGTTCGATCAGCTGAGTCAACGATTTCAGGATGTCTTTCAGTCGCTGAGGGGCGAAGCCCGCCTCTCCGAGGCGACGATCGAGCGTGTGCTGCGCGAAATTCGCACGGCGCTGCTCGAGGCGGACGTCAACCTGAAGGTCGTGTCGGCCTTTGTCGATCGGGTGCGCGACAAGGCCACCGATCAGGCGGTGCTGAAGAGCCTCTCGCCGGCGCAGCAGGTCGTCAAGATTGTCCGCGACGAGCTGATCGCGCTCTTCGGCGAGGCCACCGGCGGGTTGACGCCGACCTCGGCCCGGCCGCGCGTGATTCTGATGCTGGGCCTGCAGGGCTCGGGCAAGACCACCACGACGGGCAAGCTGGCCCGGTGGCTGAGCCGACAGGGCCGGCACCCGCTGGTCGTCTCCACCGACGTGCGGCGGCCGGCGGCCATCCAGCAGTTGTCGGTGGTGGCGGCCAAGGCCGGCGTGCGGGTGCACGATCCGGCGGGCGAGTCTGATCCGGTCGCCCGGGCGGCCGGTGCCCTGGCGGCGGCGCGCTCGCTTGGCAACGACGTGGTCATCGTCGACACGGCAGGTCGCCTGCACATCGACGATGAGCTGATGGCCGAGCTGGTGGCGATTCGACAGGCCGTCGGACCGCACGACCTGCTGTACGTCGCCGATGCAATGACCGGGCAGGACGCGGTCAGGAGTGCCGGCGAGTTCCATCGGCAGATGGGCGTCACCGGTGTGGTGCTGAGCAAGGCCGATGGTGATGCGCGCGGAGGCGCGGCGCTGTCGGTGGTCTCGGTGGTCGGAGTGCCCATTGCCTTTGTGGGCAGCGGCGAGCGCCTCGAAGACCTCGAGCCCTTCCATGCGGACCGGTTCGTGTCGCGCATGCTGGGCATGGGCGATGTGCTGTCGCTCATCGAGCGCGCCGAGGCGGTGGTCGAGCCGGCCGAGGCCGAGCGGCTCGAAGAGAAGATTCGCCGCGGGGGGCTGACCCTCGAGGATTTCCGCGATCAGCTGCGCATGCTGAAGCGGATGGGCCCGCTCGAGAGCATCCTGGGGATGCTGCCGGGCATGGGGGGCATGAAACAGCTCGCCGAGCAGAAGCCCGACGAGCGGCAATTGCGGCGCATCGAAGCCATCATCGGCTCGATGACGCCCGACGAACGGCGGCATGCTGACATCATCGACGGCAGCCGACGGAAGCGCATCGCGCGGGGCAGCGGCACCTCGGTCGAGGATGTCAACCGGTTGCTCAAGCAGTTCGGCGAGATGCAGCGGATGCTGAAGATGGTGGGCCAGATGACTGGCCAGACCATGGCGGCGGCGCCGAAGAAAAAGAAGAAGAGCCCGTTCAGCTTGATGAGGTGAGGGAACAACATGTTGTCTATTCGGATGCGTCGGACCGGCTCGAAGAAGCGGCCGTCTTATCGTGTGGTCGTGACCGAAGCGCGGACGCCGCGCGAGGGTGGCTTCCTTGAGATTCTCGGCATTTACAACCCGCGCCTGAAGCCGGCGCTGGTGGAAATCGACAAGGCCCGCGTCGAGCACTGGATTCGCCAGGGCGCGCGCCCGTCGGATTCGGTGCGCACGCTGCTGGCCCGTCACCTGAGCCGCGACCGCGGCGCGGTGGTGGCCCCGGTGACGGCCGAACCCACGGCGCCGACGGCCTGAGGTCGACCATGGCGGCTGACCTGAAAGGGCTCATCACGACCGTCGCCCAGGCGCTGGCCGACCAGCCGGATGCCGTGGCGGTGCGCGAGACCGAGCGGCGCGGCGCCACGGTGTTCGAGTTGACCATGGCTCCGGGCGACCTGGGCCGCGTCATCGGGCGCCAGGGACGCACGGCCTCGGCCCTCCGGGCGCTGCTGGCCGCGGCCGCAGAGGCCGACGGGCGTCGCGTGTCGCTCGACATCAGGGACTGAACGGCCGATGTCCGGCGCACCGGCCGCACCGGCTGAGGTCCCCTGGGACGATCTGGTGCTGGTAGGCATCGTGGCCCGGCCGCACGGGCACCGCGGACACGTCATCGTCAATCCGCATACGGATTTCGTCGAGGACCGGTTTGCGGAGGGGCAGCAGCTCGAGTGCCGCTCCACCGATGGCCGGAGGCGCCGCGTGCGGATCACGGCGTCGCGCATCCAGCAGGGACGCCCGATTGTGGCGTTCGAGGACGTGGCCTCGATGAACGAGGCCGAGGCGCTGGCCGGCGCGGAGCTCCGGGTCGCGATGGACGACCTGGTGCCGCTGCCGCCGGGGCAGTATTACCACCACCAGCTGGTGGGATGCGATGTCGAGACCGACGCGCACCAGTGGCTGGGGCGGGTCATCGCAATCGAGGGCGGGATCGGCCAGAGCCGAATCGTCGTCGGAGGGGGACGCCGGCCATACGAGATACCGCTGGTCAGCGCCCTGTGTGATGTCGACATCACGGCGCGGCGCATCACCGTGCGCCCGCCGGAAGGGTTGCTCGACCTGTGAGGTTCGACGTCGTCACCATCTTTCCAGGGATGGTCGAAGCCGGCCTGGCAGAAGGTGTGGTGGGCAGGGCGCGAGACCGCGGGGTGATTGAGGTCGTCGTGCACAACCTCCGCGACTACACCACCGACCGGCACCACATCGTCGATGATGTGCCGTTCGGCGGCGGACCGGGGATGGTGATGAAGCCGGAACCGTTCTGGGCGGCCCTCACGGCGATCAGCGCAGACGGGGTGCCCCCTGACGCCGTGGTGCTGATGACGCCGGCCGGGCGGCGACTCGATGAGGCCGGCGTGAGGCGATTCGCCGAGCGTCGGCACGTGGTCGTGCTGTGCGGACGGTATGAGGGGATCGACGAGCGGGTCCGGTCCCGGTGGGTGACCGACGAGGTGTCCATCGGCGACTATGTCCTGTCGGGCGGCGAACTGCCGGCCCTGGTGCTCATCGACGCCGTGGCCCGGCGGGTGCCGGGGGTGGTGGGCGACGAGCAGTCGGTCGAGGAAGATTCGTTTGCGCGTGGGGTGCTCGATTATCCCCACTACACCCGTCCGGCTGTGTGGGACGGGATGGAGGTCCCGGAGGTACTGACCTCGGGACACCACAAGGCGATTCGCCAGTGGCGCCGTTTTGAGGCGCTGCGGCGGACGTACGAGCGTCGGCCCGACCTGCTGGCGACGGCCGCCCTCGACGAAGAGGAACGGGCCTGGTTGCGCGCGTGGCAGACACAGGGCAACATAGGGCAGTAACACGGGAACGAAGGGAGCTTCTGGTCATGACCTCGATGGAGATGGTGGAGAAGGCGCAGCAGGTGGAACGGCCGCGCGTGGAGCCCGGAGATACGGTGCGCGTGCACGTGCGCGTCAAGGAAGGCGACAAGGAGCGCATCCAGATCTTCGAGGGCGTGGTGATCAACCTGCGCCGGGGCGGCATTCGGGCCACCTTCACCGTGCGGAAAGTGTCGTTCGGTCAGGGCGTCGAGCGCATCTTCCCGATGCACTCGCCCAACGTTCAGAAGATCGACGTCGTGCGGTCGGCCAAGGTCCGCCGCGCCAAGCTTTACTTCCTGCGCGACCTCAAGGGCAAGGCGGCGCGCATGAAGGAAGTCAAGAAGTCGAAGTAGCACGGGAGGCCCCGGGCCATCAGGTTCGGGGCCGTGTTCCGGTGACTCGTCTCCTGGCACGACGCACGCTCGAGCAGGCGCTCCATCAGGAGGGCTGCAGGGCCGTGGCCGGGGTCGACGAGGCCGGCCGAGGATGCCTCGCCGGGCCGGTCACCGCGGCGGCCGTCGTGATGCATCCTGACCGCACCATCAAGGGTCTGGCGGACTCGAAGCTCCTCACCGCACGCCAGCGCGATCACCTTTACGCACGCATCACTGCCGAATCAGCCGCCTGGGCCGTGGTGTCTCTTCCAGTGGACGAGATCGACCGGCTGAATATCCACAACGCGTCGCTGCTGGCCATGCGCCGGGCGCTAGAGGCCCTGACCCCCATGCCAGACGCGGTGCTGGTGGACGGCTTTCCCATTCCAGATCTGCCGTGGCGGCAGCAGGCCATCATCAAGGGCGACCAGTCGTGCGCGGTCATTGCGGCGGCGTCCATCGTGGCCAAGGTGACGCGCGACCGCCTTATGCTGGCGCTGCACGATGCCGATCCCCGCTACGGGTTCGATAGGCACAAGGGCTATGGCACGGCGGCGCACATCGAGGCGCTGCGCACCCACGGGCGGTCGGCGAATCATCGCCGCAGCTTCATGCCACGGGCCCTGGCCGATGACCCGCAGGCGGGCCTGCCGCTCAGACGCGACCGAAAGGCTCGACGCTGATGCGGCGCACGCTGCTCGTGCTGCTGTTCGTCGAACTCGGCGTGCTGCTGGTGGTGGCCCCGTGGTCACGCGCGTGGGAACGCAACTTCTTTCTCGACCTGTGGCCCGCGCTGCGTCCCTGGCTGCTCGATGACCGCGTGCGGGGGGCGATCTCGGGTCTCGGCGTGCTCAATGTGCTGGCGGCGTGGTTCGAGTTCAGGCTGTGGCTCGATGATGTCCGCGCATCGCGCCAGGCCCCACCACCCCCATCCTGATTCGGCGAGGGCGCGTGTTGCACGTGATGGTCATCACCGACCGCCGCCGACTGGCCGAGGCGCTGGCGGTGCCCGTGGGCGAGGTGCTGCCGCACCTGGTGGCGCAGCTGGAGGGGGCCCTGCGGGGAGGGGCTGACCTGGTGTATCTGCGTGAGCCGGATCTCGACGTGCGCCACATCATGGGCGTGGTGCACCAGGTGACCCGTCGCCTGCCGCACTGCCGTCACCGGATTGTGGTGCGGGACCGCGCTGATGTGGCCGCCGCGCTTGACGTCGGCGTCCATCTGCCCGAGCAGGGCCTCACGATTGATCAGGCACGCCACGTCCTCAGGAACCCCCTGGCACCCGTCGGACGCGCGGTGCATACGCCTGACGAGGCTGCAGCCAGCCGGGACGCGACGTACCTGGTGGCGGGCACCGTCAAGGCGACGCATTCGAAGCCGGGGCTGGTGCAACCGCTCGGCTGGGATGGACTTCGCGCGATCTGCGAGGCCGCCGCATCGACACCGGTACTGGCGGTGGGTGGACTCGGGACCGAGGACCTTCCCGTGCTGAAACGGTCCGGTGCGCGAGGACTGGCTGCCATCGGTCTGTTCATCCCCACACGAAATTGCACGAATGTTACGTCGTGGACGATTGAGCGTCTCACGTGTGTGAGAAACTGCGTTGACTCGGTCGAACAACCCACTTAAGATGCCGCCGGTTCTGTTACTTTTTCCATCAGTCAAGGTGGAGTAGCCCATGTCCGGTCCTGATCCCAGAGCCATTCGTGTTGGCCTTCGCCTGCGAGACGCCCGGGAAGCTCGCGGTCTGTCGATCAGGCAGGTGTCAGAGGCCACGAGGCTGTCTGTGCGCCTGCTGACCGCCCTCGAGGAGCATCGTCCGGACGAGCTGCCGCCCGGCATCTATCGCCGCTCTGCAGTGCGGACCTTCGCGACTGAAGTCGGGCTTGACCCTGAAGCTACGCTGCTGGCCTTTCTCCGCGAGCACCCCGATCAGCTGCCGATGCCGGGGACGGCGATGGCCACACTGATCGGCCCGACGCGCCCCTCACAGATGCCGCGCCTGTTCGGCTGGCTGGGGGCCGTGGTGCCGGCGATGTCTGCCGTGGCCTACCTCGTGCTCGCGTTCGGCATGCCGGGGGAAACGGGTGGTGGCGCACCGGTCACCCTTCGGCTCACCGAGCCGACGGCGCCGATGCTTGAGAGGCGCGTGGCTTATGTGGCGCCGACGCGGCTGACGCTGACGACCTCAGAGGCCACCCGCCTGACGGTGATTGCCGATGGGGCGGTGGAGACCGATCGGGTGCTACCACCAGGGACGCCCGTTGAGGCGGCATTCACTGACACCCTCGAGATTCAGGCGGAGGATGGGGGGCTGGTGCAGGTGCAGCTGGCCGACGGTGGCCGACGCCCCCTTGGTGCAGCCGGACGCCCCCTGTCGCTGACGCTTACCCGCGAGACCTACGCGGACGCCCTGGGGCTCCGCTAGCAGGGCGGCGCCGCGCGGCCGGTCTGGCTGCCGCGGCGATGCCCCATTCGGAGCGCATCTGCGCGAGACCGTCCATGAACACGGCCGCCCGTTCCCGCGTCTCCTCGTCAGGCAGTGCCTTGAATAGGGCAATGGCCCGGGCGAAGTCGCGGGCCATCGTGGCGCGCGTGGCCTGGTAATACAGCTGCTTGAGTTCCTCGAGCGGGGTCACGGCACGAGTATATGCCCGCCCGGGCTCAGCGATGGCGCTTCAGCGCCTTCCGGAAGGCCTGCAGGTCTCGGGTATTGAGCACATCATCCGGAGACAGCCATGCGCGCCGCGCCGTGAGGATGCCCCAGGAGGGACAGCCGAGCTGGGCCGTGGCGTGCGCGTCCGAGTTGATGACGAGCTTGACGCCGCGATCACGAGCCAGCCGGGCGTGCGTGTCTGACAGATCGAGGCGGTCTGGCTGCGCATTGATTTCGAGGGCGACGCCGTTGGCCGCCGCCGCATCGATGACTTTTTCCATGTGCACAGGCGACGCCGCTCGGCGCAGGAGCAGGCGGTTGGTGGGATGCCCGATGATGTCGACCCACGGATGCTCGATGGCCCGGATGATGCGGGCCGTCATGGTCGCCTCGTCCTGTCCGAGGTGCAGGTGGACCGAGGCCACCACCAGGTCGAGCGCCTTCAGGCAGTCATCGTCGAGGTCCATGCGGCCGTCGGCCAGGATGTCGCACTCGATGCCCGCCAGCAGCGTGAACCCGTGGCCCTGCCGGTTGTGAGCGCGGATGCGGGCCGCGTGGGCCAGCGTGCGTTCCTCGTCCATGCCATTGGCCACGGCGAGCGCCTTGCTGTGGTCGGTGATGGCGATGAATGACAACCCGCGCGCCTTCGCGGCGCGCGCCATGGTCTCGATGTCGTCGCGGCCATCGGACTCGGTGGTGTGCATGTGCACGTCGCCGCGCAGGTCGTCCACCGAGATGAGCTCGGGCAGCCGGTCGGCCTCGGCGGCGGCGAGCTCACCGCGGTCCTCGCGGAGCTCTGGAGGAATCCACGCGAGGCCGAGGGCCTGGTAGATGCCGTCCTCCGTGTCGCCGGCCAGCCGCGTGTTGTCGGCGACCCGTACGAGTCCGTACTCATTCAGGCGGCATCCCTGGGCGATGGCCCGGTCGCGCATGGCGATGTTGTGCGCCTTCGAGCCGGTGAAGTACTGCAGGGCGGCTCCGCGTGCCTCGGCGTCGACGGCGCGCATGTCCGCCTGCAGGCCCGACTCGAGCAGCACCGAAGCCTTGGTGTCTCCGTGCGCCAGGACGCGCGTCACTTTGGGATAGGTGACAAACAGGTCGAGGACTGCCCGGTCGGCGCCCACGGCGAGGATGTCGACATCACCGCAGGTCTCGGCGCCTCGCCGGAGGCTGCCTACCGGCTGCAGGTCGAGACCGGGCCGCTGCGCATGCAGCCAGTCAAGCAGGGCCTGCACGGCGGTGGCGGCCTCGGCAATCAGGTGGCGTCCGGCGTGCTGCTGGCGCTCGGCCAGTGCCTGCAGGATCAGCGCCTCCTTCTTTGGCCCCATCCCCTTGAGCGCGCGGATGCGGCCATCACGGGCGGCGGCCTCGACGTCGGCGATCGTTGCCAGCCCGAGCTCGGTGAAGAGGCGTCCCACCGTCTTCGGGCCCACGCCCTGCAGGGCGAGCACATCGAGCAGCGTCAGCGGATACGCCTCGAGCAGGTCGCGTCGCACGGCGCAGTCGCCCGTCGTGGCGACCTCGTGGATGCGCTGGGCGAGGTCTTTTCCAATGCCGCCCCAGGTGCGCAGGGTCGCCTCGTCCATCGTGGCCACCTGCTCGGCCGCATGCCCGACGATGTCGGCGGCGTTGCGGTAGGCGCGGACCTTGAAGGGATTGTCGCCGCTGATGTCGAGCAGATCGGCTATCTCTCCAAGGACGCGGGCGATGGTGGTGTTATCCAACGCGCAATCCCTCGTGCTCGATGGCGAAGGGCAGCAGCCGCGCACCGCCGGCCGCCAGCGCCTCACTGACGGTGGCGTGCCGATCGGGTGGCACCATGGCGACGAGGCAGCCACCGCCACCGGCGCCGCAGACCTTGGCCGCGTGTGCTCCCGCGGCCGTGGCGTCGGCGATGAGCCGATCGATGGCCGGCGTCGACACGCCGGGCGAGAGCCGACGACGATTGGCCCATTCGGTGGCGAGCTGGCGGGCGACGGCGTCCCAGTCGGACGCCTCGAGCGCGGCGCGCATCGCCGTCGCGGTGTCACGGATGGCGTCGAAGCAGTCGCGGATGTCGCGATCGCCGTCGATGTGGCGCTTGGTGATGTCCCAGTTGTTGGTGCCCGAGTTCCTGGGCTCACCGGTGTAGCAGAGCACGAGGCGCGACTGCAGGTCGTGCGCATCGACGCTGAGCGCCACGCGCGGGGTGGCGCCGGGTCGCAGCTCGACGGCAGAGATGCCGCCGTAGAGGGCGGGGCGGTAATCCTGCAGGCCGGTCGGCACGTCGATCACCTGGGCTTCAATATCGCGGGCCACGGCGAGCAGCGCCTCGTCGTCGAGCCCGCGCTGGCTCCAGGCGTTGAGTGCGCCGCACACGGCGATGTTGAGCGCCGACGAGCCCGCAATGCCGGCGCCGGCCGGTGACTCGCCGCGCGTGG
>Ga0315902_10000442_pt1 | contig 69719 bp, 75 predicted proteins | sample LakEriMetagenome_9_FD_203523 | JGI IMG/M metagenome (GOLD analysis project Ga0315902, IMG submission 203523) | Freshwater fungal communities from buoy surface, Lake Erie, Ohio, United States - Buoy 12 MA117 | ecosystem: Environmental > Aquatic > Freshwater > Lake > Lake biofilm | place: USA... | reverse complement strand
GAGCTCCGAGCTGTTTTTTTGGAGGTCTCATAGAGCGCTGAAAAGACTGGGCTCCCGACCTAGCTGGTTCGCAGTGCCCTCGTCACTGGCAACGCGTGGATCGAGAGAAAGGCGAGTGCGTGGGATCGGGATGTCAATGACCCTCGCTTCAGCACGTCGACTTGAACGAGCAGCGCCGAGAAAGGCCTGGACAAGGCGCAGGCTGTGTGCGATGTCCTTCGAAACGTCGTCTTCCCCAGATGATAACGGGGACGAGACCGTGATCTCTCTGGTACCAAAGGAGCTCGTCGGCATGCGCTTGACACGAATTTATACCAAAACCGGGGACCAAGGCGGCACCATGCTGGCCTCTGGCGACAAGATATCCAAGGCAGCTAGGCGAATCGAGGCCTACGGGACCGTAGATGAATTAAATGCCTGGGTCGGCTATTTGCGCGACGAGCTCAAGGGTGAATCTGCTTTCAAGGATCATTGGCTACAGGCAAGCCTCGAAAGAGTTCAGAACGAGCTTTTTGACCTCGGCAGTGAGTTGGCGACCCCGACACGTAGTCTGCGTCCAGATCGGCAGCACCTCCTCTCCGAGGACGATATTCGGCAGCTTGAGATCGAAATTGATCAAGTCAACGACAAGCTGCCTCCACTTGCCAATTTTGTGCTTCCCGGCGGCCATCGAGCGAACTCCGTTGCTCATCTCGCTCGAACGGTCTGTCGGCGCGCTGAACGAGAAGTTGTGCGCTTGCGCTTGGACGAACCAGATATTCGCATAGAAACACAAATGTATCTCAATCGACTGAGCGATTGGCTCTTCGTTATGAGCCGAGCGGTGAGCCAAGTACTTGGTTGCGCGGAGATACTTTGGCAGCAAAAGCGGCCCACAACTCCGAAATCTTGAAGCCATAGCGAGCTGTACAGCCAACTTAGCAAGGCCATATCGTAGGTCCCAGCATGCGGGGCCTCTGTATAGCGTCGGAGCCTGGCGGGATAACAACTCAAGCCTTACGCCGGGCCTGGGAGCAGCCTTCTAGAGGTCTTTCGGATGTAAGGGTGGAATGGCGCGAAGGTAGCGAACGGGCGGAGCCGGTATCTCAGCCCTGGCTCATAGAAACTGCCTGAAGAGCGAAGTCATAGCGTCCCCGAGGCGCGAGAGCAAACGAAGAAGCGGACGATACGAGACCCTTTTGCATCAATATGTAAGTGTAAGTTGTTCGGAGAGTGATGATGGTCATGCCCAGCCCAGCACTCGAGTTTTTGCGCCGTCTTTCCTTGAAGCGTCCTGCTCTCATCCTTTTGCCCTTCATCGCCTGGGGCCTAGCCATTTACCAGACAACACACGAGGCTTTTCGCTCCGTTACGGCGACTCTAGACCTGAGGATAACCGGCAAGTGGGATTCCATTCTCTCGAGTTCTCAACATACGCTCGAACAACAGCGTAGCATTCAGCAACACTACTTATCCTATGGAGTTTATATTCCTATCGATGATATTGTAGTGGATGCGCGACAGCAATTGATGGGACCCATGGCTAGCCTCATGCCGAAGGTGTGTGGCTCCGGTCGGGCTTTCGTCTGGATACCCTTACCGCTGCATATACCCCTAGTCGGAGAAAAGGTCATCGAATGGTGCTTGGTGAAAGCCTAAAATCGGGATTCAAAAGCAGTCTTATGGCCGTCGATCTGCATGTTGGGGGCGCTTTTCGGACTGCTGTGGACGAGTTTTTGGAGTCTCTGATCAGCTGGTCCGTCGCTCGTTGTGGGGTCGATGAATTCGTTCGAGCCAAGGAAGAGTTTTATCACTTAATGGGCAAAGTCTTCTATGACGATGAAAACTATCACCATCGAATGCAATACTTTTTGGACTATTTTCTTTTCGAGCGAACACCCGAAGACCCGAGGCGCGGAAATACGCCGATGACGCCGTTTGAATTCTACCTAAAACAGCATCCTGAGGCTCTGATCGGTGGCTTTACCCATTCGCTCTTCCGTGTTCATAAGCTTTATCCCAATGCTATGCTGCTAAAAGATCTCCTGGCCGAACAGAAGTTTAGGATTCAGAAGCAAGAAGAGGAGATCTTTAAGGGCATATCTAAAGGGGATGTCTTCCAAGGCTTCATCTTTCACCTCCGGGAGCATAGCGTGCTCAGTCGTGGGCTCATTTTTCATCCCATTCAGGCTCATAGACTCCTGCAAAAGTCTTTGAAAGAGGAACAGAAACGATCTCCATGGAGCCCACCCAAGACTCTCGCACGCTTCGCACGACAACAGCTTAAGCACGCGCGACTTAAACATGTGGATCCTAAGCTAGTTTATTCTGAAAGTTAACGCTTTTTCCAATTCACATCTTTTCCCAAGCAAGATTCCCACAAGCGCCCGCCCAAAGCGGACGCCTTCCGGGTGAGACTGTCTTTTGGAGCTCCTGCCTCCTTCCTCGGACCTCTAACCTTCCTCTCGCGATTCTTTCTCTAAGGACATGTTTAAAACTGCCGATAACCTCTGGGTGCGAAAAATAGGAAACCTATGTTAAGACAGTTTCAGGAAATCATCCTGAGCAAACTTAAAATCGATCCCAAGGTCGTCCAGGAAGCCGAAGTCCTGAGCCGCCAGAACTCGATTTTATTAGTCCATGCTCTGATCCGCATGAAAGCTAGTGACCCAAACAAGCTCCTGGCTGCGTGGGCTCATGTTTATCATTTGCGCATTGCCGACCTTGATGCCATGGATATCCCTGGCGATATCATTCAACTGATCCCAGATCAACTTGCGAAGCAGGCCCGTGCCATTCCCATCGATCGCGTCGGCAACAATATCATCGTAGCCGTAGAAAATCCTCACGATATTAATACTTTAAACCTTATCCAGCTAAAGACAGGGTATCTTCTAAAGCCAGTTCTTTCCAGCGAAGAAAAAATCACCAAGGCGATATCCCGATACTACCAGTCCAAAAAATTGGATATGGATCGCTTCAATAAACAAACGGCGAATCAGACTCAAAGCCGTTCGAAAGCCGCTGAACAGCGGTTGGTCATCACGGACAATAGCACAACCTCTGAAGACGCTCCCGTCAATGCCTTGGTGGATAGCGTCCTAAGAATGTGCAAACAACGTGGCGCCTCTGATATTCACGTCGAACCTTACGAAAGCTACATGCGGATTCGCCTTCGCATCGATGGGGCTCTGCAGGAAGTCGCTCGTCCTCCTGCCCACATGAAGGCTCCAATCGCCTCTCGATTCAAGGTTATGTCTGGCATGAAAATCGAGGAGCGACGCCTCCCACAGGACGGCAATATCAACGTCGTGATCGACAACAATCCGATCGACTTTCGTATCAACACCCTGCCTACCGTCCATGGGGAAAAGGTGGTACTTCGTATCCTCGACAAGTCGAGTCTACAAGTCGATATGACTAAGTTAGGTTTTGAAGCCGATGATCTCAAACGCTTCAAGGATGCGATCCATAATCCCTACGGCATGGTGCTGGTCACCGGACCAACGGGTTCGGGTAAGACAACTACATTGTACTCAGCTCTGGCCGAACTCAATCAGGTGACCGACAATATCGTGACCGCCGAAGACCCGGTTGAATTTACCCTTGAGGGTATCAATCAGGTGCATGTCCGAGCTGATGTTGGACTCACTTTTGCAGACGCCCTACGTGCATTCCTGCGCCAGGATCCCGACATCATCATGGTCGGTGAGATTCGGGACAGAGAAACTGGCGAAATCGCCATCAAAGCGGCACTCACGGGCCATATGGTTCTCTCAACCCTCCATACCAACAGTGCTGCAGATACCATCGTTCGCTTGCAAAACATGGGACTGGAATCCTTTAACTTGATTTCAGCACTGCAAGCAATTGTCGCCCAACGTCTAGCAAGACGCGTCTGTGCAAACTGTAGAGTCCATGATACCAGCATCAGGCCGGAGTATCTCGCCAGTCTTGGTCTACCTATGGAACATGCCCGCCAAACAAAGATCTATAAGGGCAGTGGCTGTCATGTCTGTGCGGAAACTGGGTACAAGGGTCGAGTCGCAGTTCATGAAGTCCTTGTGATGAATGATGAGTTGCGAGAGGCCATTATGAAAGGGCAGCCCGCGATGGAACTCAAGCGTATCGCCATGCGAGGTGGTATGCGAACTCTTCGGCAAAATGCGCTTCTTCGCATGCTGCGAGGTGAGATCGATCCCGTGGAAGTCGTGAGTGTCACGGCTGCTGATGAAGAGGAGGATGCCACCAACAAGGTGGCCTGAAGGTAAAGAGGTCCTATGGATTATTCCATGCCCCAGCTGTTTCGAGCTTTAATCCAACAGGGAGCGAGTGACTTGCATATTTCTGCAGGATCACCACCTCGTCTCCGCATCAACGGTCAGGTCGTACCGTTGAACCTGGCCCCGCTGTCTCCAAACGAGACTATGGAGCTTTGTTACAGCGTCTTGACCGAAGCGCAGAAGAAACAATTTGAACTACGTAAAGAACTGGATCTGTCATTTTCAATTCCGAATATCGCGCGCTTTCGTGCCAATATTTACTTCCAACAGGGCCATGTCTCTGGCTCATTTCGAGTTATCGCCCACAAGATCGTAAGTCTTGATGAACTGGGGGTACCCCCGATCCTCAAAAAGATCTGTTCCCTGCCCAGGGGCTTGGTCCTGGTCACGGGTCCAACGGGTTCCGGTAAGTCCACGACACTTGCCGCTATGATCGATTACATCAATGAAAGTCGCTTTGACCATATTGTGACCATCGAGGATCCGATCGAGTTTGTGCATCCACACAAAAATTGTGTCGTAAATCAGCGCGAATTGGGCGAGGACACTCAGTCTTTCCAAAACGCACTGAAATCGGTCCTACGCCAGGATCCCGATGTTATCCTTATCGGTGAGATGCGCGATCCTGAGACTATTTCGGCTGCGCTGACTATTGCTGAAACCGGTCACTTGGTCTTTGGTACTCTGCACACCAACGGAGCCATTTCTAGCATCAATCGTATGGTCGATTCATTCCCCCCTCACCAGCAGTCCCAGATACGCATCCAATTGGCGATGACGCTCGAGGCGGTGCTGTCCCAGATGCTTCTGCCTCGAATCGAGGGTGGACGGGTGATGGCGATGGAAATCATGCTGATGAACACGGCTATAAGGGCCTTGGTCCAAGAAGGAAAGATTCAACAGATCTATTCGGCGATACAGACCGGTCAGGCGGGCAGTCAGATGCAGACGATGAATCAAGCATTCTATAACCTGATCAGTCGACGCTTGATCAGCAAAGACGTGGGAATCCAAAAGAGTCCCTATCCAGAAGAGCTAGCTGAAATGCTAAACGAGACCAAACCACGAACGCCGGTCCGCCGCTAAAGGATAGAATGCGATGCCGAAGTATGCGTATCGAGCCAAGAATCGAGCTGGACAGATCAAGTCCGGCGAGCTTTCTGCAGCTTCTAAAGCGGTAGCCTCGGTCTTGCTATCGAACAAGGGTCTTCGTCCTTTGAAAATCACGGCTATGGAAGGTGATGTTGCCGAAGGGGTGGGGCGCAGAGGCTTGGGTCGATATATTTATCGCGATAAGAACGGGGCATTTCAAATTCGTCTGTCCCAGCAACTCCCCACCACTCGCGAGCTCGCTCTGTTCACTAAGCAGTTCTCACTTATGATTGAAAACGGCATCCCAATGCTCCAAGCACTGCAGATGCTCAAGGATCAGCAGCGAAAGTTGGATTTCGCCGAAACGATCGAAAAAGTGAGTCTAGCGATCGAGCAAGGCTCGACCCTGACGGACGCCCTCGAACCCTACCCTCAGATCTTTGATTCTCTCTACGTGGCGATGGCCCGAGCGGGGGAGGCATCAGGTCGACTGGATGTGATTTTGAGACAGTTGGTCTCCTATATAGAGAAGGCGGCTAAACTCAAGGCCCAGCTCAAATCTGCGATGGCCTATCCAGTCATTATCGTCGTCGTTGCCGTCGGCGTTGTGGCGCTTCTCTTGGCCTTCGTGGTACCGAATTTTGCCAAGCAATTTGCTGAAAGTGGCCAGGAGATCCCGGGTCTCACCCAGATCGTCATTGATATGTCTAATATGCTCACAAACCACTGGATGGAAATCATCGGCACCCTGATCGCGAGTGTGTTTGGCCTTCGTTACTGGCTAGGAACGGACAGCGGTAAGGCGATCTTCGATAAGTACATCCTCAAAGCTCCCCTTCTTGGGGATGTGATGACCAAAATTGCTGTGGGGCGCTTTTGTTCAACCATGTCGACCATGATGAGCTCAGGCGTGGCCATCCTTGAAGCCCTCTCGATCTGCGCAAGCTCTTCGGGCAACAAGACCATCGAACAGTTTGTACTCGGCGTACGTGAGTCCATTTCAAAAGGCTCTACTTTTTCGGAACCCCTCGGACAGTCGGAGCTTTTTCCCAGGATGGTGGTATCGATGGTCGCCGTCGGTGAGTCAACGGGTACACTCGATGAAACACTCAAGAAAGTGACCGATATCTACGAGGAGGAAGTCGACAACTCCATCGCTGCGATGATGTCGATGATCGAACCTCTGATGATCGTGGTCATCGGGGGCATTGTCGGATTCATCGTGATCGCCATGTATCTGCCGATCTTCGGGATGGCAGGCACCATCGGCTGAGATGACACCCAAGTCGAGCGTCTCCAGACATGGCCAGGAACCTGGATACGTGCAGCAACTCAGCGCCGATGGACGCGCAACCTCAGCAGGTCAACGGGTCCTGTCCATCATACACTTTGTGAGTGTCGAAGCAGAGCTGCGTCAGGGCTCGCTCAGCTGAATCGAAGAGCCTCAGCTCTCCTGCCACTTGTTCTGACAATCTTTGCAGACATAGTGATAGAAACCTTGATCGAAGCGGGAGACATCGGGACCTGCCGTCTTGCAGCGTGGGCAGACCTTATGGCGGTGATTGAAGGAGCACACCGAAGTTCGGCAACGTGGCTCACCCGCATCCCCCTGGCGCATAGGGCCCTGGCAGACAGGACAACGCTCACGACTTCTCCGCTCCATTCCATCCATGACGGAACACTCCTTTCCTAGGCCTTTTTGCGATCGGGGGAAACGAATCAAACTCGACCCTGCCGATTCTGTGACCATTGTAGCAGCTTTTTGGACAGGACCGGCAAGAGGCCAATCGCAGCAAAAGACAGGAGAAGGGTCGGAGACAAAACACCCTTGAGGCTCTGCAGCTGGCTCAACTGAGTGCCCGCGTTCACATAGACGATCGTACCAGGCAGCATTCCTAGCTGACTCACCCAGAAAAAAGTGCGTACGGGAATAGGCGTAAGGCCCATGACAAGATTCACCATAAAAAATGGAAAAACGGGGATCAAACGGAGGCTAAACAGGTAGAAGGCCCCTTCCTTCTGCACCCCCTCATTGATCGTCGTAAGCTTATCAGCAAATCGAGTCTGTATGCTGCGCCCCATAAGATAGCGCGAAGCTAGAAAGGCCAAGGTTGCTCCAGTTGTTGAAGCGACCGACACCAAGACCGTGCCGAGCGAAACTCCAAACATGGCACCGCCCGCGAGAGTCATGATCAAGGCCCCTGGTAAAGACAAAGCGGCCATGAGGATGTAAGCCAGCACATAGAGACCTGCGGTGACTACCGGTTGTGTATCGTAAAGGCTCAAGAGATGCTGCTTTTGCTCCTGGAGTGAAGCCAGCGTGAGAAAACGTCCGAGGTCAAAGGCGAAGAACGTACCGATCAAAAAGCTAGCTACTAATAGCAGAAAGATCCGTCCGCCCTTGTTGTGCATCGATGATGCCTCCCACACTGAAACGTTCAGCCGTAAATGTTATCCTGCTTGGGCAAGGAACGCACGTTTCTCCAAAGCGGGACAATCTGCCGCAGCAAAGTTGAAGCCTGCTCCACCCCTAACTGGGTGGCAGCGTCGCTTTTTGCTCGATTGGGATCCGTATGAACTTCCAAAAAGAAGCCATCCAAATATCCCGTAGCTGTCGCTGCTCGTGCCAGAACCGGGGCGAACGCCCGAAGTCCACCTGACACTTCACCCTGAGCCCCACCTGCAGCAGGCAGCTGCAGACTGTGCGTGATATCGAAGATCACGGGCGCTTCGAAGTCAGACATGATTTTAAGGCCACGCATATCGACCACGAGATTACCATAGCCAAAGGTAGTGCCTCTTTCAGTCAAAGCGTAGTTAAGAGGTAACTGGCGTTCCGCGGCTGCCTGCTGCACTTTGCTGATGATATGCTGTGCGTTTTCAGGAGCCAAAAACTGCCCTTTCTTGACATTGACGGCGCGCCCCGTCTGGACCGCGGCAACTAAGAGATCCGTCTGTCGACAGAGAAAGGCTGGGATCTGCAGAACGTCGATGACCTCTGCGGCAGGTGCCACCTGGGACGTTTCATGGACGTCGGTGAGAACGGAGAGTCCGGGGTTTTCCTCCTTCAGACGTTGAAACCATCGAATGGCCTCTTCGAGCCCAGGACCTCTATAGCTATGAATGGAAGTCCGATTCGCCTTGTCGAAGCTAGCCTTGAAGATAAGATCGAAATCGAGTTCCTTTGCGAGCTGACGCAGAGGCTGAACGACGGCCTGCATGAGTTCAAGCGATTCAGCCATGCAAGGGCCGGCGATCACGTAGGGTCGTTCGGGACGACGTAGAAAGTGCAGAGTCATGGTACATTTTCCTTTTTTTTCTCGAGCCTCATGCTTGAGCTAGGCGTATTGCGTATCGTTTGATAGCCTAGAGTTGTACGGTCATCAAGTCCAGGCTTGGTGTCTGGGTCCGGTTTCACTGGAAGAAACTATTGACTAAAAACCAGGACTGATTTATCTACGAATCTCCCTTTTGGGAAGTGGCTCTTTAGCTCAGTCGGTAGAGCAGTGGACTGAAAATCCACGTGTCCCCAGTTCGATTCTGGGAGGAGCCACCAGTCTGTTTCCCTAAGTGTGGTGTGAATGGAAACCTTTCTCACAATCGTCCATGTCCTTGCGGCCATCTTCATGATCGTCGTCATCATCGTTCAAGGCGGTAACGCCGGCGGTGTTGGGGCTGCTTTCGGTGGTGGGAACTCGGCAGGTCTTTTTGGCGCTGCTGGTGCAACATCCTTCCTTGGTAAAATGACCTATGGAATGGCTGCCGTTTTCATGATCACGAGCATCTGGCTCTCGATTGAGAAGGGTAATTCGGGTCGTACAGGTCTTTCGGATCGTCTGAAAGAAGCTGGTGCTAAGTCAGCACCCGCAACGCCTGAGGCTGCTCCTCCCGCTCAAGCGCCCGAGGCTGCTGCACCGCAGACGGGAACTCCGACGCCCACTCCCGAAACTAAGCCTTGATTATATGCTCAGGTGGTGGAATTGGTAGACACGCATGTTTGAGGGGCATGTGTCGAGAGACGTGCGGGTTCAAGTCCCGCCCTGAGCACCATTTCCTCAGAAGCAGTTTGAATGAACCCATTGAAAACTGCTCAAAGAGGCCTCTCCCGATAAAGTAATCACAGACACCTTCCATCCCAGCGATGACGCAAATGCCTAGGGACTTCTCCTCTTTTCATAGAGATCACAGTCACGGAGTGTACGAACTGCTGGAAGATCTTTGGTCTGCAGATCCCAAGAAGGCTCCGTGTCTCCTCCATTTTACAGAGATCGAAACCAGCTCTTTGAAACAAAGTGACCCCGAGCTGCGTCAGCACAATCTGGCCTCAGATCTGACAAGGCTGTCGACTCTGCCACTGTTTGATCTGATTCCGTGTGTCTTGCAAGACTTCCGGATCATCCGCCTCTACCGAGGCCATCGCCATTTCCAAGCGAGGATCCTCGCTCACACTCATGGCAATTAGGGCATTGCGTCGCAATCCAGCCCGCTTCGCTCGGGTCAGGGGTGTGCCTCCAAATAATTGTTCGTAGCGCTGTTGATTCATCGTCGCCACATCGAATAGATCGAGTGTCGCGAAGTCGGTTCGTGTGGCTTCAGACGTTGGAAGAGCCCGGCGGTTGTATGGGCAAGCCAATTGACAAAGGTCACAACCGAAAAGATACAGTCGGAACCAAGGCCAAAACTCAAAAGGCACTGGGCCACGATGCTCGATGGTCCAGTAGGCGATACACTTTCGCGCGTCGATCCGATAATCCTGATCCAGCGCACCCGTAGGGCAGTGGACCTGGCAACGTCGACAGGTACCGCACCCACCTTCGGGACTGCGCTCTGCGTGCTTGATAGATGCTGGCTCATCGGCAAAGTCGAGGCGCTGATTCAGGAGCAGTTCTCCCAGGAGGAGGAAGCTACCATGATCGGGATGAATATAGAGCGTGTTCTTACCAATAAATCCCCTCCGAGTGCGGGACGCAAGGGCCCTTTCCAGCAAAGGTGCACTATCGATCGTCACACGTCCCTGCAGTCCTGGATAGAGCTCCTGGAGCGAGCGTAGAACTCTGGTTCCCCGCTCCCGCATCGAACGATGGTAGTCCTTGAGTCGAGCATACTGCGCAACACGATAGGCCCCCCGTCGAGCAGCGAGAAGCTGATCCCCCTGAAAATAGGGTAGGGCGAATACGAGTGCCTGCTTCGCTTCGGGCAAGAGCCCTCTTGGATCGGCCCTCAAATGTTGATGCTGCTCGAGAAAGCGCATATCGCCATGGCGTGATTCAGACAGCCAAGACCGAAAACGAGGAAACTCTGCTTCTTCTCCGAGGTCGACGAGACCCAGCAGAAGCAAGGCCTCTCTCTCAAATAGGCTAGTCCATGATGCTTGTAACGACACGGGAACGTCTTCTCCCTTAGCGCTTCTCTGCGCCACCGCGAGATCTACGTGTCTGTCATGCAAAAGTCGAGTCTTTATCTTAGTGGCGCAGGGCCTGGCGAAGGATCGGCTCTATATGCTCAAACGACGCTGATCGACCCCACCACTTTTCCTGGGAGAGAAGGGCTTGACCAACAAGCATAGGGACGCCATCTTGGCATTTCAAACCCAACTCTTGAGCTCGAGAAAAAAGCGAGGATACGCGACCATAGACGATATCAACGAGAGCCCCAGGAAATGAGGGCAAGATGTCAGAAAATTCTGCAAGCGTCTCACCATAGAGGGGGGCACTCGTCGTCTGCACGACGAGGCTCGACGGAAACCTTCGCAGATGGGCCAGAAGACGGTCCGGCTGAAAGGCTTCCAAGGCCAAAGGGCCTCGCGTTTGCTCACGCCAATCCCGATCTCTCTCCTGGCTGCGACGTAGGATGGTGATAGGTATAGAAGGGTGGACCTCATGAAACGTCCGGCTCAAAGCCCTGGCCGACCCACCATTGCCAAGAATGACTACCGCTTCGAAGTCGTCGAGTGATTTACCGATCTCGCTCAGGCCGCGAAGAAAACCCAAACCATCCGTCGAACAGACTTCCCATCCCTGCTTGCCTCGATAGATCGTGTTGATCGAACTCCACTGTCCCTGCCCCAAGAGGGATGCCGCCGCTTCTTTGTAAGGAACAGTGACGTTGAATCCCCAGGCTCCAGCATCCCACATGGCCTGAAAAAAATCCGTCTTTGGAAAGTTCGTCTGGCAATCGAAAGGGACGTAGACCCCGTTTAAACCAAGATCCCGCATGGCCTGATTATGGATAAGGGGTGAAAGCGTATGGCTAATGCCCCGCCCCAAAACACCGACGAGACGCGTTTGCCCGTTGATCGATTCATGTCGACTCTGCATGATTTAGCCTGTGGAAGCGAGGTCTGAATACTCAGGCTTAGGGTGGACGCCCCAGATCCTGCATCGAAAAATTATGATCGAGGAATTGAACGTTGACCAGGAGATTCTCATTCGAGCCACTCAGTCGCTTGGTCTGAGTTACGCGACCCAGGACGACATCGGAGCCCTGGTGGGCCTGGGGATGCAGCGATCCTAGGTCCAAACGAACCTGACTCCCTTTTCGCAGAGCCCTATCCGCAACGACCAAAGTTGCACGATCGGCCGTCAGAGACCGCAGATAACCTTGGCGAATGGGCTCACGTTCGTTTTGGTAAGCGATTTTTACGAGCAGGGCGGTCTCGTCCGGCTGGAGGGCTGTCCCTTGGTCGTGCCTCCACTTCCAGCGGCGTAAGGCCCAGAGGCCGAGCGCCAAAAGGAGAAGGGAGACGAGCAGCCCCAAGAGCCAAACAACTCCACCGAGCCCACCCTGGACCACTTCGCTGGGAACCTCTTCAAGCATTTGCTATCCACTTTTCACGGCGCAGAGAACCTTCACACAGCGACATGCTATACTTTCGATAGGCCATTGCACCTGCAATCAGGTGATGTTACAAATCTCGCAGTTCTTTTAGCACCTTTGTTTCTGATTATAGACGACAACCTGCGTCATGGCAAAGGCGGTAAAAAGGCAGCAAAGGATATTTTTTTGAAAGTTTTACGTCTCTCCTCGACGTCACCATGCCAAACGCTAGGCCCCTGCGTGGTCACAATTGGCAACTTTGATGGCTGCCATCGTGGACATCAGGAGCTCATTCGGAGGACAGACGAGCAGGCCAGACAGCGCCAGTGTCTTAGCGCTGTTCTTACCTTTGATCCCAACCCCAAACAATTCTTCCAACCCCATCGCCCCCTCGGCAAGCTCTTTCGCGAAACCCAGAAGATACGAGCTTTACGAGAACTCGGCGTCGATGTCGTCATCATACAAAGTTTTGACGCAAACTTTAGTCAATTGACTCCCCAAGCATTTTACAAACACCTTCTGGTGCAAACTTTGGATGCTCGAGCCATCGTCGTCGGGCACGATTTCCGCTTTGGAGCCAACCGACAAGGGGGAATTGTTGAGCTACGGGAGCTTGCATCCCGCTATCAAGCTGAGGTCTGCCTTGTCTCCGAGCAGCGGGATCGAGACATCATCATCAGCAGCAGTGCCATCAGGCAGCTTCTTCAAGAGCGTCGAGTGGACCGTGTCACCGAACTTCTCAACCGACCTTATCTCATGGAAGGTCGAGTCGTGGCAGGCAAGAAGTTAGGTCGCACCCTCGGATTTCCTACAGCCAACCTCGCGTGTGACGAGCAATTATTACCGGGAACGGGAGTTTACGCAGGATTTGCGCTCTTGAATCAGGAGGCTCCGATTTTTCAAATCGCACCAGCAGCGGTGCCCTGCGTCCTGAATGTTGGCTTGCGTCCAACAGTTGATCTGCAAAATTTCAAACTTCATGTTGAAGTCCACCTGCTCGATGGCCAATACGCTAGCGACGGACTTTACGATCAACCCCTCAGCGTCTGGCTCACGCATTTTATACGAGACGAACAAAAGTTTGCTTCGCTCGATGCGCTACGGGCGCAGATCGCTCTTGACTGCCAGAGTGCAAAGGAAAGGCTTGCGCATTTTCCAAAAACCGATTTTGCCGGACGCTGCGGAGCTAAAGAGACCTGACTGATCGTGTCTGGCACCAGGTCGCTCCACGCGAGGGTGGAGCGTTCTCCTGTTACTCGCTGCAAAAGGAGTCCGCAAATGAGACCTTCGGGCCTTGAGGAATCCTTCCACCAGGACTTTACGGTGGGCTATTGGCAGACAAATCTGTGATCGTAACACCGCTGACCGTCCGATCGGTCCAACTTTCGACCTTAAAGGTCGCTCGTCGAATTTCTCGTTCTCCCGTCAAAGTCGACTCGTAGAGCAAGGTGAAGCGATCCCCATCCACCGCGATGAGCTGAGCGCCAGCGATGCGCAGATCAAATTCTTTTTTGCTGGCTAGTTCGGCTGCATCGTAAACGGAGCAAGGATCTGTTGTGATCTCAGTCCAAGACTTTTTGCCGATATCGCGAGTCATGAAAACAGGTACCGTGCTCATGTCGCTGGTTCGGACCAGCAACAAAACATTAAAGAACTGACCGCGAGACTTGCAAAAATAAGTGTCGCCGCCTGTGACCAGCACGTAGGCCCCATCCGTGCTAGCGGAAACAGTTGAGATGACCGAGGGCTCGTAGGTCCGATAATTTCCGATCGAAAAGTCGAGCGGTGTCGTCCCAAAGGGAGCGAAGTGAACCAGTTCGTCGACAACGCCGACCTCATCCACGTAACCCTGTGGTTTGTTGGTCAGGGTGCCCAGCTTTTTCTTCGTCCGCACAGAGTTCAGACTCTTCGCCTGCAGATAGCCAATTGCACTTGCTGACCCTCGCCTTTTGAGGTCTTGAGCACCCAAAGCTAATTCGCTGGAATCCAAGGCCCAGCCACTCCCCGACCAAGACCGAACTTTGCGACCGGTCGCGCTGCTCGTAAACAAGCGCAGCTGACCCTGGACGCCCAGGGCAAACTGAGCCTGCTGTTCGCCCTCGAAACGTTCGCTCAGACTCGCCGACACCACACCGTTGACCACGTCATAGGTGTAGACGCTTACCCGATCGCGCACCCCCACTCTCTCGACGATGGCCAAGGCGTTAATGCCTGCCGTAGGAGCCAAACTCACTCCGAGAACTCGAGCTTCCGCCGCCACGGGAATGGTGGCCGATTGCTGGCCACTCCAGTCGCTAAGCAGAATAGCCCTCCCCTGGGGACCCGCGCGATAGACAGCCAACCATCCCGCATCACTTCGAAGTGCAGCGGTCCATTCCTGTTCTTCGGGTTTGAGGGACAATCGATCAGCTAAAAGAACACGCTTCCCCTCGAGAGCCTCATCGTAAAGATAAACTCGATAATTCCCAGCATCACGCCTGGAGATGAAAGCAGCCTTCTGTCCGTCTTGGGCCAGGTAGGGGGAAAAATCTTCGTACGTGCTCAGATCAGGCAAGGTCAGGGATTGCTGAGGACCTTCAGTCACGTCAGTGTTACCCCCTCCTCCGCAAGCCGTGAGCAGGAGAGCTGACAGGAGTGTCGTGCCAGAAAAAAGTCTTGAAGTCTTGTCAGAGTGAACGTAAGGCATTTTATTCCTATGGGCAAGCCAGGTTAAAAGATCTATCCTGAATGAGACAGCCATCTGTGCCTAAACCCTAAGCCGTCTTCCCGGCTCCGAAGGCTTGAGACGGCCTTGATTATAACCATGAACGCCGAAAAATTGCGAAAATTAATCCACCATGAAGATGCCAGCGAACGCTATCTCAACCGCGAATTGAGTTGGCTTGCATTCAACGCGCGCGTGCTCGACACCAGTCACCAGCAGCGGATCCCCTTGCTGGAACGACTTCGCTTTTTCACGATTTCCTACGCCAATCTCGACGAGTTCTTCATGGTGCGGGTCGCTGGCAAGAAACGGGCGGCGCGCTCCAAAAGTGTTGGGGTCGATAGTCCCGACCAACTCCCTCCGAATGACACTCTGCAGGCCATCTACTCCCAGGCCCATGCGTTCGTGAGCGATCTCTACTCGACCTTAAGTCGCCATCTTTTGCCGCATCTCGCCCATGCTGGTATCAGTATCGAGCGTTTGAGCTCACTCAGCGAACCCCAGCGGGCGGCCTTGAATCACTACTATCGCCAGTCTGTCCTGCCCGTCCTTACACCATTGGCGGTGGATGCGGCTCACCCTTTTCCCTTTCTAGCCAATCGACGGCTTTACCTGCTCGTGGTCTTTCGTTCGGAACGCAAGGAATCAGAAAGTCCGGCCATAGCCTTCGTCGAGGTCCCAAGCATCCTCCCGCGCCTTATTACAGTTCCCCAAAACAGCTCTGGGCATCGCTACGTCCTCCTCGAAGACTTGATCACAGCCAATCTTGATAGCCTGTTTTTTGGCATGCCTATGAAGGCGGCCTTCCCCATCCGCATCACCCGCAATCTCGACTACACGTTGCTCGAGAGTGAAGTGACGGATTTGATGAGCTCTATTCAGACCGAGGTCAAAGCTCGAGAGCAAGCTGAGGTCGTCCGCTTGGAACTCACACAAGGCCTTCCGCACGAGCTAAGAGTGTTTTTGCAGCGACGTTTTTCGCTCGAACCCTCGGACATCTATGAAGTTCCAGGCCCCTTAGCGCTCAACGATCTCAATCAGCTCTACGAGCTCGATGGCGAAGGCTGGCATTACGAGCCTTTCAATCCTCGCCTGCCGGCTCGAATGCAAGGCTCACGACCGATCTTTAGCCTGATACGTGAAGCCGACCTGATGCTGCATCACCCCTTCGAAAGCTTCTACGCTGTGATCGAACTGCTGCACGCAGCGGCTTGGGATCCCGATGTCCTCGCTATCAAACAAACGCTCTACCGCACATCAGGCGACTCTCCGATTATTGATGCCCTGATTCAAGCTGCGGAACAGGGCAAGCAGGTGACGGCTGTCGTTGAATTGAAAGCTCGCTTCGACGAACACAACAATATCGTTTGGGCGCGAAGAATGGAGCGCGCAGGAGTGCACGTCGTCTATGGATTTATCGGTCTCAAAACCCACTGCAAGATGACTTTGATCGTACGACGTGAGGACAAGCGCCTTCAGCGTTACGTCCACCTTTCGACTGGCAACTACAATTCGTCAACAGCCCGTCACTACGTAGATATCGGCTATATTACCACCAGACCCGACATCGCTGACGATGCGAGTCTCTTGTTCAACTTGCTTACAGGCTTCAACATGCTGAGCCATACCGATGCCCAGCTAGCGCCACTGCCGGCCCCCATGCGCAAACTGATTCTCGCTCCTTTGTATCTCAGAGAGGCACTGTGCCAGATGATCGATCGTGAGATAGCAGCCCACGAAGCTACGGGCCAAGGCTTGATCATCGCCAAGATGAACGCACTGGTCGACCCTTTGCTCATCGACAAGCTGTATCAAGCCTCGCAGGTTGGAGTAGAGATTCGACTGATTGTGCGTGGCATCTGTTGTCTGAGACCTCAGGTCCCTGGCCTCAGTGAGACGATCGAGGTCCGATCGATCGTCGGTCGTTTTCTCGAGCATAGCCGCATCTTCTACTTTCATAACCAAGGTCAGAAGGACATCTATCTTGGCTCTGCGGATTGGATGCAGAGGAATATGGATCGCCGGATCGAGATCGTTTTCCCTGTGGAGGATGCAACGGCCCGCGATCGGCTTCTCTACGAAATTTTGGAAGGATATTGGAAAGATACCGAGAACTCTTGGATCCTCCAGGCTGACGGCACCTACGAACGCCGCCCATCTAGCACGTTAGTCTGGGACTGTCATCAAAAGTTTATTGAAATTGCCCGGCAACAAGGTATCAAATCACTACCGTACGACAAGGCGATTCGGCACAACATGAAGGGTCAGGGCCGCCCCATCGTCAAGAAAAGCAAAAAAGCTTCGGCTCCGTCACCAAAGGACTCAAAGAACAATTAATCGGTCAAGCTTCCAACCTAAAGCGCCCCTGGCAGTGATCGATCTTGGGTCGAACACCTTTCATCTTGCTATCACGACGCTGGACGAAGCTGGTTTGATACATGTGATCGATGGCCAGAAGGAAAACATGCGTCTGGCCGAACTGATCGACGACGGTGACATTCCAGAGAAGGTCTTTAAACGCGCTTCTGATGCCCTCGCTGCTATGAAAAGCATTGGACAAAGCTACCAGGCCGAATTCCGCCTGGTCGCAACCCAAGCCATTCGTGCGGCTAAGAATCGCTTGGCTTTCATCGAGCACGTTCAGAAAACAACGGGTCTCAAACTCGAGATCATCGATGGGGTCGAGGAAGCCCGTCTCTCCTATCTCGGCATCAGCCAAAGCCTGAGTTTTGGAGGTGAGACCCTTCTAGCCCTTGACGTAGGGGGTGCTTCCACTGAAATAGCTGTCGGACAAGGCTCAGACTGCCGGTATCTCAGTTCGCTCAAAATGGGCGCCCTCCACCTTTCGAAGCGCTTTCTCTTCGATCGACCTGGTGACCTCGAAGCGATCGAAGAACTGCAACAGTCCATCGGATCTCGGCTCTTACCCATTCAAGAAGATCTGCGCGACACCACCGTCCAGCATGCGGCCGTGACATCGGGGACAGCCAAGGCCTTAGCACGCATGATTCATTGGGATAAGTACAAGACCGAGCTTGAAGATCTACACGGCTATCGATTCAGCGCTGCTGAACTCTTTGCCATCGAAAAAGAACTTTATCAATTGGGACAACCCGAACGAATCGCCCTGCGCTGGAAGCTTGAGAGTCGCCGTGCTGACATTATGCTCGCGGGTTGCTCCATCGTCGCAGAACTCACCCGCTTGCTCAATATCCAGCAATGGATCGTCTCGACGAGCGGTCTACGCGAGGGCGTGGCCATCGACACCTATGCACGCAAAGGCCTTCTGGCAACCAACCGTTGGCATGATATGCGCTGGCAGAGCATACAAGCCTTTGCTAAAAAGCTGCGGCTCGATACCGGCTTTGCTCAGCAGGTGAGTGACTGCGCTCTCAGGGTCCTTGATGCTTTCGTCGCATTACCTGAATTCCGTCGACTCATACCCGAGCTGGAACTTGATCGGGAGCTCCTACAGGCCGCAGCTTATCTGCTCGAATCGGGTAAATTCATTGGCTTTAGCGGCTATCATCGGCATTCCTATTATCTCATTTCCGAAAGCAACCTCTTGGGTTACACCCAAGAGGAAAAACATATCCTCGCACTGATCAATCGCTTTGCACGCAAGTCAGCGGCCAAAAGCAGCAAGGGTGAAAATCTGCCCTATTTTGATTCGCATATCGATCGTATTCAGCTGCTAAGCTCAGCACTGCGGATTGCGCGCAGCCTGCTCCGAACGAGGCAACTGAGAATTAGGGGCATGAGCCTCGACACCACCCAGGGAGGCTATGTCCTCCGCCTTCAGGTCCTTCCCGGGGCTCGTCTCGATGCTGAACGCCTGGCCCTGACAAAAGAGCTCAAAACGATCGAGAAGGCTCTCGGCTCCAGTTTTGCTCTGAAGATCGATGCCCTGGGAGCAAGCTCGTGAACGATCGCAAGGCACCTTACAAGAGCTACAAGCAGGCGATGAGCACAGCTCTCGATCAAGCATCGCTTCGTCGCTGGAAGCTGATTTCTATCCGCGGCGACAGCGATTTTCTCTTGAGTCAAACGCGTCGCACGTTGCGTCGACTGTGGGAACAGGCTGGCTGGGTTATCGAGCGCCTCGATGGACCTCAACTCTCGGCTGAGCGTTTTTTTCAAGCCATAGCTGCTCGTTCGCTCTTTGATCCGCAAACACTCACCATCGTTTTGGATGCCCAGCAATGCCCCGAACTCCTTCTGCATCTGCAGAGTATTCGAGAGTCTCGTGATCTACAAAATCCTTTGGTGCTCATCTGGACAGGTAAAGATTGGTCCGCCAAGCTTCAGAAGGAAGCTGAGCGCATAGGCATGCTACAAATTCCTTGCGACGAGCCCGCACCTTGGGAGTATCGAGACTTCGTCCAGGATCGGATTCGTCACTATCAACTAGCCCTCACAACAGAGGCCACGGCTCTATTCCTGGATGCCGTGGGGCAGGATCTGTTCAAGCTTGATAATGAGTTGAATCGCCTGAGTCTCAGTCTACATGGTCAGCAGGGACCTGTAACGCCAGCGATCCTTAAGCCGCTTCTCGGTTTTCTGCGCGAGGATCATGTGTTCAAGCTGGATCAACTGCTGTGCAGTGAAGCTTTTGGCAAAGCTATGCTCTTGCTCAAGGATTTGTTAGACCGGGGGGAAAAACCTTTGGCTTTGCTCGCCATTCTTGCTCTTCACTGCCGTAAGGCTCTTCAGATCCAAACAGGCTTGCGTTCTGGACAGAATGTTCAAGATATGGCTCGAGGGCTACGCCTGCCGCCTACGGTCGTTCAGGGGTACACAAGCTATGTGCAAAGACGCAGCCCCAGCCTTTTCCTTCGAGCACTGGAGCTCTGCCATGAGGCCGATCGGCGCTTGAAAAGCCGTAGCCACGGCGATGAGCTCTGGTTGACACAGATTCTATGGGAACTTCGCGGTGGCACACCCTCTTGATACCGACGGTCATCGAATGGGGTGCTGACACAGCTCGTCAAGCCTCCCTGACCTACCAAAGATTCAGGCTCGAGGCATTTGAGTCAAGATTTCGACGCGACCATCGCTCCGAATCGCTAGAGTATGCTCGAATTGGGCTGAAAGGGACCCATCGATGGTAACGGCCGTCCAGCCATCCTTCTTCATCTTCGTCCGCCAGTCCCCTTCGTTGATCATAGGTTCGATCGTAAAGGTCATACCTGGCTCCAGTCGCTGCCCACGCCCTGCTTCCCCATAATGAAAGACCTGAGGATCTTCGTGAAAATTGCGACCAATTCCGTGACCAACAAAATCGCGGACGACAGAGTAACCTTGGGCTTCCGCATATTTCTGGATGGCTGCCCCAATATCGCCGACGCGAGCCCCCACTCGCACGGCTGCAATGCCTCGTTCGAGACATTCGTGGGTCACCTGGATCAATTTGCGTGCTTTCTCGCTGATCTGTCCGACCGCATAGGTCCGAGAACAGTCGCCATGAAAACCTTCCACAATCGGCGTGACATCGATATTGATGATATCGCCTTCCTTCAGCTTGGTTTTGCTGGAAGGTATGCCGTGGCAGACAACATCATTCACCGAGGTGCAAATAGACTTGGGGAACCCCTTATAATTGAGGGGTGCTGATATGCCGCCTCGCTCAACCGTCCAACGATGGACGAGGTCGTTAAGTTCGAGGGTTGTCACACCAGGCTTGACGTAGGGTTCGATCCGGTCGAGAAGCTCAGCTGCCAACTGGCCCGCGCGCTTCATAATCTCAATCTCGGCATCGGTCTTCAGATAGATCAAGGCGCAATCCTTTCTTCCTGCTCTTCGTTCTCACTGTCCTCCTCGAGCACCGACCAGCTCTGCAAACCAATCCGGATTGCGCAAGCTCAAACGAGTACTGGCTATGCCTCGGGAAGAATCCAAGCAGACTTTGTGCTGCATGAGGATAGAAAACGGCTCCTGCTTATACACCAGTTCGTGAACCTTTTCTAGCAAGGTGAAGTCCGGCTGCTGTCGAGTCAGGCTCAGTGCGTAGGCCTCTAGGCCTTGATCGAGCGCGTTGTCCTGGTAAGTCCACGGCCAAGGCGAGGACTTGGATTTGCTATGCAAAAAAGGCATCAAATTCGTATCGGGCCAGGGACTGACGAGACTCGTCAGCATCCCATCAGGATTCTTATCTTTTTGGGTAACGAAGGCCACCTTAAGGCCCATGACCCGGAAGCTATCATCGATCACCTTACGCACCAAAGAATGGTTATCTGCGCTGGAAACCAGCAACTGCACTTCCATAATCTGGCCCTTGTCGGTACGCCGATAGCCATCCTCCTCCGACCGCTTATGCCCGAGATCGTTGAGTAAATGATCGGCTCGAGAGGGGTCGTAGGTGGGCACGAGGAGACTTCGCCGGTAACCGGGGTGTATGCGCAGGATGGGCCCTGACAACAGGTCCCCCAACGAACCCGCTCCCGACCGCAGCAGGGCACCACGTGGCAAAAGATGAGTCATCGCACGCCGAAAGCGCACGTCTTTGGTCCAGCGGCCTGTGGGATTCCATGCGATCAGACTGATCAGCGGCGTATCGACCTTACGTGGGCATTCCAGAGCGTCTTCGAGCTGCCTTCGGTACCCTTCGGGGTGCAGTTCCTCACCAAAGCGAAAGCGAAGCATCTCCTGCCCGCGAACAGCTTGCTGATCGACGTCGACCCACTGCAGAACGGGCGCCGCTGGAGATGCGGTGGATTGGAGCTCGATCCCTGCTGCCTGATACTGAGGCCGATAAGCGCCCGCGCATTGAAAAGCCAAGCGACCAAAGGCTGCCTCTTTGATCAGAGGCATCCGGTTCAGGATGTAAGGTCCGAAGGCTGGGGCTTCTTTCCACTCGAGATGGAGAGTTTCCCCTTCCTTTCTAAAGCTGAAGGCGGGCACCTTCCACTGCCCTAGACCCTGTGTCTCTATAGCCTTTGGCAATTCCGCCCGAAGGAACGACTCGAGGTCGACGGTTGAACCATCCCACCAGCTCAACCCAGACTTTGGTTGGAATGACCAGCGATTGCCTTTATCTTCGAGCTGTTTGAGCAAGACAAACTCAGACCGTTGATTCGCCAGATTCAACCGGGTGAGGCTCGGACAAAGGAGAGGACCCAAGAGCGGATCCCCAGCCAGGAGCGGCCCTGTCGGATTCTGAATGTCGAGAGGCCATCCGGCGACTAGCACGGACTTCGGCTTTTCCACTGCCATAACGGCAGATGTAAGGCTTAAGCCGATGAAAAGAACTTGGGTCTTTCTCATCGCGTTCGTTAACATCGTTGAGCGCCTATTCCCTTGCGAAATGTGAAGGCTGCGGGGGCTCATGGGCGCATTCCGGGAGTCCGCATGCGCACTGAACAACATTACGATATTGCCATAATTGGCGAGGGTATCACAGGGCTTTCTGCCGCCTATCACCTGCAAAGACTTGGCACGACAAAGGTCTGCATTCTCCGTCCGGATTCTCCGCATCATGTGAGCACCCAAGCAGCAGGTCTCGTAAGTTCGAGTCTGCAGGACAACATCACCCGCCTGGCCCACCGACATGGCACAGAAGCAGCCCTGGCCGTTTGGGAGTGGGCATCGCTGGCCTTCGAACGCGTCCTGAACTTTGCGGACGAAGCAGGACTTCCGACGACTCGCGGCCAAAGATTACGCTGGACGACTAGCCCGGAAGAACAGGGAGAAGCGGAGCAATCCGTAGCGATCTGCAGAAAGCTAGGCATCGAGGCCCACCTTCTGCCAGTAGCAGAAGCACAACACAAGGGATTTGCTGGCCGCGCGATGAGTAGTCCGGTGCAAGACGAGGGGCTCCATGCAGCCTATTGTCCACCCCAGCCTTTGCTTCAAGCCTTACAGGACAAAACTTCAAAGCTTCAGAGACTCGGTCCTGCTCAAGCCATCGATGCAGGAAGCCAAGGAATCAATATCATAACGGCCGAAGGCTGCCTGCGTGCCGAGGCTGTAATCCTCGCCAATCATCTCGCCATCGCCCAGCTTCTGCCTTCGATCGAACCGGCTCTGGTGGCCTATGCGGACCAATGGGCAGAGTGGCAGTTATCGCCGGAGGCACAGCCCCTGCGCTTGCCCGTCGGTAGCGTTTTCAGCTGGCGTCACGGACACTACTGGGGTGGAGTCTCAGCACTGCAAACGCTGCGCTTGGGGGGAGCTCGCTTCCTGCGCCCCCTCGCTGGATTTGAAGCTAGCAGCGCACCTTATGAGAAAGAGATCGAAAAGCATCTCAAGTCTGCTTGGGAGGAACTGTTTCCAGAGCATCCCTTGGGTTCGGTCACCCGGATCGCATCCGGACTGGATTGCTGGCCCTGCGATGAGTTGCCCGTGATTGGACCTATGTACGGCGAGCCTCGCATCCTGCTTGGAACAGGTTACATGGGCCAGGGACTTTCGATGGGCTTTTACGCAGGTTGCTGTCTAGCTGAGTTAGTGTTAGGACTGAGACCGCCGATGCCGCGCCTCCTCTGGCCTGAGCGTCTGCGAAGCCTTCCGGAGGATGTGTGAGCCACGACTCTTTGCAAAAACGAGTGACAGGATGAAAGACACGACGCGTATCATACGTTGCCCTCAGTGCGGACGCACCACGCGCTATGACCAGAACAATCCGGATCGCCCTTTTTGCAGCACACGATGCAAAACGCAGGATATTGCCCACTGGGCTGAGGAGAGTTACAGGATTCCGAGTCAGGAACAGAACCCTGATGAGGAGGAGACCCGAGCTATTCGTGACGGCCAAGCGGAACGAGATGAGGAGTGAGCCGTCTCGCGCTCAACGGCTGTTCAACACGTCGAGGTAGAGTTCGAGTTCGTCGAAGTATACCGTCTCGGGAAGATCGAGACGTGTTTCGAGTTCGAGACATTTGCTCTCGAGCTCCTGGAGGACGACGCCGCGATAGGGCTCTTTTTCATCCTCTGCAAGGGCTCCTTGAGTCATCAGTGTCTCGAGGACTCGGTCAATGTCTTGAATCTGTCGGCGCAGGACTTCCAGCCGAAGGAGTCTCAGTTCTTGGATACTGCTTAGGGTCGCCTCGTCGATCGGACATTCAAATACCACTACAGCCATTGATGCACTCCACAACAGAAAGTCCCGCATGGGACGTCCCAGGAGTTGCAAGTTTGCGGCCACTTTGGCGGCGAGCTCAAGGAAGCCTTAGCCGAGCACAACGTCTCGGATTTCTGGAATGCGTTCTTTCAGAATGGGGACGATGCCGTTGAAGAGCGTAATCTGAGAGGACGGGCAACCTGAACATCCACCGTAAAGTCGAAGCGTTACGATCCCATCATCGACGTCTAAAAGCTCACAACCACCCGCATGGAGCTCCAGTTGGGGATTGATGTCTTTTTCAATCACTTCCTTAATTTGCTCAATCATCGATCACTCCTCGGTGAGCGGTAACAACGCTCCCCTAACATAAATCGGAATTTTTGCCTGACAAGCCGAGTTCTTTTTGAAGGCCTCGGATAGCGGCGTACCCCATGGCCAAGACCGCCTCCTCGCTGTTGCCGGCAATATGTGCTGTACCCAAGAAATTATCTAATGAATACAGATCTCTATCAGCTAATGGTTCCGTTTCAAACACATCCAGTGCAGCACCAGCCAAACGACCCGACCGCAGGGCTGCCTTCAGAAGCTCCTGATCAATAACTTCACCGCGACTGGTGTTGACAATCCAGACACCTGGCTGGGTGCGCTCGAGAGCACGGCTGTCGAACATTTTACGGGTGTGAGGGGTAAGAGGAACATGAAAGCTCAATACTTCAGCCCAACTGAGCAGCTCGTCATAGGAGGCGGCCTGAACCCCTAAAGCTCGTGCCGCAACTGTCTTGTCAACAATGTCGCAATAGCGAACAGAACAGCGAAACGGTGCCAGGAGTTCAGCCACCCTCGTCCCGATATGCCCAAGACCAATCAAACCGACCCGGCGACCCGTAAGATTTCGCCCCCCGTTCTTCCACCACTGTCCTTGCGCGAGGCGACGCGAACTCAAGCCCATGTTGCGACAGAGACTGATCATGAGTCCGATCGTAAGTTCGGCTACAGCGTCTCGATTGACACCGGCCTCCCAAGCGACTTTGATACCAAGGCGCTCACAAGTCTCGAGATCAATATTGTCGAGGCCTACGCCATACTTAGCCACAATCTGGAGCTGGGGAAGAGTGGACAGCAAGGCCTCGTTGGCACTCTCCCGACCAAGCAACCAGGCTTGGGCGGGCCGAAGTATCTCGCGCAAGCGCTGGGCGTCGGCACAATCCTCCGCGCGCGCGTAGACGACCGGCACAGGTGCTACGGCAGCCTCCAGGCTATGCCGAAGCTCAGGGACCTTGATGAAGCTCGTGGCGGTCACGACCAGCATGTCACGCCTTTCCTTTGATGGACGAGAGTTCGCGGGCTCGGTTTTTCGAGCGCCCCGTATCCTACCCTCAGGCTTCTTCCTTCAGCAAGGAAGAAGCGAAATATCTTTCATCTGTCATTTGGCTTCATCGAGGATACGTCCAGAAGAAGCCCGCTGCTGCCTCAAAAGCCCAGCCCCTCACGGCTCACTCTTGGGGCTCCTCCCGGAATGACACAGGATTATGGAACTTTTTCAGCTGCCTGAATTGAACCTCACCATCCAAGTCTTTGACTCGGTATGGATGGACATTCTCGGCATTTGATCATTCCACGCTTCGCGGAAATTCCCAGAGCTATCTGAGGAATCCTTTGCCTTTACTCCGATCCATCTCAGGAAGCCGCCTCTTCCTGACTTCCACCCACGTGGTCACGCTTGAGTTTCTCTACGGGCCTTCGCACTGGATGGCTGCCGGGAGGAGACAAGGTTTGATGCCCACTCGCAGCCGACCTTGCCGAGGCAAGGTCCGGTGAAGATGAGATGATGTCCTCTGGACCCTTTCCTTACAAACCATTTGATTGTCAAGCAGCCAGGTTAGCCGAAGAATGTCGCGCCCCACTCGGAGACCGCAAGAGCTGCAGGCTGGAGCACGCCGGACAGTTGATCGCATCAAAAGATATGCAGCAGTTGATCCAGCGTCAGAGCGCCGAAGACGCCGAAAAGATAGAAGCAGGAGTAATAGAATAGCGGCATAGCACGCTGATTCTCTCGGCTCTGCAGCAGCTTGTAGGCCAACCACACGAAATAGAGCGTCAAAATCCCTGAAACGACTCCGTACAGCCAGCCCGCAGCCCCATAGAAAGACAGGGAAAGCACAGCGGGTACCAACGTGAGAGTGTAGCCAAAGATTTGGCGTCGAGTCACTTCCAGACCCTTGACAGTCGGCAACATAGGAATATTGGCCCGGGCGTAATCGTCCTTATACTTGATCGCCAAAGCCCAGAAATGCGGGGGCGTCCAAAGGAATATAATGGCGAAAAGAACCCACGCTGGCCATGCAAGCTCACCCGTCACTGCCGCCCAGCCGATGAGCGGCCCGACGGATCCAGCCGCACCACCAATCACGATATTCTGGACTGTGCGTCGCTTGAGATACATCGTATAAATCACCACATAAAACACGTTGGCCGCAACAGCGATCCAGGCTGCCAAGGGTGAAGTCCAACGGTAGAGGATGAAGAACGAGAGGACACCGAGCAGGACCCCAAAGGCTGCAGCTTTGCCGCTGCTCACCTTACCGGCAGGAATCGGCCGGGTCCGCGTCCGCTTCATGTGGGCGTCCACGTCCGAATCGACGAGATGGTTGAAAATTGCAGCTGAACCGGACGCTAGATAGGTCCCGATCAGGGAGGCCAAAGCGATGGTTAAAGAGGGCAAGTCCTGTTGAGCCATGAACAGAGCCGGAACCACGGTCACCACGACAAGCATGGAAATTGTGGGCTTCATCATCTGGTAATAACTCTGCCAGTCCACTTGGGTGGCCGTGCCTAGCGGCATGGTCATAGACACTGCTTTCGACTTAGGATCCATAATGGTGCAACCTCGATGCGGGACCTCTAAAGCTAGACACACTTGTCCCAGGCGGACACAAGCCGTCTTCAATCATTGCTAGGTTCGAAGAAAACCGGTGCAGACCCAGCGGGCGCATGGGTCAGGTAAAACAAGTCCGATCGCGCGCGGTTCGGTCAGTAAGGAGTCGCGACACCAATCCAGATCGGAAAAAACACACAGAGAAAGAATAAGACCGGGAACAGAAAGAGCATCAGCACCAGCGTCAGCCAACCCTTGGCTTCAAGAGAGCGGTGTTGCGCTTCGAGATCCTTGCTCGACATGCCATTACCTCACAGTTCAGAGTCTAACATCTGAAGAGAATCAACCATGCAGCGATCGAGCCCCCTTCATATCACGGAGCGAACCGGTACAAAAGCAAATTTGCGTTCTCGACCCTGTCACTAGGTATACAACTACCGCGCAGAACGCAGGAAGCGATAGACTTCCCAATTACGCCATACATTTTTGACATACGAGCTTGTTTCGCCAAAGCTCAGGGCCTCCGTCCATACCACGGGGTCAGCTGCATTCCGTCGTGCCAGCCAGGCATCAACAGCAAATTCACCCGCGTTGTAGGCCGCAAATGCTTGCGGCCATTGGCCACGGTAGCGCCGACCCAGATCTGCCAAATACGATGTGCCGAGGCTGATATTGAACTCAGGTTTCTTAAGGTCTTGCGCCATGTCGGTCGACTTGAGATTCAAGCGTCCTGCCTGCCGCTCCGCCGTAGGGACGATAAGCTGCATGAGACCTATGGCCTCAGCCGGTGAGATGACCTCCGATTGAAAGCTGCTCTCCTGACGACTGATCGCCATCGGCAGCTCAGGTTCGAGATAATGCTGACCACTGGTCCTTTGGTATGCCGCCAGATAGGGTCGAGGAAAAAACACTAGGAGCTGTTCGGGATAGTCATCCCAAAGGCCCGAACGCCCTGTGAAAAGTTGAGCGGTCAGCGAGATGGCTTCAGCGTGCTCACCGGCCATGTGCAAGAGACGAGTGACATAAAGTGTAGCTTCGGTCTCGCGGAGGAGATCACCTTTTTGGGCGACGTACCGGTAGAGTTCGCCAGCCGCCGGTGACGTCCATTCCTTGATACGTGCCGCGATCAGAATTTCAAGACGAAGCAAGCGCCGCATGGCTTCAGGGTCGGCTTGATAGCGCTCGACGTCGAACGCACGTTTGCGCTGCAGGCGCTCCTTCACTCCATCAAGCTCGAGTCCCTCCGACCAGCGATACTGGGGACGCAGTCGCGGCAGCGCGATCACATGATAATAATTGAGAGGATAATCGGACCGAAGCCGTTCGAAGTAATCATCAGCATCCGAGCGCTCGCCTGACTCCTCAAAAGCCCGCCCGATCCAAAAGAGCAGACGAGGGATTTGTCCCTCCTCTTTTTCATCCTGCAGCAAACTCTGCCATACCCGTATGGCCCCGACCCGATCACCCTGCATATAGCGATACCAAGCCTCGGACCAACTGAGTCGACGACGCCACTCACGACTGAGCTCGCTCATCTCTTGCGCTACGCGATTGAAAGCCAAAGCTCCGGTGTAATCTTTCTGTTCGTAAGCAATGCGCGACGCCAGGATATGGTAGGCATCGGCTTTCCACTCGTCCAGCTGCACCCTTTGCGTCTTGGTCCAGTCACCACCCGATGCGTAAGCTCGATTGATGCGGTCGACTCCGCTTTGCAAAGCGATTCTAGCATTCTGATAGTCGCCAAGCATCGCCTGCATGCGCCCTACCCAGAGGGCCGCATCAATCTGTTTTTCTAGCAATTCAAAACGAGTCCAAGCGAAACGTTCGGGTCCAAGCTGCACTCGCTCCATTAGCTTGAGCTGCCAGCGATAGGCGGCAGCAGCCTCTTCTCGCTGCCCAAGGCGCCGCTGGGATTGCACTAAAACATCGACAGCTGAGATGGCCAACACCTCAGTCTCTTCATCCCGCTCCAAGAGCGGCAAAGCTTCTTGCATGGAAAGGGCCGAACTCTTGTAGTCTTTGCGCTTAAAGGCCAAGAGCCCTTCCCAATAGTCGCGCCGAGCTGGACTGAGGCTGCGGACCCATCGCAACCAGGTATCAGGCAAATTTCGCCCTGTCGCCATCTCCGCTGCCTTGTTCCAAAAGGGATCGTTGGCAATGGCACTGGGATCGGTCGGCCAAATGATATCGGACGGAGTACCAGGAGCACGCCGCAGCTCTTGAATCCGCGCGGTCAGCCGGTCCATTCGTGTGAGATTTTGCTTTTGCAGCCAAGGGCTAGTCTGCCCATCCCGTGTCGTGGCCAAAAGAAGGCGAGCTAGAACATCTGCACCTGTCGCCGATCCCATCAGCTTATCATGAGCCAGGACCCACTGCTTAAGAGCCGTCGGACCGATCATCGGCGGATCATAGTTCAAAACCTGGAGCCAGGCCTTTCCCGCCCGATCCCAGTCTTGCTGGTCCTCGGCAATCCGTGCGTCTAGAGCCAAAGAGATATCCTGCACAGCCAAGCGCCATCCCTCGTCTTTTGCCGTGACCGCTTGCAAACGTCGCAACTGCTCGACGGCTGGACTGGTCTCGAGATCGAACCGCACCGATTCCTCGGTGATGCCGATCAAGGGCTCGCGCGTATGCGTGACGCAAGCAGAAAGCAGCTGCCATCCCATGACAATCCCAAGACCAAGAATCAGCTTCATAGCGTACGACCTATCACGGAATTACGGCCCAGGATATAGTCCTCAACCGGCCTGCCCTGGATGAGATGCTCATCGATAATCCGATCCACAGCATTTTGGTCAACAAAGCGGTACCAGATACCTTCTGGGTACACGACGGCGATTGGCCCCTCGCAGCAGATACGCAAACAATGCGCTCGGGTGCGAAAGATCTGTCCCGTGCCACCAGGAGCCGCGAGACCTCTTTCTTTCAGTCGCGCTTTGAGATGGTCCCAAACCTTTCCCCCGACAGCTTCCGAACAGCATTCGGGCCCGGCACACATAAAAATATGTCGTCCATAGGTTGCAACCCGCAGACTTTGCGCCTTCAGATCGCTGGCTCGTTCTTCACTCATGTGAACTCTCCTTTCACTTCGGTGGACTGCCAGCAGAGGCGCCCCTCGAGTACACGGCCGCCAGCCTGAATCATAGCGTCCCGAACTCGCATGTGAGCCTCGGACGGAGCAAAAATGGCCATGACCCCACCTCCACCTGCACCGCAGATCCTCGTGAACAGGGCGCCTGCGCTCTTTGCGGCAGTGGCAATTGTTTTGGTTTCTGGTGTTTCTATATCGGACCATAGCTGCGCTCGCAGCTGCCACTCGGCGGCTGAAAGGCGAAAGACCTCAGACCAAGACTGGCTCTTCACAGCCTGGGCCAAAGCTTCGCTCAAAGTTCCAATTTCATTTAGAATACTGAGGGTGAAGGCATCGCCCTCAAAAGCTTTGCGGAATATAGCCCAATTATTGGTACCCGAAGCTCGCGAAACGCCGCTATAACAAAGCAGGAGCATGTGATCCAGTTCCTGCGCTGCATGATCGCGTAAGGTCTCGACCTGAGCTCCACCCGGAGGATAGCGGATGATGTTGATCCCCCCTCGCAATCCACCCCAATAGTCTTGGCATCCCGTAGGGACCCGGATCACGGCGGTCTCGAGATCTTGCACCTGCTGGACGAGCTGCCGCTCGTCTAGATGCAGCGGCATACCCGCATCGGCGCGAGCCTTGAGCAAAGCACTGGCTGTGGCGATCGCTAAACATGATGAGCCCCCCAGACCCGCACCGGCGGGAGATTTTGCCTTAGTTTCGAGACGCAGAGCTGGCAATTCCGGATGCCAGAAGTGTTGCAGCAATCGCTCCAAAAGAGGCAGACGCCCATCTCGCGTCACACGACTCCAGTCTCCTTCGATCGTCACCTTTTGATCGTGACTCACCAGTTGGAATTCACGATCCCTCCGGGTGACCTGGACGGCAGCATGGAGGGTGATCCCAAAGTTCACGGTTGTCTTGTGCTCAAGGATAGAGGTGAGGGGCATGATATCGAGGGTGCCTCCGGCGAGGTCCACGCGGGTCGGGCTTAAAGCTTCAACTGGCACGACTTGCTCCTTGTCTATAACCCCCATCCGGGGCAGCTGTCGGATTGGTGCTTTCCGAGCTCCATGCTAAACTATACAGAAACCCGCATCGCGCGCCCAAGGCCAAATTCTCAAAGCTTGCTGGGTCTTTGCTCGCGGCCACTTGTGAGGGCAGCCGTCTATGCCTCGTCCCGAAAACTTCCTCGCGCTGCGCCGCCGGATTTGTACCTGGGATCTGGATCCTCGCCGCTTCGATAGCCTCAAACCCCTGCTTGAGCGGCAATTGAGTTTTCTGCCCCAGGTGGACTGGCACCGCTTGAAGAGTCTCGACGATCCTCTGCTGTTTCCCTGCGATCTGCTCGTGACTTACGCCTGGCATCTCGCCGAAACGGAGCTGGTCGAGTGGTTGCGTGGATTTGAACAACGCATGAAACGTCAGGACGCCATCTGGATCCCTGCCCTAGTCATCACACCCCTGTCTCTGACTCGGGTCGACGATATCCTCGAACGGACACTTGCGGCAAACTGGTACTTCGATCTTGTCCACCCCGATCACCTCAGCAGTCTGCCCGTGCGAGTCGCCAATCTGCTGCGGATTCATGATCACTTGCACGAATTGGGACGCTATGCGAACGAACTCACTCGTATGCAAGAAGAAATCAGTCGTATAGAGCAGGAACTTGAAGCTCGAACCGCACCCTCGGCCAAGAATCAGGCCTAATGGCAACAAGCCCGGCAGCCAGGACATCTAGCGGCACATCAACTGGCAAAAAACGAGTCCTCGCGCTATAACATAGACGTTGCATGTCAGTTGACAAGAGAATCGAGGGGCTAATGTGAGTTTCCTATCGCCGGCCTTTCTGGAAGGTCATAAGCTCATCGCCGAATACATCATCGAGTATCGAGGACGGGGTCATTTTCTACCTTACGATGATCACCGTATCATCGAACGCTGGCTCGAATTAATGCCGGATGTCAACAGTCTGCTGCTGATCCTCTCGGATCTCGTTCCCGCTTACTACGCAAGGGCTGCTGAACGGACACAGCCTCCCTCACTTCTACGCCTGGACAAAAAAGTACGACGAATCCTCGAGGTGCGCCGTGATCGCAGCGGCATGTGATACCATAGGAACATCGATCGCACAGGGAGACTTTCGTCATGCCCACAGGACTCAGTAACCTCAATGATGAAACTCTACGACAGTATCTGAGCGACAAAAAGCAGCCCCTGCTTCTCGTCTTTTGGGCCCCTTGGTGCGGCCCCTGCACCGTCATGGAACCCATGCTTCGCGAGATTGCTGTTGACTACCAGAAACGACTGCAAGTCGGCCGCCTCAACGTCGACGAGAACGCCCACGCCCCTGCAGAGTTCGGGATCAAAGCCATTCCCCATCTTGTTCTGATCGATAAGGGCGAAGTTGTTGCCTCGCTCTCCGGCCCCCAACCTAAGGCAAAAGTGCTCGAACTGCTGGAACGTCGTCTTCAGTTGTCGTAAGGCTTTTGTGGGCCTGCGACGTGAGATCCCGCTCACCGTGAAAGAATCAGCGGACAGCACGCACCACCACCCGGCCCCTTCTCGCCGAGAGATCTCATGCCCTTAGCCGCTTCTTTGCTGGTGAGGCCCAGCATCCTCGGCTATAGTCAGGTCCGGGGAGGAATCTATGGAAGCGAACAAAGGCCAGAGAGAGGCAGACCTCATAAAAAATGGTCAGCATCCAATCGGAATCGACGAAGTCGGCCGAGGCTGTCTTGCAGGTCCTGTCTATGCAGCAGCCGTAGCGCTCAATTATGACAAGCTGCACGCACTCGATCCCAAATACAAAAAGCTTATCCGCGATTCCAAGACCCTCAGCGCTAAACAACGACAGAGTATCCTCGAGCCGATCCGATCCATCGCCATCGAGTATGCGATCGCTCAGTCGAGCGTAAGGGAGATCGAAGCGCTCGGCATCGTACCTGCAACATTTCTGGCTATGGCTCGTGCCCAGCAAGGGCTTCAGGGTCGTTACGATCTCGTGCTCATCGATGGCAATCAAACCAATCCCCAGCTGACGCTACCCCAAGAACCGATCATCGGTGGAGATGGCCTGGTGTTTGCAATTGCTGCCGCTTCCATTCTTGCCAAAGAGGAGCGCGATGCCTGCATGCGATTGGCTGACCAGGATTATCCGGGGTATGGGTTTGCGGATCATGTCGGCTACGGGACAAAAAGTCACTTAACGGCCCTCGCCGCCCATGGCATCACACCTCTGCATCGTCGTAATTTTGCGCCGATCAGTCGGTACGTGGAGCAACATGGACAGCTTGGGACGCCAGGGTGAAGTTTGGCTGGCAGAATGCCTTGAAAGAGCTGGCTGGATCATAAAAGCCCGCAATTGGCGGCGACCCGGACTGGAGCTCGATCTTGTCGTCCAAAAGGGGGATACACTCGCCTTTATCGAAATCAAAACTCGCCGACGAGGCCCGCTCCATCCACTCGAACTACTACCCTATCGTAAGGCCCGTACCTTCGCACGAGGCGTTGCACGATACCTAGACTCCGAAAGTCCGGAGGGTGGCACAATCCGTCTTCTCCTGGCAGGCCTCATCCCTCAAGCTAAAGGATTTGCCGTCCATTGGTGGCCTGTGGACGAGGGGACCATGGGATGGGATCACGAGGCCTGAAAAAACAAAAAGGCCTCGAATGGATCGAGGCATCTTACGTGTTTCGGCATACGCCGCGGATCAGCCTTGCTTCGCCACGAAACGGCTGCGGATACGAGCCGCTTTACCAGCCAACTCACGCAGGTAGAAAAGACGTGAACGGCGGACAATACCAGCAGCCACGACTTCCAGTTTGGCGATATGAGATGAGTACAAGGGAAACACCCGCTCGACACCGATGCTGTTCGCACCAATTTTACGAACTGTAAAGGTTGCCTCAGGTCCGCCCCGCTTGAACTTAATCACCACGCCTTCGAAGTGCTGGATGCGGAACTTTCCAGCTTCCGTACCTTCCTGGATTTTGTAGTGAACGCGGACTGTATCGCCCGGACGAAATTCCGGCAGTGCTGCGACCTGGGAGTATTTCTTTTTTTCGAAGTTGCTGATGATGGCGTTTTTCATCGGAGTTGACCTATTTCTATTTGGAAGCCTAGTATGAGCGCTACCCTGACTCGTCTTCACTTTCAGGAACGCAATAGTTACCTCAGATCCTCTTCAGGGTCAAGCGGCTGTTCGCAAGCATGACCCAAAGACCTAGATGGCCAAGACCAGGTCGGACGCTGGCTCGAGGTCCTGCTTGGCATCCAAAAGGACGTGGTAGAGTTCCTCTCGCTCCGCTGTACTTATCTTTTGACGGATCAAAGGTAAAATCCGATCCTCCACCCACTGCGCGTGCTGGATAAAGTGCTCCTGGAGCAGCACGATTTTGGCCCGCTCTCCCGACCCTTCCCAAGCCTCAAGATGGGACCGCAAGACCTCGAGATCTTGGTACATTTTTGACAGGAGAGGATCTTGTGGAACCACCGCCGTTAACTCGGGGAGCAGGTACTCACTCTCCAGTCGTAGGAAAGACTGCACAAGCGCCATAGATCGGCGCTCAGCGGCCTTGGCCTGATGAGAGACAAGCGCGTTCTGAAAATGTCGCGTTTGCTCTTTTAATTCCGCCTTGATCAGTTGCAGTACGTCCATATTTAAACCCCTTTTCCCTAAGCTCGATCGCAAACGGGACCTAGAAAAAACCCGCCGACGCCTCGCTGGTATATAAAAAGCGCAAGATGATGAGATGATGAGGCTTGGTATAGACCAAGCAGAAAAAGCTGGCAAGCCCAGGCAAGGGGTTCGAATGAATTTCCCGATCGCAGACTCGTTTCGGCGCAGAACACCTCCACAATTGACGGTCAAAGCCTAGCGCTTGAGTCGAGGTGTCCGGGAGAAGTAGGGCAAACTTCGCCGTAAAGACTGCATCAAAGCCGCAATCTCAGCGTCTTTCCGCTCGGGAAAAAGCTTACGCATTTGTTTCGCGAGCTCTGTGTCATCGTAATCAGCTAACTGTTCGAGCGTTCCGAAGCTATCCTGTAGCTTCACCTGATCGGCAGCCGCAAGGGACTTCCAAACCTCTTCTGGCACCCATAACTCGGGCTTTCCGCCTTGAAACGGCCGCGCCATCAAGTAAAAGGCCAAACTCCACCGCTGATCGTCGGTGAGACTCACGTCGTAGGCCTGCATGGGAGTCCCCTCGACCCCCATCAGAAGCAGATTGTAATAAGAGAAGGCCGTGCGTTGACCCTCTTCCGCCAGCCGATCCAGATGGGGCGGCGGCGGCACCATGGGGAAACGCTTGTTCTGCGCAAGTTTGCCATCACCATGGCCCGTTGCACCATGACAGGCTGCGCAATGTTCCTTGTAGACCTCGATCCCCAGGTGAATCTCCGGTGTCTGGGTCGGGATCGTCACCACCCGAAAGGCCTCGAAGACGAGACCGCGGTAGTCACGCATCAGCTTGACATCACCAGCATCCGTCGCTGTCTCGAGCTTTTTTAAGGTGTCGCCGAGGTCCTGCAAACGCTTGGGCGACAGCTTGGGCTTGAGAGACTCGAAGCCCTCGGCCAAAGCTTGTCGCATACCAGCATCGAGCGAACCACGCTGTGCCTGCGTCAAACCGCGATCAATGGTGACCAGGTAGGACCGCAAGACCTTTGTAAAATAATGCCGCTTTTCAGCACTTTCGCGAGCCTCCACCAAGCCCCCTGCGAGGCTGGCGATGACCGTCCCTAAGATCCAAAGTTTCAAGGCGAAGTCCTCACTAGGGGCTGTCCATCCGTCAGGATTTCATCAAAACCAGCGGCCAACGCCGCCTCGACATCGGCTTGCTGGGTTGGCAAATAGGCGATAATGCGGGCTCCTCGTTGGTGATAGGCTCCGACAACCTTGGGTTGGAAAAGATCGCAGCCCATAAACCAACGTGGCAGGCTATATGTACGGCCCTGCCGGATACCGCCAAGTCCCCCGACTTTCAGAAACACAGCGAGACCAGCGCGGTAGCATTCGCGCTCCTGAGCCAGGGTCGTGACAGCAGGAAATAACTTGCCAGCCAAATATTCAGACTGTCGCGTCCAGAGCAGAAACCGGGCCTGGTCGTTCAGCCAGGATTCGGCTTTCCGTTTCTGAGCCCAGCTCCTCAGTCGGTGCAAGGTCTGGATATCAGACTCAGGTTTGATATCAAAGGTCCAGCTATAACCCGCATAGCGCTGCATAAAATCGTCGAAGGTCAAAACCTTCTGTCCGTCTTCCGTCGACAGAGCTCGAATCTCAGCCAGACGAAGGTCCTCTACCTTTTTATCAATACGAAAAGAGCGTTTGAGACTCGCATCGTGCTGGAGGACGATATGCCCGTCCGCAGTGCAGCGCAGATCCGTTTCAAGATGCGTAAAACCCAACGCAACCGCCGAATCAAATGAACGTATCGTATTTTCTGCACAGTCTGCATGATAACCGCGATGGCTGATCCAGACGGGATTCGGCATGAGTCTACTCTCCTGCAAGAATACATGTCTATACACGCAGAGCGCCCTTCGCTCAAATGGAAAGCCCTGGTTCGCCTAGGTGCTTTCTTATACAATCCGCCTCGAGACAGGCATTGCAATCAGGTCATTTCCACAGACCAAGAACAAACAGGGCAGCCCATGAGCAATTCAATCAAAACCGGACAGAGCGATCTGAGCGCCTGGCAAAAACTGGCGCAAAAAGACTTAGGCGAGGCTCCGCTCGAGCAACTGACCCGCACAACCCCTGAAAGCCTCAAGCTGAAAGCTCTTTACACCTCTGAAGACCTTCAGCCGCTTAGCTTTCAAGATACGCTTCCTGGGTTTGCTCCTTTCACCCGCGGCCCTCGCGCCACCATGTACTCGCACAAGCCCTGGACCATCCGGCAATATGCAGGCTTCTCGACGGCTGAAGAATCGAATCGCTTTTATCGCCAGAATCTCGCTGCAGGCCAAAAAGGCTTGAGCGTGGCCTTTGACCTAGCCACACATCGCGGCTATGACTCTGATCACCCCCGAGTTGTGGGGGATGTCGGCAAAGCCGGAGTAGCGATCGACTCAGTCGAGGACATGAAGATCCTCTTCGATCAGATCCCGCTCGACCAGATGAGCGTCTCGATGACGATGAATGGCGCCGTGATCCCCATCCTCGCGGCTTACATCGTTGCTGCCGAAGAGCAGGGTGTAAAGCAGGACCTCCTCTCGGGCACCATCCAGAATGATATTCTGAAGGAATACATGGTGCGCAACACCTATATTTATCCTCCCGAACCTTCGATGCGCATCGTGGGTGACATCATAGCCCATACCGCTCGCTTTATGCCGCGCTTTAACAGCATCTCGATCTCGGGATATCACATTCAGGAAGCTGGCGCCAACTCTGCACTCGAACTGGCCTTTACCCTGGCCGATGGAATTGAATACGTCCGTGCAGCCCTCAGACGAGGTTTGAAGGTCGACGAGTTTGCGCCGCGACTCTCTTTCTTCTTTGCGATCGGTATGAATTTTTACATGGAGATCGCCAAACTGCGCGCGGCGCGTACCTTGTGGTGGAAGCTCATGCAGGAGTTCGAGCCCCAGGATGCACGCTCCTCGATGCTCCGCACCCACTGTCAGACTTCGGGATATACGCTGACAGAGCAGGATCCCTACAACAACATCATCCGTACGACCATCGAAGCGATGGCTGCCGTGTTCGGGGGAACCCAGTCCCTGCACACCAACTCCTTCGATGAGGCAGTGAGTCTACCCACCCCGTTCTCGGCACGCCTGGCGCGAAACACGCAGCTGATCATCCAGGAGGAGACGGACATCTGCCACGTCATCGACCCCTTTGGTGGAAGCTACATGATGGAAACGCTGACCCAGGAGCTGATGACCAAGGCCGAAACGATCATCGAGGAGATCAACCAGGCTGGTGGCATGGTCCAAGCGATTCAAAAAGGTTTGCCTAAACTCATGATCGAAGAGGCTGCGGCCAAAAAGCAGGCACGCATCGATTCCGGTCAGGATGTGATCGTCGGGGTCAACAAGTACAAAACCAAAGACCCCAGTCCCTTCGAAGTGCTCGACATCGATAACACCGCAGTGCGTGAAAAGCAGGTTGCCCGTCTGCAGGAGATCCGCAGAACTCGCAACGCTCAAAAGGTTCAAAACGCTCTGGAGGCCTTGCTGAAAGGCGCACGCACGGATGGTAATTTGCTCGAGCTTGCGATCGTGTGCATGCGCGAACGGGCGACTGTGGGCGAGGTGTCCGATGCGCTCCGCAGCGTCTTCGGTGAGCACAAGGCGCCGATTCAATCGGTCAGCCATGTGTATGCCAGTGCCTATCCGAGCGATGCCAGCTTTGAGGCTGCTCAAAAAGCTGTCCAGGACTTTGCGACTGCCGAAGGTCGGCAGCCTCGAATTTTGATCGCCAAGTTGGGGCAGGATGGACACGATCGCGGCGCGAAGGTTATCGCCACGGGCTTTGCGGACCTCGGCTTCGACGTCGATATCGGGCCCCTCTTCCAGACACCTGAAGAAGCGGTCAAACAAGCTATCGAGAATGATGTTCATGTCATTGGCATTTCTTCCCAGGCAGCAGCTCACAAAACTCTCGTACCACTTCTGACCGATTTGCTGCACAAGGAGGAAGCGGGCGATATCGCTGTGGTCGTCGGGGGCATCATCCCGCAACAGGATTACGATTTTCTTTTGACTCACGGCGCTGCAGCAGTATTTGGGCCGGGGACCCCTATCCCTCACGCAGCTGTGGAAACCCTGAAAGCCATTCAGAAGGTACGGAGCTGATGGCTGTGGACATAGGAAGTCTGAGCCAGGGTATTCGAGCTGGAAAGAGACGGAGTCTCGCTAAAGGCTTGACCTTGATCGAGAGTCGAAGGTCCGAAGACAGGCTGAAGGCTCAGGAGCTTCTGGACCGCGTCTACAGCGATCGCATGACGTCGCATCGCATCGGGATCAGCGGCTCGCCAGGCGTCGGCAAGAGTACCTTCATTGAAGCCTTTGGCACTTACTTCCTGGATCAAGGTCATCGGTTAGCTGTGTTGGCGATCGACCCCAGTTCGCCCCGTTCGCATGGAAGTATCCTCGGTGATAAGACCCGCATGCAGGATCTGGCCGTAGCTGAAAACTGTTTCATCCGCCCGTCGCCAGCCGGTCTTTCGCTTGGTGGTGTTGCGCGGCGGACGCGAGAAGCGATCCTACTGTGCGAAGCAGCTGGTTATGACACCATTCTGATCGAAACTGTGGGGGTGGGACAGTCGGAACATGTCATAAGCACCATGGTCGATCTCTTTCTTTGCCTCACACTCCCTCACGCTGGGGACCAACTGCAAGGAATCAAAAAAGGCATCATGGAACTTGCTGATCTTGTGATTGTCACCAAAGCGGACGGAGCCTTTCAACACGCGGCTCGTCAGGCTGCAGCAGATCATCAGGCCGCTTTACATTACCTGCGTCCTGACCCAGAGCGCCTGAACCCGGAGGTTTACCTGTGCAGCGCCGTAGAAAAGCACGGGCTCGAGACAATTTATCAAGCCATGCAGCGTATGCTAGGCGAGCTGAAGACCAGTGGTCGCTTCGAGCGCAGGCGTCAGCATCAGAATCAGACCTGGTTTCAGTCCGAAATCTACGAGCAATTGATGGAGCAGCTCCAAGAATCCCATCGCTTTCAGACCTTGATTAATGATATGGAAACCCAAGTAGCATCAGCTGCTCTACCCGCTCCTACGGCAGCGGGGCGAATCGTTCAGGAGATCCTACGGAGACTTAAGGTATGAGCCTACGAGAATTAGAACCTTTGTTCCGTTTGACTCCCGAGGCTTTGCTGAAAGCTCAGGAACTGCAACGCGAATTTCCACGCTATCGCAATCTTCCCCTCCGGCTTTACATTGAGGGCAAGGGTTGCGACGGTTTCACCTATGGCGTCACCTTCGACGCGCTGAGTCCGGACGATCATGTGTTCGACTTAGAGGGTTTGACTTGCGTCATCGATCCTCAGACGCTCGTGTTCTGCAGAGACAGTGAGATTCATTGGGTGGATGACGAGCGTGGCACTGGATTCTTGGTGGAAAATCCACACCAGAGGCATTTTCGAGGTAAATTCTACAAGCGGAAGGCCTGGGTAGAACGCTTGCAAGGTCAAGGACCGAGCTCTTCATCCCTTTGAAGACTGAGCTGATATCCACCGCCGTAGACATTGCGAATCTCATAGCTCGAACTTGAGAGATGACGCCGGAGTCGTGAGACGTGACTCGCGATGCTGCGCGTCGAGACTTTGATATCGCGCCAGACAGCTTGCGCAAGATCCTCGTGACTCAGACAGCGATCCGGATTCTTAACGAACAGTTTCAGAAGTTGCATCTCCTTTGGGGCTACACGAAGCCAATTTTCCTCAGGCAGAATGCGCAAACGCTGGCCGTCGAGATCGAGACACAGATCGCCCAGTTGCAAAACTCCGGTCTGCCTCTGCTCCTGGCGCATAGATTGCAAAATCTGTTGCAAAAGAAAGGGTATCTCCTGCCAGATATCCTCGGGAAGCACCCAAACGTCACCATGGGTACCTGCAAACTGTCCCCAGTAAACCCGCGTAAGTCCTTCCCACTGGAGCACCAGGATCTGATCGAGGTTGTGCAACTCATCTGTAAAGTCTTCACAGCGAATGAAGAGGAGATCAGGCCGTTGGGCTCTGTGTCGGCAGAGCCTGAGAAAACTTCGAATCGAAGCAAAAGCCCGTACCGCGAAGTCCCCTTGCAGGAGATCAGGGAGGTTCGCTTGTGCGGGTCGCGGCTTCTCCAGTACCCAAACCACCGCCATCGTTCACCTCACAGATCGACCTGGCAAAGAACGTATCGTCCGAGAAAAGCTCCGCTCGTTTTGGTACTTGTCAGAACGAAGTAATCCTTGGAGGGCTCGTGGTAGAAGGCTCGATAGAAAGACGTGCCTTCTCTGAAAACACCAGCGTAACCTTTGACCTCGAGCTCTGAGCCTTGGAGCTCGTAGACGCCCATCGTTAATTCATGGTCAAGCCACTGAGGCAGCAGCATATAGGCTGCCTTTGGGCCTCCCAGAAGCAAAGGCTGCGCAACATGAACGCGAGAAAGCGGCAGATTCTGTGCGTTCTCCCGACTGAAGGGGCTTACCTTGGACAAGCGATTGATCTCAATCGCAGAGTTTTCCCAGAGCAGCGTATCGCCTTTGATGAGCGCAAGCAGTGCGTGATCGTATCCTTCTAGGAAGGCCCAGCTTTCAATCTTGCCTTTATCATCGACTTCGGTCGCAGGCTCTTTCCCTGCTCGCCAACGAATCATCTTGTGTTTGGGTTCACTCCGAACTTTATCTGACGTTCCCCGATCGAGCCAAATGATAACTGCTTGACCGCTACTATCAGTGAATAGACTCGCTTGGCCAATCACCTGGAGGGCAGGTTCGGCCCTCAATGGAGTTCCGTCTGCGACTTCAGTCGACCACTCAAATTGGAGATAGGCTTGATCGTCGATCGACTCGTCATCTTTGGCTTCTCGAACCAAAGCCCTCAGTACACCTTTGTCCATACTCCAGGAACCCAGCTCCCAGGGTCCCTTAGCATCGATCGGATGAGTGCTGATGACACCATTGGTAGTCAAATCTCGAACTTGAACCACCGGCTTCCCCCGATCTATGGTCTTGATGAGGAAGACGGCCTTGCCCTTGGCTACACCTGCTCCCAAGAAATCACTGCCCTGCCCCACAGGAAGGGCAAGGAGATTATCTTCTTGAAGCTGACCCATGGATTTGAATGCAAGGTGATAGAAACCTCTGACTCCACGACGACTCGTGACCTCAAGGAGTAAGGTAGGCCCCAGATCCTCAATGACGTGAACACGGTCGACTCGAAGGTCGTCCTTCTTCATGGGGAGATCCCGACAATCCAAGCTCTCTGCTTCCTTGAGAGCACTCCAATCAGAACGTAGCTCATCCTTGCCCCACGTAGAACACCCCGAAAGCGAGATCAACAAGCAAAGCCACGATGCGGAAAACTTCATGCGAGCCTCACGCCTGACTCAAGAATTTTTGCCAGAAGTCGATTCATACTTGATCTGTGTTGGGGTATTGTATGCGATCATGGAAGATCATCCAAAGTCTTTTCTTGTGCACAGCTTCCGTATGGTTTGCTGGCTGCCAGACTCCGGTTAAGCTCGAGGCCCTGACGCCGGTGATTCTTCCCTATATTAAAAATTCAGCCAATGAGTGCTATTATCTCGACGAGTTCATGCCTGTACCCGATGCGCTCGTGAGCGGAGAAGCTGGAGCCCTGCGCCTCCGCTACTACACCTACAAGTTTGCTAATTACAAAGATTGGCAAAATCGCGAAATTGTTCTCTCCTTTTATTCGCGCGACGCCAAATGTTGGTCTCTTTTCGAGGAATTCTACCTAGTTCGCTAAAGGCCAAAGGAAGTTCCGTGGATCCCTCCTTCGATATCGTCGCGCTTCGCGCTACAATGGAGGGAGTTGTAAACACAAGGAGCTTCGGGTGAGACCTGCGACCTTAGGCGCGCTGCTTTTGAGCACCAGCCCGCTCTTTCAAGCCTGCTCCACCTTTTCTGGGTTCTCGTCGCGTTCGGCAGCTCCGGCGCCGATGACGGTTCCACAGTCAGTATCCGCGACCTCCTCTGAGCCGGATGCCGCGGCCGCCGCCATCGTCGATCAGGCCAACCAGTATGCCCGGGATGGGCTCTATCGCGAGGCTATTGCTTCGTTCCGAAAGTACCTGGCGGATCATCCCAAGGATGCAGCAGCTCACAGGACCTTGGGTATCATTTATGTAAAATCAGGAGCTTACAAGCTTGCTCTCAAGCACCTCCAAGAGGCTCTGACCGCCTTTCCAGACAATTTTGAGCTGAACTACTACATCGGCGAAGCCTACCGTACCCAGAATCAGTATGCGGACGCTATCTTCCATTACCAGCGGGCCCTACAGAGCGATCCCAAGAACATTCCGGCTCTCAAGGCGCTGACCTGGAGCTTCTATAGCATTCGCTATTATGCCGAAGCCATCAAGTCGGCCCGACAGTTGAAAAAACTCGATCCTAATGACTTTCAGATCGCCATCATACAGGCCCGCATCATGAATAGGATCGGCATGAATGACCAGGCCCTCGTGATTCTCAACAAGGCCGAGGCCCTAGCCAGTCCTGACGAAATACCGTTCCTGAATAGTGCCAAAGGCGATATCTTGATGGATCAGGGCGAGAAGGACAGGGCTGAGCAAGCCTACCGGAAGGCGCTCCAGGATCAGCCTCTCTTACCGGGAGCCTTGACGGGATTGGCCAAAAAATTAATGACCGACTCAAAGGGCACCGACCAGGCCATCACTTATCTCGAGCGAGCTCTGCGCATCAAGCCCAATCACGTAGAAGCCGTCTTTCTACTCGGCCAGGCCTATGAGCGTAAGGACCCAAAAAGATCTCTGGAATACTATCGAAAGTTTCACAAAGAAGCGGCGCTCGATCCGCAGTTTCAGCAAGAAGTCTTGCAGGTCCGTGGACGCTTGGCTGAAGCCGATCGCAAAGCGAAACCAGAAGATAACTCTGCTCCCAACAAAGCCGAGGATCTCGAAGATCAGCTCTAAAGGAGCTTCATCTCCTCTTTTTGAAAGCTCAACAGACTACGTCGGGCATCAAAAAGATTCTTATAGGAATCGTAACGAACCTTGAGACGATCGCACTCGCGGCGGGCTTCGGTCAGCTTCTCAAGAAAGTCTAGATACTCAGCGTCGGTCTCTGTGAGTCGCTTGAGTTTCGCTTCACTCAACTTCCCGTCATCGAGCCTGAGAGCGATTCGAGCTCGAACTGTGGGTTTGAGAAGTTCGTAGTGCTCAGCGGTCTTTTTCGCTTCTACGTAGGCGAGCCCGACCTTATTGGCGATGTGGACGATGTCCTCGAGTCCGAGCTTGTCCCAGGCCTTGGCAGCATCGTTAGAACCCGCCTGCTTGTCAGTTGAAGTCGCCACGCATGTACCTTTATGGAACGCATCCTGATGCGATCAAGGAAAAGCCCGCTCGGCAATCGATCGGGATCCTTGAAATCTAGCGTGAACTTTTGGCTTCGTCAAACCGCCCTTAAGTCTTTCCTCATTCAGCCGATAGGATTGATGTGGTAGCAGTCGATCCGGCGTGCCATAATGAAGTCATAGGGCGAGGATTCTCTATGAGCACAGTCGAACTTATGCAACCCCTGGATTTCTTTAGAACCCAGGTGTGCGCAGCCGCTTCGAACCTCCAGGTCGAACTGGATAGTTCCCTGGAGTTTTACCTGGTCAACCTGCTCTGTGAATTTATAAACCCCGCACTCCTCCACATCGAACCCGACATCAACGTCCTCGATACACCTTTAGCCTTTATCCTCAAAAAAGCCGTGGAATCCACGCCCGATACCCAGATCAAGGTCTACAAGCGCCTGGGTGATACCAGCCTTTACATAGCGGGTTACTTCCAAGACTACTTCAATCGCAAGACTTACGACGTTGGTTACTATATTTCAATGGGATCCGCCGCTTATGGAAAAACATCGGTGCTGATGCGCAGCCAGAGGAACGACACCCATTTTGCCCAGATGTACGCCGGCCTTTCCCAAGATTTTCGAAAGCTTGTCGCCATTTTAGCTCAGGTAGCGAGCACGATGACCCCCCATCAGCAGCCGGATCTACTTCAGACCTATCTCAACTGGCAGCAGACACAATCGGAATCCCTACGCCGGACCTTGGATGAACATGACATTTTACCCGTGCCTCTCGGCTCGAGCAAAGATCCCCAGTGAGTGCAGCACTCCACAGCCTCGTCTGCGATATCGAAGCCCGCTTGGCTCGAACCTACAGCTTTCCGATCGCGACCTCAGCGACGGACTGCTTGCTCAGTGAAGAAGCAGCCGTCGAGTTCTCCGTGGTTTCAGAGCAACGAGCCGCCGTGCTCATTCGTGAGCATGAAGACGGTGCAGAACTTGGGATTGGGGTTTACATTCACAGAAGTCTGACGGAACAACTCGAGCGGATGAACCCCCTCGCACAGCTGCAGAACAGCAATCTCGACGCTTTCTGCGTGCTCGTCGAGGAGATCAGCCACTTCCATCTGCTCGTCAACCGAGCACTCGACAACCGCAGTGTGACCCGCCTCGAACTCGAGTGGCAAGGGGAGATCGACAAAGTTTTGCTGGCGGGTGCTTTGCTGCTCGAACAGACAGGATCTCCCTGCTTTCGGCAGTTAGCCCACATGATTTTCGATCGATCGACAACCCTTGGGAACGACGTCACGCTCTACCAGGAAGCTCTTCACTACGCAGCCCGCTGCTGGTATCGTCTGCTTCCACAGCTCAAAGGTCTCACAGCACAGGTCCAATGGGCGATCGCCTGTCAGGAACTTCGCCGCACCTATCCGCTGCACTGGACAGCAAAACTCGAGGCGATCAGCAGACTATAATCCGCGCACAAAAACCTATACAAAGCTATGCACAGAATGTTCGCGTGAGTCGCTCTCCGGTGATGTCCGTTTCCGGCGTGCAACTGGAGTCCTGGAGGGGCGGTCATCCATCCCGCAAGGCAGGACTAACTCCTCCGATGGCCCCAAGCCCACATGAATCCTGGCTTTGATCTTGGCAACTGAGACAAAAAAACACCCGACGGAAGCCGGGTGTCTGAGGATTTTCATCAAAAGCCGAACACTAGCTACGATCTTTCATGGCCTTATAAGATCGTTGAGTCGGCCCCGTATAAATCTGCCTTGGGCGACCGATCTTCGTGTCCTTCGATTCGTTCATTTCCTTCCACTGGGCCAACCAACCCGGGAGACGACCCAGTGCGAACATCACCGTGAACATGTTGGTCGGGATCTTGAGCGCCTTGTAAATGATACCCGAGTAGAAGTCGACGTTTGGATAGAGTTTTCTCTCGACGAAGTAAGGATCCCGCAAGGCTTCTTCCTCAAGACCTTTAGCGATATCAAGCAGGGGATCTTGGATCTTCAACTTAGTCAGAATCGTGTCGCAAGCCTGCTTGATGATCCTCGCCCGTGGGTCGAAGTTTTTATAGACCCTGTGACCGAAGCCCATGAGTCGGAAGCTATCGTTCTTGTCTTTCGCCTTCAGAATAAACTTCTTGTAGCCACCACCATCAGCCTGGATTTCGTCCAGCATTTCGATGACAGCTTGGTTGGCACCACCATGCAAGGGTCCCCAAAGAGCGCTAACACCGGAAGAGATTGCAGCATAAAGGTTGGCTTTTGATGAACCAACCAAACGAACGGTCGAAGTCGAACAATTCTGCTCGTGATCCGCGTGAAGAATGAGCAGGATATTCAAAGCCTTTGCGACCTCTGGATCGGGGAACTTATCATGCATCATATGCAGAAAGTCCGTGCAGTATTCGTACTGCTTGCCTTGGGAATCCACGGCCGGTAACTTTTGGCCCACGCGGTAGGCGTAGGCTGCAAAGTTTTTGACCTGAGCCATCATTTGGGCGATCACGGCGTCGGTTTTTTCGGCGCTTAGATCCTGGTCGAGATACTCCGGATAGTAAGCTGACATCGCCGAGATGACCGACGACAGGACTCCCATCGGATGGGCTTCGGCGGGGAAGCTCTGAATCAGTTTTTTCAGTTCAGGTTTGGTTGGAGAAAAGCTAGTGATTTTGTCGGCAAAGTTCTGCAGTTGAGCCGCTGTCGGCAGTTCACCGTAGAGCAAAAGATAAGCAACTTCGACAAAATTCGACTTTTCTGCCAATTCTTCGATCGGGTAACCTCGGTAGCGCAGGATGCCTCGCTCCCCATCGAGAAAGGTGATCGCGGATACGCAGGATGCGGTGTTCATGAAACCATGATCGAGCGTCACAAGCCCAGTGTCTTGGCGGAGCTTGTTGATATCCAAGCCTAATTCACCTTCACTGCCTTCCAAAACCGGGAGTTCGAGGGTCCGACCACCATACGTGATTTCCGCTGAGTCTTTGGTCATGGGCATTTTTCTCGCTACTGTCATGGTATTCTCCCCGTTTCACGCGCCTAACATCCAGTTCCTCACCGATAGTCGGGATATCGGAAGCGGGGGAATAGAATTTAATGAAAATCGCCCCCTCACACGTTCCGCACGACGGCTGACGCTTGTTCCCTGGTCTTCAGCCGCTCCCGATTTGGCCGGTGGCCTGCGTCTCGGTGAGCCGTTGGGTAGCGACAGCGATCAGCGACCCATTTTGGAGTCGATAACCTTCACAGCGTTCGTTTCAGTTGCTCGAGGGCCTGCTGCAGCCAAAGTGATCCTTCGGGGAATCCCTGTAAACTTAGCTCCTGCACCAGTTCGTGAAGCCGCTTGTCGTAAGCTCCGAGTCCGAACAGGTAGAGAAGATCCACTCGAGCGATGGTGTAGTCGCGCAGTTGGAGAGCCAGGATCAGCCTGTGCAGCCTTCCTTGCTCATCCTGGGGAACCAACTGCACCAGCCGATTCAAGTAGAAGTATCGTTCTCCGACCTGATCTGCGCTCTGAATCGCGCTTTGAAGTCGGTATAACACGTATTGCTGGGAACTGCCAATGGTACTCCCAGCTAAAAAAGAGAGGCCCAAAATCGCTGCCACCACCCATCCTCTCACTTGCTGGGGCGCTATCAGGCGATTGGGTCGGACTCGCAGCAGAATATAGGCGAACGTGACGCCAACAAGCAAGCCGCCCATATGAGCCGCATTATCGATCTGAGGTATGATAAACCCGAAGATGATATTCGCGAAAACCATTCCCGTATAGACACCGGTGCGGGGTTTGAAACCGGTCATTTGTTGGATACGGCTCTGAATCGTGCGTTCGACGTAAAAGCCACAGCCCATAAGACCGAAGAGTGCGCCCGAAGCACCGACGCTAGGCGATATCGACCAGACCGCACTGGCTATATTACCCCCCACTCCCGAAAGCACATACAGCGCCATAAAGCGACCGGGCTTCAGCAGATGTTCGAGCTGATAGCCCAGCACGTAAAGTGCCCAGTTGTTGAAGGCAAAGTGAATCAGCCCCCCGTGAACAAACATCGGCGTTACAAGTCGCCACAGCTGGCCCTGGGCCAAGAGCACGGGATCCTTAGCACCCATATCGAGCAGGATAGGAAGGTCGAACGACATGATGGCCAGGCTTTTGGCCTGCCAGGCTGTGAGCAGATAGACCAGAGTATTGAGCAGAATGATTCGCCCTGACCAGGTCGAAAGAAAATACTGAGCGCCCCTGGGCTGTTCGACTGGGGGTATCAGAGCTTGCTGAGGCTGTTCGGCCTCGTCCTGCTGACGATAATGCACAGTGCCTCATGAGTTAGAGAATAAGAAAGTCTGCCTGCGGTGCATGCATCTCGAGCCAACGAGCCCCACGGAAATCCCTGGTGATGTGATTCTTCGATAAGAGCCACACTGGTGTCGAACCATATTCACGATGGTTTAAAAAAAGAAGGACCTGGGTGACCTCGAGCGCTGGGCCGCTATCCTTGATTACTTCCGCTGTGAGCCGCAGTACCTGCCCCTCCTGGACCCCCACGTGAATATGATCACTGCGCAGGACCAGAGCATCGTAGCGCCCCGTGGCTGGCTCCCCTTGGAAGGTGATCTGGAAGTCTTGGTCACCAAGTTTTTCGATCTTCTGGATACGATACTGACCACCGATACGGATCAATTGCCCCTTTTCCGAGGATCCCCTCTCTTCGGTTTGAGCCAGGAGCAAAGGTGACAGGAAAAGATACAAAACGAAAAACCATCGGCGCATAAGTGTTCCCCTGTTCTAGAGGCCGTCCACCAATTTTAGCAGGGAACCCTCCATGATCCATCCGGAAAGAATTCGAATTTCGTCATGCAACGAGCGATCGGTATCCATCGCTGGTGTGTGGCTTCGCACCGCATCGTAAATCTTTCGCAGCGTCGGGTTGGGCTGGAGGGGGAGCAGGAGATCGAGACCCTGACAGGCGCTCAGCAGCTCGATGGCCAGGATATGGGCCACATTTTGCTGGATGCGTCGCGCCTTGAGGGCTGCAATTGGTCCCATGCTCACGTGATCTTCTTTGTCCGCAGAGGTGGGAATACTGTCCACAGAGGCGGGGTGAGCCAACACTTTGTTTTCCGATGCCAAAGCAGCCGCGACAACATGGGGTATCATGTAGCCGGAGTTGAGGCCACTTTCTCGCGTCAGAAAGGCGGGAAGCCCGCTCATGTTCGGATTGGTGAGTTTTTCGATCCGACGCTCGGCAATGCTGCCTAACTCGGCCATCGCGATGCCAATAAAGTCCATACCGAGCGCGAGTGGCTGCCCATGGAAGTTGCCGCCGCTCAGAATATCACCAAGGTCAAAGCAAAGTGGATTGTCTGTTACGCTGTTCAGCTCGATATTGAAGGTCGTCTCGACAAAACGCAAGGTGTCACGTGTTGCGCCATGGACCTGAGGAATACACCGGAAACTGTAGGGATCCTGGACACGCGAGCAATCGACATGACTTTCGACAATCGGATCAGGTTCGCGGAACAAAGCTCGAATTTGAGCTGCACTCTCAGCTTGTCCCGGGTGGGGACGAATCGCCTGGATGCGAGGGTCAAAGGCCCGTAGGGTCCCTCGAATAGCATCGAGACTCAAGGCCGCAACGATGTCAGCCGAACGAACCAGGATTTTGCCATATTCGATCCCGAGGGATCCTACAGCTGTCATGAAGTGGGTGCCGTTGATCAACGAGAGGCCCTCTTTGGGACCGAGCACATGGGCTTTGATCCCGGCCCGTTGCATCGCGTCGCGAGCCGGCATGGTCTGCCCCTGATAGCGCACGCGACCTTCTCCCATCAGCCCCAAGGCCAAATGAGCTAAGGGAGCCAGGTCACCTGAGGCCCCAACGCTGCCCTGGCCCGGAATCAGAGGCAGAATATCATGGCGCAGAAACTCGAGAATCACTTCCAAGCAGGTAAGTGAAATGCCCGAATGCCCGAGACTAAATGTATGGGCACGCACGAGGAGCATGCTGCGTACCACCGCATCATCCACGTAGTCTCCCACGCCACAGGCGTGGGACCGAACCAGATTTTCCTGCAGTTGAGCTAATTTAGAGGATTCGATCCGAACATCAGACAGATAGCCGAAGCCCGTGTTGATCCCATAAAAGGTCTGACCTGATTGAAGTGCGGACTCGACCAACTGCCGAAAGTGCTGCACACGTTTGCGGCTCGCAGGTGGCAACGTCACGTCGATCGGGCCTTGCGTCGCCTGCTGAAAGAGCACCGCAGTACTCAGGCGATCCTCGCCGAGTTGAAAGGTCATAGCTGTCCTTTGAGAGCACGCAGAGCCTGGGAGCGGTCCTTGGCTCCGTAAAAGAACGTTCCCGCCACTAACACCTGGGCTCCCGCTGCGAGAACCAAGGGAGCCGTCTCCGCATTAATACCACCATCGACTTCGATCAGAACGCTCTGCGCACGCCCTACCTCCTCGAGCATCGTCTTCAGCCGACTGATTCGTCCGACGCTGGCGGGGATAAAGCTTTGTCCGCCGAAGCCCGGATTCACCGACATGACATTCACCAAGTCGATGTAAGGGAGTAGGGGCTGGACCAGCTCGAGTGCCGTCCCAGGATTGATGGCAATTCCCGCGCGGGCGCCTTGATCTTGGATGGTTTGGATCAGACGGTGAGAATGGACGGCAGACTCAATCGGAAAGACCAGGATGTCGGCCCCAGCAGCCACATAGTCAAGCGCCACCTGATCCGGATTCGAGACCATGATGTGAACATCAAGGGGCACTCGGCTCATGCCCTTGAGCGCCTTCACAAGTGGCAGGCCATACGTGAGGTTAGGCACGAAGTGGCCGTCCATCACGTCCACATGGTGCATGTCGATACCGACGGCCTCGGCTGCCTTGAGGTCCTCTTCGAACCGCAGCGGGTTGGCCGCCAAAAGAGAAGGGGCGATCAGCGTCTTACTGGTCATGGTCCGCCCCAGCTCCTGCGAGGCGATGCCGCTTAGCAACCTTCTTCTTCACAAGACCTGATTTGAGCCGACTCATCCGATCGATGAAGACGACGCCATCGATGTGGTCGATCTCATGCTGCAGGCAGACAGCAAATAAGCCGTTGGCATGGGCGCTAAACTTCTGGCCATTTTCGTCGAAGGCCTCGACCCAGATCTCTTCGGACCGGTCGACGAACTCATAGATCTCGGGAAAACTCAGGCAGCCCTCTTGCCACTTGATCTTCCCCTGTCTCTTGGTGATCACGGGATTGATGAAGGTCCAGCGCTTATCGTGCCATTCCTCCTTCTTCTCCTCTTGATCAGCGTAACGATTGTCCGACCAGGGGATACAGATCACCAGAATGCGCTGGGCGACCCCAACTTGGTTGGCAGCGAGGCCGATGCCACCCGCATGGTCCATGGTTTCATGCATATCTCGCACAAAACTCTTTATTTCATCATTAAATTCAACTACTTCTGTGGACTTCGTCTCCAGCACCGGGGCGGGCCATTCGACGACTTTTAATACTGCCATGATTGTTGCGCTCCTGCTGGCCCGGATCGGGCTAAAAACTGAGCCTTTTGTCTAGGCTCCACGCATACAAATAGCAACAAGAAAGCCCGGCGGTCCAGAGTCTTTGCGACTCTCCTGGCCAGGCTCCCTGGTCAGCTCGAAATTTTGACCTTCTACGTGCCTTTTCAAAGGGTTCGTTCGATGTCCCTGGTCTGCTCGTCATCGGCCAGGGCAGCACGGGCTGTCACCTTGAGTTTATCCCAAGCGACATTCAACTCGCGATCGAGGAGATCGATCAGGCTATTCTGCACCAGAACGTCATGCGCGTGGTGAAAGAGCAAGTCCCCTCGTACCGGAATAGACAAGACAAAGACCCACGCAATTCCCATCAACACTGATTTGAGCACCCAACGGCAAAAATCCTTCATGACGATCCCCTTCGCATGGAGCAACTTCGGACCGGAGGTCCGAAGCGCGTTGACTTGTTACGGGATAAACCAGGCCTTAGCTGGCCCGAGGATGCGGGGAGCCTGGAGCCTATCAGCTGGCAAGACTCTTGCCTTCGCGGCGGCTCTGGAGCTTTTCGAGTTTGACTTCGTGTGGTCGCACCTGATCGAAGAGCAGTGCGAATACTTCATTATACTCTTTCACAAAGTGCACCTTCAAGTTGCGGCGGATCTGGACCGGAAGCTCCAGGAAAAGAGCGCGATTCTTCTCCGGGATCACGACTTCGTCGATCCCCTCGCGCATTGCAGCGAGAAGCTTCTCTTTCAGGCCACCGATGGGCAACACCTTGCCATGGATGGTAATTTCTCCAGTCATTGCAACTCGCTTGGGAGCCCGTTTGAGCAGTGCTGAGAGGATCCCTGTGGCCATCGCAATACCCGCCGACGGCCCATCCTTCGGCACAGCACCGGCTGGCACGTGAATATGCATCTCGTGAAGCTCGAAGCGCTCCTTGTCGATGCCAAAGGCGTCCATTTGCGAGCGGACGTAACTCAAAGCAGCGTGTGCGGATTCCTTCATCACGTCACCAAGCTTGCCCGTCAGCGCTAGAGCATGCTTGCCAGTCGGAATCAGCATACATTCAATGGCCATGACTTCGCCGCCATACTGGGTATAAGCCAGCCCGAGAGACACTCCAACCTGCGGCTCTTTATGATAGAAATTATCATCATACCGCTGGGCACCGAGGTGCCGTTGGATGATATTGGGGGTAAGCCGAATGGGGGCTCGTTTCTTCGCAGCCTCTTCATCCTGCTCGGCATACATGCGGGCGATCTTGCGGCAGACCGAAGCGATCTTCTTCTCGAGACCCCGAAGACCGCTCTCTCTCGTATAGCCGTTGATGATGGTCATTACACAGCTTTTCGAGAAGAAAACTTCCGCCTCATTGAGGCCGGCTTCACGCAATTGCTTGGGAATCAAGTATTGATTGGCTATCGCTAGCTTCTCTTCCTCTGAATAACCAGACACCTCGATCACTTCAAGCCGATCGCGCAAGGGAGCTGGGATCGTTTCCAGCGTGTTGGCGTTCGCGATGAACATGACGTCTGACAGATCAAAGGGCACCCCAAGGTAATGATCCACAAAGTTTTTATTCTGCTCTGGATCGAGAACCTCAAGTAGAGCCGATGAGGGATCGCCCCGGTGATCGGAAGAAAGCTTATCAATTTCATCGAGCATCAGGACGGGGTTTAAAGTCCCACCGTTTTTCATGGCTGTGATGATGCGACCAGGAAAGGCACCGACATAAGTTTTCCGGTGGCCGCGAATGTCTGCCTCATCTCGCACGCCGCCTAGTGAAATTCGGGCAAACTCCCGCCCAAGGGATTTGGCGATCGACTTGCCCAGGCTAGTCTTTCCAACACCTGGGGGACCGACGAAGCAAATGATGGGGCTCTTCGCTTCCGAATTGAGCTTTTTGACAGCCAGATACTCCATGATGCGGTCCTTCACCTGGTCGAGACCGAAGTGATCGGTATCGAGCACTTCCTTAGCTCGGTGAAGGTCGAGGCTGTCCGCCGACTTTTTGCCCCAAGGCAAGGCCAGCAGCGTTTCGATATGAGTTCGCGTCAAGGCCGCTTCGCTTGTATCCTGATGCATGCGTTCGAGCCGCTTGAGCTGGCGGGTGACTTCTTCGCGTGCTTCTTTATTCAGTGGCAAAGATTCCAGACGTTGCCAGTATTGGTCCACTTCGTCCTTTCCGTCTGCATCACCCAGTTCTGACTTGATCACCCGCATCTGCTCCCGGAGGTAATGCTCGCGCTGCATGCGACCAATCTCGTCTTTGGCATGGGATTGGATGCGAACTTGCATTTGGTATACTTCGATTTCTCGAGACAAGCAGGCATAGACTTTGCGCAGACGATCCACCGGTTGACTGATAGCCAGGACGCTTTGTGCTTCGTGAACCTTGAGGCCGAGATTAGAGGCCACCAGATCAGCGAGCCGACCTGGTTCGTTGACATCCTCCAGTATCATGAGAATGTCGGGTGAGAGCACCTTGCCGAGGGTCACCACCTTTTCCAGGCTTTCCCGGACCGCACGAACCAAGGCTTCGATCTCGCTCGAACTATTGACAAGTTTGGGCTCCTGTACCGTTTGTACCATAACCTTGGGGTAGGGCTCGGTTTGCATCAATTCCGTCACGACACCCTTGTGGAGACCCTGGACCAATACCTTCATCCGGCCGTCAGGCAACTTCCTCGTCCGCATGATGGAGCAGACCGTACCGATGTCGTAGACGTCAAACGGTGGTTCGAGATGAGCTTCCAAGCCTTCGCCTTCATGACCCATCACTTTAAAGGCGGAAAGGAAAATCTTTCGCTGCTTGGTCATCGCACTTTCCACTGCGTTAATGCACAGGTCCTCGTTTATGAATACGGGGACAATCATGTTGGGAAAGACCACGATATCCTTCAGAGGCAGCAGCGGCATATCACTGTTGACAACTGCAAGCTTACCCTGATTTGCATCCGACATTCTTGACTCCCGCTGAAAGGTAGAGGAATATCTGCACTGACTCATCCCGAAAACTGTGTCGGATTTTTGTGCCCAAACCTTAGCTCAGATCGTCCGACTCCACTCAGTCTCAGCTCTTGGTAAAAAAGCAAGGATCAGTCTTTTACACGCACGATGATACAGAGGTCGCCGACCTCGTCTCCCAGAATATCGCCGAGGCCGCACACCCGGATCACCTTCTCTGGGCCCTCGAAATAATCGAGTATAAGTTCGTGTTCGATTTTTTCCCGCGTGCCTGCTTCGGTTTTACAGTCGGTCTTGCGCACGGATCGCGAAAGACGGATGACGGTACGAAAGGTTTGCTTCAGCTGATCGCGATAGATCGTCACAGGATACTGCAGGTCCAGTTGATCGTTATGCTGGCACCACTTCTCGAAAGGTATGTCTTCATATTGGACCGAGGCACAGAAAGCCTCGAGATCGTCCTCTTCCTCACCACCGGAGGACGGGGCAAGCTTCGGTGTTTTTTCGTCTTGCCTATCCTCCACCACAGCCTGCCTCTTAGACTATCCTGGCGTCGCAGGCACAAAGACGCTGACCATGGACGGGCGAATCAGTCGTCCATTCAAGAGATAACCTTTTTGAAATTCGTCCTTGACGGTTTCAGCGGAGACATCCGCCGTTTCGACTCTCTGGATCGCTTGGTGCACATTCGGATCGAACGGCTGCCCCTGGGCTTCCACCGTTTTGAGGCCGTGATGCTCCAGAGTCTGCAGCAGTTGCTTGTGCACCATCTTAACGCCCTCGACCAAGCCATCGCTTGGCCCCTGTCCTGCGACCTGCATCGCCTTCTCGAAGCTATCCAGCACGGGCAGAAGGTCCTGAAGGAGCTTTTCCGTGCCGAATTTCAGAAGATCGCCTCGCTCACGCTCGTGGCGGCGACGCATGTTCTCGACGTCAGCGAGACTGCGGAGATAGCGGTCTTTTTGCTCGAGGACTTCTTCTTCCAGTTCACGGATGCGCTCTTGCAGCACATCGACGCTGATGTCAGAAGCCGGTTCCGTACCAGGCTCCTCGGCGGATTCTTGATTTGCCATATTTGCATGCTCTGGATTGGGGTGTTGCGTGTCTATGTTCATAGAGTACTCGTTAACTCCTCGCTTGCCTTGACTCATCTAGTTTTTTACAACGCAAGCACCTTAACTGCAAGAGCTTGTGAGCTTTGACGGGCCTGACGAAACGCAGCCTTGCTCGAGTGAATCGGCATAAGGCAGGTTGATTTGGCGTCCTATTTCCATGTTAACTCCACCCCCCCCGTCTGAAAAGTGGGCAAGGCTTGCCTGCCGCCTCCCGCCTCACGTCGAGGGTTGGTCATTGACAGGGTGGAACCGCATGCGATAAACCATCATCACCCAAAAACGCAATGGTTCTCGATCGATGACCGAGATCCTGCGGATCGCTCCCGCTTACTGACTCTGAGTTGACAATGGATACGACTGTTGACCGTTTGCCCTCTGAGCCTGTGCCAAATGCCTCGATGCAATCCGCTGCGCTTTCATCAGAGACGGCGAAGCGTTTGTCCACGCTTTCACGCCGTGGAATTCACATCGACGATGCGGACCTGATCACTCGACTCGATCAGTACTCGATTGAAGACGTCGTGGAATTGAAAATCTCCCGATTCTTTGATCAAATCGGGACTTTTTACCCAGAGAACGTCTACGACCTTATCATGTCGAAGGTGGAAAAACCTCTCCTGGTCCAAATTTTGCGCCGGGTCGGCGGCAACCAGGTACAGGCTGCAAAGATCCTGGGCATTAACCGCAACACCCTTCGCAAAAAGATCAAGCAGTACGGACTCTGAACGCTTGGCTCGGCAGACTGCTGCGCGGAGGCGTCAAAGCTTTGACACGTCTTCCTCACTCGTCAAGGTCCGCAACCGCTCCTTCTTGGAAGAGATTTTGAAACGAGACGTAGTGGGGCTGATAAGCGAGCTTCACGACCTTCGTCGCACCGTGACGGTTTTTTGCTATCATCAGTTCGGCTATACCAGCGAGTTCAGAGCTCGGGTTGTAGTACTCGTCTCGGTATATGAAAAAGATCATGTCCGCATCCTGCTCCATAGAGCCCGATTCCCGAAGGTCAGATATCTTAGGTCGTTTGTCCGGCCTTGCGTCGGGACCACGATTGAGCTGAGCAAGCGCAACAACAGGAACTCTGAGTTCCTTAGCCAGACTCTTGAGGCCCATGGAGATCTCTGAGATTTCCCGCTCTCGACTTTCCGATTTACCCTCGCCACCGCTCATCAACTGAAGATAGTCAATGATGATCATGTCGAGGCCGTATTCCTTGTGGTAACGGCGACAACGGGATCTCAGCTCCATAAGGCTGATGCCGGGAGTCTCGTCGATCCCGAGACACTCCTTCCTCTCGTAAATCCGTCGAGCCCCCTCCATCAACCGATCTTGTTCCTCATCGGACAGATCACCCTTCCGGAGACGAGAGGAATCCACTTTGGACACAGCGGACAGCACCCGAGACATCAACTGTTCTTTGCTCATCTCGAGCGTAAACACGGCAACCTTCTTACCTGCCAAAGCCGCGTTTGTAGCCAGGTTGAGAACAAACGCTGTTTTTCCCATACCGGGCCGAGCTGCGAGAATAATGAGATCGCTCGGCTGCAAACCACCCGTGATCTGATCGAGATCATTAAAGCCGGTCGGCACACCTGTGATGGATCCGTCGAGTTCTAGCTTGCGCTGGATTTCGTCGATCGTCGATTCCAGCACGACATCCGCCTGCAAAATCCCCTTCCGATCGTACTCCGATGAAATCGCAAGGAATTGCTTCTCGACGCTCTCGATAAAGCCTTCTATTTTGCCTTCGTAGGATTCGGCTCGTTGGATGACGTCTTGGCACACACGAATGATGCCACGGCGATAAAACAGGTTCCGAACGATGCGCGCATAGTGTTCTAAGTTCTGAGCGACCGGGCAGTTTTCCGTCAAATCGATAAGATAAGCAGGTCCGAGATCCTTGATCTTGTTTTGCCGAAGCTTCTCTGCAACGGTCACAATGTCGGCTGACTCACCAGCGGTCGACAGTTCCAGGATGGCGGCATAGATTTTTTGATGGGAGTCGAGAAAGAAGTGCTTCGCCTCAAGCATACCTTCGATCAGAGTCAAGCTGTCGGCATCGCTAAGAATGGCTCCTAGCACAGCCTTTTCTGCGTCAATAGAATGCGGAAGCGCTTGTCCTGACGCCATGGGCACGATCTCGGATTACATTGAATGAAGTAACGATGAGCGACGAAGGTTCGGCGCTGGAAAAGCCGTTGTCAAAGCGATCTCGGGGGTCTTGGTCATTCCGATCCTCGTGGGTCGGCGCCTGGCATCACGAGTCATTCCGTGGCTTCTTGGATGCAGAACCCAAACTGATAGGAGAAGTGTGCCAGCGATCGACGGTTTCGTCCACATCGAGAGTCACAATCTCGGTCTGCTCTGTCGGGCCGCTACGCTACACGAACGAGATAACGAGTTTTGACTCGTCATCTCGCTGGCATGGGCCGATTCTCACTGAGGAGCAACGACCCAAACTTTAAATTTGGCAGTTACTTCAGGATGTACTTTGACCTCAGCAGCGTAAACACCAACTTTCTTGATGTCTTCAGTCAGCTTGATGTCTTTCCGGCTGATCTTCAAACCTTCCTGGCTGAGGAGTTCCTCGAGCTCAGCGGTCGTGACAGAGCCAAAAATCTTTTCGTCTTCGCCAACCTGCTTGGTGACGGTGACCGATATTTTCTCAATGGTTCCAGCCAATTTCTTGGCTTCTGAAAGCAGCTGCGCCTTCTTCTTCTCGAGTAGGCGCAACTGGTGGTTCAAGGCAGCTTGGTTGCTCTCATTCGCAACCGAGGCCAGACCACGAGGAACAAGGTAGTTGCGGGCATAGCCGGGCTTCACCTTAACGATGTCACCAATTCGGCCCAGGTTTTCCACGTTTTGATTGAGGATCAGCTTCATGGCCATGGATTATTTCTCCTCGACCTGTCTCTGAGCTGCTGCTGCAGCTTTGGCGAGTTCGGCCTTGCGGACTTTAACGTCTACTTCGTCGTTCAACTTGACGACCAGGTAGCGCAGCACGTTTTCGTCGATGCGAAGCAGACGCTCACATTCCGCAATACTGTCGGGGCTGCTGACGGTATCGTAAAACATGTAGTGGCCGCGGAAATTTTTGCGAATGGGATAGGCAAGACGCTTTGAGCCCCAGTCGTCACGCTTCAGCAGCTCGCCGCCGTTACGCTTGAGGATTTCTTCGTAGCCCGCGAAAAGCTTTTGCTTGTCGCCTTCAGGCAGATCACCTTTAGCAAGAATCGTAAATTCGTATTCCCTTAACAAAATACAACCTCCCTTATGGATTGAGCAGCCGACCACGTGCGTGATCAGCAAGGAAGCTCTAGAAAAGGGGCTTCAAGTCCCCATTATGCTTTCTTTTGCTGAAAGATTCCCTCAAGCCGCAGCATCGCTTCGTCCACCATCGTGGTCTGAACGGCTTCAAGCTCACTCCCGAGGAAATCCATGAGAACCCAGTCCGACACCTGTGGCCCACGCTCTGCTGCGGGTCGACCGACTCCTAGCTTGATGCGGCTAAATTGATCCGAACCGAGCTCAGCGAGTAGGCTCCGAATCCCGTTATGACCGCCGTGTCCTCCGCCCATGCGCGTCTTCACCTTACCGAAGGACATATCAATGTCATCATGAAGCACAACGACATCACTCACCTGCAGCTTGTAGAAGCGAAGAGCCGGAGCAACCGACCGACCACTTAAGTTCATGAAGGTCTGCGGCTTGAGAAACAGGCAGTCTTCCTTCAGCAGGGAACCGCGAGCCCAGTCTGCATCGAACTTTCGCCCCTGCCAACTGATTCGCGCCCTGTCTAACATGGCGTCCAGCACCAAAAACCCTGCGTTGTGCCGGGTTTTCTCATACTTTGCGCCGGGATTACCCAGACCTACAATCAGCTTCAAGGACTCTCACCTGGCCCCACCGGGCCTCTAACGATCAGACGTAAACTAGATCCACGTGCAGCGGAAGGCGCTTGACGTGATCAAGCTGCAGCTCCTGAATCTTGACCCGCTTGGTCGCACCGTTGAAGGTCAGGTTGAATTGCTTTTCGCTCTTCATAGCCTTGTGCAGCCACTTCGGGTCGAATTCGAGTGGGTGGCTTTGACCCTTGTCGAGCAATACTCCTGGGATGCGACCGCTCCTGCGCAGCTTGCGCATTTCGCTCTTGCCGCGGGTGCTGCGAGGCGAGGCTTCGATCGTGATCAATTCTTCAGACATCCATCCGTCTCCTTATCATCCACCCGCAGCTCTGGCTTGTTTTTCATGGATTCTTCCGGCCAGCTTCCCGGCATTCCGGCTGCGTAGGGTGAGCAGTCCAAGCTTGAGCATAGGGTTATATAGGGAAGTTCTGCCCCTTGCAAGCTCCTTGTCGGGGCTTGCATGGCAGGGGCCGAGCACTTTTAGACAAAAAGACTGCTGATGGAGCCTGCGGTATGGATGCGCCGTATTGCCTTAGCTAACAATTCCGCGACACTGAGCTGCGTGATCTTCTTGCAGTCCCGAGCCGCAGGGCTCAGCGGGATGCTGTCAGTGATCACAAGCTCTGTCAAGACGGATTGGTTGATGCGCTCGACGGCAGGCCCACTCAAGACACCATGCGTAATGGCTGCGCTCACCGATCGCGCGCCTTTATCCATCAAAGCCTCGGCAGCTTTACAGAGCGAGCCCGCCGTGTCACAGATGTCATCGATCAAAAGACAGTTCTTGTCTCGAACGTCCCCGATCACGTTCATCACATCGCTTTCGTTGGGACGATCGCGACGCTTGTCGACGATAGCCAAGCCGCATTCGTAGTATTTGGCCATCGCCCGCGCTCGCTCGGCACCACCGGCATCTGGGGAAACCACAACGAGATCGCCCCGGCCCTCAAAGTAAGGACCGAAAATCGGCTTAGCGAACAGATGGTCCACTGGAATGTTGAAAAAGCCTTGGATCGCCGAAGTGTGCAACTCGAGCACCAGCATGCGGTCGATCCCAGAGGCTGTGTAAAGGTCAGCGATAAGCTTGGCCGTTATGGGCGTACGGGGGGCGCTCTTCCGCTCCTGCCGAGCGTAGCCAAAATAGGGGCATACCATGGTGATACGTCTGGCCGATGCCCTGCGAATGGCGTCGATCATGATCAGAGATTCTATGATATGCTCGTTTGCCGGCGCACAGGTGGGTTGGATAATGAAGACATCTCGTCCCCGCACGTTGTCCTGAATCTCAACCCGAGTTTCTCCGTCCGAGAAGCGATCAACCCGTGCTTCACCGAGGCAGATGTCCAGATGTCCTACGATTTTCTCGGCTAGGTCCCGATTGGCGTTACCGGAAAACACTATCATATCACTTTCCATCACACTGGCCCCTTTTGAGCAGAATGTTTGCTTGGGCGCATAAATGCATAAACGCGCGCAATGGACAAGATCTTTTTCGATTTCTGCAGACGAACGAACATTCGACTTGATGTCACAGATAAGGCAACTTGTTTTAGGGATTGAATTCGATCGTGAAGGCAGGAAGGAATGGCTGGGGCGGTAGGATTCGAACCTACGGATGCTGGAATCAAAATCCAGAGTCTTACCGCTTGACGACGCCCCAGTTCGCTTAGAATCGTCAACCTCGACGGAGGCTAAACCTAACTTAGCTTCGCTTTGGGAGTCAAGATCAAACTCTAAAAATTTTCTTCAACGGGCTGGGGGCAGATAGCGGTCTTGTCGACTATCACGGCTCCAGCTCAAGCCAGTCTTGGGCTCCCAGTCAAGAATCCAAAGCCCCCGAAAACCTTCCCCGACGTCTAGCATACGATCAGTCACAGCATCAAGCACCCAACGTTGGAAGCCTCTGCGCAATTCCCTGCCAGCAAATGCGCTCCGAGTCGCAGCTTCAATCAGCATGGATTCAAGGCCTGGCCCGATTTCCAGCCTCGAGTCACGTTGGTAAAGTTCCTGGTTCAAGCGACGAATTTCTTTCTGTAACATTCTTAGAAAATGAATGCGTGCGAGCGGCTTAAAGCTCACGACCTCATCAATGCGATTGACTAGCTCAGGCCTGAGTATGGTGCTCAGCTCCTGTCGAAGGTAAGGCTCATGCTCGAGTTCTGGCACCGCACGCAGGGGTATTAAAATATTGGCTGTCATGATCAAAAGACAATGCCGAAAATCAGCCAAACGGCCTTGCCCATCAGTCAGTCGCCCGGCATCAAACAGTTGAAGAAGAATATCTAGCACCCGGGGATGCGCTTTGTCGATCTCGTCGAGCAACACAACAGAATGCGGCTTGTGCCGGACCGCCTCCGTCAAACGTCCTCCACTCTCGTACCCGGTATAACCGGGAGGCGCCCCAATCAGCGCTGCGACCTGATGGGCTTCCATGAATTCCGACATATCCAGGCGAATGAGGTTGGTCTCGTTCTGGAAGAGACATTCTGCCAAAGCCCGAGCCGTTTCGGTCTTACCTACACCTGTGGGGCCTAGGAACAGGAAAATACCTTGGGGTCTTTCATTATCGTGGAGCCCAACCCTTGCACGCCGGACGGCACGGGCTACCACACGCAACGCCTGGTCCTGACCAAAAACCCGATCGTTGAGCAGAGATTCCAGCTGTCGCAATCGGTCTCGCTCGGCTTGCAGGATATCGCCGACGGGAATGCGAGTCCAGGTTTCGAGAACTTTCGCGATCTCGGGTCGATCCACACGCTGCCTCAGGAAGGTTTGCCCCTCCTCCTGGCGTGCAAGGGACTCCTGGACAGATTTCAAGACCCCCTCGAGTTTAGGCAATTCCACGTATTCGAGGCGAGCTGCGAGGTCAAAATCACCTTGAGATTTTGCGTTTTCAGCCAATTGCTGCAACTGTTCCTGCTTGACTTCCAACTCTCGGAGCCGTTCGAGTTCTTTTTTATGCTGTTGCCAACGCACATCCAGATCTCGACTCTCTTCCTCAAGCTTACTCAACTTCTGCTGAATCTGCAGCAGAGCCCTACTTCCAGGCCCCTGCTTCAGCAGGAGTTGCTGTTCCATCTTGAGTTGAGCGATCTGAGATTGCACGGCCTCAAGTTCGGCAGGCACACTCTGCAGCTGCAGTTTCAAACGAGCACAAGCTTCGTCGATCAGATCGATGGCTTTATCGGGTAATTGACGATGGGGCAAAAACTGGATAGAGAATTCTACTGCTGCTTGTAAAGCCTCATCGGTAATGGGTACACCATGATGAATCTCATATTTAACCTTGAGTCCTCTCAGGATCGAAAGACTGGTGTCGCTATCAGGTTCTTCAATCATCACGGGCTGGAAGCGGCGCTCGAGAGCTGCATCTTTTTCAAAGTAGCGTCGGTATTCGGCTAGCGTTGTAGCTCCGAGACAGCGGAGATGCCCTCGTGCCAAAGCGGGCTTTAGAAGATTCGCAGCATCTGCACCGCCCTCTGATTGACCCGCACCAAGAATGGTATGAATCTCGTCAATAAAGAGGATCACACGATCACCTAGACTCTCGATAGCTTTGACTAGCTGCTTCAGACGCTCTTCAAATTCTCCTCGGTACTTGGTACCGGCAAGCAAAGCCGCCATATCCAGAGCTAAAACACGCACACCTTTGAGATTCTCGGGTACTTTGTCAGCGATAATCCGCAGGGCAATTCCCTCAGCTACGGCTGTCTTTCCCACTCCGGGCTCCCCGAGCAGGATCGGGTTATTCTTCTTTTTGCGACTGAGGATCTCGAGCACACGACGAATCTCGGCATCTCGACCAATCACGGGGTCGATTTCACCACGACTCGCCAATTCTGTGAAATCGATGGTGATGTCGCGCAGTTTCTTATCGAGTTCTTGATCGAGCTTCTTGCTGGATGTTTTTTCGTCGCCGGCTGCTTGCGGCCGAGTCGATTCCGATTGACGCTTGGCCTTGTGCAGGACAGGGCCAGATTTGGCGGCTTTATCGGATTGAACACCGGGAACATGCCACGACTGGAAGTCGGCCTTTTTTTCATCCTGAGCTTTTTTAAGCAGGCTCTCAAGTGTTCCTGAGTGAGCCACAAGGAGGGGCCAGAGGTCGTTGTTTTCGATTAATCGACCTTTGACTTTCGCCTCGATCGCGTCGAGAGCCTGATTGAGACGAGGACCAAAGGCTACGCTGACGCGACCAAATTTTTTGGGAAAGTTCTGAAGAAAGTCTTCGAGAGCTCGCTCGACCAGTCCATGGGTCTGTGGCTCCAGACGATCCCACTCCTTGCGCAACAGAGCCAATGCAACATGCTCTACTTCGAGGTAATCATGCCCAAGCCCTTTCGCGTAGCGGAGGCCTTGATGCAAAATCGCTTGGGCATCGTAACTGTAGAGGGAGACATCCATCGTTTACCCTTTTCTTCGACAAGGATCTGTCGGCAAACAATGAACCGGACTATAGAAGAGACCTTCGGCTTAGGTGGAACGACTTGCCTCCACGAATTTCAGCCTCAAGTCCCGCAGGACCTCGAGCAGGAGTTTTTCCTCGTCAGAGCTGAGATTGCCCTTGGTTTTTTTCTGTAGCATGTCCAGGATATCGATATTTTGACGTGCTAAAGTTAGGTTTTTCCCAAGATTTTCTGGACCGAGTCCCATATAGGACAAGGCTGCCGAGCAAAAACCCAATACCAGCCCAGAGAAATCCATCTCTTCCGATCCATCCTTTGTGACCACGGCGAGCGTCCTCCTTGAGAGTCTAGCCAGACCTCTATTCTTTACGGCCTGTTTGGTCCCAAGCTACCTGGGGATTGCCGGATTGTAAAGACAACGCCCTCACTCCATGCATTGACAAAAATCGCGGAGCAGGGCAGAGTTCAAGCTCCTCTTCTGCGGACGTGGTGGAATTGGTAGACACGCTGGTCTTAGAAGCCAGTGCCTCGCGCGTGTGAGTTCAAGTCTCACCGTCCGCACTCACATATAGCCTCGACCTATGTAAGGTCCCTTGGAAGCACGAGAACACTCTCCGTCAGGGTTGCTGCCCCCCCTCTACGGGTCGTACGGCCCATAGACTGGAACAGCTGAGCTTGCCCAGAATCTCGAATGGGAGGTGAAGATTCCAGGAGATCTTTTCCCAACTTCAGCATCGGAGCTGCGATCACCAGCAAGAACACAGCGGTCGAACATCTCCCAAACACATCCAAAGTTTCGGGCTCGTCACAAGATTAGACGAGAGGTTCTGGGGCCCAAAGTTCGATTGACTTGGCAGAAAGACCAAAGATGGAATTGGTGAAGCGAGTTATCGGAGATGAAGAGTTTAGTTCAATTGTCGGTCGAGCAGGCTTGATGTTTCAATCGAGTTCGTCCATACTCAGGAACTCTGTAAAAAAATCAAAGCGATGGAAGTGATAAAAAGCGTCTTTTCCCTTCCCAAAGTTATCCACAGGCTCTTGTGGATAAATAGAGTCGAAAAGGACCGCAACTCCACCTTAACTTATCGAAATAATCGAGAAAAAAAAATCCACAGGCTTATGCAAGTCCTGTGGATAAGTTCTTCTTTAGAAGCGCTGCCTTAGCTGGCCAACGCAGATTTGACTCGACTTACAACTTCAGCAAAGGCCGCTGGCTGATTCAGCGCCAGATCGGCGAGTGCACTGCGGTCGAGGTTGATCTCGGCCTTTTTCAGACCATTGATAAACTCGGAGTACCTCAGACCAAAGGTCCGCGCGGCTGCGTTGATACGGACGATCCACAGCTTGCGGAAGTCCCTTTTCTTAACGCGACGGTCGCGATAAGCGTAGACCAAGCTGCGGCGGAGAACGTGAATCGAATTGCGGAAGCGGTTCTTACGCGATCCGCGGAAGCCCTTGGCAAGGGACAGTAGCTTTTTTCTGCGGCGTCTAGCTTTAAATCCGCGTTTGGCGCGAGCCATAAGTTCATTCCTCTAATAGCGAGATGGTCGAAGCGTGAGTTTCGCTTTCGGATTAACGGTACGGGAGACAGGCCAACACTAAGCCTCGGTCGGCATGAACAACGTAAGAAGCACTCTTCAGATTGTTCAGACGAGTCCGGCTCTTCTTGGTCAGGATGTGGCGCTTGTTGGCGCGCGCGCGCTTGATCTTCCCGGATGCCAGCACGCTAAAGCGCTTTGCAGCAGCCCGCTTGGTCTTCATCTTTGGCATAAAACACTTCCTTTTTATCGCTCAGCATCGAACCGTCGGATCCTAACAGAATGGGATTGCCGACAAAGATTCACCAGGGCTCGGTCAATGGCAGCCTCAGGAGAATAATAGAGCCCAGTGTGTAACACTTCCCATGGTGGTCCGCAATCTAAATTTCGGCTCTTTCCCGGCCTGAACCGGGTCCAGGGAACTCGATCCCTGCTTAGGGGATCGGCCGGCTGGAAGCCTTTGGCGGGGCAGGTAGGACGAAGGCTAACTTGGCCTCCTCAAGCAGACGAGGATGTTCGGCGCGGATCTTCGACCAGGTCTCTTTGTCCAGAGCAATAGAGCCATTTTGCCATACTGCTTCCACCTCGACAGGCTGATCCCCTCCGAAGTTGCGTAACTCCGGTGAGCTGCGGAAGAACCAACGTCCCGTGAGCTGCCGGCGGTAGGCCGAGCGTGCGATATCCTTGGCGCTGAAAAGAACCTCGCCATCGGGACTGCGAATCTCCGAAATAAGGCCAGGCCCTTTGCTGCCCTTGATGGTGACAATGACTGCCGTCGCTTGGGTCGGCTCGGCCGTTGGTTCGTCAGCCTTGAATTCGGAAACATCAGGTTCCAGAGCCTTCGCCAGGCTGCTCTCGAGCTCGACTCGGACCCTACCATCAGCGAAGTAGGTCGTGTTAGAGACGAAGGCCTGCTTGGTGACTTGGTTGGCGATACTGGCGGGAGCATCGGCCGGCAAACCTTTCTCTTGGCGGACCTTCGGTACCTGTCGCAGCGCGTAGAGCAGACCATCGTCCGTCGCAAGCTTCTCAGCACCATCAAAGCCTTTTTGGGCGAAGTCAGCTGTCGCTTCGCCAAAAAACTTGATCCGCATGTTCGACCAGTTCAACTCGAAGCGATCGTAAGTTTCGATGACGGGGGCTGCCCCACCCGTCGTTCCGATGACCCAAAGAGAGACCCCAAATGAGAGACGGACCCATCCCAAGCATGTCATGACCAGTTCCTCCGGCCTTAAGCTATAATAATTCTTCAATAAACTTAACTATCGATGCTGTACCACAAATCACATCACACTTCTCGACGCTGTACCCAAGGATAGGGTCTGTTGCGTAGTTCTTCACGATTCCTCCGGCCTCTTCGACTAACAGGACACCCGCAGCCAGATCCCAAGGCCTGAGCCCTGTTTCCCAGTAACCATCGTAAACACCCTCTGCTACCAAAGCTAGATCCAGGGCGGCGGCTCCGTCGCGGCGGATACTCTGACACGTCTGGGCAACCGTGAGAAAAAATTCTATATCCTTCCTTAGGTTATCGCCTCGATGGTAGGCAAACCCCGTGACCAAAAAGGCATCCTCGGGCGGGCGGTCCGCGCAAATCTGAATCTTCTTGTGGTTGACCCAGGCCCCATGGCCACGCCCCGCCACATAGGTCTTGTTGCGAATCGGATCGTGCACGGCTCCCGTCATGATACGCAAGCTACCCTGTGGAGTAAATTGTGCACGGGCGATAGAGACACAAAAAAAAGGATACTGATTCGAAAAATTCGTCGTCCCGTCTAAGGGATCGATAATCCAGATCGAAGTGCCGGGTGTGCGATCGGATGAGGAGAGGCCCGCCTCCTCCGAACAGATAGTATCGTGGGGGTAGTGGTGCTTGATGCTGGAAATGATCAACTTTTCACTCGCCAGGTCCGCGTCGGTGACCAAACTCCGGTCAGCCTTGTGTTTGACCCGAACATCAGAGCCAAAATGCTGCATCAATACCGCTCCAGCGCGGCGACTCAAGTCCTGAATGAAGGTCATCTCTTCGGTGTAACGCGCTTCCATCAATGCTGCCCGCTGCTAAGAGAATCGTCTTACGCATCGATTCCGGTTTAGGTATGATCATTATTGTGGCACGGCTTGGTGTTTTGCGCGAGTCTAATGTTGTCGCCTCTACCTGCTAAGATCCCGACAACAGGTCCCTTTTTCTCGTAGCATCCGTGGGCGCTGGTGGGTAAATTAAAGTCCCGAATCGACCGAAAAGTCCTAGGGAAGTCTTTCGAAAGGAAAAACAACGTGGATTCTTTGTCACTCCAATCACTGGCATGGGTCACAGGCCTGGCCTTTGTCGTAGGTTATGTCACTTTTTTAGTCGTCCGGGCCATCTTACCCAAACGTCTTCGGAGCACTCACTCCAGTCAGAGGGATATCGTCATTCAAAAGGCCCAACAGCGTAGAGAGCAGATCGTCGCCGAGGCTCGCAAACGCTCCGATGAGCGCGTGGCGATCATGCAGGAGGAACTGGAAGTCACGATAGAAGAGGAACGTCTAGCGATCGAATCGTCTGAATCTGACCTTACAATGCAGGAGCAGTTCCTTCAGAGCGAAAGCGAGCGCATCCAAAAGCTGGAAACCTCGGTCCAATCGCACACACGCAAGGTTGAGGATCTCATCAAGCAGTTCGACCAGGTGAAAGAAGAAAACACACGACTGCAGCTCACCATGCAAGAGCAACTGGCTAAGATCGCCGATGTTGAACGTGAGCAAACCCGCCAACACCTCAGCGAGAACCTTCTCAACGAGCGGCAGCTGGATAGCCAAAAGCGCATCAAAGAGCTGGTCGACGATCTAGAAAGTCACTCCAAGAAAGGCGCAGAGAGGGTGCTCAGCCGCCTGATCTCCCGCTACCAACCCACTTTCGTATGGCCTAAAAGTGTCAATCATGTGGAGATTCAGAATCCGAAGCTATTCGAAATCCTCGAAGCTAACCCGCAGTTCATCACCGACCTCAGCCAGCTGACCGAAGGGGTTGAGATAACGCTATCAGCAGCCAGCGAGGGTGGTCCTGCCATCGTCCGCCTCGGTGGGGGTTATGGCATCTATAAAGAGGCCGCGCGACTCACACTCGAGGAGCTCCTGCCTCGCGGACCCACCCAGTGGAGCCGGGCTGACAAGACCTATTTGAAGCACAAGAAGACGATCGAGCACCAAGCTTTGAAGCTGGGACGTCAAGCCGTGATCGAACTTAAGCTGAGCAATATCCACGAAGAGATTCAAAAAATGGTTGGAGCCCTGAACTGGCGAACCAGCTATCGGCAAAATCAATACCATCACTCCGTGGAAGTGGCCCGACTCGCGGGGATTCTGGCGGGTGAACTCGGGGTTGATCCAGATATGGCTAAACGCTGTGGTCTGCTCCACGACATCGGCAAAGGGATCGACTATCGTATCGAGGGTAGTCATGCTGTGATCAGCGGGGACTATGCCGATCGGTTCGGGGAAAAACGGCTGATCTGCGATACCGTGATGTCCCACCACAACGATCTCGTTCTAGAAACCCCGATGAGTTATGTCCTGAAATCGGCAGACACCCTTTCCGGGGCTCGCCCTGGCGCCCGCATCAATCTTGAAGAGGGTTATCAAGAGCGTCTCAGCGCTATGGAAGAAGCAATCAAAAGCTTCCCTGGCATCCAGAAGGTAGCGATTATGAATGGGGGCCGTGAGGTCCACATTGGTGTCAATCACAAGCGGATCCGCGAGGAGGAGCTCCGAGATTTCTGCGAAGCGATCGCGCGAAAGATAGAGCAGGATGTTGCCTTTCCTGGCCAGATTAAAGTCCTTGTGACTCGACGCTTCGAGGCTAACGCCGTCGCCTGATGCAGGGGTGGCACGGCCTCGGCTGTGCCACCGGCTCTTCCCACCCGAAACACTTCCGAATCTGCTAAAATAGGAAAATGTCCAAAGCGAAACCGTCGAGGGTGTGTTGTGTCAACAGCTTCGCGGTTCCCGTACCAGCGGAGACCCTCATGTTGTCACGTCATCGTCGTCAGTTGACTGAAGTACAGGACAAGGTGTTGGTCTATATCCGTCTGCAACGCTTCCAGGCTGCTGAAGAACTCTTGAAGACCTCGCTGGACGAACATGGACCACTAGCAAACCTTCTGAATCTCATGGGTCTCGTTCACCATAGGCAATCTCAATTCGTTCAAGCGATAGAATACTTCGAAAAGGCCCGAACAGCTAATCCACGCTTCGTTGAAGCATCCCTGAATCTCGCAGTAACGCTGTCGGACCTCGGTTTTTATGACCAATCCGAAAGGCTTTTTCATGAAATTCAGGCACTCCTAAGCGAAGGTCAAAATCTGCCTGATCTGATCCTTGGTCGTCTCGCTAATCTTCATAAC
>Ga0315902_10000441_pt1 | contig 69825 bp, 62 predicted proteins | sample LakEriMetagenome_9_FD_203523 | JGI IMG/M metagenome (GOLD analysis project Ga0315902, IMG submission 203523) | Freshwater fungal communities from buoy surface, Lake Erie, Ohio, United States - Buoy 12 MA117 | ecosystem: Environmental > Aquatic > Freshwater > Lake > Lake biofilm | place: USA... | reverse complement strand
CGCAGGGACAGGCGGGAAAAGAAGCGCGCATGTTTGAGCCGAAGGCGAGTTTTGCGCGCTTCCCGCCTGGCACGAGCACCGCAAGGAAGCCCGAAGGGCCTGCGCAGTGAAGCCCCCGGGCCCCCGCCGCACGCCCGCCGCGCTGCAACGCCAACGCCAACGCCAACGCCAATAAAAAGACCGCCTCAAGGACGGTCTTTTTTCATGGACGGGTGGGGTGACTGATGGGACTCGAACCCACGACAACCAGAATCACAATCTGGGACTCTACCAACTGAGCTACAGCCACCGCAGACAGCAAGATTATACGACCATCACCAGCTTGCCCTTGACCGCTCGCGACCCCATTCGAGCGTAGGCGGCCTTGAGCTCGGACATCGGCATCGTGCCGTCAATCACCGGTTTGATCCGCCCAGCGCCATACCACTGCGCCAGCTCCTGCATCATCGCCGCGTTGGCCTTGGGCTCGCGCTTGGCGAAGTCGCCCCAGAACACCCCCACCAGCGAGGCGCCTTTGAGCAGCGGCAGGTTCAGGGGTAGGGAGGGGATGGGCCCCGACGCAAAGCCCACCACCAGGTAACGGCCCCGCCAGGCGATCGACCGGAACACCGGCTCGGCGAAGTCGCCGCCCACCGGGTCATAGACCACGTCTGGCCCCTTGCCATCGGTGGCCGCCTTGATCGCCTCGCGCAGGCCGGCTTGCGGCGTGTGCTCGCTGTAGTTGATCGTGACATCCGCGCCCTGCGCGCGGCACAGCGCGCATTTGTCCTCGCTGGAGGCCGCCGCGATCACGCGCGCGCCCAGGGCCTTGGCAATCTGGATGGCCGCTGTGCCCACGCCGCCGGCTGCACCGAGCACCAGCACCGTCTCGCCAGCCTTCAGCTGCGCGCGGTCCACCAGCGCGTGGTGCGAGGTGGCGTAGGTCATGATGAAAGCCGCCGCATCCACCGCCCCGAACCCCGGGGGCAGCGGCATGCACAGGGCCGCCGGTGCCAGCGTATGAGTGGCGAAGCCGCCCGTGCCCGCCAAGCAGGCCACGGCCTGCCCCGGCTTCAGGTGCGTCACACCGTCGCCCACTGCCTCGACCACGCCCGCGAACTCGGCGCCGGGCACGAAGGGCAGGGGCGGCTTCATCTGGTACTTGTTCTGGACGATCAGCAGATCGGGAAAGTTCAGGCTCGCCGCCTCAATCCGCACCCGCACCTGGCCCGCGCCGGGCTGGGGGGTGGGCAATTCCTTCCAGGTCAGGGCGTCGACACCGACGGGGTTCTCGCAAAGCCAGGCGTGCATGAGGTCGTCCTCTCGGGGCAAACAAAGGCGTCGATCATAGGCAGGCGCGCTGCGCCCCCGATGTCCCCCCAGCGACGGCCAGCCCTACAATCGTCAGCTTGCCCATGAAAATCCTCATCTCCAACGACGACGGCTACCGAGCCCCCGGCATCGAAGCCCTGCACGCGGCCCTGCGTGACATCGCCGAGGTCGAGGTGGTGGCGCCCGAACATAACAACAGCGCCAAGTCCAACGCACTGACCCTGCACCAGCCCCTGTACGTGCACCCCGGCGCGCCCGGCGTGCGCTATGTGAACGGCACGCCGGCCGACTGCGTGCACATCGCGCTCACCGGCCTGCTGGGGTATCGGCCCGACCTGGTGGTCAGCGGCATCAACAACGGCGCCAATATGGGCGACGACACCATCTACTCCGGCACCGTGGGCGCCGCGATGGAGGGCTACCTCTTTGGCATTCCGGCCATTGCCTTCTCGCAGGTCGAGAAGGGCTGGTCGCATCTCGATGCAGCGGCCCGGGTCGCGCGCGACCTGGTGCAGCAGGTGATCGCCCAGGGGCTGCTGACACGGCCTGCGCCCTTTCTCTTGAACGTCAATATTCCCAACCGCCCCTACGAGGCGCTGGGTCCGCTGCAGGTGTGCCGGCTCGGGCGCCGCCATGCGGCTGAGAGCGTCATCTCCCAACCCAGCCCGCGCGGCGACACCATGTACTGGATCGGCGCTGCCGGCCCGGCCCGCGACGGCGCGGACGGCACCGACTTCCACGCCACTGCGCAGGGCTGTATTGCGGTCACCCCCTTGCAGGTCGATCTCACCGACCACGACGCGCTGGGCGACTGGACCCAGACCGCCCGGACCCTGAGCGCCCGGGCCTCGAAGGCATGACCACGCGCCGCCCCACCTTTCCCGCCAAGCTGGACCGCCCCTCGGGTCCGTCGCCGCAGGCCCGTCCCGCCCGCGTGGCCGGCTCGGCGGTGACGGCGGCGGCGGCGCCCCAGGGCCTGGGATTGGATTCGGGTGCGGTGCGCGCACGCATGGTGCAAAAACTCGCTGCGCAAGGCATCCGCGATCCGCGCGTGTTGGCGGCGCTGGGTCATGTCGAGCGGCATCGCTTTGTCGACACCGCGCTGGTGAACCAGGCCTACGAAGACACCAGCCTGCCCATCGGTCTGGGCCAGACCATCTCCAAGCCCAATGTGGTGGCCCGCATGATCGAGCTGTTGCTGGCGGGCCAGCCCGATGCCGCTGCCCCCCTGGGCCGCGTACTCGAGATCGGCACCGGCTGCGGCTATCAGGCGGCCGTGCTGGCCTGTGTGGCGCGCGAGGTGTACAGCATCGAGCGCTTGCGCGGTCTGCATGACAAGGCGCGCGAGAACCTGCGGCCGCTGCGCCTGCCCAATGTGCACCTGCTGTTTGGCGATGGGATGGTGGGCTACGCCCAGGGCGCGCCCTATGCAGGCATCATCGCGGCGGCCGGTGGCGACGCCGTGCCCCAGGCCTGGGTCGACCAGCTCGCGGTGGGCGGGCGTATCGTCGCGCCCACGGTCATGCCCGGGGGCCAGCAGGCCCTGGTGGTGATCGACAAGACGCCTAACGGCCTGCAGCGCAGCGCGCTGGAGCCCGTGCATTTCGTCCCCCTAAAATCCGGGATCGCTTGAGACCATGCGCACGATGCTTCTCACGTTGACGCTGCGCCGGGGCCCGCTGACTGGCTCGGGTATCGCAGGCCTGATGCTGGTGGCCGGCGTGCTCGCGGGCTGTGCCTCCGGCACCCGCGTGCCCCCGCCCGTCGAAGACCGCGGTGCGATGGCCCGCACCCGGCCCGCGCCCAGCCCCGCGCCCGCCACCAGCGCGTCGCCGCGCCCACCCGCGCAGCCGGCGGCCTCGAGCGGCCGCGCCAACAGCACCAATCCCCAGAGCGCCAGCAACCCGCAGCAGCAGGACGAGGCGCGCCTGCTACCCGGCGCCGAGAACGCCGGCAAGCCCGGCTACTACACGGTGCGTCCTGGCGACACTGTCGTGCGCATCGCCCTGGACGCCGGTCAGAACTGGCGCGATGTGGTCCGTTGGAACAACATCACCAACCCCAATGCCATCGAGGTGGGGCAGGTCCTGCGTATCCAGCCGCCCGTGGGCGAAGTCGTCGCCCGTCCGGTGCAGCAATCCGTGGTCTCGCCCACCGCATCGGCCCCCGCCTCGGCTCAGGCTCCGGCGTCGCGCCCGCTCGAGCCGGCACCGCAAGCCTCTGCGTCCCAGCCTGGCGCCTCGCAAACCCCGTCACCCGCCGACGACGACATCAGTTGGGCCTGGCCCGCGCCCGGTAACCTGTCGGTGCTGGCGGGCTTTGACGAGACCCGCAACAAGGGCTATGACATCGGTGGCAAGGCGGGCGACCCGGTGCTGGCGGCCGCCGATGGCCGTGTGGTGTATGCCGGCGCGGGGTTGCGCGGCTACGGCAACCTGATCATCCTCAAGCACAACAACACCTACCTCACCGCTTACGCGCACAACCAGGCCCTGCTGGTCAAGGAAGATCAGACCGTGCGCAAGGGCCAGAAGATCGCCGAGATGGGTGCCACCGACGCCGATCGCGTGAAGCTGCATTTCGAGATCCGCCGCCAGGGCAAGCCGGTCGATCCCTCGCGCTACTTGACCGCCCGCTGAGTGTCGGCGTCGGGCTCGCCCCGCGCGTGCTGCAGCTTGATGTGCGCGGTCAGTCCGCCCGTGGTGGTGTTGGTGAGCGAGAAGATGCCCCCCATGCGTTGCACCGTCTTGTTGACGATGGCCAGCCCCAGGCCCGCGCCGGTGGCTGCGGTGCGAGCAGCGTCGCCCCGGAAGAAGGGTTGCATCAGATTACGCAAGGTACTGGGGGCCACGCCGGGCCCATGGTCACGCACCTTGAGCATCACCGCGTCATCACGCACCCGCGCGATCATGTCCACGCGTGCGACTTCGGTGCCGGGCGTCTTGCCGTAGCGGCGCGCGTTTTCCAGCAGGTTGGCGATCACGCGCTGCAGGTCGACCTCGTCGGCCATCACCTGGATGTCTTCCGCGACATTGACCGTGATGCGCAAGTCTGTCTGGTCTCGTACCGCATAGACGCAATGCCGGACGACGTCAGCCAGTTGCACAGGCCGTAGCTGCGTGGGGTCAGGGCGAGCGTAATCGAGGAACTTGTCGATGATGGCGTCAAGCTGGTCGATGTCGGCGGCCATGTGCGCCCGTGCGTCGACGTCGGCCACGCTCATTTCGGTTTCCAGGCGCAGACGTGCCAGCGGGGTGCGCAGGTCATGCGAGATGCCGGCCAGCATCACGGCACGGTCTTGCTCGATTTTGCTCAGTTGCTGCGCCATGCGGTTGAAGCCGATGTTGACCTCGCGGATCTCGCTCGTCACGGCCTGTTCGTCCAGACGGCTGCCGTCGAAATCGCCGTCGCGCACCCGGCTGGCGGCAAATGAGAGCAGCTTGAGCGGGTGGTTGATCAGGCGAGCGATCAGGGCCGCCCCCGCCAGCGACAGGACCGCGGCGGTGACCAGCCAGATCAGCCAGGTGCGACCGCCCACCTGAATGAAGCGCGCGCGGTCTAGCCGCAGCCAGTAGGCGTCGCCGTCAATTCGAAAGCTGACCCACAGGCCCGGCTCGTCGTTCACGCTGGCGGCCAGTTGGGTGTCGGGGCCGAGATGCTGCTGGAGTTCTTCGGCGATCAGCTGCTCGGTCACGCTGGTGTTCAAGGGGGCGGCCCGATCAGCGGGTTCACGCACTTGGATACGCACCTGCTCCTGATCGGCCAGGGTCTTGATCAGGGAGATCCGCGCGATGGCGTCGGAGTGAACCAGAGCGGCGCGGCTGAGGTTCACCAGGGTGGCGATCTGCTGGGCCGTTTGGATGGCGCGTGGCGCGTACTCGAGGGCGCGAAAGGTCTGCAGCCAGGCGATGATGCAGCCCACCAGCAGCAGGGCCAGCAGGATGAAGGTGCGCCAGAACAGCGAGAGCCCCAGGCGGGACGCTGTGTTGGCCACAGCGGTCGGCTGGCTGGGGCGCGCCGGCGCGTCAGCCCGCACCGTCGGGAACAAATACATAGCCCACCCCCCAGACCGTCTGGATGTAGCGCGGGGCGGCCGGATCGGCTTCGACCAGTTTGCGCAGGCGCGAGACCTGTACATCGAGGCTGCGGTCGAAGGGCTCGAACTCGCGGCCGCGGGCCAACTGGGCAAGCTTCTCGCGCGACAGAGGCTGGCGAGGATGCCGCACCAGGGCCTTGAGCATGGCGAACTCGCCGGTGGTCAGGGGCAGCTCGTCACCGTTTTTGCGCAGCGTGCGCGCGCCCAGATCGAAGGCGAAGGGACCGAAGTTGACGACCTCGTTTTCGGAGGAGGGTGCGCCCGGCGCCTCCTGCGCGGGCCGGCGGCGCAGCACCGCATGCACGCGCGCCAGCAACTCGCGCGGGTTGAAGGGCTTGCCTAGGTAGTCGTCGGCGCCGACCTCCAGGCCGACGATGCGGTCGACGTCTTCGCCCTTGGCGGTGAGCATGATGATGGGCGTGCGGTCGTTGGCGGCGCGCAGGCGCCGGCAGATCGACAGACCGTCTTCGCCGGGCATCATGAGGTCCAGGACGATGAGGTCGGCAGTCTCGCGCAGCATCAGGCGATTGAGCGCCTTGCCGTCTTCTGCGAGGATGACCTCGAAGCCTTCTTGGGAGAGGTAACGCCTGAGTAAGTCGCGGATGCGGGCATCGTCATCCACGACCAGGATCTTGTCCGTGCGAGCGGCTTGGGGATTCATGGTAGTTCGGCCTGTGTGTAACTGAGGCGATTTTGATCCCCTTGTTGCATCCAGTGAGCCCTTTAAGACTAACAATCACACCACGTTACAATTCTTGCGTTAATCCCAGTGGATGACAGCGGGCCGCCCCCCACCCACCCAGTGATGCGGACCGATCTATTACGATCGATCAACTTGCCCAGCCTGCCGGCGCGTCGTGCCCGCCTGGTGCGGCCCCAACCCTTTCCTGCGTGATGTCTGCTCCCGAACTTCGATTCATGGCCTGCCAAGGCCCCGCGCAGGACGCGTCGCGCCGCCTGTCCTACTGGCAATGGGGAGCGCCCGATGCGGCCCACGCGGTGGTGTGTGTGCACGGTCTGACGCGGCAGGGCCGCGACTTCGATGTGCTGGCCCAGGCCCTTTTGGCCGCGGCCGACGGCCCGCTGCGCGTGATCTGCCCCGACATGGCCGGGCGCGGTGCCAGCGACCGCCTGTCCGACCCCCAGCACTACCAGGTGCCCACGTACCTGGCCGATAGCCTGCAACTGCTGGCGCACCTGCATCGTGAGGCGCCTCTGACCGTGCTGGACTGGGTCGGCACCAGCATGGGCGGCCTGATCGGCATGCTCCTGTGCGGCACCCCCGACCTGCCGGTGCCGGTGCCGGTGCCGGTGCGTAGGCTGGTGATCAACGACATCGGTCCGACCATGGACTGGCAGGCCCTGCAACGCATCGGCACCTATGTCGGCCAGGCGGGCCGCTTCGAGACCGAGGAACAGGCTGCGCAGTTGCTGGCGCAGTTGTCGATGGGCTTCGGGCCGCACACGCCCGAGCAATGGATGGCCCTGTCCCGGCCGATGCTACGGGCCTTGCCCGAAGGCGGCTATACCTTGCACTACGACCCGGCCATCGGTGTGCCGTTTCGCGCTGTGACTGAGGAGGCCGCGCGCAAGGGCGAGACCGCCGTGTGGCAGGCCTGGGATCGCATCACGGCGCAGACGTTGCTGCTGCGAGGCGCCCAATCCGACCTGCTGTCGACCGCCACCGCGCAGGCCATGACGCAGCGCGGTCCGCGCGCGCGCCTGCTCGAGTTTCCCGGCGTGGGCCACGCCCCCACGCTCGTATCGCCGCAGCAGCACGAGCCGGTGGTGGCGTTTTTGCTGGCCTGATCCAGCGCCCGCTCCATGAAAAGCCAGTCGCCATCCGCCAGCGACGCCGTGTCGATTCCCGGCCTGGTGGCCGCGGCCGAGCACGCCCTGCCGCAACAGGCCGATGCCTTGGCGCGTGCCCGCGGATTTGCCGAGCCCCTGATCGCCCACGAGACGCTGGACACGGGCGAGAACACCCTGGCGCATGCCGATGCGGTGGCCGCCATCCTGCGGCACATGGGCGGCTCCGAGGCCATGCAGGCGGCCAGCTACCTGGTGCATGCCTGTCCTTACCTGGCGCGCCCGCAAGAGAGCATCGCGCGCGGCTTCGGTGAGAGCTACGCCGAGTTGGCGCTCGCCACCAACCAGTTGATGGCGGTGCAGCGCCAAGCCCGTGTCGGCGAGGGGCCGCAGGCGCAGGCCGAGAACATCCGCAAGATGCTGCTGGCCTTCTCGCGTGATCTGCGGGTGGTGATGCTGCGCCTGGCCTCGCGGCTGCAGACGCTGCGGTGGTACGCCGCCTCGCGCGCCTTGCCGCCCGCCAGCGTGTCGCGCGAGGCCCTGGACATCTTCGCGCCGCTGGCCAACCGCCTGGGCATCTGGCAGGTCAAGTGGGAGATGGAAGATCTGGCCCTTCGTTTCCTGGAGCCCGACACCTACAAGCAGGTGGCGCGTCTGCTCGATGAGCGCCGCGTGGAGCGTGAGGATTACGTCGAGCAACTGCGCACGCGTCTGGAGCGCGAGTTGCAGGCCCAGGGCCTGCACGCGCAAGTGGCCGGCCGACCCAAACACATCTACAGCATCGTCAAGAAGATGCGGGGCAAGTCGCTGGGGTTCGATCAGGTCTTTGACGTGCGCGCGCTGCGCGTGATCGTGCGCGAGGTGCGCGAGTGCTACGCCGCGCTGTCCTGGGTGCACCAGCAGTTCGAGGCCATCCCCAGCGAGTTCGACGACTACATCGCGCGGCCCAAGCCCAATGGCTATCAGTCGCTGCACACCGTGGTGCGCGATGCAGCCGGACGCGCGATCGAGATCCAGATCCGCACGCAGGCCATGCACGATCACGCCGAGCATGGTGTGGCGGCGCACTGGGCCTACAAGGAGGCGGGTGCCAAGGGTTATGGCGGGGTCTCGGCCAGTGGCGAGTACGACACCAAGATCGCGGTGCTGCGCCAGCTGCTCGCATGGGAGCGCGATCTGGCCAGTGCGGGTGCGGGTCTGTTCGAAGACCGCATCTATGTGCTCACGCCGCAGGCCTCGGTGGTGGAGTTGACCCAGGGCGCGACCCCGGTGGACTTCGCCTACACGGTGCACACCAGCCTGGGCCATCGCTGCCGGGGTGCGCGCGTCGATGGCGCGATGGTGCCGCTCAATACCCCGCTGAAGAACGGTCAGACGGTGGAGATCATCGCCGCCAAGGAGGGCGGGCCTTCGCGGGATTGGCTCAATCCCGAGCTGGGCTTCCTGGCCGGTCAGCGCGCGCGCGCCAAGGCACGCGCCTGGTTCAACGAGCAGTTCAAGGACGAGACGGTGGCCCGCGGCCGCGAGGCGGTGGAAAAGCTGCTGCAACGCGAGGGCCGCACCGCCATGCGGCTGGAGGACCTGGCCTCGCAGCTGGGGTTCAAGTCGGCCGAGGATCTGTTTGCGGTCGTGGGCAAGGACGAGTTTTCCCTGCGCACCATCGAGACCCTGTTCCGTCCTGCCGCCGCGCCTGTGCCGCAGGACGAGTTCCTGCTGAAAAAGCCGCGTGCCACGGCGGCCACCCCCAAGGGCGGCGTGCTGGTGGTGGGCGTGGATTCGCTGATGACGCAGCTGGCGAAGTGCTGCAAGCCGGCACCGCCCGATGCGATTGGCGGCTTTGTCACGCGCGGCAAGGGCGTGAGCATCCACCGCAGCGACTGCAGCAACCTGCGCGAGTTCGTTGCCCGCAACCCCGAGCGGGTGATCGAGGTGCAGTGGGGGCGCCCCAGCGCCGACAGCCAGGCGCTGTACCCGGTGGATGTGGCGGTGCAGGCGTCCGACCGCCAGGGACTGCTGCGGGATATCTCGGAGGTCTTCGCCAAGGAGAAGATGAACGTTGTGGGCGTGCAGACCCAATCGGTCAAGGGCGTGGCCTGGATGACGTTCACGGTGGAAATCAGCGACTCGCACCGGCTGAACGCGGTGTTGTCGCAGGTGCGCGAGGTCGCCGGCGTGCGCGCGGCGCGCCGGCGCTGAGGCGGCTACCCGCTGGGGCGACACCTGAACCCTGCTATGATGGCGGGCTTCGAACGAACTCAGGCGCGTAGCTCAGCTGGTTAGAGCACCACCTTGACATGGTGGGGGTCGTTGGTTCGAGTCCAATCGCGCCTACCAAACACAAGCCCCTGCAGGCCCCCGCTTGCGGGGGCTTTTGGTTTTTGGGGTCCAAGCGACAGGCCTGCGCACGGCTCCGGGTAATCCTATGATTTGCGCGCTTCCATACGAGGCGAACTAAGGAACGCGTAGAGCCGCACTCGGACTCTTGGCCGCCTCGCAAGGCGGGTCGCGGCGATGTCTATGATGAGCAATCTGAAGAGCATCTCCGATCGATCACCATGAGCACATGCAGCCGATGCCAGGCATCCATTCCCAGCGGCCGTAACTTCTGCACCGCCCATTACATGGAGGCGCTCGCAGATTACGAGAACGACTTGGCCAACTACCACCACAACATTTCGGTCTGGAATTCCATGTCCAGCGCCGAGCAGGCCGCTGCACACGGCCGCGCCGAGGACTCCTCGGTCGGTGGCTACGCGGGCTTTGTCGGTCTGGTGGTGGGCGGTGTGATCTGGTACGTGCAGGCCCAGCAGCGCGACATCGACGTGCTGTGGGGGATTGGCATCCTGGTGGCGTCTTTTCTGGTCTTCACCGTGATCAAGCCGATTCGCGTCCTGGTGGGCCGACTCACGCGCTTGTTCGTGCACGCGATCGGTTATTTCATCGGTCTGTGGATCGTGGGCGCGATCATCTCGATTTGGTCACCATTTCTTAAAGAGAACGCCTCGATGCTGACCGTGGGCCTGGCGATCGCGGTGCTGGTGATTTCCGCCATCGCGGAACTGGCCGGTGGGCACCATGCCAGTGGCGCGCCGACCATGCCCTCCAAGCCCAGCCCCTGAACGCGCGTCAATCGTCTTCGCGCGATTCCAGGATGTCCTGGGCGAAGGTGATCGCGTCGTCGACGGTGAACATCCCCGGTCCGCCCACCACGTGCAGCACGCCAAAGTGCATGCGGAGGGAGCCGGCCAGTGATTGCGTGAGCTTCTCGTCAAACCCCATCAGGGCATAGAGCGAATCGCCCGGCTGCAGTGCCGTTGGATCCAGGTGCTTGACGCCCAGCGCCTTGGCCAGTGCCGCGATCAGCACAGGCACTTCCTGGGCGGCGTTGTCGAGGGTGATGGGGACGGGCATGCCCTTGAACACGGTGCGTGTGCTGCGCGCCTTTTGAATCGGCTCGCCCAGCGCAATGGTGCGAAGGCGCTCGAAGCGGGCCGCCGGGCAGCCGTCGATCATGATCTCGAGCTCGAAGCCGTCTAGGTCGTAGGGGTTGAAGCCCTCGAACACCATGTCGCTGAGGATGGCGTTGATGCTGTCGACGTTCAGGCGTTCGCGCAGCTTGCCTTTCTTACCCAGCTTCTTGACCTGCGGATCCCAGGACGACTCTTCGAACAGTGACAGCAGGCTCGCACGGGCCATGCTGTCAAGGCTGTCATCGGGCGGGATGGGCAGCACAAAGGCCACCATCACCGTCAGTCGCTCGCCGGCCCAGTGGCCCTCGGTCCACTGCGCGAGTTCCTGACCCTGCGGGTACAGACGCACATCGCAATAGGCCTGGGTGAAGCGCTGGTCGGTGATGCGGCCCACCACGTCTTGGAAGGCGGGTAGTACCGAGGCGTCGAGCACGCGTTTGAGTTCGCTGGCGGCGGTGGCAAATCCGGGGCCGACCCGTTGGGCGTAGGGCGCGTAGCTCAGGCCCTGGGCTTGAACCTCTTGGAGGAAGCTGCGCTGGCCGGCGGTGGACAGCGTGCCGCGGTCGGCGTCGTACAGGGGGTAGAGGTCATCCAAGGTCATGGGGTCTCCTGCAGGAAGACGCGCCCGCCTTCGACTTTCACGGGCCAGCAGCGTACTGGCTCGGTGGCCGGCTTGCAGGTGGCGGCGCCGGTGCGCACATCAAAGCGGCCCTGGTGAAACGGGCACTCCACCTCGTGGCCCTCGACAAAGCCCTCGCACAGGCGCGCGTCGCCGTGCGAACACTGGTTGTCCGTGGCCCAGACCTGGCCATCGATACGAAAAAGGGCGACTTCGCGGCCGGCCACCGGCACGGCGATGCCGCAGTCGTCAAATAGGTCGGCCTCGGCGGCCACGTCGATCCAGGTGCTCATGCGCGGATTATCCCCGGGTGCACCCCCGGGTGATCCCGGGGACGGATTGCGTGAGGGGCTCCTAGAATCCGCGCTTGAACAGGAGCTGCCGAATTGCCTTCCAAGAAGCCCCAGGCTGCCAAACCCGCGCAGCGCGTGATCAAGAAGTACCCCAACCGGCGGCTTTACGACACCGACACCTCCAGCTATATCACCCTGGTCGAGGTCAAGCAGCTGGTTCTGGACAGCCAGCCCTTCGTCGTGCGTGACGCCAAGACCAGCGAAGACCTCACCCGCAGCATCCTGCTGCAGATCATCCTGGAGGAAGAGGCCGCTGGCGCGCCCATGTTCACCGAGGCGGCGCTGGCCAACATGATTCGCTTTTATGGCAACGCCATGCAGGGCTTCATGGGCAACTACCTCGAGAAGAACGTGCAGGCCTTCACCGACATGCAGGCCAAGTTGGCCGAGCAGTCCCAGACCCTCACGCCCGAGATGTGGGCGCAATTTGGCGGCGCTCAGAACCCGATGATGCAGGGCCTGATGGGCAGCTACGCCGAGCAGTCCCAGGCCATCCTGGAAAAGATGCAGGAACAGATGCAAAAGCAGACCGAACAGATCTTCGGTGCTTTTGTCGTCAAACGCTGAAGACTGAGGATTTCCTCGCCACAGCGGCAATTTCTTGCCGTTTCGTCCATGGACTGTCGGCGCTTGTTCGACAGTACGCCCATGCCGAGCCAGGTGGCGGCCTTGTCCTCGGACCAGATTGAGAGCATGGAGTCCAGTGATATTGCCGCCCTGACCACGGCCCAGGCCAAAGCACTGACGGCCGATCAGATGCAGACTCTGTCGACCGCACAGATCCGCGCCCTGTCCAGCGCCGCCATCGCGGCGATTGCGACGGAAAGTTTTATCCATTTGTCGAGCAGCCAGGTCGCGGCGCTCAATGCGAGCCAGATCAAAGCGCTCGGGTCTGAGCAGGTGTCTGAAATGCTGACAGCCCAGATCGCCGGCCTGGAGACCGGTGATGTGGCGCTTTTGACGGCCACCCAAATTAAAGGTTGGGATGCCACCCAGGTGGGCGCTCTAAGCACGTCGCAGCTGCGCAGCCTCTCGACTGCTGCCCTGGTTTCCTTGACCACCAGCAGTGTGACGGGATTGAGCACTGCGCAGCTGAGTTCCCTGACCACCCTGCAGGTCCGAGCACTGACCACGGACCAGGTGGCTGCTTTGACCAGCGCCCAGGTCCTGGGGCTGGATCTCACCGCCCTGAGCACCAACCAGGTCGCCAGCCTTTCCGCGGATCAGTTCAGTGCGTTCGGAACCTCGCAGCTGGGCTCCCTGAGCAGCGCTGCCCTGACCGCCATTTCCTCTGACGTGATCAGTACGCTGGCGACGGGCTACATCGATGATCTGTCGACCACGCAGGTGGCTGCTCTGACCACCGCGCAAGTGAGTGGTTTGACTGTCGAGCAGGTTGCCCAATTGGTCAGCAATCAAACGGCTGTGTTGACCTCGGCGCAGGTGGCTGCGCTGTCGACGGCGCAGATCGCAGCGCTGGCCGGTGACCGCATCGCGTCATTGAACACATCCGCCGTGTCGGTCATGACGTCTGAAAACCTGAACCGGCTCAGCACGGCGCAGCTTGCCAGCTTGAGCACCGCGCAAATGGCAGCCCTCAGTTCCGCCGCGGTCAGCGGCCTCACGACCGACCAGTTGACGGGCTTGAGCTCGACGCAATTGGCGGCCTTGGGGACGGCGCAAGTTTCTGCCCTTTCCTCTGATGTGGTGGCGGGCCTCACCACCGCGCAATTGAGCGCGATGACCAGCGCGCAGTTGGGCGCTTTCAATTCATCCCAGATTGCCGTCTTGACCACCGATCAACTGGCCTCTCTGACTTCCACGCAGGTTTCCGGATTTGAATCGGCTGACGTGGCGGTGATGACGTCGACCCAGATCAATGCATTGACGTCCGATGCCATCGGGGCACTGGGGACCGCGCAAGCTTTGGCCTTGACCACCTCCGCAATCGCGGGGATGTCCTCGTCGCTGGTGCAAGCGCTCGGTAGCGATGCGGTTCGTGCCTTGAACTCCACCCAGCTGCGGTCGTTTACCAAGACGCAGCTCAATGCCCTGTCGGCCTATCAGTTCCAGGCCCTGGATGCAGCCGATATCTCTGCGCTGTCGACCGATCAGTTCACCAATTTGAGCACGGAACAAATCAGTCGCATGACGACGGCCCAGATCGTGGCGTTGACCACGGAGCAGGCACGCCTGATGTCGACGGCGCAGATCGCCAAACTGAACCTTCAGCAAATGGGCGCTTTGGAAGCGGCCGATCTTGCGGCCTTTACCTCTGCCCAACTCGCCAATCTGACGACGTCTCAGCTGCAGGCGCTCTCGCTGTTCCAGCTGCAATCCTTGGGCACGGGGGTGATCGCCGCGCTGAATACCGAGCAACTGGGTAGCCTGAACGAAGACCGCTTCAAGGCGCTGACTTCGTCGCAGGTCAAGGTGCTGACGGGGGCGCAACTCAATAGCCTGGCCGCCTACCAGCTGCAAGCGCTGGAAAGCGGTGACGTGTCGGCGATCGCCACCAGCACGTTGACCGCCATGTCGTCGGCGCAGATCGCTCGTTTGTCCTCGGCGCAGTTCTCTGCCTTGGGTACGGCGCAACTGCGGGCTTTGACCGCCGCTCAAGTCGGTGCGCTGAGTGTGAGCCAGATCCAGACGCTGGACAGCGCGGAAATCGCCGTCCTCTCGTCTTCGCAGGTCCAGGCGCTGTCCGGCGCTCAGATCGGCGCCATCGGCAGCGCGGTGATTGCGGGCCTGTCGACCGAGAGTCTGGCCGCCATCGCCACCAACATCCTGCAGCAGATGCCCACCGCCGTGATTTCCGGCTTGAGTACCGCGCAGGTGCAGAGTCTGACCGCGGATCAAGTGGCCAGCCTGTTGCGCCGACAAATCGCCGCCCTGCCGACCAAAGACATTGCGGCCTTCACGTCGACCCAGGCGGGCGCCTTCACCTCCTCGCAGATGGCGGCATTCACGACTGCGCAGATGGGCGCGATCGACCCGGCGTTCCTGCGCGCCTTGAGCCCCGACAACCTGGTGGCGCTGTCCAGCACGCAGATTGGCGGCCTGACGACGTCGCAGATTCGGACCTTGTCCACGGCCCAGATCAGCGCCTTGTCGGACACAGAGGACGGCGTTTCCGGCGCGTTCAGCACCGCGCAATTGAACAGTCTCACGGTGGATCAGCTGCAGGCTGTTGGTACGGGTTACCTCGCGGCGATGAGCACCACTCAGGTTGCGGCGATTTCGACGGCGCAAATTGGTCTGTTCAGTTCGGGCCAGATCGGCGCGCTCGACCCCACAAGCCAGGTGGCCGCCTTGACAACGGCTCAAATCGCGGCGATCACGGCCGATCAGGTCTTAGGCCTGACGGAGGATCAGATTGCCAACATGACGACGGCTCAGGCCAACGCGATGACCATCTCGCAGCTCTACGCGCTGAGCCCGGAGCAGTGGGATAGCTTCACCGCCAGTGCCAAGAGTGCGCTGCAAACGCTGTGGGGCGCTGTCGATCTGGAGACCATCTCGGATGGCGTGATCGAGGCCTGATACCCCCGCGGCTGACCCCCTGAAGCGGGACCAACGTCGGGTGGCCTGGCCAGCCCTGCCAGGCGAACGGCGACAATAGAGGCATGAGCGCATCTCCTGTCTCCCCGCCGCCGAACCGGGCCCCCAAAGTGGGCTTTGTCAGCCTGGGCTGCCCCAAGGCCCTGACCGATTCCGAGTTGATCCTCACCCAGCTCTCGGCCGAGGGCTATCAGACCTCCAAGACCTTTGAGGGCGCGGACCTGGTCATCGTCAACACCTGCGGCTTCATCGACGACGCCGTCAAGGAAAGCCTGGACACCATCGGCGAGGCGCTGGCCGAAAACGGTCGGGTCATCGTCACCGGCTGCCTGGGCGCGCGCGCGGGCGACGATGGTGGCAATCTGGTGCGCAACGTCCATCCCTCGGTGTTGGCCGTCACCGGTCCGCATGCGACCCAGGAGGTGATGGACGCGGTTCACACCCACCTGCCCAAGCCGCACGATCCCTTCGTCGATCTGGTGCCTCAGCCCCAGGCTTTCGCCGGCGGCTTCGGCGAGGCCGGTATCAAGCTCACGCCGCGCCACTACGCGTATCTCAAGATCAGCGAAGGTTGCAACCACCGCTGCACCTTCTGCATCATCCCCTCGATGCGCGGCGATCTCGTGAGCCGCCCGATCGGCGACGTGCTCAAAGAGGCGCGCGCACTGTTCGAAGGGGGCGTGAAAGAACTGCTCGTGATCAGCCAAGACACCTCGGCCTACGGGGTCGATGTGCAGTACCGCACCGGTTTTCATGACGGCCGCCCGGTGCGCACCCGCTTGCTCGAGCTGGCCGCGGCGCTGGGCGAGATGGCCGAGCCCTTCGGCGCTTGGGTGCGTCTGCATTACGTCTATCCCTATCCCTCGGTGGACGAGGTGATCCCGCTCATGGCGCAGGGCCTCGTGCTGCCTTATCTGGATGTGCCGTTTCAGCACAGTCATCCCGATGTCTTGCGCCGAATGAAGCGCCCCGCCAGTGGCGAGCGCAATCTGGAGCGCATCGAGCGCTGGCGCGCGGCCTGCCCCGAGCTCGTGATTCGCAGCACCTTCATCGCCGGTTTTCCGGGCGAGACCGAAGCGGAGTTTGAGCACCTGCTCGATTTCATGCGCGAGGCGCGTATCGACCGCGCGGGCTGCTTCGCCTACAGCGACGTCAAGGGCGCGGTCGCCAATGACTTGCCGGGCATGCTGCCCAAGGTGGTGCGCGAAGAGCGGCGCGCGCGCTTCATGGCGGTGGCCGAGGAGGTGTCGGCGGCCAAGCTGCAGGCACGCGTCGGCGCGTCCATGCAGGTGCTGGTCGATTCGGCGCCGGCGCTGGGCCGCAAGGGGGGAGTGGGGCGCTCCTACGCGGACGCGCCCGAGATCGACGGCGTGGTGCGCCTCTTGCCGCCCGAAAAACTGAGCAAGCAGCTCAAGGTGGGGGAATTCACCCGCGCGCGCATCGTGGGCACCGAGGGGCACGACTTGGTGGCGGTGCCGGTCTGAGGGGTTTGCTTTATTTAAGGCCCCAAAGCAAAAGCCGGCGAAGCCGGCCTTATCATTGGTGCCCAGGAGAGGACTCGAACCTCCACGATGTTACTCGCTAGTACCTGAAACTAGTGCGTCTACCAATTCCGCCACCTGGGCATTTCAGGAAAAACAAGATTGTATAGCAAAACCACAGCCGCCCCGGACAAGGGCCTGCTCGATGAGATCGAGGGCGTCATCCAGGGTCACCGCGACGGCCATGGATTCGTCGTTCGCGACGACGGCGAAGGCGACATCTATCTGCCACCCAACGAGATGCGGGCGGTCTTGCACAAAGACCGCGTCAAGGCGCGCATCGTGCGCCAGGACCGCCGGGGACGCCCCGAGGGTCGCGTACTCGAAATCATTGAGCGCCCCCCGCAACCGATCATCGGCCGGCTGCTGCACGAAAGTGGTGTCTGGCTGGTCGCCCCCGAAGACAAGCGTTACGGCCAAGACGTCCTGATCCCCAAGGGCCTCACGGGCACGGCCAAGCCGGGCCAGGTGGTGGTGGTCGAACTGACGGAGCCTCCCAGCCTTTACGGCCAGCCCGTGGGGCGCGTCAAAGAGGTACTTGGCGAGATCGACGACCCCGGCATGGAGATTGAGATCGCCGTGCGCAAGTACGGCGTGCCGCACGAGTTTTCCGACGGCTGCATCGCGCTGGCCCGCACGCTGCCCGATGCCGTGCGCCCGCAAGACAAACGCCACCGGGTCGACCTCACCGACGTGCCGCTGGTCACCATCGACGGCGAAGACGCGCGCGACTTCGACGACGCGGTGTATTGCGAGCCCGCCAAGGTCGGTCGTGGCAAGGGCTGGCGCCTGCTGGTAGCGATTGCCGATGTGAGCCACTATGTCGAGACCGGCAGCGCCATCGACATCGACGCCTACGACCGCGCCACCAGCGTCTACTTCCCGCGCCGCGTCATTCCGATGCTGCCCGAGAAGCTGTCCAACGGCCTGTGTTCGCTCAACCCGCGGGTCGAGCGCCTGTGCATGGTCTGCGACATGCTGATCACGGCCACCGGCGAGATCCAGGCCTATCAGTTTTATCCGGCGGTGATGTGGAGCCATGCGCGCTTCACGTACACCGAGGTGGCGGCCATCTTGGCCAACACCCGCGGCCCCGAGGCCACCCGCCACAAGGACCGCGTCACCGACCTGATGAACCTGCACGATGTGTACCGCGCCTTGCTCAAGGCGCGCAGCGTGCGCGGTGCGGTCGATTTCGAGACCACCGAGACCCAGATCGTCTGCGACGACAACGGCCGCATCGAGAAGATCGTGCCGCGTACCCGCAACGAGGCCCACCGCCTGATCGAGGAAGCCATGCTCGCGGCTAACGTGTGCAGCGCCGACTTCATCCAGGACAGCAAGCACGCGGGTCTGTTTCGCGTGCACGAAGGCCCCACGCCCGAGAAGAAAGACATCCTGCGCGGCTACCTCAAGGCCATGGCGGTGGGTCTGACCATCAGCGAAGACCCCTTGCCCGCCGAGTTCCAGCGCATCGCGCAGGCGACGAAGGAGCGGCCCGACGCGCAGCAGATTCACACCATGCTGCTGCGGTCCATGCAGCAGGCGATCTACACACCGATCAACAGCGGCCACTTCGGCCTGGCCTACGACGCTTACACCCACTTCACCAGCCCGATCCGCCGCTACCCGGATTTGCTGGTGCACCGGGTGATCAAGGCCATCCTGTCGGATCGTCGCTACGAGCTGCCCGCCTTGCCCACACCGGGCGAGGCCCACGAGAAACTGGCCCGACGTCTGGCCAGCCGCGCCGCCGCGCCCACGAACAAGCCCAAGAAGCCCGCGCCCTCGCGTGAGGTGCAGGCCTGGGAAGCGGCGGGTCTGCATTGCAGTGCCAACGAGCGCCGCGCCGACGAGGCCAGCCGCGACGTCGAGGCCTGGCTCAAATGCAAGTACATGCGCGAGCATCTGGGCGAGGAGTTCGGCGGTGTGGTCACAGCGGCCACCAGCTTTGGCATCTTCGTCACGCTCGACGCCATGTACGTCGAAGGTCTGGTGCACATCACCGAGCTGGGCGGCGAGTACTTCAAGTTCGACGAGGCCCGCCAGGAGCTGCGCGGCGAACGTACCGGTATCCGCTACGCCATCGGCTCGCGGGTGCGGGTGCAGGTCAGTCGGGTGGACCTCGATGGCCGCAAGATCGACTTTCGTCTGGTGCGGGAAGGCGAGGCGCTGCCTGTGCGCGGCGCCAAGGGCGACAAGGGTGCTGCGCCTGCCGCCAAGGCCTCGGCCAAGCGCGCGGGCCGCAAGCCCGCGACCGAGCCGGGCGAGCGCGAACGCTCGCCGATCCAGGCACTCAAAGCGGCGGTGAAGAAGGCTGCCGTCAAATCCAAGGGCAAGCCCCGCAAGAGTCGGCGCTAGGCGTAGGCGCCCGACGACGCGTCGGTGCGTGCGCGAGCCCGCGCGCTCATTGAGCCTGCGCGCTCAGCGAATTCTTTGAGCGAGTCGCGAGGCCACCAGCGCCTGCTCGTGCGGCCAGGCATCGGCCAGCGCACCGTGTGCGTAGACCGCGCTGGCTGCAGCCTCGGCCGCGGTCAGTCCGTTGGCCAATCGCGCCGCGACTCCACCTGCCAGCACATCTCCTGTGCCCGCCGTGGCCAGACCGGCATGGCCGGTCGGGTTGATCGAGGGCACCCGCCCCGGCGCCGCGATGACCGAGCCAGAGCCCTTGATCACGCTGACGGCGCCGAAACGCTCGACGAGCGCACGCGCCGCGCGCACACGATCGGCCTGAACCTGTTCGGTGGAAGTCCCCAGCAGACGCGCGGCCTCCAGCGGATGCGGGGTCAACACGGTCGTATCGGGCTGGCGCGCGCAGCGGGCTCGCAACAGAGTCTGTAAGCCGGTATCGGTCGCGATGGCGTTGAGCGCGTCGGCGTCGAGCACCAGCGTCCGGGCGCGCGACAAGATCCGGGGCAACTCGGCGCGCACCGCCTCCCCGCTGCCGCAACCGCAGGCGATGTGCAGCTGGGTGGGGTCCAGCGTGGCGATGCCTCGGAACATCAGCTCGGGCTGCATCGGATCCACGGTCAGCACGTTCGGTGCGTGCGCTGCTTCGGTGGAGGCCAGCAAGCCGACGAACACCCGCCCGGCGCCGGCGTGCAGCGCGGCGCGAGCGGCGAGCAGGGCGGCGCCGGTCATGCCCGGTGCACCTCCAATCACCGCCACATCGCCCCAGCTGCCCTTGTGCGAGGCATGTGGGCGCGGCCGCGCGAGGGGCGCGGGATTCAGCGTGGCGCTTGCCGCCACAGCGTTGGCGAAGTCGCTGGATGCCAGATCGTCGAACCAGATCGTCCCGGCGGCGTCGCGGCCCTGGGCCGTGAACAGGCCCGGCTTGAGCGTGAGCAGGCTCAGGGTGTGCGTCGCCTGCACGGCCTGGCCCTGGCCGGTGTCGGCGTCCAGACCCGAGGGCAGGTCGATGGCCAGGACGGGTACGCCGACTTGAGTCGCCTGCGCCATCCGGGCTTGCCACTGTGCGGCGCGGCCTTCCAGTGCGCGGCGCGCGCCGATGCCCAGGATCGCGTCGATCACCAGGTCGGCCTGTTCGGGGGGCTCGTGCGAGAAGGTCACGCCTGCGGCCTGGGCACGCGCCAGCGACTGGCGCGCGTCCTCGGGCAGGGCCTGTGCATCGCCCAGGCAGGTGACGACCACGCGTCGATGCGTCGAGGCCAGGTGGGATGCGGCTTCGAAGCCATCGCCGCCGTTGTTCCCCGGACCACAGGCCACCCACACCGTGCGCGCATGCGGGGCGAGCGCCAGGGCCAACCGCGCCACCGCCTCGCCGGCGCGTTGCATCAGGGTGTGGGGGGGCAGGCTGGCTGCGGCCGCTGCTTCAATCGCACGGGTGGCCGCCGCGTCATGCAGCGGCCAGGCCAGACCGGGGGTGATGCGTTGCATGCGGCGATTGTGCCCCTGGGGGCGGGGGATCAGCCTCGGCGCAGGCCCGCGAGGGCGGCATCCGCTTGCAGCGCGATGTTCAGGATGGTGTCGTCGTGCAGGGCGCCGTGCCACAGCATCAGGCCGACGGGCAATTCGTCCGGTGCGTGACAGGGCAGGGAGATCGCGCAGCCATCGAGCATGTTCACGGCGCTGGGGTTGCGAAGCAGCAGGGCGTTGATGCGAAAGAAGGCTTCGTCGCGGGCGGCGTCTTGTGCGGGATCGCGGTCGTCGGCCGGTGCAAGCTCGGCGATCGCCGGCGCGACGATCGGCACGGTGGGCGAGAGCAAGGCGTCGAATCCCTGCAAGGCCTGCTCCATGCGCGCGATCCAGTCGCGGCGCGCGGTCGCCAGGTCCACGTATTCCCAGGCCTTCATGGTGCCGCCCCGCTCGATGCGCAGGCGCACGCGCGGGTCGTACTCGGCGGCGCGCTCGGTGATCAACGATCGATGCCAGGCATAGCTCTCGGCCGCCGAGAAGGTGCCGTTGGCCTGCATGCCCGCCAGCTCGCGCAGGGGCTCGAGAGCGATTTCTTCGATGCGGGCGCCGGCGGCGCGCAAGGTGGCCAGGGCGCGCTCGAAGGCGCGAGCGACGGCGGTGTCGACGCCCTCGAACATCACGGCCTGAGGCACGGCCAAGCAGTAGGCCGACAAGGGCGCGTCGGCACGCAGCACGCGGCGCTGCGCCAAGACCTCGTGGGCCAGAACGGCATCGCGCACCGAGCGGGTGATGGCGCAGGCCGTGTCCAGCGTGGTCGACAGGGGCAGGGCGCCGTCGGTGGGGGTCAGGCGCGCCGTGTTCTTGAAGCCGACCAGGCCGCACAGGGCGGCCGGGATACGGATCGAGCCGCCGGTGTCCGAGCCCAGTCCGATGAAGGCGGCGCCGGTGGCGACCGAGACGGCCGCGCCCGAGGACGATCCGCCCGGGATGCGCCCCACTTGCGTGTCGACCGGGTTGGCCGGCGTGGCGTAGTGCGGGTTGGTGCCCACGCCGGAGAAGGCGAACTCCGACATGTGGGTGCGCCCGATCACGCTCGCGCCAGCCGCGCGCAGGCGCGCCACGGCGCGGGCGTCGGCCTGGGCCGCAGGTGCGCCGCGCAGCACCGCCGAGCCCGCTGTGGTGGTCTGGCCCGCGATGTCGAACAGGTCCTTGACCGACACCGGCAGGCCGGCCAGGGGCAGGGCGGCCCGCGCCGGGTCGGCGGCAGACGCACGCGCCTGCTGCGGGCTCAGGGCCAGGAAGGCCGGTCGGCCGGCCGGGCTCTGGGCGGCGGCCAGGGCCCGCTCGACCTCGTCCGTGGCCTGGGTGCGGCCGGCGCGCAGCTGTTCGAGGGTGGCGGTGAGGTCGGGCAGGGTCATGGGCGGGGGTGGTCAGGGGAGGCCGTGAGGGCGGTCGCTGTGATAGAATCCCGGGGTTTGCGGCGCGGCCCTCGCATGGTGCGGGGGTGGTTGCAGCAAGACACCACACGCGAATCCGTCTCACCAAGGTGTCGGCGGGCCCCACGAAGGTTTCAATCTCTTCGATCGGGTCGTCGATTTCGGGGCGGATTTTAGACCTAACCTGAAGGAACTCTCATGTCCGCCTCCATGCGCGAAATGCTGGAAGCCGGTGTCCATTTCGGACACCAGACCCGCTTCTGGAACCCCAAGATGGCCCCGTTCATCTTCGGCCATCGCAACAAGATTCACATCATCAACCTGGAAAAGTCGCTTCCGATGTTCCAGGAAGCGATGAAGTTCGTGAAGCAGCTGTCCGCCAACCGCGGCACCATCCTGATGGTGGGCACCAAGCGCCAGGCTCGCGAGATCGTCGCCGCTGAAGCCCGCCGCGCCGGCGTGCCCTTCGTCGACCAGCGCTGGCTGGGCGGCATGCTGACCAACTTCAAGACCGTCAAGACCTCGATCAAGCGTCTGAAGGACATGAAGGCCCAGCAAGAGGCTGGCCTCGAGTCCATGAGCAAGAAAGAGCAGCTGATGTTCGCTCGCGAGATGGAAAAGCTCGAGAAGGACATCGGCGGCATTCAGGACATGAACACCCTGCCCGACGCCATCTTCGTGATCGACGTGGGCTTCCACAAGATCGCCGTGGCTGAAGCCAAGAAGCTGGGCATCCCGCTGGTGGGTGTGGTCGACTCCAACCACTCGCCCGAGGGCATCGACTACGTGATCCCCGGCAACGACGACTCCTCCAAGGCCGTCACGCTGTATGCCCGCGGCATTGCCGACGCCATCCTGGAAGGCCGTGCCAACGCCGTCAATGACGTGGTCAAGGCCGTGTCCGAGGGCAGCGACGAATTCGTGGAAGTGGCAGAGGGCGCCCGCGCCTGATCCCCTTGCGCGAGCCGCAACGCTCGTCACATGAAGGGGCTCGCGAGCCCCTTTTTCACAAGCAAATTCAATTCGATCTGAACATTACGAGGTAAGAAATGGCTGCAATCACCGCAAGCATGGTCGCCGAACTGCGCGCCAAGACCGACGCTCCCATGATGGAGTGCAAGAAGGCCCTGACCGAGGCCGATGGCAACATGGACAAGGCCGAAGAGATCCTGCGCGTCAAGCTGGGCAACAAGGCCGGCAAGGCCTCCAGCCGCGTCACCGCTGAAGGCGTGGTGTCGGCGTTCATCAGCGGTGGCTCGGGCGCCCTGCTCGAGACCAACTGCGAAACCGACTTCGTCACCAAGAACGACAGCTTCCTGGCCCTGGCCCAGGCCGCCGCCGAACTGATCGTCAAGCACAAGCCGGCCGACGTGGCGGCTCTGGGCGCGCTGCCCTACGCCCAGGACGGCTTCGGCCCCACCCTGGAAGACGTGCGCAAGGGCCTGATCGGCAAGATTGGCGAGAACATGAGCTTTCGCCGCTTCCAGCGGTTTGAAGGCGCGGGCAAGCTCGCCTCCTACCTGCACGGCACCCGCATCGGCGTGATGGTCCAGTACGAGGGCGACGAGACCGCCGCCAAGGACGTGGCCATGCACGTGGCCGCGATGAAGCCGGTGGCCCTGACCAGCGCCGACGTGCCTGCCGCCCTGATCGACAAAGAGCGCAGCGTGGCCACCGCCAAGGCGGCCGAGTCGGGCAAGCCCGCCGACATCGCCGCCAAGATGATCGAAGGTTCGGTGCAGAAATACCTCAAGGAGGTGTCCCTGTTCAACCAGTCCTTCGTCAAGAATGACAAGCAGACCGTCGAGCAGATGCTCAAGGCCGCCGGCACCACCGTGAAGGGTTTCACCCTGTACGTGGTGGGCGAGGGCATTGAGAAGAAGGTTGACGATTTCGCCGCCGAAGTGGCAGCCCAGGTCGCCGCCGCCAAGGGCAGCGCCTGATCCCCTGGAGCCTGATCCCCCGCTAAACTCGACCCCTACTACAGGAGCCCGCACCCATGTCCGACGCCCAGCCCGCCCACAAGCGCATCTTGCTGAAGTTGTCGGGTGAGGCGCTGATGGGCGATGACGCCTTCGGCATCAACCGCGCGACCATCGTGCGGATGGTGCAGGAGGTGGCGCAGGTGGTGAACATGGGCGTGCAGGTGGCGGTGGTGATCGGCGGGGGCAATATCTTCCGCGGCGTGGCGGGCGGCTCGGTGGGCATGGACCGCGCCACTGCCGACTACATGGGCATGCTGGCCACCGTCATGAATTCGCTGGCCCTGGCCGACGCCATGGACAAGCAGGGCCTGACGGCCCGCGTGATGTCGGCCATCGCCATCGAGCAGATCGTCGAGCCCTATGTGCGGCCCAAGGCTTTGCAATATCTCGAAGAAGGCAAGGTCGTGATCTTCGCCGCCGGCACCGGTAATCCCTTCTTCACCACCGACACCGCGGCCGCCCTGCGTGGCGCCGAGATCGGGGCCGAGGTGGTGCTCAAGGCCACCAAGGTCGATGGCGTCTACACCGCCGACCCCAAGAAGGACCCGACGGCCACCCTGTACGCCAAGATCAGCTTCGACGAGGCCATGGCCCAGAACCTGGGCATCATGGACGCCACCGCCTTCGCCCTGTGTCGCGACCAGAAGCTGCCGATTCGGGTGTTCTCGATTTTCAAGAACGGCGCGCTGCGTCGCGTCGTGCTGGGCCAGGATGAAGGCACCCTGGTCTACGCCTGACCCCACAGGAACCTGCCATGACCACGATTGCCGAGATCAAGAAAACCACCGAAGGCAAGATGGACCAGTCCATCGCCTCGTTCAAGAACAACCTCACCAAGATCCGCACGGGCCGGGCCAACCCCGCCATGCTCGATTCGGTGCAGGTCGACTACTACGGCTCCATGGTTCCGATCAGCCAGGTCGCCAACGTGGCGCTGCTTGATCCCCGCACGATCAGCGTGCAGCCCTGGGAAAAGGGCATGGGCGCCAAGATCGAGAAGGCGATTCGCGACAGCGACCTGGGCCTGAACCCCGCCGCCATGGGCGACCTCATTCGGGTGCCGATGCCCCCCATGAGCGAAGAGCGCCGCAAGGAAATGACCAAGCTGGTGCGCACCGAGGGCGAGAGCGGCAAGGTTGCCATCCGCAATCTGCGCCGCGACGCCAACGAACATGTGAAAAAACTCGTCAAGGAGAAACTCGCCTCCGAAGACGATCAAAAGCGCGCCGAAGCCGACATCCAGAAGGTGACCGACCGGCATATCGCCGAGATCGACTCCCTGGTGACGGCCAAGGAGCAGGAGATCATGGCCGTTTGATCGGCCATGCGCTGCCTGTACCCACCCCCCTGGCCGGCCCAGACCCCTTGAGCCCCGTTCCGCACCACATTGCCATCGTGATGGATGGCAATGGCCGTTGGGCCACCCGCCGGATGCTGCCACGCGTGGCAGGCCACAAGATGGGCCTGGACGCGTTACGCAATTGCGTGAAGCGTTGTGGCGACATTGGCGTGAACGTCCTGACCGTCTTCGCGTTTTCCTCCGAAAACTGGAAGCGTCCGATCGAAGAGGTTTCGGGCCTCCTGGATCTCCTGGCCCTGGCGCTCGCGCGCGAGGTGCCGCTTTTGCAGGCCGAGGGCGTGCGTATCCACTTCATCGGCGACCGCTCGGGCCTGCCGGCCAAGCTGCAGGCCGGTCTGGCTCAGGCCGAAGCCCTGACCGCCAGCAATAGCCGCCTGGTGTTCAACGTCTGCTTCAACTACGGCGGTCGCTGGGACATCGCGCAGGCGGCAGCCCGCCTGGCTGCCGAGGGCCGACCGATTACCGAGGCCAGCCTGGGCGCCGCCACATCTCTGGCGCATGTGCCCGATCCCGACCTTGTGATCCGCACCGGGGGCGAGCACCGCATCAGCAACTTCTTGTTGTGGCAATCGGCCTATGCCGAATTCCATTTCTCCGAGAAGCTCTGGCCCGAGTTCGATGCGCAGGCCCTGGATGACGCCATCGCGGATTTCAACCAGCGCGAGCGGCGCTTTGGCAAGACCTCGGACCAGGTCCGCGGCGCGCCTCACCGCCAAGCCGCCTAGGCCCCCACCGATCGCACAGGCGGCACACGCGATTCATGCTCAAGCAACGCATCATCACCGCCGTCCTGCTCCTGGCCATTCTGCTGCCCGCCCTGTTCTGGCCCTCGCCCATGCCTTTCGCGTGCGTGGTGCTGGTGATGCTGGCGGCCGGGGCGTGGGAGTGGGGGCGACTCAATGGTTTGTCGCAGGCGGGTTCTTGGGCCTGCATGGGGGCGTGTCTGGCGCTGTGTCTGTTGTCCTGGTCATTCGGACTGGTCGAACAGTCCTTGCCCCTGCTGTGGATCGCGGCGTCGGCGTTGTGGGTGCTGGGCGGGGCCTGGATCCTGCGCCGGGGCGTGGCCGGTTGGCCCGGGGTGCCGCAGGGCCTGCGCCTGTGCGGTGGCATCGCTGCCCTTTGGCTGACCTGGCTGGCCGTGGCTCAGGCCCGCGTCATCGGCATCAACTTTCTACTGTCCATCTTCGTGCTGGTGTGGGTGGCGGATGTCGCAGCGTATTTCGCCGGGCGCGCCTTCGGCCTGAAGTTCACGCAGCGCCGGCTCGCGCCCGCCATCAGCCCCGGCAAGAGCTGGGAAGGCGTCTGGGGGGGCATGGCCGGTGTTCTGCTGCTGGCCCTGGCCTGGTGCCAGGCCGATGCCCACTGGCAGGCCCCGGTGCACAGTCTCTACACCGTCCTGGCGGGACAGGGCGTGGGCCTGCTGGTGATCGCGGTGGTGTTTCTGGCGGCCATGAGCGTGCTGGGGGACCTGCTGGAATCGCTGGTCAAACGCAGTGCCGGCGCCAAGGACTCCAGCCGCCTGCTGCCCGGGCACGGCGGTGTGCTCGATCGGGTCGACGCCTTGCTCCCCACGCTGCCTCTGGCCATGATGCTGCATTCCCTCACGCATTTCGGATGAACACCCAACGCATCGCCGTTCTCGGCTCGACTGGCTCCATCGGCACCCAGACCCTGGACGTCGTCGCACGGCATCCCGATCGCTTCGAAGTCTTTGCCCTGTCGGCGGCCCGCCAAGTCGACCTGATGCTGCAACAGTGCGCGCGCTTTCGCCCGACGCTGGCGGTGATGGCCGATCCCGCAGCGGCTGGCGAGCTCGCCTCGCGCTTGGCCGCCGAGGGTTTGCCGACACGGGTCTTGCAAGGCGCTGGCGCCCTCGAGGAAGTCGCCGCCCACCCGCGCGTCGATGCGGTGATGGCGGCCATCGTCGGCGCCGCGGGGCTGGCCTCATGCCTGGCCGCGGCCCGCGCCGGCAAGCGGTTGCTGCTGGCCAACAAGGAAGCCTTGGTGGTGGGTGGCGATGTGTTCCTGCAGGCCGTGCGAGAGGGCGGGGCGCGGCTGTTGCCGATCGACAGCGAGCATTCCGCGATCTTCCAGTCGCTGCCCGAAGACCCCGCCACCTGGGACGCGCGGGTTGACAAGATCATCCTCACCGCCTCGGGCGGGCCGTTTCGCACCTGGGAGCCGGCGCGCTTGCGCGAGGTGACCCCCGAGCAGGCCTGCGCCCACCCCAATTGGGTCATGGGCCGCAAGATCTCGGTCGATTCGGCCACCATGATGAACAAGGCGCTGGAGGTGATCGAGGCGCGCTATCTGTTTGGTCTGCCCCCCGAGCGCCTGGAGGTGGTGATCCATCCCCAGAGCGTGATCCATTCGATGGTGCAGTACCGCGACACCTCGGTCGTCGCGCAATTGGGCACACCCGATATGCGCGTGCCCATTGCCTATGGCCTGGCCTGGCCCGAGCGGGTTGCCTCCGGGGCCCAGCCCCTGGACTTTTCCAAGCTGGCCGACATGGCCTTTGAATCTCTGGACAGCCGCGGCCACCGCGCACGCTTTCCCGGCCTGCAACTGGCCTGGGACAGCCTGCGCGCGCCCTCGGGCACCACGGCGGTCCTCAATGCCGCCAACGAGATCGCTGTCGAGGCCTTCCTGGCGGGTCGGATCCGCTTTGACCAGATCCACGCGCTGAACCTGGCCACCCTCGAGGCCGTGGTGCCCGCACGCCCCGCAAGCCTGGCCGATCTGCTGGCCCTGGACGCGCAGGCGCGCGCCGCCGCCACCCAGGCGATCAGCCGATTGACCTGATTTTTCCGATCCGTCGCCATGCTCACCGTTGTCGCTTTTTTGGTCGCTCTGGGTCTGCTGATCGCCGTGCACGAATACGGCCACTACCGCGTGGCGGTGGCCTGCGATGTCAAGGTTCTGCGTTTCTCGATCGGCTTTGGCAAGGTGCTGGTGCGCTGGAAACCGCGCCGCCAGCGGCCGGGGCAGGACACCGAGTTCGTGATCAGCGCCTTTCCCCTGGGTGGCTACGTGCGCATGCTCGACGAGCGTGAAGGCGAGGTCGCATCGAACGAACGTCAATGGGCCTTCAACAACCGCCCCCTGCGCCAGCGTGCCGCCATCGTGGCGGCCGGTCCGCTGGCCAATCTGCTGCTCGCGGTGTTCCTCTATGCGCTGGTGGGCTGGAGCGGCTTCGAAGCGCCCCGGGCCGTTCTGGCCACGCCCGTGGCGGGCTCGCTGGCCGAGCGCGCCGGATTGGTCGGCGGCGAGCACGTGCGGGCTGCGGCCTTCGACGGTGAGGCACTCGAGCCGCTTGATTCCTTTGACGATCTGCGTTGGCTGCTCACGCGCGGGGCCCTGGACGGGCGCGACGTACGCCTGCAGGTCGACTCGGGCCCGGGTGGTCGCCAGCGTGAGGTGCTGCTGCCCTTGTCCGGCATCGACGCGCGTGAGGCCGATGCCCGCCTGATTCGCCAGATCGGCCTGACCGGCCCGCTCACGCGACCCGTGCTGGGCGACATCATGGCCGGCGGTGCGGCCGAAAGAGCGGGGCTGCGCAAGGGCGATCTGGTGCTGGCGGTGGGCGGTCTGTCCATCGTCGATGGCCAGCAACTGCGCGAATGGATACGCGGTCAGGTCGCGGGCTCGCAGGGCGTGGCCTCGGATTGGCGCGTGCTGCGCGAAGGGCGCGAACTCTCGCTGCGTGTCACGCCAGACGTTCTCGGCGATCGCGCCGGCACGGGCCTGCCCGTGGGCCGCATCGGCGCGCTGGTGGGCGCGGCGCCCGAGATGGTGCAGGTGCAGCACGGCCCCCTGGAGGGACTGGGCAACGGCCTGGTGCGCACCTGGGACACCTCCATGCTGACCCTGCGCATGATGGGCCGCATGGTGGTGGGCGAGGCCTCGTTGAAAAATCTCAGTGGGCCTTTGACCATCGCCGATTACGCAGGCAAGTCGGCCAGCATGGGTCTGACCCAGTATCTGGTGTTTTTGGCCCTGATTAGCGTGAGTCTGGGGGTCTTGAACCTGCTGCCGCTGCCCATCTTGGATGGGGGGCACCTGATGTATTATCTTTGGGAAGGCCTGACGGGGCGCGGCGTCTCCGACGCCTGGATGGAGCGCCTGCAGCGCGGGGGTGTGGCGGTCCTGATCGGACTCATGTCCGTCGCCCTCTTCAACGACGTGACACGCTTCTTTGGTTGAATCTTGCCGTCCGCCACGCCATCCCCGCGGACTGACTCTGAATCCATGAAGAAAAACATCAAGCGCCTTGCCGCACGGACCCTGGTGAGCCTGTCGACTCTGGTCTTGGCGGTACATGCCTGGGCGGTCGACCCGTTCAAGATCCGCGACATCCGGGTGGAAGGCCTGCAGCGTATTGAGCCCGGCACCGTTTTCGCGTCGCTGCCGGTGCGTGTGGGTGATGCCTACACCGAAGACAAGGGCGCTGCCGCCATCCGCGCTTTGTTCGCCCTGGGTCTGTTCAAGGACGTTCGCCTGGAAGTGGCCGGCGAGGTGCTGGTCGTGATCGTCGAGGAGCGTCCGACCATCTCCGACGTCAACTTCGTGGGCACCCGCGAATTCGACAAGGACACCCTGAAGAAAGCCCTGCGCGATGTCGGCCTGACCGAAGGTCGCCCCTACGACCAGGCTCTGGCCGACTCCGCTGAGCAGGAACTCAAGCGCCAGTACATCGCGCGCAGCCTCTATGGCGCCGAGGTGGTGACCACGATCACTCCGATCGAGCGAAACCGCGTCAACCTCACTTTCACCGTCACCGAAGGTGAGGCCGCCAAGATCCGCGACATTCGCATCGTGGGCAATAAGGCCTTTAGCCAGAGCACCCTCAAGGGCCTGTTCGATCTGGATACGGGGGGCTTCTTCAGCTGGTACACCAAGTCCAACCTCTACTCGCGCGTCAAGCTCAATGCCGACCTCGAGTCGCTGCGTTCCTATTACAGCCAGCGTGGCTACCTCGAGTTCAGCATCGACAGCACCCAAGTCGCAGTGTCCCCGAACAAGCAGGACCTGACCATCACGGTCAACGTCACCGAGGGCGAGCGTTTCGTGGTCAGCGGAATCAAGCTCGAGGGCAACTACCTGGGCCGCGACGATGAATTCAAGTCGATGGTGACCGTGCGCGCGGGCGAGCCGTATAACGGCGCGCGCGTAGCAGAGACCACCAAGGCCTTCACCGAATACTTCGGCAATTTCGGTTACGCCTTCGCGCAGGTCGAGGCCCGACCGGAGATCGACCGCGCCACCAACCGGGTGAACCTGGTGATCGTGGCCGAGCCTTCGCGCCGAGCCTATGTGCGCCGCATCAACGTCTCGGGCAACACCCGCACCCGAGACGAAGTGATCCGTCGCGAGTTCCGTCAATTCGAGGCCAGCTGGTACGACGGCGATCGTATTCGTCGCTCGCGCGATCGCGTGGACCGACTGGGCTTCTTCCGTGATGTCAACATCGAGACGGCCCCCATCCCCGGTGCGCCGGACCAGGTGGATCTGAACATCAACGTGGTCGAAAAGCCCACGGGTAGCATTTCACTTTCGGCTGGTTTTTCAAGTGCCGACAAATTCGGCGTGGGGTTCGGCATTCGCCAGGAAAACGCCTTCGGTTCCGGTAAGTACCTGGCCGCCGAACTCAACACCAGCAAATTCAACCGCACGCTGCTCCTGTCCTCGGTCGACCCTTACTTCACCCGCGATGGTGTGTCCCGCGCGCTCGATGTGTTCCACCGAACGACCCGCCCCTATCAGAGCCAGGGCGGCAGCTACGAAATCGTGACCTCTGGTGCGGGCCTTCGCTTTGGCGTGCCCTTCACCGAGTTGGACACCGTGGCCTTTGGTGCGAGCGTCGAACGGACCCAGATCAATCGCGGAGATTTCCTTCCGCTCACGTTCGACAACTACATCACCCAATACGGCTCGACTACCACCCTGGTGCCCCTGACCCTGGGCTGGGCCCGCGACAGCCGCGACAGCGCCCTGGCCCCGACTCGGGGCCGCTTGCAGCGGGCTTCGGGCGAGTGGGGGGCGGGCGGCGATGCCCAGTACGTGCGAGGCACCTACCAATTTCAGCAGTACTTCCCCCTGACCAAGCAGTACACCTTTGCATTCAACTCCGAGATCGGAATGGGCAAAGGTCTGGGGGGGCGAGACATGCCGATCTTCAAGAACTTCTATGGCGGCGGCCTGGGCTCGGTGCGTGGCTTCCAACAGGGAACGCTGGGCCCACGCGGGTCCGACGGCGCCGTTGTCGGCGGTGCCAAGCGGATCATCCTGAACAACGAGATGATTGTGCCCATGCCCGGCGCCGGCAACGACCGCACCCTGCGGGCCTACGGATTCCTGGATGTCGGCAACGTCTTCGCCGAAAGCCAGCGCGTCGACATCGGCGACCTGCGCGCTTCGGTTGGCGTGGGCCTGTCCTGGGTGTCGCCCATGGGGCCCCTGCGTCTGAGTTTCGCCAATCCGCTCAGTAAGCTCCCCACGGATAGAATCCAGAGAATCCAATTCCAGATCGGAACTTCCTTCTAATGAAGACCATTCGCCATCATTGGGCAGCGTGCCTCCTGATTTCGCTGGTGATGTCCGCACCGACCCTGGCCCAGGAATTTCGCATCGGCTTCGTCAGCACCGATCGGATCTTGCGCGACGCGAACGCGGCCAAGGCCGCCCAGGCCAAGCTCGAACAGGACTTCTCACGTCCCGAGAAGGAGCTCAACGACATGGGCAACGCGCTGAAGGTCGCCTCTGAGCGCTTCGAGCGTGACGCGCCCACCTTGTCCGAGAGTCAGCGCGCCGCTCGCCAGAAAGCACTGATGGACCAGGACCGTGATTTCCAGCGCAAACGCCGCGCGTTCCAGGAAGACCTCAACGCCCGCAAGAACGAAGAACTCCAGCAGGTGATCGATCGCGCCAACCGCGTGATCCGCCAAGTGGCCGAACAGGAAAAATACGACCTCGTGATCCAGGAGGCCGTCTACATCAACCCCAAGCACGACATCACCGACAAGGTGATCAGGGCGCTCAACGCGAGCAAGTGAGGTGGCGCTCTCGCTGGGCGACATCGTTCGGGCCTTGGGCGGGCGCTTGCATGGCGACCCCCACATTCCCCTGACCGGCCTGGCGCCCCTGGAGACCGCCGCGGCCTCCGAGCTCAGTTTCCTGAGCAACCCCCGCTACCAATCCCAGCTGGCCGCCTCTCGGGCGGCCTGTGTCATTGTGGCGCCGGCCCAGCTTGAGGCGGCCCTGGCGCGCGGCGCCGCCATCGAAACCGACGATCCGTATCTGTACTTCGCCCGCCTCACCCGCTGGTGGAAGTCGCGTCTGGCGCCGCCGGCAGGTCCGCGCATTCATCCCAGCGCCGTCATCGACCCCGACGCCCAGATCGACCCCACCGCCCGTATCGGCGCCTTGTGCGTGATCGAGCGCGGCGTTCGCATCGGCGCGGATACCGAACTCAAGCCCCGCGTGACCGTCCACGAGGGCGTCACGCTCGGCGCGCGATGCATCGTCCACTCGGGCGTGGTGATCGGCGCCGACGGCTTTGGCTTTGCCCCGCATCAGGGCACCTGGGAAAAGATCGAGCAACTGGGCGCGGTGCGCATCGGCGACGATGTCGAGATCGGTGCCAACACCTGTATTGATCGCGGCGCGCTGGCCGATACCGTGATCGAGGACGGCGTCAAACTCGACAACCTGATCCAGGTCGGTCACAACGTCCACATCGGCGCCCACACCGCCATCGCCGGCTGCGTGGCCATCGCGGGCAGCGCCCGCATCGGCGCGCATTGCACCATCGGCGGTAAGTCGGGCATCGTGGGCCATCTGACGATCGCCGATCACGTGCACGTGTCGGCCATGTCCCTCGTGAGTCGTTCCCTGCACAAGCCCGGCGTGTACACCGGCGTCTTTCCCATCGACGACAATGCCGCCTGGGAAAAGAACGCCGCCACGCTGCGCCAGCTTCATTCCCTGCGCGATCGCATCAAAGCCCTCGAAAAGAACAAGCCATGATGGACATCCACCAGATCCTCAAGCAACTGCCGCATCGTTACCCCTTCCTGCTCGTGGACCGGGTGCTGTCCATCGAGACCGGCAAGCGCATCGTGGCCCTGAAGAACGTGACGATGAACGAGCCGTTTTTCACCGGCCACTTTCCGCACCGTCCGGTGATGCCGGGGGTCTTGATCCTCGAGGCCATGGCGCAGGCCGCGGCGCTGCTGTCCTTCGACTCGCAGGGCGTCACGCCCGACGACAAGACGGTCTACTACTTTGCCGGCATTGATGGCGCGCGCTTCAAGCGCCCCGTGGAGCCGGGTGACCAGCTCACTTTGGATGTGACCCTGGAGCGGTCCAAGGCCGGCATCTTCAAATTCAAGGGCGTGACCCGCGTGGGCGATGAGGTGGCGTGCGAGGCCGAACTCATGTGCACCATGCGCCGCATCGAGTGATCGGGCCGTGAGCGACCTGATTCATTCCACCGCCGTCATTGCGCCGGGCGCGCAGATCGATCCCTCGGTCTCGATCGGGCCTTACACGGTGATCGGCCCGCATGTGCGGATCGGGGCTGGCACCACTGTCGGTCCGCACTGCGTGATCGAAGGCCACACCACCATCGGCTGCGACAACCGCATCTTTCAGTTCGCCTCCCTGGGCGCGATCCCTCAGGACAAGAAATACGCAGGTGAGCCCTGCGAACTGGTGATCGGCGATCGCAACACCATTCGCGAATTCACCACCTTCAACATCGGCTCGCCCGGCGGCGGTGGTGTGACCCGGATCGGCCATGACAACTGGCTCATGGCCTATGTGCACATCGCCCACGATTGCATCGTCGGCAACCACACCATCTTCGCCAACAACTCGCAGCTCGCGGGCCATGTGGAAGTGGGTGACTGGGTGATTCTGGGCGGCTTCACCGTCGTCCATCAGTTCGTGCGCATCGGCGCCCACGGCATGACCGCCATGTGCTCCTTGCTCTTCGCCGACCAACCCCCCTTCGTCATGAGCCAGGGCCAGCCGGCCCAGGCGCGCTCCATGAATTTCGAGGGCTTGCGCCGGCGCGGTTTTTCGCCTGAGCGCGTGGCCGCGGTCAAGGCCATGCATAAGGCCCTCTACCGAGAAGACCTGACCCTGGAGCAGGCCCAAGCGCGCGTGGCCCGCTTGGTGGACACCACCCCGGAAGCCCGCCCCGATGTGGACATGATGCTGTCGTTTCTCGGCGGCGTATCGCCGCAGCGCGGCATCGTGCGATGACAGGCTTGCGGGTCGGCATGGTCGCCGGCGAGGTGTCTGGCGACCTCCTGGCCGGCCTGATGCTCACAGGCCTCAAACGCCGCTGGCCCGACATGCAGGCCTATGGCATCGGCGGGCCGCAGATGGCGGCTCAGGGTTTTGAGGCGCTGTGGCCGCATGACAAGCTGGCGGTGCGCGGTTACGTCGAGGTGCTGCGTCACTACCGCGAGATCGTGGGCATCCGCCGTCAGTTGCGTGATCGCCTGCTGGCCGATCGTCCGCCCCTGTTCGTGGGTGTGGACGCGCCCGACTTCAACCTCGATCTCGAGGCCGACCTGAAGGCGCGTGGCATGCGCACCGTGCACTTCGTGTGCCCCTCGATCTGGGCCTGGCGCGCCGGGCGTATCGACAAAATCCGCCGCAGTGTCGACCATGTTCTGTGCCTGTTCCCCTTCGAGCCGGCCTTGCTGGCGCAGCACGGCATCGCAGCCACCTATGTGGGTCATCCCCTGGCCGATGTGATCCCCGCGCAGGCCGATCGCGCGGCGGCCCGGCGCGCCTTGGGTCTGGAGGAGGGCGATGAGGTGCTGGCGGTGTTGCCTGGCAGTCGGGCCTCCGAGATCCGGTACCTGGCCGACGTCTTCTTTGCGGCGGCCCTGCGCGTGCAGCGGGAGCGGCCCGGTTTGAAAATCATCGTGCCGGCCTTGCCAGCCCTGCGCGCCGCGATCGAATCGGCCGCAGCGCGCGCGGGCCTGGAGACATCAGGCGCAGGGGGCCTGCAGATCCTAGCGGGCCAGTCGCACCAAGCCTTGGCCGCTTGTGACCTCACTCTCATCGCCAGCGGCACCGCCACCCTCGAGGCGGCCCTTTTCAAGCGGCCGATGGTGATTGCCTATCGCATGAACGCGATCAGCTGGCAGATCATGAAGCGGCAGGCCCTGCAGCCCTGGGTCGGCCTACCCAATATCCTGCTGCAGGACATGGCGGTGCCCGAACTCCTGCAGCACGAGGCCACGCCCGAGCGCCTGGCGCGCGCCGTGCTCGATTGGCTCGAGGCCCCTGCCAAAATGGCGGCCGTCCAGCAACGATTCGCGCAGCTGCACACCGATCTGCGCCGCGACACCCCCACCCTGGCCACCGATGCGATCGCCCAAGTCCTCCAAGCCTGACCGCGCACGCACACGCCTGCGGGGCGAGCAGGCCCGCCTCGCCTGGGACCCCATGGGTCTGATCGCCGGCGTGGACGAGGCCGGTCGCGGCCCCTTGGCCGGCCCGGTGGTGGCCGCGGCGGTGATCCTGGACGACACCCAACCCATTGCCGGTCTGGCCGACTCCAAGGCCCTGACCGCGCTGCGGCGCGAACGTCTGTTTGACGAGATCCGCGCCAAGGCCCTGTGCTGCTCGATCGCGCAGGCCAGCGTCGAGGAGATCGACCGCCTGAACATCCTGCAAGCCACGATGCTGGCCATGCAGCGCGCGGTGGAGGGCCTGCGCCTGAAGCCCGTGAAGGTGCTGGTCGATGGCAACCGTCTGCCCACGCTGGACATACTGGCCGAGGCCATCGTGGGCGGCGACGCGAAAGTTGCCGCGATCAGCGCGGCGTCCATCCTGGCCAAGGTGCACCGCGATCGCTTGTGCGCGCAGTTGCACGAAGAATTTCCGCAGTACGGATTTGCCGGACACAAGGGCTATGGCACACCCGAGCACCTGCAGGCCCTGCGCGATCACGGCGCCTGCCCGCAGCACCGACGCAGTTTCGCCCCTGTGGCCGCGGCCCTGCTGGCCCAGGCCGCGAAAGTCGACGCATGACCGCGACCGGCCCCACCCTCATTTCCTCGCGTGACAACGCCTGGCTCAAGCGCCTGCGCAAACTCGCCCAAGATGCCACCGAGTACCGGCGCGCCGGTCAGGTGTGGCTCGAGGGCGAGCACCTGTGCCAGGCCTTGTTGGCGCGGGGCGGGCGGGCGCAAGTGGCCGTGTTCGCACAAAGCCTGTGGCCGCAGGCCCCCACCGAGTGGGTCCAGGCTGCGCCCGAACATCTGGTGATCGCAGATGCCTTGTTGGAGGGTGTGAGTGGCCTGCCTTCGCCGGCGCGCATGGGGTTCGTGATCGAGCTGCCCGCGCCGCCCGCACTCGATCCGTCAGCGCCCACCGTGATCCTGGACCGCGTGCAAGACGCGGGCAATGTGGGCGCCATCCTGCGCTGCGCGGCGGCCTTTGGTTTCACCCAGGTGGTGGCCATCCAAGGCACGGCGGCCTTGTGGTCACCCAAGGTGCTGCGTGCCGGCATGGGCGCGCATTTCGGCCTGCGCCTGATCGAGTCGGCGCAACCCGATTTGATCGAGGAACTGGCGGTGCCGGTGATCACCACCAGCAGCCACGGCGGCCAGCTGCTGCATCGCGCCCAGCTGCCCTGGCCCTGCGCTTGGGCCCTGGGGCATGAAGGTCAGGGCGTCGGCCCCGAGGTCGCGGCCCGATCGGCCTTGGCGGTGCGCATCGCGCAGCCCGGTGGCGAAGAATCCTTGAACGTGGCCACGGCGGCAGCGATCTGCCTGCACGCGAGCGCCGCAGCACACGGTGGAGAAATGAGATGAAAGCAGCTTTTTACGAGCGTGTCGGGCCCGCGGCCGAGGTGTTGCAGGTGGGTGAACTGCCCCGCCCCGAGCCCGCCCCCGGCGAGGTGAGGGTGCGTGTGCAGTGGTCGGGCGTCAATCCGTCCGACGTGAAATCCCGCATGGGTCTGCGATCGGGCATGCCGTTTCCGCGTGTGATCCCGCACAGCGACGGCATGGGTGTCATCGACGCGGTGGGCGAGGGCGTGCCAGCGCGTCGCGTGGGTGAACGCGTCTGGTTATGGAATGCCGCGTGGGGCCGACCTCATGGCACGGCCTGCGAGTGGGTGTGCCTGGCCAGCGCGCAAGCCGTGCCCCTGCCCGACGCGGTCAGCGACGAGGCCGGTGCCTGTCTGGGCATACCGGCCCTGACGGCCTTGCACAGTGTGCTGATGGACGGCGGTGTCGCCGGCAAAACCGTGTTGGTCGCCGGCGGTGCCGGCGCGGTCGGTCACTACGCAGTGCAAATGGCCAGCCAATTGGGCGCGGCTCGAGTGCTGACCACCGTCAGCACGCCCGAGAAAGAAGCCCTGGCCCGCGCGGCCGGTGCCGACGAGGTGATTCGCTACAAGAGTGAGCCGCTGGTCGAACGCGTGAAGGCGCTGACGGCGGGGCGGGGCGTGGATCGCATCATCGAGCTGGACATGGCGGTCAATGGCGCATCGAACCTGGAGATGCTGCGCGAATCGGGCGAATGCGTGGTGTATGGCAGCTCGGCCCCCGCCTTGCAGCTGCCCTTTTTTCCCCTGCTGGCCAAGAACATCCAGCTGCGGTTCTTCATCGTCTACCACCTCTCGCCCGCTGACCGGGCCCGGGCGGTGGCGACGCTCACGCGCATGCTCGAACGCGGCACCTTGCAACACCCCATCGGCGCGCGCCTGCCGCTTGCGGATATCGTGCGCGCCCACGAGCGCATCGAGCGGGGCGAGGTGACCGGCAACTTGGTGCTCCAGACGGCCTGAACCCGACGCGGCCTCGCAGTCATGCCCAAGGAGCGTGGAAGGGCATGCCCGTCCCCGGCTATAATCAAGGGCTTTCCCGCCAACCCGTACGCCTAGCGCCAACCGCAGCCCCCTTTCCTGAACAAAAGCAATACCGAGAGTGATCTCGGTCAGCGTTTGGGCGTACCCGTCACCATCCGGAGAACCCAGTGCTTTTGTCTCAACAGGCTCGCAGGCCTTTCGCCCTCCTGGCGCTCGCAGACGGCACGGTCTTTATCGGCACTTCGATCGGAGCCCCCGGCTCCACCACCGGCGAAGTCGTGTTCAACACGTCTCTCACCGGTTACCAAGAAATCCTCACCGACCCGAGCTATTGCCGGCAGATCGTCACGCTGACGTATCCGCACATTGGCAACTACGGCATCAACGAGGAAGACATCGAAGCCGGCAAGGTCCATGCCGCGGGCCTCATCATCCGCGACCTGCCTCTCATCGCCTCCAACTTCCGCAGCAGCCTCACGCTGTCGGATTACCTGGTACGCGAGGGCACGGTCGGCATCGCCGACATCGACACCCGCCAGCTCACGCGCCTTCTGCGCACGAAAGGCGCGCAAAACGGCTGCATCCTGGCCCTGGCCCCCGGCCAAGCCGTCACGCAGGCCCTGAAGGACCAGGCCATCGCGCAGGCGAAGGCCGCGCCTGCCATGACCGGCCTTGACCTGGCCCAGGTGGTGTCAGCCACCGCCCGCGCCGAGTGGACCGAAACCGAGTGGCAACTGGGCACCGGCTACGGCAAGCTCGAGAACCCGCGTTACCACGTGGTGGCCTACGACTTCGGCGTGAAAAAGAACATCCTGCGCATGCTGGCCGAGCGCGGTTGCAAGGTCACTGTGGTGCCGGCCAAGACCAGTGCTGCCGACGTGAAAAATCTCCAGCCCGATGGCGTGTTTTTGTCCAACGGCCCGGGCGACCCGCAGCCTTGCGACTACGCCATCGCTGCGACGCGCGAACTGGTCGAGGCGGGCTATCCCACCTTCGGCATCTGCCTGGGCCACCAGATCCTGGCGCTGGCCTCGGGTGCCCAGACCTTCAAGATGAAGTTCGGCCACCACGGCGCCAACCACCCGGTCAAAGACCTGGACACCGGTCGTGTCTCGATCACCAGCCAGAACCACGGCTTCGCGGTCGACGAGAAAAGCCTGCCCGCCCACCTGCGCGCCACCCACGTGAGCCTGTTCGACGGCACGGTGCAGGGCCTGGCCCGCACCGACAAGCCGGCCTTCTGCTTCCAGGGTCACCCGGAAGCCTCGCCCGGCCCGCACGACATCGGCTACCTGTTCGACCGGTTCACCGGCCTGATGGACGCTGCCAGGAAATGAATATGAGCCCCCACGTTCACGGCTTCGCCGTTTATCTGCCCCCCGAGGGGGCGCTCGCTCCCTTGGGGCGGCCCTGCGGGAGCTAAAGCCATGCCCAAGCGACAAGACATCAAGAGCATCCTCATCATCGGCGCCGGCCCGATCATCATCGGTCAGGCTTGCGAGTTCGACTACTCCGGCGTGCAGGCCTGCAAGGCCCTGCGCGAAGAGGGCTACAAGGTCATCTTGATCAACAGCAACCCTGCGACGATCATGACCGACCCGGCCACCGCCGACGTCACCTACATCGAACCCATCACCTGGCAGACGGTCGAAAAGATCATCGCCAAGGAAAAGCCCGACGCCATCTTGCCCACCATGGGCGGCCAGACCGCGCTCAATTGCGCGCTCGATCTGTGGCACCACGGCGTGTTGGACAAGTACAAGGTCGAACTCATAGGCGCCACGCCCGAGGCCATCGACAAGGCCGAAGACCGGCAAAAGTTCAAGCAGGCCATGACCCACATCGGCCTGGGCTCGGCGCGCTCGGGCATTGCCCACTCGATGGACGAAGCCTGGGCGGTGCAAAAGCAGGTGGGCTTTCCCACCGTGATCCGCCCCAGCTTCACCCTGGGCGGCACGGGTGGCGGTATCGCCTACAACGCCGAAGAATTCGAGACCATCTGCAAGCGCGGCCTGGAAGCTTCGCCCACCCACGAGTTGCTGATCGAAGAATCGCTGCTTGGGTGGAAGGAATACGAGATGGAGGTCGTGCGTGACAAGGCCGACAACTGCATCATCGTGTGTTCCATCGAGAACCTCGACCCGATGGGCGTGCACACCGGTGACTCCATCACCGTGGCCCCCGCCCAGACGCTGACCGACAAGGAATACCAGATCATGCGCAACGCCTCGCTGGCGGTGCTGCGCGAGATCGGCGTGGACACGGGCGGCTCCAACGTGCAGTTCTCGGTCAACCCCAAGGACGGTCGCATGATCGTCATCGAGATGAACCCGCGCGTGTCGCGTTCGTCGGCGCTGGCCTCAAAGGCCACGGGTTTCCCCATCGCCAAGGTGGCGGCCAAGCTGGCCGTGGGCTACACGCTCGATGAATTGCGCAACGAGATCACCGGTGGCGCCACGCCCGCGAGCTTCGAGCCCTCGATCGACTACGTCGTCACCAAGATCCCGCGCTTTGCGTTTGAAAAATTCCCGGCAGCCGATTCGCGCCTGACCACGCAGATGAAGTCGGTGGGCGAGGTGATGGCCATGGGCCGCACCTTCCAGGAAAGCTTCCAGAAGGCGCTGCGCGGTCTGGAGGTGGGCGTTGACGGCATGAACGAGAAGACCCAAGACCGCGAGACGCTCGAGAAGGAACTGGGCGAGCCCGGCCCCGAGCGCATCTGGTACGTGGGCGATGCCTTCGCCATGGGCCTGAGCGTGGCCGAGGTGCATGACCTGACCAAGATCGACCCGTGGTTCCTGGTGCAGATCGAGGAGATCGTCAAGCTCGAACTCGAAATGGACAAGCTGGCCGCGGACAAGGGCGAGGGCGCCCTGGCCTCGATCGATGCCACCACCCTGCGCATGCTCAAACGCAAGGGCTTTTCCGACCGTCGCTTGGCCAAGCTGCTCAAGACCACCGACAAGGCGGTGCGCGAACAGCGCAAGAAACTTAATGTGCGTCCCGTCTACAAGCGCGTGGACACCTGCGCCGCCGAGTTCGCGACCAACACCGCCTACATGTACTCCACGTATGAAGACGAGTGCGAGGCCGAGCCCACGAACAAGAAAAAGATCATGGTGCTCGGCGGTGGCCCTAACCGCATCGGCCAGGGCATCGAGTTTGACTATTGCTGCGTCCATGCGGCCCTCGCCATGCGCGAGGACGGCTACGAGACCATCATGGTCAACTGCAACCCCGAGACCGTGTCCACCGACTACGACACGTCGGATCGCCTGTACTTCGAGCCGCTCACGCTCGAAGACGTGCTCGAGATCGTCGACAAGGAAAAGCCCGCCGGCGTGATCGTGCAGTACGGCGGTCAGACCCCGCTGAAACTCGCGCTGGGCCTGGAGGCCGAGGGCGTGCCCATCATCGGCACCAGCCCCGACATGATCGACGCCGCCGAAGACCGCGAGCGTTTCCAGAAACTGCTGCACGAACTCGGTCTGCGCCAACCGCCGAATGCCACAGCCCGCACCGAGGCCGAGGCTCTGGAAAAAGCCGCGGCCCTGGGCTACCCGCTGGTGGTGCGCCCCAGCTACGTGCTCGGTGGCCGCGCCATGGAGATCGTCCACGAGCAGCGCGACCTCGAGCGCTATATGCGCGAAGCGGTCAAGGTGTCCAACGATTCGCCGGTGCTGCTCGATCGCTTCCTGAACGACGCGATCGAGTGCGATGTGGATTGCCTGTCCGACGGCAGCCGCACCTTCATCGGCGGCGTGATGGAACACATCGAACAGGCCGGCGTGCACTCGGGCGACTCGGCCTGTTCGCTGCCTCCCTATTCGCTGTCCAAAGCCACCGTCGACGAAATCAAGCGCCAGACCGCCGCCATGGCCAAGGCGCTGAACGTGGTGGGCCTGATGAACGTGCAGTTCGCCATTCAGCATGTCGACGGCCAGGACGTGATCTATGTGCTCGAGGTCAACCCGCGCGCCTCACGCACCGTGCCTTTCGTGAGCAAGGCCACGGGCATTCAATTGGCCAAAGTGGCGGCGCGTTGCATGGCCGGCCAGTCGCTGGCGTCGCAAGGCATCACCGACGAAGTCACGCCGCCTTACTTCAGCGTGAAGGAAGCCGTGTTCCCCTTCGTCAAGTTCCCGGGTGTCGACACCATCCTCGGCCCCGAGATGAAGTCCACCGGCGAGGTGATGGGCGTGGGCAAGACTTTTGGCGAAGCCTTCGTCAAGAGCCAGCTGGGCGCCGGTACCCGTCTGCCGCGTGCGCGTGACGCGCAAGGCCAGTCCACGGGCAAGGTGTTCCTCACCGTGAAACAGAGCGACAAGCCCCGCGCGGTCGAAGTGGCCCGCAAGCTCGTCGCCCTGGGCTTCGAGCTGGTGGCCACCAAGGGCACCGCCGCGGCGATCACCGCCGCTGGCGTGGCGTGTCAGACGGTGAACAAGGTCACCGAGGGCCGCCCGCATGTGGTGGACATGATCAAGAACAACGAGATCGTGATGGTCGTGAACACCGTCGAAGAGCGCCGCAACGCCATCGCCGACTCGCGCGCCATCCGCACCTCGGCGCTGCTGGCGCGCGTGACCACCTTCACCACCATCGCCGGCGCGGAAGCCGCCGTCGAGGGTATGAAGTACCTGGACACGCTGGACGTGATCTCGGTGCAGGAGATGCACGCGCAGCTGGCCTGAGCGTCACCTCTTTTTCTTGCAGCCCACGGGCCGCGCGCAGGCGACTGCGTGGCGGCCCGTGGTTTTTTGTGCGCGTGGTAGTTGATCCGATCCTGACACTGCAGGAGAACCCGAGGAGGCAGCAGCGAACAGGATGGGCTTGGAGGTTACCCATCGTTTGGCTGCGCGTGGATTTGAGACCTCGCTGCAGCCATTTGTTCAACCTCATGATGACTTACACGATATGCCTCAATCTAATGGCGTCAAAGCACGCTCCCACGAATCATTCATCGACCAAGGGTTCGCGGCTCCCCGCCCGTCCCAACCCTCCAGCATTAGCCGTTGCGCGCGCATCGCGACCCCCATTGTGGGGTTATTGGTGGCGGGAGCCGGCGCCTATGCACTGGCCTCGGGCGTCAATCGCGACAACTATGACCAAACGGACACCTACCACTTGAATCTCGTGAACGGCCTGAGCGGTGCGGCGGGTGCGGTGGGTGGTGCGCTTGTGTCCGCGTTGGGCCACTACGCTGTGAGGGCCTACTGCTGCGTGCGTGATCGGACTGTCGAGGTCTTGATTCCGCGGGATGAGGACTTAGCGGGGCAAGTGAACCCGAGCGATTTGGAGGCTTCAGGAATGGAACTTGTGTCCGGGCAGCGAGCGAGGGTTGCGGGTGAGAGGGAGTCGAAGGCTTCAGAAGTGGAGCTGGAGCCCGGGATGCCATTGGCAGCGGCTGACTTCACGAATGTGGAGTCAGCGGAACGCCAAGAGCAGCTGTCGCAGCCTCAGCCTCAGGCTACGAGGAAGGTCCCGACTGGTGGCTTCAAACTTCAGGAAGCGCCAGAGATCGATGGTTGGATTGAGTTTTCCAAGCAGCTCAAAGCGGGTCAGGTGGTCACTGACTAGTCCTAGGGCAACTTGCTGGCGATCTTGACCAGGAGAGTTGAGACTTAGGCTCGCCATGCTTCTCAGTGATCGGGAGCGAGGGTAAATACTTAATGATTCACCCCCCGATCCGCGAACGCCGATGATTTCGGCATAATTGCAGTTGTTAACACCGCCGGCTGGCAACGGTCGGCGGTTTCCTTTTGTCCCCCAGCAATACCCGTCATGGCCACCATCCCCATCACCGTTCGCGGCGCCGAGAAGCTCAAGGCTGAACTTCACAGGCTCAAGACCGTCGACCGCCCGGCGGTGATCAACGCGATTGCCGAGGCCCGCGCCCAGGGTGACCTGTCGGAGAACGCCGAATACGACGCCGCCAAGGACCGCCAGGGCTTCATCGAGGGCCGGATCCAGGAAGTCGAGGGCAAGCTCTCGGCCGCCCAGGTGATTGACCCGGCCTCCGTCGATGCCGATGGCAAGGTGGTGTTCGGCGCGACCGTCGAACTCGAGGACGAGGACAGCGGCGAAAAAGTCACCTACCAGATCGTTGGCGAGGACGAGGCCGACCTCAAACTGGGCCTGATCAACGTCTCTAGCCCCATCGGCCGCGCGCTGATCGGGAAAGAGGAGGGCGACACCGCCGAGGTCCAGGCCCCGGCCGGCCTGCGCCGCTACGAAATCGTCGCGGTTCGCTACGCCTGACCGCTGCCTTGAAGCCCATCGACCGCCTCGGCCTGCTGGCGGCCGCGCTCTGGTGGGGCAGTCTCACCGCCGTGGGCGCATGGGTCGTGCCCCTCTTGTTTGCCCACCTGCCCGCGCCGGCGCTCGCCGGCGGCATGGCGGCCAAGCTGTTTGCCGCCCAGACCTGGGTGGCCCTGGGCTGCGGCGGGGTGCTGTTGATCGTGTCGCGCCCCCGGGGTCAGGCGCCGCGCATGGACTGGGCGGGCGGGGCGCTGGCCTGGCTGCTGGCGGGCCTGCTGGCGGCTTTGCTGTTGGAGTTCGGGGTGGCCCCGCGTATCGGGGCACGCGAGAACCTGAAGCTGTGGCACGCCGTAGGCAGCGGGCTGTACCTGCTGCAATGGCTTTGCGCCGGGGTCGTGCTTTACAAGCTGGCGGGCCTCAGGTCAGCCGACCCTTCTTGATCGATTTTTGCTTGGGCTTGGCTCGCTTGACCTGGCCGCCCGGGGTGAGGCGCTGGTTGCCCAGCACCCGCAGGGTCTTGACCTCGGGCCGCTGGCCGCCGCGCTTGCTGTATTTCAGGACCTTGATGTCGCGGGGGCCGGCCTTGCGGTCTTCGTCGGCCTCGGCGCGGGCCTTGGGTGGCTTGGGCCGCCACAGCACCAGCAGCTTGCCGATGTGCTGGATGGGGGCGGCGCCGAGCTGGTCGGCCAGTTGCAGGTAGATGGCTTCGCGGGCGGCGCGGTCGTCGCCCAGCACCCGCACCTTGATCAGGCCGTGGGCGTTGAGGGCAGCGTCGATCTCTTTTTGCACCGCCGGCGTGAGGCCGTCGTTGCCGATCATGACGACGGGATCGAGGTGGTGGGCCTCGGCGCGGTGCGCCTTGCGCTCGGCGATGGACAATTCAATAGCGGGCATGGGCCGTATTATCCCCCGCATAGGAAAGAGTGAATGAAGGTCAAGACCAAGAGCAAGAAGGTGAACAAGGCGTGGTTGAACGACCACATCAACGATCCTTATGTGAAGCTCGCCCAGAGGGAGGGCTATCGCGCCCGCGCCGCCTACAAGCTCAAAGAGATCGATGAGGCTCTGGGCCTGATCCGACCGGGGAATGTGGTGGTGGACCTGGGCTCTACGCCCGGCGCCTGGAGCCAGTACGTGCGCCGGCGCCTGTCCCCCGGCGGGGCGGCGGCGGGCCAGCTCGATGGCGTCATCCTGGCGCTGGACCTGCTACCCATGGAGCCGATCGAAGGGGTGACCTTCCTGCAGGGGGATTTTCGCGAGCCGCAGGTGCTGGCCGGCCTGGAGGCGGCGCTGGCCGGGCGAATCGTCGACGTGGTGGTGTCCGATATGGCCCCCAATCTTTCGGGCATCGAGTCGGCCGACGCTGCCCGCATCAGCCATCTGGTCGAACTGGCCATCGAGTTCTCCCTGGCCCACCTCAAGCCCGAGGGGGCCCTGGTGACCAAGGTCTTTCACGGCAGCGGCTACAGCCAGCTGGTGAAGTTGTTCAAGGAAACCTTCCGGGTGGTCAAGCCGATCAAGCCCAAGGCCTCCCGGGACAAGTCCTCCGAGACCTTTCTGGTCGGCATCGGCCCCAAGCGCGCGGCCCCCCGGTACCCCTAGGGGCGGGGCGGTTGTCCCCCTTTTGTGTCGCTGCTCTGCTTGAAAAGCCTAGAATGGGCTTCACATGGCCGTAGTAGCCCTCTCCCGGAGACCGAGTTGAATAATCAGTGGTTCTCGAAAATTGCCGTCTGGCTGGTGATTGCCCTCGTCCTGTTCACTGTTTTCAAGCAGTTCGACACGCGCGGCGGCTCCGGTGCGAGCGTGATGGGTTATTCCGACTTCCTCGAGGAGGTCAAGAACAAGCGCATCAAGAACGCGGTGATCCAGGAAGGTCAGGGCGGCACCGAGATCGTGGCCGTCACCACCGATGACCGTCGCATCCGCACCACCGCCACCTACCTCGATCGCGGTCTGGTGGGCGACCTGATCGCCAACGGCGTGAAGTTCGACGTCAAGCCCCGCGAAGAAGGGTCCTTGATCATGACCCTCCTGGTCAGCTGGGGCCCGATGCTCCTCCTGATCGGGGTCTGGGTGTATTTCATGCGCCAGATGCAGGGCGGCGGCAAGGGCGGGGCCTTCAGCTTCGGCAAGAGCAAGGCCCGCATGCTCGACGAGAACAACAACCAGGTCACCTTCGCCGACGTCGCCGGCTGCGACGAGGCCAAGGAAGAAGTCAAGGAAGTCGTGGACTTCCTGAAAGACCCGCAGAAATTCCAGAAACTGGGCGGTCGCATTCCGCGTGGCCTGCTGCTGGTCGGCCCCCCGGGCACCGGCAAGACCCTGCTGGCCAAGGGTATCGCTGGCGAAGCCAAGGTGCCGTTTTTCAGCATCTCGGGCTCTGACTTCGTCGAGATGTTCGTCGGCGTGGGCGCGGCCCGCGTGCGCGACATGTTCGAGAACGCCAAGAAGAACGCCCCCTGCATCATCTTCATCGACGAGATCGACGCCGTCGGCCGCCAGCGTGGCGCCGGTCTGGGCGGTGGCAATGACGAACGCGAGCAGACCCTCAACCAGATGCTGGTGGAGATGGACGGCTTCGAGACCAATCTGGGCGTGATCGTGGTGGCCGCCACCAACCGACCCGACATCCTGGACGCCGCGCTGCTGCGCCCCGGTCGCTTCGACCGCCAGGTCTATGTGCAGCTGCCCGATATCCGTGGCCGCGAGCAGATCCTGAACGTCCACATGCGCAAGATCCCGATCGGCACCGACGTCAACGCGAGCATCATCGCCCGCGGCACGCCCGGCATGTCTGGCGCCGACCTGGCCAATCTGTGCAACGAAGCCGCGCTGATGGCGGCGCGTCGCAACGCCCGGGTCGTCGAGATGCAGGACTTCGAGAAGGCCAAGGACAAGATCTTCATGGGCCCCGAGCGCAAGTCCATGGTCATGCCCGAAGAGGAGCGCCGCAACACCGCCTACCACGAGTCGGGCCACGCCCTGATCGGCAAGATGCTGCCCAAGTGCGACCCGGTGCACAAGGTCACCATCATCCCGCGTGGCCGCGCCCTGGGCGTGACGATGAGCCTGCCTGCGCAGGACCGCTACAGCTATGACCGCGACTACATGCTCAATCAAATCAGCATGCTGTTTGGCGGGCGTATTGCCGAAGAAGTGTTCATGAACCAAATGACCACCGGCGCCAGCAACGACTTCGAGCGCGCCACCAACTTGGCCCGCGACATGGTGATGAAGTACGGGATGACCGACGCTCTGGGCCCCATGGTGTACGCCGAAAACGAGGGCGAGGTGTTCCTGGGCCGCTCGGTCACCAAAACGACGAACATGAGCGAGCAGACCATGCAAAAGGTGGATGGTGAGGTGCGTCGCATCATCGACCAGCAGTACGCGCTGGCGCGTCGCCTGATCGAGGACAACCAGGACAAGATGCACGCGATGGCCAAGGCCTTGCTCGAGTGGGAGACCATCGACGCCGAGCAGATCGACGACATCATGGCCGGCAAGCCCCCGCGTCCGCCCAAGGACTTCACGCCGCGCACGCCGCCCACCGGCGGTGACGCAGGCGGCACCGCCGTCGGCACCGATCCAGCCCCCACCGCGGCCTAACACGCGGCCTGAGGGCTGAACGACAATGCGTGGATGCACTGGCAGACCACGCGACACCTGATCGATCTGACGACGCCCCGCGTGATGGGCGTCGTCAACCTCACCCCCGATTCCTTTTCCGACGGCGGCCGCCACGCCAGCGTGAGCGCGGGCATACGCCATTGCGAGCGTCTGTTGGCCCAAGGCGCGGATATCCTGGATCTGGGCGCCGAGTCCACACGCCCCGGCAGCCCGCCGGTGCCCCTGGACGAGGAGCGTGCCCGCTTGCTGCCGGTGCTGCGCGAGGCCATCGCGCTGGGCGTGCCCGTGTCGGTCGACACCTACAAGGCCGATCTGATGCGCGAGGTCTTGGACCTGGGCGCGGACATCATCAATGACATCTGGGCCTTGCGCCAGCCGGGCGCGGTGGACTCGGTGGCGGCCCACCCGCGCTGCGGGTTGTGCCTGATGCACATGCACGGCGAGCCGCAGACCATGCAGATCGCGCCCATGGAGGGCGAGGCTGTGCCGCAGGTGCGTGCGTTTCTGCGCGGGGTGACCGAGGGCCTGTTGGCGCGTGGTGTGGCGCGTGAGCGCATCGCCTGGGACCCGGGCGTGGGCTTTGGCAAGACGCCGTCGCAGAACTTCGACCTGCTCGCGCGCCAGTCGGCGCTGCTGGCCGATGGCTGGCCGCTGCTGGTGGGGTGGTCGCGCAAATCCTCGCTGGGGGCCGTGACCGGGCTGCCGGTGTCGCAGCGGCTGGTGCCCAGCGTGGCGGCGGCGCTCCTGGCGGTGGAGCGCGGCGCCCGCATCGTGCGGGTGCATGACGTGGCCGAGACGGCGGCCGCCCTGAAGGTGTGGGCCGCCGCCCGCCCACCGGCCTGAGCCGGCAGGCCCGACAATAGGGGCATGACCAGAAAATATTTCGGGACTGACGGTATCCGCGGCACGGTCGGCCAGCCCCCCATCACCCCCGATTTCGTCTTGCGCCTGGCCCACGCGGTGGGGCGTGTGTTGAAAAGGTCTGAGGCCCGGCCGACGGTGCTGATAGGCAAGGACACCCGTATCTCGGGCTATATGCTGGAGAGCGCCCTGGAGTCGGGCTTCAATTCGGCGGGCGTCGATGTGATGTTGCTGGGGCCGCTTCCCACGCCGGGCGTGGCCTATCTCACGCGGGCGCAGCGTGCCAGCCTGGGCGTGGTGATCAGCGCCAGCCACAACCCCTTTGCCGACAACGGCATCAAGTTTTTCAGCGCCCAAGGCACCAAGCTGCCTGATGCCTGGGAGCGCGAGGTCGAGGCCATGATCGACGAGCCGCCGGCCTGGGTCGATTCGGCCAGCCTGGGCAAGGCCCGGCGTCTCGATGACGCAGCGGGCCGTTACACCGAGTTTTGCAAAAGCACCTTCGATCCGGACCTCACGCTCAAAGGCTGCAAGGTGGTGGTCGATGCGGCGCATGGGGCGGCCTATCACATCGCGCCGCTGGTGTTCCATGAGTTGGGGGCCGAGGTGCACACCATAGGCTGCGCGCCTGATGGCCTGAACATCAACCGCGAGGTAGGCGCCACCCATCCCGAAGCGGTGATCCGCGCCGTGTTGGAGCAGGGCGCTGATTTCGGGATCGCGCTCGATGGCGACGCCGACCGATTGCAGGTGGTGGATGCCCAGGGGCGGCTGTATAACGGCGACGAACTCCTGTACCTGATGGTGGACGACCGCCTGGCGCGTGGCGACGCGGTCGCCGGCGCAGTGGGCACGCTCATGACCAATATGGCGGTCGAACTGGCGCTGCAGCGTCGCGGCGTCGGCTTTGTGCGCGCCGCGGTGGGTGATCGCTATGTGCTCGAGGAGATGGAGCGACGCGGCTGGCTTCTGGGGGGCGAGGGCTCGGGCCATTTGCTGGCCCTGGACAAGCACACGACGGGTGATGGACTGGTTAGCGCGCTGCAGGTGCTCAAGGCCTGCGTTCGCAGTGGCAAGACGCTGTCGCAGTTGCTGGCGGACGTGCGGCTGTTCCCCCAGGTGCTGCTGAATGTGCGCCTGGCGCCAGGGCAGGATTGGAAGTCCAATGCGCGCTTGGCGCAAGAGACCCGCGAGGTCGAGTCCGAGTTGGTGGGGCAGGGGCGTCTGCTGGTACGCGCCAGCGGCACCGAGCCGCTGCTGCGGATCATGGTCGAGGCGTCGGATGCCGCGCAGGCGCGGGCCTGCGCCGAGCGGCTGGTGGCGGCGGTCCAGGCGGGTTAAAAGGTCTGCAGGCGGGCGCAGCCCCGTCACTGAACTGACTTGAATCCGACACGGCCGTGTCATCGACGGCCGCAACACTGATGGGCATTCCATAGATGGAGGTGCCCTGTGAGAGAACTGCCCACCCCGACCTTCGCACTATCGCCCCTGAGTCTGCCCAGGGGGTCACTTCGATGCCCAGATCCGACGCCTTCTGCGCTGGAGCGCGGCCCCATTTCTGTGGTTTGGGCGACCCACCAAGACGAAGTCCGCGCGGCGCAGCGACTGAGGTACGAGGTTTTTGCTGGCGAGATGGGTGCGCGCCTGGCCGGTGATGTGCCCGGGCATGACATCGACCTGTTCGACGACTACTGCGAGCACCTGATGGTGCGCGATACCGCCACCGGTGCGGTGGTGGGCACCTACCGCGTGCTGACCCCGGCCCAGGCGCGGCGTGTGGGTGGCCTGTACACCGAGACCGAGTTTGACCTGACCCGCCTGCGCGCGCTGCGTAGCCGCATGGTCGAACTGGGACGCAGCTGCGTGCACCGCGATTACCGACAGGGCAGCGTGATCCTGGCCCTGTGGGGCGCGCTGGCCGAGTTCATGGCGCGCAACGACCTGGACACCATGATCGGCTGCGCCAGCATCCCCATGGTGCATGAGGGTGTGGTCAGCGGCGATCTGGCGGCCAGCATCTGGCGCCGGGTGCAGCGCGATCACCTGGCGCCGATCGAGTACCAGGTGCATCCGCGCCTGCCACTGCCCATTGAGCGGCTCGATGACTCCCTGGATGTCGAGCCGCCGGCCCTGATCAAGGGCTATCTGCGCCTGGGTGCGCAGGTGCTGGGCGCGCCGGCCTGGGACCCGGACTTCAACACCGCCGACTTGCCGATGTTGATGCGGATCGCCGACCTGCCGGCGCGGTATCGCAAGCATTTTCTCGGGCGCTGATCGTGCGTGCTGCCTTCGACGCACTCGCGCCACATGCTGCGGGTGTCGTCGCCGCAGCCCTGCATCGCGACGCGGCGGATGATGCGCCGCACACACCGACCCGACGCTTTCGCGCGGTCTTCATTTCGGACATCCATCTGGGGACGGCAGGGTGTCAGGCCCACGCGCTGCTGGATTTCCTGCGCGATCACAGCTGCGACACGCTGTATCTGGTGGGAGACATCATCGATGGCTGGGCCCTGCGCCGACGCTGGTTCTGGCCGCAAGCCCATAACGACGTGGTGCAAAAGATCCTGCGCAGCGCCCGTAAGGGCACGCGTGTGGTCTATGTGCCTGGGAACCATGATGAATTCGCGCGTGAGTTCACCGACCATCCCTTTGGCGGAATCGAGCTGGTGCGAGATGCCGTGCATGTAACGGCCGATGGGCGAAGCCTCTGGGTGATCCACGGCGATGACTTCGATGGTGTGGTGCAGTGCGCGCGCTGGCTGGCGTACGTAGGGGACAACCTGTATGAGTTCACACTCAAGCTCAATCGCCACCTCAATCGCCTGCGCCATCGACTGGGCATGCCTTACTGGTCGCTCTCGGCTTATCTGAAGCACAAGGTGAAGAAGGCGCTCAATTACGTGACGGATTTTGAGGTGGCGGTGGCGCGGGAGGCCCGGCGCAGAGGTCACCAGGGTGTGGTGTGTGGGCATATTCACCGCGCGGAGATGCGCGAGATCGATGGTGTGCTTTATTGCAACGACGGCGACTGGGTCGAGAGTCGCACCGCGCTGGTCGAACACCACGATGGCCAACTGGAGCTGGTCCACTGGGAACCCGTGGGTCACGCACCCCCCCAGCCCGTGCAGACCGAGGAAAACGTGCAGGTGACCGCATGAAAATCGCACTCGTGACCGATGCCTGGACGCCCCAGGTCAATGGTGTGGTCACCACCCTGGTTGAACTGGTCACACAACTCCAGGCTTTGGGACATCAAATCCTGGTCATCGAGCCCGGGCAGTTCGACACCCGTCCGTGCCCGGGCTATCCGGGGATCGACCTGGCCAAGTCGCCTGCCAAGGGGCTGGCGCAGCGCCTGGATGATTTCGCACCCGACGCCATTCACTTGGCTACCGAGGGCCCGTTGGGTTGGGCGGGCCGCCGCTATTGCCTCAAGCGGGGCCTGGCCTTCACGACCGCCTTTCACACCCGCTTCCCGGAGATCCTGCAGGCCGCATTGCGGGTGCCGCTGTCCTGGGGTTACGCCCTGTTCCGGCATTTTCATCGGCCCTCCTCAGGCGTGATGGTGCCGACCGAAGGTGTGCTGCGCATGCTGCAGACGCGAGGTTTCACCCATCTGCGGCCCTGGACCCATGGCGTGGACACGCAGTTGTTTGGCTATGCCCCGCAACCCCTGGCCTATCGCCCCCTGGGGCTGCTGCGCCGGCCGGTGGCCCTGTTTGTCGGGCGCGTGTCGTACGAGAAGAACATCGAGGCCTTCCTGCGCCTGGACCTCCCGGGTACCAAAGTGGTCTGCGGGGTGGGGCCGGTGGAGGAAACCCTGCGTGCACGCTATCCCCATGTGCACTGGGTGGGATTGCTGCCCCGCGCGGAATTGGCTCAGGTCTATGCGGCCGCCGATGTCTTCGTGTTCCCCAGTCGTGCCGATACCTTCGGTCTGGTGATGCTCGAGGCCATGGCCTGCGGAACGCCTGTCGCGGCTTTCCCCGAGGACGGACCGCTGGAGGTACTGGCTGCACGCCGCAGTCCTGGGGGGCAGCGCCTGGGCGGCGCCTTGAACGAAGACCTGCGGGTCGCTTGCCATGAGGCCTTGCGCACGCCGCGTCACGAGGCGCGCGCGCGGGCCCAGGAGTTCAGCTGGGAAGAGGCCACACGGCGTTTCGTCTCGTTTTTGGTGCCGTGCAACAAAGTGAATCTGGCGAGTACAAAAGACGCAGTCACACACCTGTCATCTCAGCAGTGAAGACTGAAGCCGTGACAGCGAACGACGCCACCTCCTCGAAGTACGCTGCGGCCTCTGCGGCCGCTCACGCGCGCACGCCTTGGCTGGATCGAGACCACAGCATCCTGGCCTTCAATGAGCGGGTACTCGATTGGGCGCGCCGTGCAGATGTGCCGGCGCTGGAGCGACTGCGTTACCTCAGCATCGTGTCGTCCAACTTGGATGAATTCTTTGAGGTCCGTTTTGCGCCGCACCTGATGGCGGCGCGGACCGGAGAGACGAGTGACCTGGGTTCGCCCGCATCGTTCGAGGCGCTGTCTCATGCCGCACATGCGCTGGTGGCGACGCAGTACGCCCTGTACAACGACGCCCTGACGCCGCTGCTGGCGCGCGCAGGGATCGAGATCCTCTCGCATGCAGATCGCAGTCCCGAGCAACGTCAGTGGGTGGCCGAGTACTTCGAGCGTCAGGTGCGGCCGCTGCTGATTCCGGTCAGTCTGGATCCCGCTCACCCCTTCCCGCAGGTGGCCAACAAGTCGCTCAATTTCATCGTTCGCCTGGGCGGTCACGATGCTTTCGGGCGCGAGAACGACATCGCCATCGTGAAAGTGCCCCGCGTGCTGCCCCGCGTGATTCGCGTGCCGGCGCGGGCCGATGGCGGCAAGACGCGCCTAGTCATGCTCTCGAGCGTGATCCGCTCGCACCTGGCCGACCTGTTCCCCGGTCGCGAGGTGCTGGAGTTTTCGCAGTTTCGTGTCACCCGCCACTCCGATCTGGCCGTGGACGAAGACGATGTACGCAACCTGCGCACCGCCTTGCGCCTGGGGCTGCAGCATCGCCAATACGGCGAGGCGGTGCGGCTGGAGGTCTCTGCCGCTTGCTCGGATTACCTGGCGGATTTTCTGCTGCAGCAGTTTGAGTTGCCGCCCCAGGCCCTGTACCGCGTGCCCGGCCCGGTGAATCTGGTGCGCCTGCAACAGGTGATCGATCTGGTGGAGGCGCCGCAGCTGCTGTTTGCGCCGTATCCGGCCAGCTACCCGCGTCAGCTGGTGCCGGGGCAGTCGTTCTTCGAGCGCCTGCGCCAGGGCGATGTCCTGATTCACCAGCCCTTCGAGCGCTTTGATGGTGTGATCGATTTTCTGCGCGAAGCGGTGACCGATCCGCAGGTGCTGGCGATCAAGCAGACCATCTACCGCACCGGCTCCGACTCGGTGATGATGGACCTGCTGCGTGAAGCGGTGCACCAGGGCAAGGAAGTGACCGTGGTGGTGGAATTGAAGGCCCGCTTCGATGAAGAGGCCAATATCAATTGGGCCGAGAAGCTCGAGTCCATCGGCGCGCAGGTGGTGTACGGGGTGGTGGGGCTCAAGACCCACGCCAAGATGCTGCTGGTGACCCGCCGCGAGGGTCGGCAGCTGGCCCGATACGCCCATCTGTCCACTGGCAACTACAACCCGCGCACTGCGCGCTTGTACACCGACCTGAGCTACCTCACGGCCGATGCGCAACTCACGGCGGATGTCGACCATGTGTTCAGCCATCTGGCCAGCCAGGCGAGGCTGCCGCGTCTGTCACGCGTGCTGCTGGCGCCTTTCCAGTTGCATCGGCGCATGATCGACAGGATCGATCGTCTGGCCGAGGCCGCGGCTCAGGGGATGAAGACGCGCATTGTCTTGAAGATGAATGCGCTGACCGACCAGCCGCTGATGGAGGCGCTGGTGCGGGCGGGCCGCAGTGGAGTCTCGATTGACCTGATCGTGCGCGGCGCCTGCATGCTGCCAGCGCGGGTGCCGGGCTTGACCGACAACATCCGCGTGCGCTCGGTGATCGGACGTTTTCTGGAGCATTCGCGGGTCTTTTACTTTCGCGCAGGCGATGAAGAGTCGTTGTACCTTTCCAGCGCCGACTGGATGAACCGCAACATGCTGCGGCGTGTCGAGCTGGCCTGGCCGGTGTTGGATCCCGATCTGCGCCAGCGCATCATCGATGAATGCTTGGTGGCGTATTTGCACGATGCCCGCGATGCCTGGGACCTGCAGCCCGATGGCCGCTACCAGCGCGTGCCCGGTGCGGGCGACCGCAGCAGCCCGGGTGCGCAAGCGGCGTTGATGGCGCGCTACCGCGTGGCGGCCACGCCCGCACCCCGTAAAAGGAGACGATGATGGACCTGATCTTGTGGCGGCATGCGCAGGCCCACGAGGCGAGCGAGGGCGTCGAGGATCTAGCGCGCGCCCTGACACCGCGGGGTGAGCGCGATGCCTTGCGCATGGGGCAGTGGCTCGACCGGCGGCTGGCGCGTGGCGCGCGTGTGCTGGTGTCACCGGCGCTGCGCTGCGAGCAGACCGTGCTGGGCCTGGGTCGTGAGTTTCAGTGCGTGCCGACCCTCGCCCCCGGCGCCTCGGTCGAGGACTTGCTGTCGCAGGTCGGATGGCCCGGCGCGTCGCGCCCGGTCGTGGTGGTCGGTCACCAGCCGACGCTGGGGCAGACCCTGGCGCACCTGCTGGGGATGGCGCAGCCCAGTTGCCCGGTGCGCAAGGGCGCAGTCTGGTGGGTGCGTGCCCGGGTGCGCGAGGGTCTTCTGCAGGCGTCCATCGTGACCGTGCAGTCACCCGAGCAACTGGGCGACTGAAACTGCCCGCTTACCCCTTGGAGGGGCGGCCTGTCTTGATGGCAGGGACGGCCTTCAGGGCTGCGAGGAAGGCGGGGGCCGTCATCGACCCCAAAGCCATCAGGCCCGCTCGCAACAGCTCACTTTTCTTGGCGCTGTGCCCGGCTTGAGCGGCGCGCTGCTTGAGTGCGTCGATCGCAGCGTATTCCGTCTTGGGGATGGTGAAGCTGTCTCGTACCAACTTCGGTTTGCGTGGCTTCTCAGTGACCGGTGTCGCGACCTTGGGCGCCGCCTTGACGGGCGCCTTGGCGGGCGACTTAGCCGCCGCCTTGGGCGTGGTTCGGGTCACGCGCTTGGCAGCCACCTTCCGGGGGGTGGCTGTCGCTTGACGCGTCGCGGTGCGAGCGGAGGCGGGCTTTTTAGCGGGGGCAGCGTTCATCGGGGGACTCCATCAACGATATAAACGGTTTATACAGTTTATACCGTTTGCTTCATCGCTCGAAATCACTCGAATAGTCGGAACTCACAGGGTGTCTTTTGCCAGGCCACCACTTCCTCGCGCAGGAGGTGGGCCGATTGCGGCCAGGCTTGGGTCCAGCCCTCGGGTAGTTGGAGCATCAGAGCGTCGCCTCGGCGTTGCAGGCGCAGCCCCTCGAGCTGCGGATCGCGCCGTGCGTGGCACAAGATCACGGCCAGGCGCAACGCCAGCAGCTGCTGCACGAAAACATCGTCTTCAAAGTCCACCTGCAGCTTGCGCAGCTTGCCGCGATGACCCAGCACCAGCAGGCCCAGTCTGTGCAGCTCGGGCTGTGAAAAGCCAGGCGCATCGGCATGCTCCAGGATATAGGCGCCGTGCTTGTGGTGTTCGCTGTGCGCAATCTGGCTGCCGATCTCGTGCAGGCGGGCGGCCCACGTCAACTTGCGCAGGGTGCGCGCGTCGCCGCGCAATTGCCGCAGCAGCTGGCCTGCAACCGCTGCCACTCGCTCGGCCTGGGATTCATCGACCTGAAAACGCGCCGCCAGTCCGGCGACGGTGGCGGCACGCAGGTCGGAATCGGTCCCCTCGCGCTCGATCAGGTCATAGAGCACACCGTGCCGCAGTGCGCCTTGCGCGGGCTGCAGGGTGTCGATCTGCAACAGGTCGAAGACCGCGCGCAGGACGGACAAACCGCCGCCGATCACCGGTCGGCGATCCTCCTTCAAACCCGCTAGATCCACGCGATCGGCGCGGCGCGCCGCCACCAACTCGTCGCGCAGCCAGGCCAGGCCCTCGCGTGTGACGCCCTGACCCTCCCACCCGCTGGCAGCCAGGACGTCAGCGACGGCTCCGACCGTGCCCGAGGCACCGTAGGCGCAGTCCCAGGCCTTGCGCGGGTAGGCGGCCAGGGCTTCGTCCAGGACAGCCTTGGCGGCCACCTCGGCACGCTCGAAGGCGGAGGCGGACAGATCGCCCTCGGGGAAATACTTTTGTGACCAGGCCACGCTGCCCACTCGGAAGCTCTCCAGCGTGTGCGCGGTAAAGCCCTGACCCAGGATTAGTTCGGTGGAGCGCCCGCCGATGTCGATCACCAGCCGTCGTTCCTTGGACTGGGGCAGCAGGCGTGAAACACCCTGGTAGATCAGTCGGGCCTCTTCTCGGCCGGCGATCACTTCGATGGGGAATCCCAGGGCGTCTTGGGCGCGGGCCAGGAAGTCGTCGCGGTTACGGGCCTCGCGCAGGGTCTGGGTCGCTACCGCCCGGACATTGGAAGGCTCGAAGGCCGCCAGCCGCTCGCCAAAGCGCGCCAGGCAGTCCCACCCGCGCTCCATGGCCTCGGGGGTGAGGTTGCGGTTGGCGTCCAGGCCGCCGCCTTGGCGCACAGTTTCCTTGAGGTATTCGACCCGCTGAATCAGGCCGTGGTCGTAGCGGCCGATTTCCAGGCGGTAGCTGTTGGAGCCGAGATCGACGGCGGCCAGGAGTGTTCCGTTTTCCATGTCGGGGCCAGCATAGCAAGAGCGGCTGGCAAAAAAACGGCGGGCGCCGTGGGATCGGCGCCCGCCTTCTCGAGTAGGTGAGCGAACCGGTGCGTTCAACGACGAACCGGCGGCAGCAGCACGCGGTCGATGGTGTGGATCACACCGTTGGTGGCGGCGATATCGGGGGTCTGCACCATGGCGTCTTCGACGGTGACGAAGGTGCCGGCCTTACCCAGGGCCAGGTTGCTGCCTTCGACGGTCTTGACGTTGCCGACCTTGACCTCGGCTGCGGGCACGCGGGCCGGCAGCACGTGGTAGGTCAACACGGCTCGCAGGCGGGCCGGGTTGGCGGCCAGTTCGTCGAGCGTCTTTTGCGGGACGGCCTTGAAGGCGTCATTGGTGGGGGCGAACACGGTGTAGGGGCCGGCGGCGCGCAGGGTGTCGGTCAGGCCGGCTTTTTGGACCAGACCGGACAGGGTGGACAGCTGGGGGTCGCGAGCCAGGGCGTCGGCTACCGGCACAGGGGTTTGGGTGGTGGCGCAGCCCGCCAGCAGGGCGAGCAAGGACGTGGCGAGGATCAGGCGGCGGGGGATCATGGCAGATAGGCTCCTAAGGGTGAGTACAGGGTTCGTACAGGGAACCCGATCAGCCTAGGTGCGTCGTGTGACAAAGTGATGTCATTCGTATGACAGGACCGTGACGGAACTTTGTCACATGTCTGTCACGCAGCCGCTCTAGAGTCCTTCGGAAACGCTTCCACCCCCTGTATCAACCTCAAGGATCTCTCCATGAACACGATGTTCCGGACCGCCTCCATCAGCCTCATTTCCCTGGCTTTTGCCGGCTTGGCCAGCGCCCAGGAAGTCACCGGCGCGGGCGCCACCTTCCCGGCCCCCCTGTACGCCAAATGGGCCTCTGACTACAACAAGGCCACCGGTGTGCGGATCAACTACCAGTCGGTCGGCTCCGGCGCCGGTATCCGCCAGATCGATGCCAAGACCGTGGCTTTTGGCGCCTCCGACATGCCCCTGAGGGATGACGAACTGGCCAAGAAGGGTCAGATCCAGTTCCCCACCGTGATCGGTGGCGTGGTGCCGGTGGTCAATATCAAGGGTATCGCCCCGGGCCAGATGCGCCTGAATGGTCAGGTGCTGGGCGATATCTACCTGGGCAAGATCGCCAAGTGGAATGACCCGGCCATCAAGGCCCTGAACCCCAGCCTGAACCTGCCGGATGTCGCGATCGCGCCGGTGCGCCGCGCTGACGGCTCGGGCACCACCTTCATCTTCACCAACTACCTGTCCAAGGTGAACCCCGAGTGGAAGTCCAAGGTCGGTGAGGGCACCGCCGTCAACTGGCCTACCGGCGCCGGTGGCAAGGGCAACGAGGGCGTGGCCGCTTTTGTGGGCCGTCTGCCCAACTCGATCGGCTACGTCGAGTACGCCTACGTCAAGCAAAACAAGATGACCTACACCCTGGTGCAAAACGCCGCCGGCCAGTTCGTGTCTCCGGACGACACGTCCTTCAAGGCGGCGGCTGCAGGCGCAGAATGGGCCAAGACCTTCTATCAAATTCTGACCAATCAGCCGGGCGCGCAGTCCTGGCCCATCACCGGGGCCACCTTCATCCTGATGCACAAGGTGCAGGACAAGCCGGCCGAGGCCGCCGCTGCCTTGAAGTTCTTTGATTGGGCCTACAAGAACGGCGACAAGACCGCCGACGACCTGGACTACGTGCCCATGCCCCCCAGCGTGAAGCAGCAGATCGAGAAGCTGTGGGGCACCGAGATCAAGGACACCGCCGGCAAGCCGATTGCCATTCGCTGATTGACCCCCCCTTGGGCCCGGGCGGGGAGCTTCCCCCGCCCCATTCACCTTGGAGCGCCATGTCTTCTACACTCCCAGCCCATGATGCTGATTTCGCCCTGACCGCCATGGAAGAACGCTCCGAGCGCAAGGGCGGTCCGCCGCCGCGCCGTCCGGCCCGCACGGGCCCGCTGTTAGACCGCGCCTTTGGCTGGACCGCCAAGGGGGCCGCCTTTCTGACCCTGGGCCTTCTCATCGCCATCCTCGCCTCGCTGGTGGTGGGCGCCTGGCCCGCCATCACCGAGTACGGTCTGGGCTTTCTGACCAACAGCGTCTGGGACCCGGTCACCAACGAGTACGGCGGCCTGGTGATGATCTACGGCACGCTGGCAACCTCGTTCATTGCGTTGCTGATTGCGGTACCGGTGAGTTTTGGTATCGCCCTGTTTCTCACTGAGCTCTCGCCCGCCTGGCTCAAACGGCCTCTGGGCACCGCCATCGAATTGCTGGCGGCTGTGCCTTCCATCGTCTATGGCATGTGGGGCTTGCTGGTGTTCGGTCCGATTCTGGCCACCTGGGTGCAGCAGCCGCTGCAGTCCTTGTTGTCCGGGGTGCCCTACTTGGGCGCCTTGGTGTCCGGCCCGCCTGTGGGCATCGGCGTGCTGTCGGCCGGCATCATTCTGGCCATCATGATCATCCCCTTCATTGCGGCGGTGATGCGCGATGTGTTCGACGTCACGCCCCCCCTGCTCAAGGAGTCGGCCTACGCGCTGGGCTCGACCACTTGGGAGGTGATGTTCAAGGTGGTGCTGCCCTACACCAAGAGCGGTGTCATCGGTGGCATCATGCTGGGCCTGGGGCGCGCCCTGGGCGAGACGATGGCGGTCACCTTCGTGATCGGCAACTTCAACCAGCTCGATTCTCTGAGCCTGTTCGCCCCTGCCAACAGCATCACGTCGGCGCTGGCCAACGAGTTTGCTGAAGCGGCCAGCGGCTTGCACCAGGCTGCCCTGATCTACCTGGGGCTGGTGCTGTTCTTCATCACGTTTGTCGTGCTCACGTTGTCCAAGCTGCTGCTGGCGCGCCTGCAAAAGAGCGAGGGCCGCGCAGCATGAACGCCGCAAGCCTCGCCAAATTCAACCGCCGCAAGACGATCAACCGCCTGGCCCTGGCCCTGTCCCTGGCCGCCATGGCATTCGGCCTGTTCTGGCTGGTGTGGATCCTGTTCGAGACCGTGCGCCTGGGCGTGGGCGGCCTCAGCTGGGCCACCTTCAGCCAGATGACGCCGCCGCCCAACGAGGCGGGCGGTATCGCCAATGCCTTGTATGGATCGTTCCTGATGGTGATGCTGGCCACGCTGGTGGCTACGCCGATCGGCATCATGGCGGGCGTCTACCTGGTCGAATACGACCCCAAGGGCTGGCTCGGAAGCACGACCCGCTTCGTCAACGACATCTTGCTGTCGGCGCCCTCGATCGTGATCGGCTTGTTCATCTACGCCGTGGTCGTGGCGCGCTTCAAGCAGTTCTCCGGCTATGCCGGGGTGGCAGCGCTGGCCCTGATCGTGGTGCCGGTGGTGATTCGAACGACCGAGAACATGCTGGCCCTGGTGCCCTCGGCCCTGCGGGAAGCCGCCTATGCATTGGGCTCGCCCAAATGGAAGGTGATCTCGGGCATCACGCTGCGCGCAGCGCGCGCCGGTGTGGTCACCGGTGTGCTGCTGGCGGTGGCGCGGATTTCCGGGGAGACGGCGCCCCTGCTGTTTACCGCCCTGAACAACCAGTTCTGGACGTCGAACCTGGGCGAACCCATGGCCAGCTTGCCAGTGACCATTTTCAAGTTCGCCATGAGCCCCTACGAGAACTGGCAGCAACTGGCCTGGGCCGGTGTGTTCCTGATCACCGTGGCCGTGCTCGGCCTGAACATCCTGGCCCGCGTGGTCACCCGTAACAAGATTTGAGAGGCCGCCTGATATGACGACCGCTACCGCCCCTTCGGAAGTTTTTACCTCGAACGCACCGGCCAAGCTGTCCGTGCGTGACCTGAACTTCTACTACGGCAAGTTCCACGCCCTCAAGGACATCAACCTCGACATCCCCGAAAAGAAGGTGACCGCCTTCATCGGCCCCTCGGGCTGCGGCAAGTCGACGCTGCTGCGGACCTTCAACCGCATGTTCGAGCTGTATCCCGAGCAGCGGGCCGAAGGCCAGGTGATCCTAGACGGCGAGAACCTGCTCACCTCCAAGAAGGACGTTGCGCTGATTCGCGCCAAGGTGGGCATGGTGTTTCAAAAGCCCACGCCGTTTCCGATGTCCATCTACGACAACATCGCCTTTGGTGTGCGTCTGTTCGAGAACCTCAGTGGCTCCGACATGGACGAGCGCGTCGAATGGGCGCTGCGCAAAGCGGCTCTGTGGACCGAGGTGCGTGACAAGCTCGATCAAAGCGGCTCGGGGCTGTCGGGCGGGCAGCAGCAGCGTTTGTGTATTGCGCGCGGTATCGCGATCAAGCCCGATGTGTTGTTGCTGGACGAGCCCTGTTCCGCGCTGGATCCGATCTCGACCGCCAAGATCGAGGAACTGATCGCTGAACTCAAACACGATTACACGGTGGTGATCGTGACGCACAATATGCAGCAGGCTGCACGTTGCAGCGATTACACCGCCTACATGTACCTGGGCGATCTGGTGGAAGTGGGGGAGACCGAGCAGATCTTCTTCAAGCCCAAGCGCCAGGAGACTGAGGACTACATCACCGGCCGTTTCGGCTGATTCCAGGGGATCCATCATGTCCGACAAGCACCTATCCGCCCAATTCGACAGCGAACTTAATGGCGTGTCTTCCCGCGTGATGGAGCTGGGAGGGCTCGTTGAATCTCAGATCCACAAAGCAATTTACGCTTTGTCGCATTTCAGCATCGAGGCTGCCGCCCAGGTGATGGAGACCGAAGTGCGGGTCAACGCCATGGAAGTCGAGATCGATCGCGATCTTTCGTCCATCATCGCGCGGCGCCAGCCGACGGCGCGCGATTTGCGCCTACTGATCGCGATCTCCAAGACCACCGCCAACCTAGAGCGCGTGGGCGACGAGGCGAACAAGATCGCGCGCATGGTCAAGTCCATCATCGACAGCGGCAGCGCCCGCTCCTTGCCGACCACCGATCTGCGGGTGGCCGCCGACCTGGCTGCAGGCCTGTTGCGAAAGGCGCTGGATGCCTTTGCCCGCCTGGACACGGCGGCAGCGGCGTCCATCCTGAAGGAAGATGATCTGATCGATCAGGAGTTCGGCGGCTTCGTGCGCAAGCTGGTGACCTACATGATGGAGGATCCGCGCACGATCTCGGCCAGCCTGGACCTGCTGTTTCTGGCCAAGGCGGTGGAGCGCATTGGCGATCACGCCAAGAACATCGCCGAGTTCATCATCTACGTCGTCAAGGGCGCCGACGTGCGACACGCGTCGCCCGAGCACATCGAATCTGTCTTGAAGTGAATGAAGAAGCCTCGCATCCTGATCGTTGAAGACGAACCCGATATCGCCGAATTGGTGGCCGTCAACCTGCGCCACAACGGCTTTGCGCCGGTCTGGGCCGAGGATGGTGCGGGCGCGCAGCTGGAGATCGATGCGGTGCTGCCCGATGCGATCTTGCTCGATTGGATGCTGCCCGGACAAAGCGGTCTGGCGCTGGCGCGTCGTTGGCGCTCTGACCCGCGCACCAAGGCGATTCCCCTCCTGATGATCACTGCGCGTGGCGACGAGCCTGACAAAGTGGCGGGGCTGGATGCGGGCGCCGACGACTACATCACCAAGCCGTTCTCCACCCAGGAGTTACTGGCCCGCATCCGTGCCGTGTTGCGGCGACGCGCACCCGAGCAGGCCAGCGAAAGTGTCAGCGTCGGTCGCTTGACGCTGGACCCAGCAGCCTACCGAGTGACCTGGGGCGAGCAGCCCTTGCGGCTGGGGCCGACCGAGTTCAAGTTGCTCAATTACCTGATGCGCCACCCGGAGCGCGTGCACAGTCGTGCCCAATTGCTGGACAAGGTCTGGGGTGATCATGTGTTCATCGAGGAGCGCACGGTGGACGTTCATGTCAAGCGCCTGCGGGAGGCCTTGGGCCCGGGCGGTGCCTTGGTCGAGACGGTGCGCGGCGCCGGCTACCGGCTGACGGCCACGCCTGCGTCCTCGCCGGCTGCGGCCTGAGTCGCTTCGGCCCATGCTGTTTCGGATCTGGATCTTCCTGGCGGTCTTGCTCGCAGGCGCGTTCGTCGGTGCAGCGCTGGGGGGGCAGTGGGGGACGGCGCTGGGCGTGATCGCAGCGGCGTGCACCTGGTTTGTCGCAGATTTGCTGCGCGGGTTTCGTGTGGAACGCTGGCTGCGCCGCATCGACGCTGGCGATGACGCGGCTCGCTTTCCTGCGATGAGCGGTCTGTGGGGTGATATCGCAGAACGCGCTCGGCGCGCGCTGCGCGCTAGCGATCTGCGCACCGTGAACGCACAGGCCCGCCTGGACGAATTCCTCGCGGCGATCCAGGCCTCACCCAATGGTGTGACGCTGCTGGACGCCGAGGGTCGCATTGAATGGTGCAACCAGACCTCGGCCGACCATCTGGGCTTTGACGCTCAGCGCGATGCGATGCAGCGCGTGGTGAACCTGGTGCGCGATCCAGGCTTTGTTGCCTATGTGCAGGGTAGCGATCATTCGCGCGATGTGGTGATTCCCGGTCGGGGCAGTACGGCGATGAGCCCGCGCAAGGTGGCGGTGCAGTTGCATGCCTACGGCGAGGGGCGCCGACTGCTGCTCTCACGTGATGTGACCGCACTGGAGCAAGCCGAGACCATGCGCCGTGATTTCGTGGCCAACGTGTCCCACGAGATCCGCACGCCACTGACGGTGCTGACCGGTTTTGTCGAGACCTTGCAGAACCTGCCGCTGGACGAGGCCGAGCGGACTCGTTACCTGGGCTTGATGTCAGCCCAGGCCCATCGCATGCAGGCTTTGGTGAGCGACCTGCTGGTGCTGTCCCGGCTGGAGGGCAGTCCGCCGCCGCCGGTGCAGGAATGGACACCCGCGCGGGCCTTGCTGGCGACCTGTGAGCAGGAGGCCCGTGGTCTGTGTGCGGCCTTACGCAAATCTCAGGACCTGCACTTTGAGGCCGATGCCGACCTGTCGGTGGCGGTGGAGACGATGGAGTGGACCGGTGCGATGTCCAACCTGGTGGCCAATGCGATCCGCTACACGCCCAACGGTGGTTCGATCGAGGTGCGTTGGCGCGTGGTGTACGGCGGACGGGCCGAGTTCAGCGTGCGTGATTCGGGCGAGGGGATCGCGCCGGAACATCTGCCGCGTCTGACCGAGCGCTTCTACCGCGTGGACCGCAGTCGCTCTCGCGAAACCGGGGGCACTGGGTTGGGTCTGGCCATCGTCAAGCATGTGGCCCAACGTCTTGGTGGGGAGCTGCGCATCGAGAGCGCGGTGGGCGTGGGTTCGACCTTCACGCTGTGCCTGCCGGCCGGCCGTGTCCGTACGGATCTCAGTTCGTCGGGCGATAGCGCTTCGACGCCCACGCCAGAAGCGTGAGGACCGCGGCGGCGGTCAGGCCCAGGGCCACGCTGGCGGTGATCCAGAAGGCCGAGGGTGTGGGCAGGGGCGGCAGACCGGCCAGACCCTGATAGGCGATCACATAGCCCCCGCCCAGGCCGAGGCCCCAGAGCAGCACGCTGTAGATCACCAGCGACGCGGTGGCCACGCCGTAGCTTCGCAGGATGAACACGCCGACGGCCTGCACGGCGTCAAACAGGTGGTACAGGGCCACCCAGGGCAGCAGCGTGGCGGCCAGCAGGACCACCGGCGGATTGGGCCCGGCGAACAGTCTTGCCAGCGGCTGGTGCAGCAGCCATAAGAGCAGCGCGCAGACCAGCGCCAGGCCCAGCGCCAGCAGCAGCCCCAGGCGCATCGCGGCGCGTGCCCGCTCGGGGTGGCCTGCGCCCAGCCAGTAGCTGACGCGGGCACTGGCCGCAATGCCCAAGGACAACGGCATCATGTAAAGCAAGGCCGCGAGGGTGGACGCCACCTGGTGGCTGGCCGCAGCGGTCGTGCCTTGGCGGGCGATGAACAAGGCCATGAGGGTGAAGGCGGTCACTTCCACCATGATGGACAGGCCAGTGGGGATGCCCAGACGCGCGAAGCCGCGGATCGTGGGCCAGTGCGGCGGCTCGATGCGTTGCCACAGGCGGTAGGGGGCGTACAGGTCCTGGGTGCGCAGCATCCACAAGGCGATGGCCACCATCGTCCAGTTCACGACCAGGGTGGCCCAGGCGCAGCCGGCCAGACCCAGAGGCGGCAGCCCGATGCCGCCAAAGACGAACCAGATCGACAGCGGAATCTTCAGGCCCAGCGAGCCGATCTGGATCCAGGTGACCAGCAGCGGCTTGCCCAGGCTCTGGTTGAGGGTGCTGTAGAGGCGAAACAGCAAGGCTGGCGGCAAGGCCAGGGCGAGGATGGCGAGGTAGCCCTCGACCTCGCCGCGCAAAGCGGTGGGGATCTGGGTCCAGGTCAGGAGCGGGCCTGGCAGCAGCAACAAGGTCATGCCCACGACCGTGATGGCCAGGGCCAGGTACAGACTTTGGCGCACGGAGCGGCCCAGTGACAGGGTGTGGCCCGCGCCGCGCAGCTCGGACCAGATCGGCAATTGCGCGGTGAGCACACCCAAGAGGGCGACGAAGATGCTGATGTAGGTGGCCGAGCCCACCGAGAGGGCAGCCAGTGCTTCGCTGGAGTAGCGCGCGGCCACCAGCGTGTCGGTGACGCCGAAGGCCATGACTGCGATCTGCCCCACGAACACGGTCCCGGCGTGCCGGGACAGGAGCTGCCATTCACGCATCAGGGGATGGCCTTGTACAGGCGCAGGTTGTCGCGGGGATCGGTGGGGCGTCGCGCGGTGGTGACCAATTGCCAGCCTTGCAGGGAGGCGGGATCGGCGCCTGCGGCGGCGGGGTCGACGCCGGTGATACGCCAGGGGCACTGGGGCTGTGCGCTGCGCGCGGCACGCAGGTCCAGGCCACCGTGGTAGCGCAGCGCTGCAATCTGGGCACGGGTCAGGCCCGAGGCTTCCACGCAGGCCGCGGGCGGTCCGCCCTGGGCCAGGGCGCGGGTCATCGTCTTGACCACCGGCACGTAGCTGCGCGCGTAATCGAGCACCGGCAACCACAAGGTCATGAGCAGCAGCCAGCACAAGGCGGCGCCGCCGGCGGGCAGCACCAGGCTTTTCCAGATCGCTGCGCGATGCCGGCCCACGCGCCAACGCACCAGTGCGCCCCAGGCCAGCGTGCCAGCCAGTGCGACGACGAAGGCGACGACCGAGAAACTGGGCTCAAAGCCGGTGGCCAGCTTGGCGACGTTGGCGGCGGGCTTGGCGGGGACGCCGGTTTGCAGCGAGAGCCAGACCACCCAGATCACCAGGGCGATGCCGCTGAAAAACAGCAGGGTGAACCAGTCGATCAGGGCCGCGACCGGGCGACTGAGCGTGGGCAGGGCAAAGGCTGCGAGGGCCGCCAGCGGCGGCAGCGCGAGCAGCAGCGAGCGGTCGGCGTTGGGGGTGGTGAGGGCGCAGGCCAGGGCCACGCCCGCCAGCCACAGGGGGAGCGCCAGGTGGCGGTCATGCAAACGATGGCGCCAGCGCCAGAGCGTCCACAGGGCCAGCGGCCAGGCGGGCCAGGTGAACCACACGAGCAGGCGCGCCAGGGCGGGGCCATCGCGCCCCTGCGTGTCCAGGCGCCAGTGCCATAGGTGCATGGCCAGCGCCAGGGCCGCGGCCGCTGCGGCCAGACCGACGATGACCAGCGCCCAGCGCCGTTGACGCGCGGTCTGGGTGGCATCGGCGTCAGACCGCCAGACGAGGACACCGGCGCCGCCCAGCGCGAACAAGGTGGCCAGCGTGGGGCCGCCGCTTAGAGCCAGGCCGGCCAGACCGAGGGCCAGGGCTGCCACGGGCCAGGCCGGCCGCGGGTGGGGCAGGGCCGCCAGGGCATAGAAGGTCAGGGCGGTAAAGGCCAGTTGCGCCAGCGAGGGCGTGGTTTCGTGGGACAGCTGCGCCAACCCGAGGCAGGCCACCAGCGCCAGCAGGCCGGCATCGGCCAGAGCGCGGGCGTAGTCCTTGGGGTCGGCCTCACCTCCAAAGGCGAAGGCCACGGGCTGGGCCTGGGGCCGTCGGGCCAGCTGGTAGATGGCGTGCCAGGTGGCCAGCAGGGTCAGTGCGAGCAGGGCCAGGTAAGGCAGGCGCGCGGCCACATCGGCCGGCATCCAGGCGCCCAGAGTCTGGATGGCCCAGGCGCCGAGCCAATAGGGCAGCAGGGCGTCGAATTCGGGGGGGTGACCCAGCAGGGTGGGCGCGAGCCAGTCGGCGTTGCCGCGGGCCAGCTCGAACATGTAGCCGAAGCCCTGCATGTCGGCGTTCTTCCAGGGCTCGCGGCCGATGAACCCGGGCAGCACATAGGCCAGGCAGAACAGCCACAGTGCCAGCCGCGGCAGGCGGCGCACGGCGCTTTGCGCCACGATGGCAGGAGAGGGCGGATTCACGCGGGCCATTATCGGGGGCGTTGCGGACCAAGAAAAAGGGCAGCGCGGTTGCCCGGGCTGCCCTGTGCTGGCGCTTGCGGCCGGCAGGACGCAGGTTTACTTGGCTGCGGACTTGCCGAAACGGTTGCGGAATTTCTCGACGCGGCCGCCCATGTTGTCCACCGACTTTTGGGTACCGGTGTAGAAGGGGTGCGACTCGCTGGAGGTGTCCAGCTTGAACAGCGGCAGCTCGCGGCCGTCATCGGTCTTGCCGGTTTCCTTGGTGTTCACGCACGAACGGGTGACGAACTTGAAACCGTTGGACAGGTCCACGAAGAGAACTTCGCGGTACTCGGGGTGAATGCCGTCTTTCATGATCTTTCCTTGTCAGCTGCGGGAGCCGGCACGCGCGGGATGCGCAAGCTACTTTCCGCAAAACCATCGATTATAGGGCTAATTGCCAGGGGCCTCATCCGCCAGGAGGGGCCCCGTTCCAGGATGCGCGGATCTGGCTTTGCCAGTCCGCTGCATCGCCCCCCAGTGGGGGGAAGCGGCCTGCGGCCGCTTCGGGGGGCGTCCAATCACCCGCCTCGTCGCATCATGTCGAAGAACTCGACGTTGGTCTTGGTCGCCTTCATGGACTTCAGGACCATTTCCATGGCCTCGATCTCGTCCATGTTGTACATGAACTGGCGCAGGATCCGGGTCTTTTGCAGGATCTCGGGTGCCAGCAGCAGTTCTTCGCGGCGGGTGCCCGAGCGATTGAGCTGGATGGACGGGAAGACGCGCTTTTCGTAGAGGCGCCGATCGAGGTGCAGCTCGCAGTTGCCAGTGCCCTTGAATTCTTCAAAGATCACCTCGTCCATGCGGCTGCCGGTGTCGATCAGGGCGGTGGCGATGATGGTCAGCGACCCGCCTTCTTCCACGTTGCGGGCCGCGCCCAGGAAACGCTTGGGGCGCTGCAGGGCGTTGGCATCCACACCGCCGGTCAGCACCTTGCCGGACGACGGCACCACGTTGTTGTAGGCGCGGGCCAGGCGGGTGATGGAGTCCAGCAGGATCACCACGTCTTTTTTCAGTTCGACCAGGCGCTTGGCGCGCTCGATCACCATTTCGGCCACGTGCACGTGACGGGCGGCGGGTTCGTCGAAGGTGGAGGCGATGACCTCGGCCTTCACCGAGCGCTGCATGTCGGTCACTTCTTCGGGGCGCTCGTCCACCAGCAGCACCATCATGTGGCTGTTGGGGTAGTTGGCCGAGATGGCATGCGCGATGTGTTGCATCATGACCGTCTTGCCGCTCTTGGGCGGCGCCACGATCAGCGCGCGCTGGCCCTTGCCGATGGGGGCGATGATGTCAATCACGCGGCCGGTGATGTTTTCCTCGCCCTTGATGGCGTCGCGCTCTAGGTGCATCTGCTCCCGGGGAAACAGCGGGGTGAGGTTCTCGAACATCACCTTGTGCTTGTTCTGCTCGGGCGGGCCGCCGTTCACAGCGTCCAGCTTGGTCAGCGCGAAGTAACGCTCGCCATCTTTGGGAATGCGCACCTCGCCCTCGATCATGTCGCCGGTGTGCAGGTTGAAGCGCCGCACCTGGCTGGGGGAGATGTAGATGTCGTCGGTGCTGGCGGTGAAGCTGGTGTCGGGGCTGCGCAGGAAGCCGAAACCATC
>Ga0315902_10000440_pt1 | contig 69834 bp, 49 predicted proteins | sample LakEriMetagenome_9_FD_203523 | JGI IMG/M metagenome (GOLD analysis project Ga0315902, IMG submission 203523) | Freshwater fungal communities from buoy surface, Lake Erie, Ohio, United States - Buoy 12 MA117 | ecosystem: Environmental > Aquatic > Freshwater > Lake > Lake biofilm | place: USA... | reverse complement strand
AAACCCAAGGAAGCGGCGCTCTTCATTTTCATGTTGATTAATCAACTTCTGATTGAAAATTAACTGCTCGCTACGTTTTCAAGCTTTCGATTCTGCGATTATTATGAAAACGAATTAACTAAAAATCCTTCACACTTGTATACTGTGATTTTCAACGGGTGATTTTTTTTTGGTTCAATCGGGGCAATCCTTACTTTCGGAAATTAAATCTTCACCATGGCCGATATCAACTTCTCCCCCGAACTTAAGAATGTCATTCATATTGCACAGTCGATAGCGAAGGAATATTCCAATCCGCAATTCTCAGGAGCGCATCTCATGCGCGCCCTCATGCACAAGGATGCAGGCTTAATGCAACTCATGATTGACATGGGGAAAGACATTTACTTCATCGAGGAGTGGGCCGATGTGCGCATTGAGTCTTGCGCTAAAGGAAAAGTAGATGACACTGTTCGTGGCGACGATAGCATCGGGCCGGTGATGGAAGAGGCTGATATCATCCGTATGAAAATGGGCAGACAGGCGATTGATCCTGTTTGTGTGCTTGCTGCGTTGACGATTCCGGGCCTAGCGTTTACCTATGATCAGCTGAAAACTTTTCCCATCAAGCAAGACGAGTTGATGAGCGTCGCGGCCGGAAATCAACAAGTGGCCGCAGCCGTGATGCCCGGTTTTGCTCCTCCCGGACAGGAAGCTGCGGCAGGGTCAGGCGCGCTCTTGAAGTTTTGCATTGATAAAACGGAAAAAGCGAAATCAGGGAAAGTGGATGACATCATTGGCCGTGATCGTGAGGTTCGGATGGTAACTGAAATTCTCGGGCGCCGTTCCAAACCGAATGTGATTATTGTAGGTGAGCCCGGCGTTGGAAAGACCGCCCTCGTGGATGGCTTTGCACTGAATATCGCCAACGGAAAGGTTCCGGGAAATCTGGCCAATGCTCGTATTTTCGAACTCGACTTCGGTTCACTGGTTGCGGGAGCCTCGTACAAAGGTGAGGTGGAGGACCGTCTGAAAAAAATCATCGCTGAAGTAAAGCCCTTTGAAAAAGCGATTCTCTTTATTGATGAAATCCATCAGCTGCTCGATCGCAATGGCGGAGCGGCAGGTGCAGCACAATTGCTGAAGCCTGAAATGGCTCGCGGTGAAATCACCATCATCGGAGCGACGACCAATGATGAGTACCGCAAATTCATTGAGCCGGATGAGGCGTTCGTTCGCCGATTTGAAGTGGTGCGCGTGGACGAACCCGATGAAACAACCGCTGTGCGCATGCTGCAAATGATTGCTCCTTATTATGAAGCACACCACGGATTGAAGGTTGCTCATGACGCACTGCCCGAAGCTGTGCGTCTGGCCAAGCGCTTTGACAAGGATCGTCGATTACCCGATAGCGCCATTGATCTTATTGACCGTACGATGAGCTCGGTGAAGCTGATGGGCGAAACTTCCAAAACGGAAATTGATGCGCTCATTGAAGGTATCGAGCAACTCAAAAAGAGCGATGCCAATGAAGCCGAAAAACAAAAGGAAGCCAAGTGGTTTTATACCCGTATGCGCGATAGCATCAGCCATGTATTGTTCGGACAAATCGAAGTCGAGCTGGATGTCATGCAAATGGATAGTTCGGATGCAATGATTGCTGAAATCGAATCCATTCTTTCCAAGCTCAAAGCTATTGCGGGTAACAAGAAGGAGCTGGTCGAAAAAGTAGATCTTGCCGCGGTTATTTCCTTTAAGACCGGAATACCACTGGGTAAACTCCAGGCGCAGGAGCGTGATCGCTTAATGCAAATGGAAGATTATCTGAAGAAGCGTGTGGTGGGTCAGGATCACGGTTTGAAGTCGATTGCTGCAGCGATCCTGGAGTCGCGCTCCGGGTTGAGCAAACCCGGACAGCCAATAGGTTCTTTCTTCTTCCTCGGGCCAACGGGAACGGGTAAAACGGAATTGGCCAAATCACTCGCTGAGTTTTTGTTTGCCGATGAATCCGCGTTGATTCGCTTTGACATGAGTGAATTTAAAGAAGAACATTCTGCGGCTCTTTTGTATGGAGCGCCTCCCGGTTACGTCGGATATGAAGAAGGTGGAATGCTGGTCAACAAAATTCGAGAGCAGCCCTATAGTATTGTCTTGTTTGATGAAATTGAAAAGGCGCATACCAGTGTGTTTGATTTATTCCTGCAGATACTCGATGAAGGAAAGCTGCACGACCGTCTGGGTAAGGAAGGTGATTTCTCTAACGCGGTAATTTTGTTTACCTCCAATATCGGTGCAGACTTTATCATCGAACAATTCGGCAAAGGAGAGATCCCCAAGAGCAACGATTTGATGGAGATTATGCAACGTTATTTCCGCCCTGAGTTCCTTGCACGTCTTACGGAGATTATTCCGTTTGCGCCAATCAGTGAATCGAGTGTAGTCAACATCTTTAAGATTCACCTGAAGAACTTACTCAAGACACTCGACAAGCAAGGAATTACCTTGAATCTTTCTGATGATGCCACCAAGGCACTGGCCATGATGGGCTTCACACCTAAGTATGGCGCAAGGCCTTTGCAAGGCGTTATTCGCAATCAAATCCGTCGACCGCTATCACGGATGATTATCGCCGGTGAAATAGGAAAGGGTTCCGTCTTAACGCTCGAAGTGGATGCTGCAGGCGAAGTCGTCTGGAAGAAATCGTAAAGCTCGTGTTGGCGTAATATTATATTCGACGTGATTGCATTCAGGCAATTCCGCCGTATGCGCGTGTTTCATGAACTACCTCAATGGGTTGATATTGACTTCCATGAATTTTCATAGGTATACAATTTTTCGAATTCGCGTCGGTTGTGCATTCATTTGCACAGGTTCATTTTAGTGGTTGAACACGAGGATTCAGATGCATGTCTGCCGAGCAGCTGACTCCTCTGAAAATAGCGAAGATTTGCGATGGGCAAAAACTTGCATCCAATCGACAAATGGTTACATTTGCTATGTCAATCACCAGTTAAACAACTAAAACAAAACGCATATGTTCGATTATGGTCTTGGAGGCACCGAGCGCAAAAAAGATGGCGCCAGTGAAGCATTTGCTGAAATACAAATGAACCGCACAATGTTCGTGCAACAACTCACGGCCGAGGAGGCCTATATCCCGGACGTCGTTCAGGGATTGGACACGGTGGATAAAGTGTTTGAGCACTACAAACCGAACGTCGATATCTCCTTTGAAGGTGAGGATGGTGGCAACGTGAATGAAAACATTGCTTTCGGAAACCTTGGTGATTTCGGTGTAAAGGGAATTACCAATCAGAGCAAATTTCTTCAGGATTTGAACGTGAAAACCGATCAGTACGCCAAGTTCGTCAAGAACTTGAAAAGCTCAAAGCCATTGCAGGCTGTACTGGCTAATCCTGAAATGAAGGAAGCCTACTTGAGCACCTTGTATGCAATGATTGCAGAAATCGAATCCGGAAACTAATCACGAACCACCTTAACACACAATACCATGGCAGAGATGGAAAATCAAATGGCGAATCAGCAGTATGCTGATCGTCCTAAAATGGATAACCCGACCAAGACACTCGATGAGAGCGTTGCGAAATTGGTCAAAGTAGGTGGCTTCGCATTGTTGGAAGGCACAGTAGATGGCGCACAGAATATGAACCCTGAGCGCAAAGCAAGAAAGAAAATTTTCCTCACAGATAACGATCAAAAGAAGGATCGTGAGAACTTGAAAAAAGTACTCGAGTTGTGGGCGGAGGCGTTGACCTCAGCGAACTCGGTACCGGAAATTATCGAGAATTGCCAAAAGAAAATGGAATCGGCTTCAAACACACTGAAGGCAAACCAGGCTAAGGCGCTGGAGGCAACAGCTTCGTTGGAGCGTTCATGGAGATCGTTGAATTTATTTTACAAAAACACCGAAGAGACCAAGTTGAAGAATGTGACCATTCTCAATGCAAGTCTGGATCAGGTAAAGGATTTGGATAATCCGCTGTTCCATGATGCTGTGCAGGATGAGTTGAGTCGCAATTACGATCGACTTGACTTGCGTAACAACTACTCGCTGCTGGTGATGCCCGGATACATGGGAAATAATGCAGTCATCGAGAAGTGGGGTAAGACAGCTTTGAAAAATAAAGTGATGCTGATGACCGACTTCGAAAATCTCGACAAGGAAGATGATATCATTGAGATGTTTGAGAAGGCGAACCACACCGGTGGTGAGGATTGGAGAAGCCACGTGATGATGACCGCCAACTGGTTAATTGGTCGCGGCAAAGCAGAAGAAGTCGGCGAATCGGAAGACCTCGCAGTACCGGGTTCAGCGGCATTGGCAGGTCGTGTATACAGCACGTTGATGTCACAAGTAACCGCAGGTAAAAAGCACGGCGGACTGAACGAAGTAAGCGGAACGGTTATCGGAAACCTCAAGAAGAGTGATATCACGACCATGGAAAAGATGGGATTGATTCCGATGGTCAATGAGTATGGAAAGGTGATGGCATTCTCGGCCAAGACGCTCTTCAACGGAGACGATCAAGGCATGCAGACCTACTCGGTAATGCGTGTATTCGATTTCGTGATGAAGACCCTTATGGACTTCCTCAACCGCAGAGCGTTCGAGAACTGGAGCCCCAATCTCAAGCGTGAGTTACAGGAGCAGATCGAGAAATTCCTGGATAAGATTACCGGTCCCGGAAAACTCATTGAGAAATTTAAAATTCAGCATTTCGATCGTGACCCTAACGATAAGAGCAAAATCAATTTCATGCTGCACATGACTCCTTACTTCCCGGCGAAGAATTTTGTGATCGATTTGAAAGGAACCAAGGGCGATGAAGCAGATAGTTCGGTATCATGGGATGCTAACGTAGGCCAACAAAAGTAAATTCATTCATTAACCCCTAAATACAATTAAACATGTCATTCCAAGCAGTTCTCAAACTCGACGGAAAAGAGATTCGTGTATTACACTGCTCTTATGCCCTCAGCCGTGATGTTGACTCTACCGGTCGTCCATCTTCGATGACCCGCGGCGGTCAAATCAACTTTGAAGTTGAATCGACCGACGACAATTCACTCTTTGCCTGGATCGCAGGTCAGTATGATCTCAAAGACGGAGAAGTAACTTTCTACAAGCGCGATTCAAAGACGACAATGAAGACGTTGAAGTGGACTAATGGTTACATCATTCAATTCACCGAGAGCTTGGATGCTATGGGTGAAAATCCGATGACCATTCACTTCACGGTAACTGCCGAGAAGATCGAATCGAACGACGCGATGCACACCAATCCATGGCCTGTATCTTAATTCGTCTCGAATTTTAAACATTCAAGAGGGGTACAGAAATTCTGTACCTTTCTTGTTTAAGTCCGATTATTCGCATCACCTAAACATCCATTCGCCATGGGCCAGGAAAACAACATTCACATTAAAGTTGAGTTTGAAACAGAAGACATGTATGTGCGTCACGTGCATGGTTTGAAGTTACAACAGCACTACGATTGGCATCATCAATTTGAGCTGCGTTTCCCGATTGAAACGGTGGAGGGCTCCAACGAAATCACGTTGAATCAGGCTCAGCGTTATGCCGGTAAGAAGATTACCATCATGATTAAGAGTCAGGATGGAAATACCACCTTCAATACGTTTATCGGAATTATCACGGAAGTCGCGCTTACGCGCCATAGCGGAGCAGCATCCGATTTGTTGTTCAAGGGCTATAGCCCAACAATTCTATTGGATGATGGTCCGCATTGTCAGGGCTTCATGGATAAGTCAATGGGCAGCGTGATTAAGGAGGTGCTCCATCGATACCCCATGAATTTGATCAACTCGCAAGTTCAAGTGTCGAAGGATTTTCAGCTTGGGTATATTTTACAATTCAATGAGAGTACGTTCAATTTCATCAATCGTGTCTCGAATGATTTCGGACAATGGTGTTATTACAACGGACGAGAGCTCATATTCGGCAAGTTGCTGGAGAATGATTCGTTGGTATTGAGTTTTGGTCATGGCCTGTCAAATTTTGAGACAACCATGCGCGTCTTGCCCTTGAAGTTTGAAGGCATTTCATACAACACCGGGCAGAATCAAGATTATCACATCAATTCCGACGATTTTGAAGTCAGCGGTGTGGACACTCTTGGCAAGCGCGCCATCGATGAGTCAATGTCCACGTATTCTTTAAAACAGCATTTTACCTTTCAGCATAGCGTTGCTTCACTAAGCACCTTGCAGGATATGGTGCAGGCGCGTAAGTCAGCTCTTGCAGGTGATTTGGTGGTGGTAAAAGGCTCCAGCGATCAGCCTGCACTGAAAATTGGAACGAAGGTCAACATCCAAGGCGGAAGAATCGGCACCTTTGGATCGGATACGGTTGATTATGGTTCCTATACGATTGTGCGGGTTTCACACTTTGCCGATGGACGCGGCACGTATTCCAACAGTTTTGAAGCCATTCCAAGTTCGTTAACGGTGCCGCCCTTTACCGATACGGCAAGGGTGCCTCAAGTGGCCAATCAACGGGCGGTCGTTGCAGATAACCGCGATCCTAATAAACTCGGGCGGGTGAAAGTGCGCTTTCCATGGCAATCGGACGGCGGAACCACCAACTGGATTCGAATTCAAACAGCTCATGCCGGCGATATGTACGGTCATTATTGGGTTCCGGAAATTGGCGACGAAGTGCGTGTTGGTTTCTCGGGATCAAATCCAAGTCACCCTTTTGTCTTGGGTTCGTTCATGAATGGCGCGCAAAATAGCAGCGATCGCTATGACGACAACAACGACAAGAAGACCATTCGAACCAAAAGTGGAAATGAAATTCTGTTCAACGATAAGGACGGTGAGGAGACCATTCATCTCTATAATAAGGACAAATCGAATGAGATATTGATTACCATGAAGAATGATGGTTTAATCAAAATCAAATCCAAGAACAATATTGTTATTTCTGCGGCCGGCAATCTGAACATGAGCGCCACCAATATCAAGATGACCGCCAGCAAGGATATGGCCATCGAAGTGAAGGAGAATTTTACTCAAACTGTGGAGAAGAAATATGACTTAAAGGTAATGGAAGATGCAGAGGTAATGATTCTTAAGAAACTGAAACAAATAGTTATGGAAGATGCAACAATGGACTTCACAGGAAAGTTGGATATTGTGTCAATGAATGACTTCAATTTGAGTGGTCTTAACTTGAGTGCTTCGGGAATGTTGAATGCCACTCTAACGGCCGGAGTTCAACTCGAGTTATCATCTTCTGCGGTTGCGAAGATTCAGGGAGCGTTGGTAACGATAAATTAAAATAGTAGATGAATTCCTATTATCGCTTTCCGCTCAACATGTCGCAGCTCATGCAGAAAAAGGATTTGCCAACGACGGACCTTGTCACATCCATTCGCCAAAATATTTACCTGATTCTAACTTCGGAATTCGGGGAGTTTCGATTTGACGAGACCTACGGATGCACGATTTGGGAGCATGATTTTGAGAATATCGTTTCCATACATACCTGGAGAGAAACGATGACCAATGCCTTGAAGGCAGCGGTCACTGCGCATGAAAATCGCATCTCCAATGTGCGCGTGCGTATCGAGGTGAACCAGGAAGAAAGGCCATTGTTATCGCCACAGAAGACTATAGCGCGTTTGAAGAAATGTGTAGATGTTTATGTGAGCGGCACCATCAAGGAGACCAATCAACCGTTTAATCCGCCGCCTCAGCGTTTGTATATTAGTCCGTTTTCATTTGATTAAAAACAGTAAGTGTAGTTATGGCCAAACGCCTATCCGAATACCGCACCCGTGAGGAAGAAATAAGGGCACGCATGATGCGCAATGCTTCGAAGATTTGGGGACAGCCTAACTCTTCACCGGATGCCTTTGACCCACTGGTAGCTATGCTCCTGGGGGCATGCTCTACCGAAGTAGGTCGTGTTTATGATGAGCTTGAATCCTCGCAGTCGCGCATATTGGAGCGCTTGTCATCCTTGCTCACGCCGGATGTACACCGAGGCCCCCGTTCGGCGCATGCCATTATGCACGCCCGAACAGCAGAGCCATTTTTTGATTTGTCCAAAGAGTTTCAGTTCTATACTCAGAAGCGACTGCCACAGCGTGAGAACTCAACGCGTGAAGAATATAGTCAGGTGTATTTCACCCCTTCACTGAATACCCGTGTTTTTGATGCTTCTGTGAAATTCCTGGTGCATGAAAATCAAATCAATTCCATTGAACGCATCAACGAACGGGTAAAAGTTGCAGAGGGCAGATCCGGTAAGCGACTTGCATCGCGCCTGCCCGAAACAAAGTCGACACCGTTGTACATCGGTATCGATGTCAGCAAGCGCCTGAAGAGTATTGATGGCATGAGTTTTTATTTCGATTGGCTTTATTCGGCGGATAAGTCAGCAAACTATCATCAGTTGCCCTATTCACGTTGGTTCGTGGATGATCTGGAAATCAGTCGCGCACAAGGTATATTCCAAAAGGATGGAGTTAAGGGCGCTACGCAGAATTTGCAGATTGATATCGAGAACGACATCGCACGAATGGATGAGCGTGACATCACCGCATTGTACAGTTCCCGTTTCATGCATGTGAGTGTTGCCGATTCCTTTGTAGTTCAGGAGCATTTGAAAAAATATCCTGCTGAGTTTGAGGAGGTATTCAGCGCCGCTGAACTCGGGGAGCTCAATGCGCCGCTACTTTGGATTCGCGTTGAATTCACCTCCCCACGGGCAAATATGCTCAATGACATGGTGTGCTCCTTGAATTGTTTTCCGGTGATGGCTCGTCATCTCAACGAGTTCTCGTACCGCTTGCATGCCAACGCGAATATTATCCCGCTCAAAGTGAAAGGGGAGTCTTTTTATGCCATTTGTGCAGTCCGCAACAGTGATAATCACCTCTACGTTCAGCACAATACCAAAGACTTTGCGAAATCAAAGTCGGGAACCTTCGTGCTCAGGCAAGGAGGCATTGAACGATTTGATCGCCGTGACGCGTCTGAACTGTTGCATTACCTCATTGAACTTATGCGCGATGAAAGTGCCGCATTTGCTGTCTATGGTAACGATGGAATTTCGTCACAGCTGCGCGAGTTGAATCAAATGCTCAACGCGCTGACCATGCGCGTGGAAGGTACCGACGTCAATGATGAATTACTGACCTATTTGGTAGTCAAACCAACAGGCGAAACAGATAATATTTTTGTGGAGTTCTGGACAACTCCCGGAGCATTCGCCAATCAGATTCGAAGTGGCACCTCCTTTACGGCGTTCAACGGATTTGATCTTCAGTCCAATTCCATTCAGTTGTTGACTACAACCGTTGGTGGAAGTGATACTCCGGATAGCGCCCAATTGCTATTGGGCTATCGCAAAGCGTTGATGACACGCGGGCGTGTGGTGACTGCATCGGACATCGAACTCTTCATTCGCAATGAGGATCCTTCATCACAAATCGGACGCATTGATGTTACCCGAGGAATAGAAGCCAATGCATCGGTGAAGACCGGGTTGACCCGCACCATCGAAGTGCACGTGTATGCGCAATCGGGGCATGAGCACTTGGATTGGGATTCGATGTGTTTTGATCTGGAGGTAAAACTTTCGGCTGTTTCCAGTGCCTTCTTCCCCATACGGGTGAAGTTTAAATCCACCAACGAGGTATTGAATTGATGGACATCAAGGAACGGTATATTGCCTATTGCGATTTGCGCGCTGAAGTGCTCGCAGCGGAATTCCTGGAGTCAGGAATCTTGCTCGATAACATTTCGATTCGTCCGAAGGGAACCTTCCGAAGAACGTTCTCCAAAGACGTGCTCTCTGCTGAGTTGTATGAGCATGAAAATGTAGCGGACACTGAACTTGATATGGAAGTGAGTCGTGAAGGTCTCTACGATATGCTTCCCGAGGGATTATTTCACCAGCCTGACCCTCAACATTCAGGATTCGCCCTTGATCAGGTGGTTGAAGGCATTCAGAAAACCAAGAAAGAGGAAGAAGAGGCGAGAAGATTTTTTTACGCATTTGAAAAGGAGTTTTACCGTTCGCGCATTCGCATTGAATACACCGAGCGAAGAGGGATTGATAGTTTGGTCGGACAGCGGGGTGATAGCACCGGCGGTCGCTATGAGCGTGATTTGTTCCTAAGAATATGGCCTGAACTGGATCACATCGACCGTGATTACCGTGCGGCGTTGATTCAAAATTTGCCGCGACTGCATCAGATAGTTGGTGACGTGGATTTGACGGCCTTCATTATGCAGAAAGTAATTGGCGAGAAAGTGACCATTCACTTGAAAACGGCTCATGCCGAATTTTCTCCGCTGCCGGAGCAGTCATTGCTAGGGGATTCTTACCTGGGTTTCGATACCTATGCCGGCAAAGGGTACTACATGGAAGTACCGGCGGTAACCATTGCAGTTGGCCCTATCGAACGGCACTTTCCGCAAGAGTTCATGCCCGGAGGTCCCGCCTACGACGTTCTTCACTTGCTTGCCAAATACCTGCTCTCCGCTGAAATGGATTACTACATCGAACCTATCTTGCAGGAGGGCTCTGATGAACTATTTTTGCGCACCGGGCCCGATGAAGCAATCCTGGGTTTTACTTCTCGTATTTGAGCTATGGGAGATATAAACAAGTTGCAAATATTGTTCTTATCGGCGATTATTATCGTTGGTATTGTAGCTGTATTGCTGTTATCAGTGGTGGGCAAATACCGCAATGGTCTGAAGAAAAAGACAATCCTGCTGTATGCACTTGTGCATATTTTGGTCTATGGTCTTATCATCGCCGGAGGTGCCTATTTCGGTGCCGGTGAGTTTGCGGTATTTATACGACTACAAATTGCAGCGTTATTAATGGGAATTGTGCATGCCGCATGGATGAAAAAGTTTTTCCCTTGGGTTAAATCCGATGGTTTCTGGCCGGAGCTGTGGTTCAGTTTGAGTATTGTGTTGTTCAGTACAGTGGGTATTATGACCGTCGCCTTGCTCTTGAAATGGCAGGAGCTCGGTTGGTTATTGCCAAGCTCATTGCTGCTGTATTTCGTCCCCTATATGATGAAGCACACCTTCGAAGCCTATTGGAATGTGCCACGCACGGAATACAAATTGTGGTATTATCCTGTGGGGATGGATATCCCGAATCCCATGGAGTATGACCTGAGCGACCACATGAAAATCATCGCCTTTGAGTTCGAACCTGAGCCGGGTGGAACACCTTTGAATATTAAAATCAAAGCGCCGGAGCGGATGGAACTCGGTCATTATTTCATGTCGTTCATTGAACAATACAACCTGCGTAATCCTGAAAAAGAAATTCAGATTTATGATGTGCAAGGCTCGCTTTATGGGTGGATATTTTATTTGAAAAAACCCTGGTATGCGAGCTCTGAGATTTTCGATGCGGAAATGACCATTAACGACAACGGAATCAAAGAGAATCAGATTATCATCGCCGAAAGGATATACTAACGACACGCGAACATGCTAAAATTGATCAAATATTATCCGGTCAACTGGATAGATGGAATGAAGCTGAATCGGGAGCATTTCCAGCAAATGGAATTTGCACTTTCCGATGCCGTGCGTGATGGGGTGAATCAATCCATGCATGCCTGGAACTTCGGGTTATTGCCCGGATTGCAAGGCCCGGAATCTTCTCTGCAAATGCATCTTGACATCGACAAGGCGGGATTGATTCGTGTGCGTGTCGACACTTGCAGGGCAGTTACAATGGCGGGCGCCCGCATTGAACTGGTCAATATTCCCGGCCAGCAATTGCACGCGAGTGTTGGGGCTTTGAATACTGAGTACAATTTTTTGGCGGCTAACGGAAAAAGCCTTTTTGTGGTGCTGAGTGTGAATCCGTTTGAACGGGATTTTTTCGGAGAACCCGATCCCGGAGAACATCCTCCGCGCTATCCGCTGACCAAGCCCCGCTATGAGCTGCATGTGATTCCGCAAGAACAGTTTTTGGAAGTAGGTCCATTCCACGTACCCATTGCCAAGTTGGACGTTCAAAACAATACGGTTTACCCTGTGAATGGATATATCCCGCCGAGTACCAGCATGGCAGCGCATCATGTGCTGCATGACTTGTGCGACGAGCTGGATCATTTTTATTCGCAAATGGAAATTCACGTTTCCACCATTATTCAGAAAATTTTCCAGAAGGCACAGAAAAAAGATTTGGCTGAAATGGCCCTTTACATCTGCGAACGCATGATACAGTTCATTCCAACTTTTATCTATCAGCAGCGTTGGATGGCTTTCGAACAGCCACCGTTGAATGAGTTTGCCCGACTGGCCGGTTTTGCCCGAGTGATTAAAAACGCCCTTGAAGTGCGCAGTGGTTCGGGTCGTGAGGAATTCATCAACTACCTCACTGAGTGGGATGAATTCAACCTGCAGCAAGGAGAGTTTGAAGCGTTGCTCAACGACCTGGTGCTGATGGAGTACAGTCATTTGGATATTCAGCATTCAGTGGAGAAATCACGTCGATTCATGTCGGTAATGAACCAGGTGTTTATGAAGCTGGCCAAGCTGGACTACATCGGCAAGCGTGAGGATCCGGGCATCATCGTGGCGCAGCGAACAGCACAAGAGGCCGCCAAGAAAACGACCAATCGCCCCGGCTCAAGCGGAGGTATTTGGCTTGATTAAGCATAGTACAAAGATTCGAATCAGATAAACGAGAACAACGACAATGGAACCTTTGAATCAGGAAGAACGCAGTAAAGCCATGATTCGCTTCATGGTGTTTTTTACAGTGACACTTATACTGACTGTGTTTGCTTTTTACTTTGATGTGTTAACGCGCAATGAGTCGGCAGAAATCAATCGCGAGAAGCTCAAGCGTTATACAAATTCTGAAAAGGAGCGCGATCGCTTGTTGGGTTATTGCACTAAGACAAGAGAGAGTATCAATCGTATTTCATTTGATCCAAACAAACCCGGTGCTCATGAATTGGCTTATCAAGCAGTAAAAGATACGCTGGATAAATTCAAGACAGAAGATACGTTTTTGGCTGAAATTACGGATGAGCTTCGATTGTGTATGCAGCAGATGGCGGTGCATCAGCGCGACAACGCAGATCGCATTAAAAACGGTGAGACCTTGAATAAGAAGGACGACGAAATTAAAGGTCTGAAGGAAGATATTAAAGAGTTAGAGGGGCAGCTAGAGGATAGTGAGGAGGCTTTAAAGGCTTGTGAAAAAAGGGAACAATAACTCATGCCACACATCCTCATTGCCATCGATGGAACGAACAGCTATGTTTACCGCCGCAGGTGGGTAGAGCAGTTCTATGAGCAGGCCTCCGCGGATCACAAGCGCTATTGGCCTGGGCCAACCGACTTGGGCGGAGCAACCGGTTTGGATTGTGATGCAATTCATGAGAGTGCGATTACGTGGTTGAATGGTATTCTGCGTCGCTATGGTGCGAGTTTGCGCTCCTGTTCGGGAATAGATTTTCGCTTAACCTTGGTTGGCCATTCACGCGGTGGACATACCGTTATCAATTTGTGTAATCAGTTACCGATTCCCGTTAGTTTTCTTGGACTCTATGATGCCGTTGATATGACGGCAGCCTTGGGCGATACGTCCGTTATTCGCAATGCGCAGTTTACCGCCCACGCCCGGAGATCCCCGCACATGGACTCGTGGTCATGGTGGGGTAATACGGGCACCTCGGCTTCTTCGGGGCTTTATGAGGAACGTTACTTTGAAACAAATCACGGCGGCGTCGGCGGGGATATCGGTGAAAACGCATACTCGGTTGCCGGAGATACCGCATGTGTTTATCAACCGCCGGCTGCAGAGCGAACGCGCTGTTATAGAGGCGAATGTTATGAAGAACCCACGCATGCCGTTGGTCGTTATGCCTATGAGCTTCACCCCGACATTCATAGCCGCTGCGGAGTAGGCTCTGATCTGGCCAATCAATGGATACGTGAACGTGCTATAGCGCGGGGCATTCGTTTTACGCATTGAGTATCTACTTTTGCCGTAAATTTTCCAGGTCATGGCAGATGAAAAGGGACAGTTGTCGCCCACACAATTTATTGAGCGTTTAAAGGGTTTTGAAGGCTATGCCGACCATCTCTACGTCGATACGGCGGGTAAAATAACCGTGGGTGTTGGTCTCATGTATGGAAGTGCAGATTCACTGGTAGCCAGCCACATCACGTTCAGACACAAAGCCACCGGAAAAATAGCCACTTCTTCAGAAATCAAAGAGGAGTACAAACGCGTTTCCAAACTCTCCAAGGGTCGCCCGGTGAGTTATTACAGAGGCCATGGCCTATTGTCGGCCGATGGCGCTGATTTGCAGGGACGCCTCATTCGGCGCTTAGCGGAAGCCGGCACTGACGCCATGTATTTCTTTAATACCGGAAAGCCCGTGGCCGGTGGAAAGTTTGAGCAGTTTTCTGATTTGCCAACGAATGTTCAGTTAGCGCTGATGGATATGGCCTTTAATCTGGGTAGAAGCAAGCTGTGCAAATTCCAGAAGCTGCGTACTTTTTTGAAGCAAGGAGATTGGCAGAATGCTGCAAAAGAAAGTCATCGAAGAGGCATACAATCTTCCCGCAATGAGGCCATTTATCAGTGGATAGCAAATCAACCCAAGGATGTCGCGCCGCTGCCAAAGGTGAAAGGAGCTCCTGATTTGCCGCCTTCTTCCGGTTCGCGGTTGACCTGATTTTTCATAGTAGCAAATTTTTGCTATGCCGCAGATTGGTGGTGGGGAGTGTTTATTTTCGAACCGCTAAATCGCCTACTATCTATGCTTCGCCAATTCATCGCGTTAGTTGCCGCTATCGGTTGTCTAGAAACTTATGCCCAGGGCATTTACGGGATTGGTTATTCCTCTTACGGAGGTGTTCAGAATCTGGATGTAACTCCGGTATCGATAGGTAGTGTGTATAAGGCCGATGTGAATCTGCTGGCGTTTACGTACCAGCAATACATGACGGGTGCACGGTTTGTGCCGTTGGTTCCTGTTCTTGATGACCCTCGTCGCGGCTTGAATGAAATTCCCCGGCAGTTTGATCTTGATTCGCGCACACCCGGTGCTATTGCTTCCTTCGATGAAATCATATCCGCCGCCGGTCCTTCTTTTTTCTTTTCTCCCGGTAAGATGGGAAATGCACGACGTTCCTTTGGATTGGTCACCGGAGTGCATTCCATGCTGCAGCTGCGAAATTTTAATACCGATGTGCTGGCTTGGGATTTTTCCGATTCCTCAGCCATCTCTTCGTTCAGCATGAATGACGTTGCCGTGCGAAGAGCTGTTTGGGCTGAATATGGCTTGAATTACAGCGAAACGATTTGGAATCGCAAGAAGCATGAGCTTGCTGTTGGTGGTACACTGAAGTTTTACCAGGGTATGAGCGCATATGTGGCAAGCTTTGATCAATTGAATGTGGGGTATACTAATTCACCGGATTCTGTATCGTTAAACTTACAGGCGAACAATGGCTTCATTTTTCACTCGAAGAATGAGACTCTGAGACAGAGCAAAGGGGAAGATAGGAATTTCAGCGCTAACGGAATGACCATCGGAGGCGACATTGGGCTCACGTATTCATTCAAGCCCAAGTATGCCAATGCGATTTACCCGATGGATGATTCCGTTTATAGAGATCAAACCACTCTAAACTATTTCGTGCGCGTGGGCGTAGCGTTGAAAAATATCGGTAATCTGAGTTTCAATAATACACCGCTCGAGAATGGAACATTGCCATCGTCTTTTAGGAATTTGAATTATTCTTTTACGTATCCTAAAAACGGTGCAGATAGTGGCATAGATGAAGGTCTGCAATCCGATCGTTGGATTGCACGCAATTCATCGCCGACCGCTGTTGGTGAGCGTACATTTCGTGTAGGGCTGCCCACTACGCTCAATGTATTTGCTGATGCTAATTTGTACAAAGGGCTTGGCGCAAGTGTGCAGGCAAGTATTCCGGTAACGGATCCAAACGATGCTTTAATCTTGGCAAGACCTGCGGTGTTCCAGTTCATTCCGAAGTTCGAGACACCCAAGCGTGGATTTTATTTGCCACTCACCGTGAATGAATGGTCGCAATTCACCATTGGGGTGGCCGCCCGTTTTGGAAGTTTCAGTGTGGGGTTATCCAATATTGCCTTCCTGAATCTCTCCTCGGCATACACCAATACCGCTTTAATGATGGGCTTGCGCACATCGATTCGGCACAAGCGCCATGAAGATATCGACAACGACAAGATCTCTTCGTTGCTGGACGACTGTCCGACACAGCCGGGACCAATGACCGCCAAAGGCTGTCCCGATGCCGATTTCGATGGCATTCGTGATGATGAAGATCGCTGCCCACAGAAAGCAGGCATACGCGAACGCCAGGGATGTCCGGATCAGGATATGGATGGTATTATCGATGAAGAAGACGGCTGTCCTGCGCATGTCGGACCGGAAACAGGCACGGTGAAAAAAGGGTGTCCGGATGCCGATGGTGATGGGTTCGTTGATGATGGTGTGGCAGACAAATGTCCCGAACGCGCCGGACACGTGAATGGATGCCCGGACTCGGATAGCGATGGCGTCATGGATGACGAGGATAAATGCAAAGACAAAGGAGGTAAGCCGGAAGATCTGGAGGAAGGCTGTCCCGATACCGATGGCGATGGTCAGCATGACCATAAAGATGACTGTCCGGAGGAAGTTGGTCAACCGGAGAACAATGGCTGTCCGCTGTTCGATTATGATGATGACGGTGTTCTCGACTATAAGGATCGATGCCAGACGATACCTGGTGTCAAGGAAAATGACGGTTGTCCGTTGGATGAAAAGATTGAAATCAGCATCACCGAGGCGGTTGTGTATTTCTTGGACGGTGCTGAATTAACCCCGCAGGCCATGGCTGAGTTGAAGGAGGTGGCCAAGGACTTGAAGTTCGAGTTACAGGCGGATACCGATATCAAAATTGAACTGCTTGGTCATGCCGGTTTGAACGAAACATCGGAAGACAAGCAGGCATTATCGCTTAGCCGAGCTCAAGCGGTGAAGGCGTTTTTACTCACAGAAACAGGATTACCGGAGATCTCCTTCTATCCGCAAGGTTTTGCGGACCGCGAAGGGGTTACCGTCAAAACCCATCCGAGCGGCAAGTTTCCGGATCGCAGGGTGGAGATTGTGTTGTCAATTCCGGAGGATAAATAACGTTTACACGCACCCTGATTACCTTAATCTCATTCATGATGCTAACCATAACATTCACGCAAAAAATCAAGTCAATCCTGCTTGACCTTGGAAAACTCATTCCGATGTTACTGCTTGTATGCAGTGGCAGTGCAAGCGGTCAAGTATTGCCGTGCGACAGTTTATCGACTGATGCTTCCTGGGAGATTGTCGGTGTTGCGCCCGGTGCTGTATTCTGCACATCCACGGCGATTGAGCTCATTGTCAGAACCGATTCCACCTACAATGAAGATTTTTTAAGTTACCAATGGCAGCGCAAAGAAGGTGCTGGGAGCTTTGCGAATATTGTCGGTGCAACAAATGACACACTGAATACCACGTTGACAAGTACGGCGCAATTTCAGTGCATTGTTACGTGTGATAATGGGGATACCGGAGACAATCGAACTATTGGCCCAATTACATTGACCATCACGATTCCCACTGCCGGTGCCATTTCAGGAGCACAAACCATCTGTAATGGTGGAGACCCCGCTGCGTTCACGAATACGACTTCAGGCAGTTCAGCGACGTCAGCAACCGTTTCTTATAAATGGCAAAGCCAGACAGGTGCCGGTGGCTTTACAGACATCAGTGGTGCGACTCAACCCACCTTTAATCCGCCATCGGGACTGACGCAGACGACAGCTTATCGCCGAATTACGCGTTCTTCCGACTCCGTCAACAGCGAGTGCCTATCGGCGCCAACCGCTGCAGTTACGGTTACTGTGCAAGGAGTCATTTCGCCCGGTACAATAAGTGGGAATCAAACCATTTGCAGTGGTGGAGATCCGTCGATACTCAATGGAAATAATGTAGCATCAACAGGGGGAGCCACCATTGCTTATCAATGGGAACAATCCACCAATAATGTAAACTTCTCGGAAATAAGCGGAGCGGTATCGAACAGCTTTGATCCTCCGACTTTAACAGCTAATACCTTTTACCGTCGAATTACGGAATCAACGTTAAACGGGGTATTGTGTTCTTCAGGACCTTCCGACACTGTGCAGGTGACGGTTCGTGCCTTGCCAAACCCCGGCAGTATTTCGGATAGTCAAACGATTTGCTTTCAGGGTGACCCCTTGCCATTTACTTCAATTACAGCCGGCACGTCGAGCGATGGCGGAGTGATCAGCTATCGGTGGGAAGTAAATACGAACAGTCCGCTTTTCCCTGCCGGCAGCTGGGCTACTACAACAACAGGGACAGGAGCCACAACTGCTGTATTCGAAGAGGCGAATAATACGCTCACCTCAAACAGACAGTACCGCCGCTTTGCCATCAGCACCTTGAATGCTTTAGCTTGTACTTCAGCAACAGCAACGGGAACAGTTCAATTGACGGTTCAGCCACAACTCACGGCGAGCTTTGCGGAGAATACGGCGACAGTATGTGTCGGCCAAACTGCAGTGCTCACGGTCAACGGAACTGCGGGTGCTATTGTGACTTATACTGTGGATGACGGTGCTGATCAGGTAGTCTTGTTAAATGCAAGCGGTGCGGGTTCGATTAGCGTTCCTACCTCGGCTGCAGGCAATATCGACGTGCTACTTACTCAAATTCAAGCGACAAGTCCGGTGACCTGCACGCGCTCGCTGGACGTTCCCGCTAGCATCACCGTAATTTCACTCCCTACGGCATCGTTCTCCTCCGGAAATGCTTCTACTCATTGCTTGGCGTCGACGTATTCGCTGCAACTTTCAGGTACTGCGAATGCGAGTGTTTCCTATAACTTAAATGGAGGCAGCACTCAAAGCGCTACGTTGTCGTCGAGTGGAAGCGTGACTATCAGTGGTATCGCGTTAGGTATCGGAAGCAATACCTTTCAACTCACTCAAGTTTCTTTGGGAAGTTGCTCGGCAACATTGTTAGAAACAACGTTCAATGTGAACGTCACTTCGAATCCGTCAGTATCCGTTGTTGCATTAAACGGAGATGATTTTCTCATCTGTCCAAACGAGTCTGTAACCCTCGGAAGCAATACGGTAGGTACCGCTTATCAGTGGTTTAGAAATGGAGTATTATTTGGGACTTCTGCCGAAATAACTACCTCGCAAACTGGTAACTATTCGGTGCAAGTTACCGCAGGAGGCTGCGGAGGCACTTCTCCTGCCATCACCATTTCACAGGCACAAGTGCCGGTTGCTACCATTACTGCCGATGGACCAACCACGTTTTGTGCAGAAGGTTCTGTGTCTATTTCTTCGACAGTGAATTCCTGCACAGGCTGCGAATTGCTCTGGTCAACACAGAGTGTGGCAAATTCCATCTCTGTTTCTGAAAATGCAGTAATTACACTAACAGCGACAAATGATGACGGATGCAGCGATACTTCCAACTCGATAACTGTCATTGAAAATCCACTACCAAATGTCGGTGTAACTGCTTCTGCCAATACGATTTGTGATGGTGCTACGGCTGAATTGACAGCTACGGGTGCGACTTCTTACAGTTGGGTGAATGTTGGTAGCGGTCAGTCTGCAGGTAATGGTGCTATCATCACTGTCGGGGTTTCCGGTGTGTACCGGGTAACCGGGACAACAACGACTTCCGGTGTGTCGTGTTCGAATATGGATGAAGAAGAGATTGTCGTGTTAGCTACACCTGAACTTCAATCCATCACCGGACCGCCTGCTGTTTGTGCGAATTCTTCCGCGCAAATTATTCTCCAAGGTTCTGATGATGCCACGGTGAGTTATCGCATCAATGGCGGTACTATCCAGACGGTTGATCTCGATGGCAATGGACAGGCTATTTTGTTCTCCAATCCGAATTTCACCGGAAACTCGCTCGTGTATACACCGGTATCGATTGCACTAGGTGATTGCCAAGGCACGGTGAGTGGTTCCGTATCCGTGCAGATAAATCCGCGGCCAATCTTGGAGCCAATTGCAGATGTGGAGTATTGCAATGGACAGGATATAATTGACATTGCCTTAAATGAGGCCGGAAATTCGCAAGTTACTGTTTTAGGTTATGATTGGGAGAGTTTTCCCGATGTTCTTTTTGGTGATGATCCTGCATTCGGGTCCATTACCGGTGAGGTTATTAATACAGGGATTAATCCAATTGTATCTGAATTCACTGTTTGGGGAACGAGCCAAGCAGGCTGTATCTCAGATAGCGTGTTGTTTGTGTTAACCGCTAATCCGGGGCCCATTATCTCAGAAATTGCGGATATTACTCTTTGTGATGGTGATGAATGGCAAACTATTAATCTTGACGCGGGTCTTAGCGGAGCAGACATCAGTTGGGAATCTGTAGGACCTGATATTGGCTTGGCTGTTGGAGCGAATTCTGCCCAAATCATTGCAGCCGGGAATCAAGGAACGGTTAATATTCCGGATGGAAATTCTGGGTTTCAAACACAAACCATTACCGTAAATGCACAGGCAGGAGGATGCGGAGCTGCACCGATGAGTTTTAATGTGAATGTGTTGTCTAAACCTATCGGAACAACTGCGGCTACATGGGCATTTTGTCGAGGAAATGATATTGAAATCAGCTTTAGTGCGACAATTGATGACACTTATTTCGATTGGCAAGTGGTGGAGGATAGTGATTTCATCGGGCTTCCTGCGGGTGGCGACAGCGCAGTTGATTCTGTCAGTTTTACTACCGTAAATGACCAAGTTATTGAGTTATCTGCAGCGATAGCGATAACGCCGATGGTCACTGACACCGTTGGCTCGAGTATTAGAACGTGCGTTGGATCAGCACAAAATGTTGTGGTAATTGTCAATCCCACCCCTCAACTTGCTATTGAGAGTATAGATGCGTTTTGCTTTCAGGATAGTCTGCTCGACAGTGATTTTGAGTACACATTCACCCCGGAATCCGAGTTTGTAAGTTATACCTGGCAAGTCAGTAATACAGGGCTCTTCGAACCTGACGGCGGAAATGACGCTATAGCCACTCAAGCGAATAATCCCTTAACGGATCAGGTTGTTTCAAATGTTTTATTCACGCCTGTTTATGATAATCATGGGCGTTCTTGCAGTGGTAATACGCAAACGGTGTCGGTGACGGTTCTGCCTCAACCGGCGGCGGATATTGATTTTACTTCAACGGACTTCACCCTTTGTAGTGGTGAATCGATTGTATTTGATGTGAGTTCTCCAACTACCCCGGCTTCAACTTGGATTGTCGCCGCGGCCTCTACTGGTGTGAGTGGTTTTGAAACGAGTTGTGCAGATTGCCTAAACATCAACGATCAACTCGTGCTGAATGGCAGTACTCCGGGAACAGTGATCTATACGGTTTCTCCTGCTATTGAAGGTTGTACGGGAAACAATGAAGCATTTGAGTATACGGTAAACCCATTGCCGGCTGAGCCACAACTCACCTCCAACGAATCGTCAACGTGGTGCGCCGGTGCTCAAGGCGTTATTCTTTTTGCTGATACTACAGCCGATGTGGTTCGCTACGATTGGACATCCATTCCGGATGAGTGGAACCCGACGTATGGCGGTACAATCAACGCTATCGACGGCAGTCAGATTTATCTGGATGTTCCCGCTGCAGGAGGAACAATCAACTATATGCTCACGGCTACCAATGAATACCAATGTTCCACTTCGGGCAGTTTTTCGTTGACGGTGGACGCGGGCACCTCGCTGCCTGACTATGATGTTGTCATCGTAAATCAGGGAACTGACAACCAAATGCTGGCTGTTATTCCCGCCATCGACGGGCAAACCTATCAGTGGGGTGCGCTGAATCAGAGTGATTGGTCGGCATCAACGTTCAATGGGGAGACCGCCCAGGTAATCTTTTTAGATGCCTCCTTCAATCAAAGTGCACAGTATTATTATGTGGATGTCACCAACGGCGATTGCGTGAGCAGGGTGTTTTTCAATAGTCCTAATACCCTGATTCCGCAGTCGATTTCTGAAGAGATAGCGGCTATGGATATGCACCTTTTCCCCAATCCGTTTAGGGATCGATTGCAGCTTACCAAATCGAATCACACGGCTGCTACCCAATTGACGATTGTTGACGCCATGGGGCGTACCGTGCATGCGGCACAAGTGCCGGCCTATCAGGAAAACTATACCATCGATACCAACGCATGGGCTGCGGGTACTTACTTCTTGCGCGCGGTGAGTGGTAATACGTTGGTGTCAACAACGCTGATCAAGTTGTAATGCGTTGCGTCTTCCTCCATAGCGTGTTGACAGTGCTGATGTTTATCGGCAGGTTCACCTATGCGCAGGAAAGTTTGGACTGGAGCCCGGAAGATTATCGGCAGACCTTTGCGAAGATTGATACATTTTTGGAGCGCTTCAGCAGTTTATCACAATTCCGTTTGCCCGGTGGTGATACGCTATGTACTTCTTGTTTTCAGGATTTCAAGGACATGTTCAGTGAGCACTGTCTCTATCCTGATTTGATCAACCCGGTGTGGCTGTCATCCGGAGAAATGGTCATGACTAATCGGGCATCCATGAAGTCACTCGATCGTTTTACACGCGATGTGAAGGCCAATTTTCCAAGTGGATTGATTGTGCGCTACCGTGGGATTAACTACAATTTTCAGTCAGTGAAACGCGATTATTTCGAGGTTGCGATTGCGCGAAAAACACGCGGGCAGGTCAAGAATCGCTGGCGATTGGAATTGGCCGATACGCTATTGATACGAGCTAAGGTCTTAGACGGTGATATCCGCATTCAGAGCATGGAGGTGCTTGGCTATTCTTATTCATTGCCCGATATGTTTGAGTTGGCCAAAGTGATACGCGGAACGAAATCCGATGTTAATCTGCGCCGGCAAAAGCGAAACTGGGAACAGGCGCGTCGCAAGCGTGATGAGTCGGAGTTTGCACCGGCCATGACCGTCGTCGATTCGGTAGCCAGGTATTCGCCTTGCGCATGCGTGGATCGCGTACCTTCGGTTAGTCAATATTATTTCGCGTCGAAATTGCCGGTGCTGGGCTCCTCGGGATACAAACGTTCTCCGATGATTGCCTATAGCGATCGCAACGGAAATTACAGTCAGCTAAGTCCCGAGCCGAACAGCGAGAGCTTTCGTGAACTGGAATTTTTGCAGCCCTTTTTTGTGGTGGATACAGCCGGTGAATATCTGCACGTGATTGAATATGATATGATGGCGCTGCAGGGTACCGACTACCGCATCAAGCGTTGTCTTGCCGATTACGGCTGGATTCGCAATGATCGTTTAATTGTTGGCGCTATGGCCATGCGCAGCAATAAGGGATTTGATAGTTGTTTTTCTACTGAACAACTGGAGTCCGCCAACCAAGTGGACACCAAATTGTGTTTTCGGGTTTTTCAAAATCCAACGTTAAGCAGTGAACGCTTTGAACCGCCTTCCGCAGGAAGGTTATATGTTTATAAGCAAACCCAAAATGCGGTGTTGATTGGTAACAGCCCACAATTGCGACCCGGCTCCGTCGATGAGACTTTGCTCGGCTGGAGGTCAATCAATGGGTTAGAATGGAATAAAAACAATGAATGAAAAGAAGCGCCATGAATAGAATACAAGTTGGCAGCATGCTCCTGTGTATGCTGCTGTCGGTAAGGGTAAATGCTCAAACCGACTTTGATTACGCGAAGGCCTTGGCCAATGTGGATGTGTTTCTTGAGCACTTCCGCGATTACAGTGATTTTCGTGAACCGCTGAAAGATGAGGTCTCAGGCACTGCGCGTGATCAATTCAAGAGTTTGTTTAAGCCAGGGGTTTACATCCTGGATTTGTACAATCCGCCGCGTATGGATCAGAATGGTCAGTACATGCCCATTCTCCCGTTCACGCAAAAGAGCCAGCCAAAAATTCGCACCATAGATGAATTCGCTGAAGACGTGACGCGATTCTGTAATCGTGGAATCAGCGTGAAGATTACCGGAATCAATGCCGACTATAGTCAACTTCGCGCAGGTAAGGTGAAAATGTATATTCAGCGTGAAGGTTACGTTCGCGATTTTCAAGATTGGCGTTACACCGTGCTCGAGGAATTAGAGCTCGAGTTGGAATGGAATGAGGCCACCAGCAGCTATTGGATTGCGTCCATGGAAGTGCAGGATAACTATGTGGTGAAATGTTCGAATTGCGAGGATCGCTTTGCCGCGCGCGTCGATCCTGCCGACGACCCCAAGAAGCCTCTGAAGCTATGGGCATCCATTCAAGGCAATGTCGGTATGGCACAGGTGAGCACGACTCAAGTGCAGGCCAATCAGCTCAATACCGACATCTATCAGGATGTTGTGTTGAACGAGACGAAGCTTGGCGCCATGACTTCCTCCGGACTTAAACCTGCGTGGGGCATAGAAGGTAGCGCACAACTCATGAAAGGCTACAAGCATCAATGGGGCGTATCGCTGGGATTGGGCATAATGAGCACTGCTGCGGAGTTTGTGCAGGATCCGTCAACCATTGTCTATCAATCAACGGATGCGTTTGGAAATTCCTACAATCGTCAGGTGAAACTGGAAGGTACCACGATTAATGCTAACCTATTGACACTGCAAGTACCACTGCAGTTTCATTACACGCGCCGCATCAGCAAGAAACTAAAGTTGCATGGGGCGTTAGGAGGTTATATTGCCTTTGCCGGCACCTTAAAAACGGAGCAGAGCGCGCTGGCTGATTACGAGGCATTGCTCAAGTTTCAAGCGATTTCGGAGTCCGAGGTCATCAGCGTGTTTGAAGCCAATGGCGAATATGATGTTGAGTTGACGGAGAGTACGCTCACCGGCGAACAGCGCAACAATAGTGCTGCACTCGGTGTGTATGATATTGACTTCGACAGCGAGCTCAGTGGAAAATCCAAAGTGAAGACTTCATTGGGGTATGGCGTGATTGCGCGCTTGGGCGCCGGTTGGATGATTAACAGTAACACGGAAGCGTTGGTTTCCGTTGGCGCTATGACCGGCGTTCAAAGTTGGGACGCAGAAAAGCTTACCCTTGCCGATCGCACCAACGATGTTCAATCGTTGGGATCATCCCTAACTGCCGCGGGAGAATGGAAATCCTTTCATATTCTTGTCAATGGTGGAGTGAGATTCTATTTAAGTTCGTTCAATAAAAATCCTCTAAATCGGTAATTTGTATGTCTAGACCTATTCGAAAAAAAGGACCCGACAAGGTGTTCATTTTTGGGGGAGCCCTGGTGCTTCTGATTATTTCCATTTATCTCTTGATTAAGTTTTTGTCGGCCCCTGAATGTGCCGCCGGCTTTCATTTTCATGAGAAAGAGAATGGCAACATTGAGCCCGGACGGGTAGTTGTTTTCACCGATACCACACCCGGCGAGATTGAAAGTCGTTTGTGGGATTTTGGTGATGGTTCATCCTCTAATGAGCAGGTGCCGGAACACATCTACAATCAAGAGGGCACCTACGTCGTGGTGCTCACCATCAATAAAACGTGCAGCGTCAGCGATACGGTAGTGGTGATGCCGGCCACAGAAGAGTTTTTGCAGGAAACGGTTTACCCATTGGCCATCATTGATGGACCGACTGAGGCCTTTGTGGGTGATCCTGTTCAGTTTTATGATCGCACACCCAATTCGATAGAACGTCAATGGAACTTCGCGGATACCGATGATATCATCTACGAAAAAGATCCCGTGCACACCTTCACGGTGGCTATGGAATACACCGTGACTCTGGATATCAAGGAGCACGAACAAGCCCGGCACAAGATCGTGGTGAGACGCAAAAAGGCAGATACGCCACGTGTGGAAGAGCCCAAGAAAGGAGGAGGTGGTGGTCCACCACCGCCACCACCACCACCACCGGCGCCTGTCTTAAAAGAAGCCGACTTCAAAGCAGCTATCAAGGCTCAGTGCGGCGGAGGTTCGCTGGCCATCAAGAAGATTGGTTCGTTCTTCGGCGGGACCTTCAATATTCCGCTGTCGGAGCCGACAGGGAAAATTGGAAAGCTAAAAGGGTTAATCGATTTGATGACCATCAATGGAGATTGTAACTACCTCGATGGCTACAAAGTGGCGTTTGATAAAGATGCCGATGGAATTATTACACGCGTTGTACTCAAAAAATAATTTTAGCTATGACTAAGGCCCTTTTCTGTTTTTTACTCGGCATCACGGTGATGTGCGGGCTGCGCGCGCAACAAGCGTTACATTTTGTTTATGTTGATGCCAGTCAGCCGCTGGTGAATGAGGATTTCTTCTCAGACAATGAGATCAGCAGTGTGCTGGAGTTTGTCGGTATGCATAATCAGGCCATGGTGTATTATTGTGATGGAGCTTCGAGCCGTATGTTTCGCGGGAATGATGCACAGGCGCAATTATCGGATGCGATTTACGCGCAAATTCCGCCTCAGCCCGATATGCGAACCGATAGAAAGAAGATTCGAGATTATCTGTTCAATGCGCTGGATGAATTTTCGGGCGAAGTGCATCTGTATTTCTACTACACCGATAAGCAGGTGAAGGATGTGCTTGCCGGAAATAACTACATGGCGAAGTTGCTGCCGCGCGAATTGTTTGCAGTCGGAGGCACTTCTATTTCCAGCATGTTTGTGCACCTGTATTACAGCGATCGACCCGGTAAAATTGACAAGGAGCAGGTACTCGCCAATCTTTCGTTCTATAATACCGAGTTTCCTCCCGCTATCGAATTTCAAATCACTGAATTGAATTAAGTATGAAAAGAATTTTCTGGGGAACAGTGTTGTTCCTGACAAGTTTTGCCGCTATGGCTCAGGGAACAAAAGATAAGAAGTATGTTATCCAGCCATCGGAGTATCTCAAGCGACCCCATGTGGAATTGCCCAAAGGTGTCCTGCGCGTGGAATCGGGTATTCAAACCCTGTGGAAGGTCTACAGTGACCGCGATAATAATCCGACCTATGCCGATCCAAAGGATGGTGCTGCGACCAAGAGCTCGTTGACCTTCGGACAAGCATTTGTGGTGTGGGATGAGACCGATGACTGGGTTCGAATTTGTGAGTATCAAAGCAATTCAATTGATCGGGCGAAGCGCGTTTTCAACCAAGATGTGAAGGATTATGGATGGATTAGAAAGAGCAAATTATTGCTTTGGGAGCGGGCGAAGATTAATCCGAAAACAGGATTTACCATGAAGTGTATGGCCATCAATAAGTTTGAAACCTTCAAGGCAAATCTGGTGGCTTACGCCAAGGATGATAAACTCGATTTATACAACCAGCCCAATAAAACGGCACCCCGCAATGGGAATGATGCCCGTCTGATGACCTTTTTGTTCATTTTCGATGAAGAGGGTGATTATTACTTGATCGGCAAGACTGATCACGTTTCACCGATAACGGTGGGTGATGGATTGTTGGGGTGGGTGCACAAGGATGTGATTCAAGTATGGGATCAACGTATGGCGCTCGAGCCTAATGGCACTCAGGGTTGTCTGTTGTATCGGGAAAAGAACAATCTACCCGTTATGTTTTTCGAAACAGAGAAAGAGGCAATGAGTTTTGCCATGAATGATAAGACGGCAACGAAACTGGTGGAATTGCCATATTCGGATTCTTACAAAAAGATGAAGGCGTATGAGTACCGGTTCCCCATTCTGGAAGAAGCCAAAGTGGGAGCGAAAGTGTTTAAAACAGGGGTGATTTCAAAGGTATATGACGATCAGGGGCAGGAGGTCTTTGATGTCGACGAGCAGTATGCTATCTTGGAGGGGGCTGAGAAATTGAGAACAGCCAAGGCGGGCATCAACATCCTGTTTGTCATCGACGGAAATCCTGTCCAGAAGGGTTATATTCAAGATGTAGTAGATGCGGTAAAACAAACACAGGAGGAATTGTCATTGGACAATACCGACGGCGACTATAAGTTTGAGTATGGCGCGGTAGTGTATCGAAATGAGAGCGAGCGCGGGTGTGGAAATGTCATACAGAAGAAGCCCTTGACCGAAAGGGCCGGCGACGTGGTTAAATTTCTGGAGGGGGAACTTCAGCGCGAGACTTGCGGTTCAAATCCCGAGTTTGCCTCGCTGCATGACGGACTCGATGCTGCATTGAAGGTGTTTTCTTCTTACGGTCAAATGAAGGGCACAAACGTTATTGTTCTGATTGGCGCGCAAGGCGATAATCCGGCTGTAATGGATACCAAATTACCGAAGTTGATAACCCGCATGGCTGAGGCCCGTGTCGGTTTTATGAGTATTCAGACCAAGACGTTCGAAGCAGATGAAGCGTATGCCTATTTCGGAAGTCAGGTCGGTAAAATTGCCCGTGAGTATCAGAGCGAGATGCGAACGCTCTATGAAGACTTCTCTACTAAAACCGGTAAGATTCAGTTTGAATTTCGTGAAACAGGTGGTGGGAATATTCTGGAACTCAACTTCCCGGAACAGGCCGCCATGCCTTGCTTTGCGGACTTTCCGGAGCCGGGAAAATCAATTGATCCTAAACGCTTAACGAAATTGATTAAGCGCAGTATTATCCAAACAGCTCAAGATCAACAACAAATTTTTGCCCTTGCAGACGTCAAGTTTAAGGGCGTAGGAGAACGTCGAGAGCCCAACGAAGCATTCATGAATTATGTTTCCCAGATTGATTTACCGGGATACACACCCGAGCAGCGACGGGAAGCGTTGCGCAAGATTTCGGATAAAAACATCCAGTTCTTTCTCGAGGGCTATGCGCCGCTTCATCGTGAAGGCATGAATAACTGTGATTACTTTGAGTTTGTCATTTTGCTTGAGGATAGTGAATTGAATGAATTGATAGACAAATTTGCCGATTTCAAATCCGAGGATAATTTCGAGAGTTCCAAGAAGGTCATCATCGATGCGTATAAATCGCAAGTGTATGCGGTGCTTGGTCCTTCTGAGGTAAAGGACGCCTTGAAGAATAAGTCGCTTTACGAGTTGAATCAGTTGCTCTTTGGTTGTCCGGGTCCAACGAGGGACAGGGTCAACTCCATGCGAATGGAGGAGCTGGAAGATTTAGAAGACGCCAATGATTTGGCTCGTATTAGTGAGAGCTTTCAGCGTTCGGAAGAGGCATTGAGAGGTTACAGGGAAGACATCAACAACGCTTTTACCAGTAACGGACGACGCTACTATTGGGTACCGCAAAGTCTTATGCCAAACTAAGTATGATGAACGTTTCAATGCGCTATATTCTGATTTTATGTTGTCTTGTATCGCTGCACAGCCTTGTATGTGCTCAGCAGCGTACCACCGGTATGAAGGTGCTGGTGCCCCCTTCCGAATACAATAGTGGACCCTATAGGGTGTTGCCCAAGTTAGAACAACGTTCCGAGCGCACAATCAGAAAGTGGGTGGTATACAGTGATCGCGATGATAATTTCACCTACACGGAACCGGATCTGACCTCTGATCGCATCAATCGGTTGACCTATTTACAGTCGCTTTATGTGGTTGCAGAAACCGATAGCTTCGTGCAGGTAATTGCTTACGACCCGAGCGCAGAAGCCATCGACCATAATACGGGTATCATTAAAAAGGAACTTGAATCCTATGGATGGTTACCCAAGTCGAAAGCACTGCTATGGCTTTGTTCGATGGTTGACGAGAAGACGAAGTTTTCCCGTAAGTGTCTTGCCGTAAACAGTATTCAATCACTCGTTGATATTGAGTCACAAACGGCTAATGGCAAACTGGTGCCGTATACACAACCCGGCGGTAAACGGCCTTCTGAGTCGCGCGTGCTCCTCTACAACTTTGTGTTCGTATTTAAGGAGGAGGGCAATTACCTGTTGATCGGAAAGAAGATGCGAATGGCTGAGAGTTCTGTGCAGAACGATATCTTAGGTTGGGTGTCGAAAGACATTGTTCAAGCGTGGTCGCACCGCGTAGCATTGGAGCCTTTGCCCGGCGGTCCGGGTTCTGAACGTCAACGACAGAACACTCCTGCGCGACTATTCACACAGGAATCCGATGCGGCACACTACGCGCGAGGGGAGGAGTTTTCACCCTATAACGTGATTCCTTATGACGATAAATATGCGGAGACCATGAATCCGATTATTCCCCGTTTGCCTATTCTGAAAGAAGCTTCCAAAGACCCGCTGATTTATTACACAGGTACTGTCACTCCCGTATTCAACAGCAGCAATGACGAGGTCATGTCGGTGGAAGAACAATCCAAGGTGAACGAACAGTATGAAGTCATTCGCCGCAAGCGTTCGAATGTGAACATCGTGTTTGTGGTGGATGGATCGGAATACATGCGTCGGTATACAAGACCTATTTGCACCGCTATTCGTCGCGCGACCAATACCATGAAGTCGATGCAGTCAACAACGAATTTTGAATATGGTGCCGTGTTTTACCGCTCTGCAGCCGAGAAAGAATGCGGCTTGGATGAAATTCGACAAAAGGCGTTGACCAATGATGAGGAGGCTTTGATCAAGTTTTTGGGTAGAGAAGAAGTGCGCGATGATTGCGGATCATCAGGGGAGTATCGCTCCGTGCTAAAAGGGATTAAACGAGCGATTGATTTGCTCAGTAAAGAGGATTCAAAGAGCGAAACGAACATCATCATCTTGATTGGTGCGAGAGGAAATGATAACAAGGACTATGATCAAAAGGAACAATTAGCTGCTGAACTTGCTAAGATCAATTGCAGCCTGATGGCCTTTCAAGTGCAGTATTTGGAGTATGAAGAAAGTTTTGTGCGCTTTTCCGCCGGCGTGGATTTAGCTATCAAGCGGTCTGAGTCTCTGATTAGCGATGAACACCGCGATATCTGGCCCACTAAAACGGAGGCCGTATTCCAACCCAGAGAGGGGGGGACAATTCTGGAAATGCCATTCCCTCATGATGCTCCTGTTCCCGGATTGTTTATTAGCACAGATCCCGGTAACCCGATGGACCCTATGTTGCTGGAACGTGAAATTCGCAACATTATCATTGGTTGCATTGATAATAACGATCGTCTTTTTGCGAAGGGCGATGCGCATACGCGTGGCATGGGAAAGCGCGTAGTTATGGATGAAGCACTGCGCAATATGCTCGGTCAAATGAATGTCGATATTGATTTGTTGAAACTAGCCGCTGACGATAATATTCAGTTTTTCCGCCACGGTTATACTCCTATGAATCGCGTTGGAAGCAATGAAGATTTTTATGGATATGTACTCTTGCTATCAGATGCGGAGTTGAGAAAGTTGATTGGTGAATTGGAAACACTCGTTGGCGATGAGAGTTTGACCTTGTCGGAACGCAAAGACCATATCAAGTCTTCCTTCAAAGCACTGGCGAAGACCTATTTCGGATTCGGTGAGTCGAAATCGAAAGTGGATATCATGTCAATGGGTGAAGTACTCGACCGGTTGTATGGTGTTCCTGGGTACAAGCGCAGCGAGGTATTCAACGTCAATATCAATGACCTGGATAACCTTTCTGCAGCAGAGGTGGAGGAAATAAAAGATGAGTTCGACAGAAGGCTAAAGCTGATGGAAGAGTTCATGCACATGAATCACTTCGATAACTTCACTGAGGTATTTTACTGGTTACCTCAGCGCATTTTGCCATAGCCTAATTGCGAACTTACTTCACGATCACCAATCGCTGCTTCACAATGCCGAAGTCATTCTGTCCGGAAACAATGTAACTGCCGGCAGCCAGATTGTTCAGTTGAACACGTTTGTTGTTCGTGTTGTTTAGTGTGATTTCTTGTACCAACTGACCGGCTTCGTTCACGATGTAAAATGTTCCGGGATGGGCTCCAACGAAAGTGACTTCGCCAAACGAGGGATTGGGATAAATCATGAGCAATTCTGTAGGCTCAATGAATTCAATCGCATTCGGTTCGACAGTGATGGTGATAGGAGCTGTTTCTGCTGTTGGAGTAGTATTGCACGGTGCAGAAGAGGTTACTTCACAGGTCACAGACTGACCATTGCCGATGGTCGAAGTCGTGAAGGTCGGTCCTGAAGCGCTATTCACCCAGATGCCATTGATGTACCAGCGATAGGTTGGATTTGGTCCAACATTCTCGGCTGTTGCTGTGAACGTCACGCTTTGGCCGGCAATGATAGTTGTGCTTGTCGCAACCATGGTAATCGAAGGCGTTGTAAGCGGAGCAGGCACCAACTGTACCGTTGCACTCACCACTTCACCGGCAGTAGCGCAGCTCAGTGATGAAGTTACGCCACAGGCAATTGTCATCGCTTCGTTAATTGTGAGAGTGAGATCACCGGTGTTTTCTGAAGCAGATCCATTCACGTACCATTGGAATGTTGGTGTATTGCCTGCGTTGGCAGCATTGGCACTGAACGTGACGACATCTCCCGCGCACAGAACAGTATCGGAAGCGGTAATCGCTATCGACGGATTAAGCTCTGACACAATATTCATTTGGATTTCATTGGACAGGGCTGAAGTGCCTTCGATGCCTACTTCGTTGGAAGTGACTTGGCAGGTGATGATATCGCCGGCTTGCAGGTTGTCGAGTGTGAGCGTATCGCTTGTTTCGGCCAGTGCATTGCCGTTGAGTATCCATTGATAGATTGGCGCTGTGCCTCCATTTTCCGCAGTGGCTGCAAAAGTGATCGCATTGCCAACGCACGCAGGATTGCTGCCCGATACGATGTCGATGCTAATGGCAGCTGCCAGGCAAGATTCAATTTGGTAGGAGAAAATGCGGGTGCGTGCTGCGCTTCCGCCCGTGCTGCCTCCCATGTATTCGCTCGTGCTCCAGATGGTTACACCATCGGGATCCAGCACGCCGTGGGCATAATCACCGTTGCGGTTTGTACCTGTTTGTGAGCCACTGCCTTCAATGACCATCACTTCCGTCACAGGCAATTCGCCCAGTGGGTCGCATACACGTCGGCCTGTAAAATAGAGTCCCGGGTATAGCCCTGCCGTGGCATTGGTTTTCATATAACTCAAACCGATGGAGCCATTGTCATCCATCACCATCGAACCCATCCATCGGGTATCACTGTCGGGGGTGTATATTCCCTCCTGATACATCGACCAAGTGCCTGACGTTTGATCCTGGCGCAATTCGCACCACTTCAAACTGCGTTGACTGTTGTTGATTTTCACTGCCCAATTCAAGACAACTGAGTTGTATCCATCCCAGGTTTTCACTTGAGCGCGATACATGCAAATACCACCAATGCCATCCAGTTTTTGCGTCGTACCCGGTTGTGACACATCATCCCAATTGTTGTTATAGGAAGCGTCAAATGCAGCGGTGGAGACATTGTTAGCTGCAGTAATGGAGGCTGTCGGTGTGTTTGGTGTCCAGTTGACCGTCATGTTGTAAATATTCACGCGATCCTGGTTTCCACCTCCCCATCCATTGTCGGAGTAGGAGAAAATGGGGCATGGCGTGCCCGCAGGAAGCAATTCTCCATCCGATACGCAGCCTGTCATTGGTAAAAAGAAGCCTCCGCCATCGGGTGGGTTGAACGACGCGAAAACACTGCGCGCTCCCGGGGTTCCTGCAATCATAGCGTCACGTTCAAAAGCAAACACACGCTGTGTGTTGGTATTTGCAGTCATGTAATAACCATCTTGCCATACACTGAACTTCAGGTAATCCGGAAAAGAAGGCGATTCAAACGTATAGGTGTAGTAAGAGCCCAATGGGTCACCGGTGGTTGAAATGGCGATATAGATTTCATTGTTGAAGAACGATCCGAATTGCGCAAGGAACCAACGGTCAGCAGCTTTATCGTACATCACAATCGGATCACCATTGTTCTGTGTGTCGGGGTTCCAGATTGTTCCTAGGGAAATTGCGCTACCCATGGTGGATCCTGTTGCCTTGTTGTAAACGCGCAAGGTTGTGGCGTTAATCAATTGCACGTAGTGGTTCGGACCTGCAGCACCTGAAGGGTCAAATGGACGGGAGCCTCCGCTGGATTGTCCTGCGAAGTTCGCTTTGAGTTGACCTGCGGGAACGCTTCCTGGTTTGGTCTGTATCGATGCGGCATCATTGCCATAGGGCATGCCATCGGCGCCTGTGTACTCGAAGTACTGTGGTTGGCGTCCTTTGCGGTCTTTCGATTCTTTGGCTTCTACCTTTTGCAGTTTGGCTTCATTCACGCCGGGCATATCGCGCAAGGGTTTTGTCACTCGGAAAGCTTTAGCCACAATGAAACCGCTGCCCGGTTGCTCGTTTTGCGCATGCGCTGCTACTGCGTTAAACGCCATGAATACGGCGAGTACAATCGTTCTCATTTTCATACAGAATATTCCTTGAGGTGTTTAGGTCTTTGAAATCTCAGCGCAAATTATCTGAATTCAGCCTTCACATGTATTTTGCGCAAAACTTGTGATTTCATGAAACGCCGCGATTTTGTTAAAACAACCGCAACGCTTGGAGCAGGGGGGCTTTTGCTGCCGCATGCACTGCGTGCTGCTGCACGACCTGTTGATAACAAGGTGAGACTTGGATTAATTGCGGTTGGATTCCGCGGTCAAGCGCATTTGGAGGAAATGCTCAAGCGCACCGATGTGGAAATCGTCGCTATGGCCGATCCCGACACAGGCATGATGGCTATGGCGCAGGCCATGCTGAACAAGGCATCCCGCACGCCGGCTGCGGAATACACCAACGGCGATTATGGTTACCGCGAGCTGTTGCAACGCAAGGATATTGATGCGGTAATCGTGTCGAGTCCGTGGGAATGGCACTTGCGTCACGGTGTGGATGCCATGCGCGCCGGGAAAATTGTGGGTATGGAAGTGTGTGGAGCGATGACATTGGGCGACTGCTGGGAATATGTGCGCACGTCGGAAGAAACGGGTATGCCCATCATGATGCTCGAAAACGTGTGCTACCGCCGCGATGTGATGGCTGTCTTACACATGGTGCGTGAAGGGATGTTTGGTGAACTCATTCACGCGCAAGGCGGCTATGAGCATGATCTGCGTGGTGTGTTATTCAATGATGGCGTTTCTGCATACAACTCAGGCGTCGAATTCGGTGACAAAGGATACAGTGAAGCGAAATGGCGTACCAATCATTACGTCAATCGCAATGGTGAACTTTACCCAACGCATGGCCTTGGTCCTGTGGCCACGATGCTCAACATCAACCGAGGCAATCGCTTGCTGCGACTGTCTTCTTTTTCCTCCAAAGCGCGTGGGCTGAATGCGTATGTGCGCAGTCACGAGAAGGGCGGAGCCAATCATCCCAACGCGAGTGTAGCCTTCAAGCAAGGCGACGTGGTGACCACACAGATTCAATGCGCCAATGGTGAAACCATCTTGCTCACGCACGATACGTCGTTGCAGCGGCCGTACAACCTGGGATTTCGGGTGCAGGGGACCAAGGGCTTGTGGCAAGACTTCGGCTGGGGCGATCCAGACCAGGGCTTTGTGTATTTCGAAAACGAAATGAAGCACAGTCATCGCTGGGATAATTCCAAGGAATGGCTGGAGCGCTTTGATCACCCGCTGTGGAAGCGCTATGCGAAGGAGGCCGAAACATCCGGCCACGGAGGCATGGACTTCTTTGTCGATAATGCCTTTATTGAGTGCATAAAAACCAATCAGGCCTTTCCGTTGGATGTGTATGATTTGGCCACGTGGTATGCAATAACTCCATTATCAGAGTTATCAATCGCGCGCGATGGGGCGGTAGTGGATATTCCTGATTTCACTTCCGGAGCATGGATGGAACGCAGTGCTGTGTTTGGGTTGGATGAACGTTGGTAAACTATGATGAGCAGAGGAGAACATATAATTATCGCAATAACCTTTTTTTTCTTAGGTGCCTTTTCGAATGGGTTTGCTCAACAGCAATTAGCGATCGAGGTGCTTGATGCCTACGAACGAACTCCTGTGGTGCACGCTCTCGTCTTCGTGGACGAGCAAGTGTCAGGGGCCACCGATACAGAAGGTAGAGCTTTGTTGCAGCTCGGACTGGGCGAGCACGAATTGCAGTTGGTTGCCTTCGGATATGATACGCTGGTGCAGCAAGTAGCCGTTCCCGGAACAGGTGTTTTACAGCTACTGATGGTTCCGGCTGATATCCAAATGAATGTCCTCGTTGTCAGCGGTACCAAATACATCAAGCCCATTGATAAACTCGCCGTGAGCATGGAAGTAATCAAAGGGGAAGACCTGACGCGAAAGATTACGCCGAATTTGAGCGATGCCATAGAGCGTGTTTCGGGGGTAACGATACTCGATGGACAGGCGTCAATACGCGGAGGAAGCAGTTATGCGTTTGGCGCGGGAAGTCGTGTGCTATTGGTTGTGGACGATATGCCGCTCATGACAGCGGATCGCAATGATATCAAGTGGAATTTTGTGCCGCTGGAAATGGTGGATCAGATTGAGGTCACCAAAGGAGCCGCATCGGTGAGCTATGGCGCATCGGCGCTGAATGGGGTGATTCAAGTGAGAACGGCTTATCCAGAGGGAAAAACATGGACCAGAGCGTCAACGTTTTCGATGCTCAACCCCGAGCCTGCCGGTGGCGCAAGCAAATGGTGGGGCAAGGAAACACCGTATCAGAGTAATGTCTCAGTGGCGCACGCGTTTACTTCGAAAGGTGGTCTGGACGTGGTCTTGAGTGCTAATGCGCTGGACGCGCGAGGGTTTTTAAACGGTGAAAATGAACGTCGCTCACGCATCAGTTTCAAAACACGTAAGTTTTTTCATGATGGAAAAATTGCGGTAGGTCTTGACGGGAATTTTCTTTACAAAAAACAAGGGCTTTTTCTGTTCTGGGCTAATGATTCGACTTCAGCGTATTTGCCCTTCTCTTCCGGTACCAATGTTTCCACCAATGACCTCTGGACATCAATCGATCCCTGGGTGAAGTGGACGGATCGTTTCGATAACCGGCATTCATTGAAGACGCGTTATTACTTGACTGCTCAACCGCTCAATTCAGGGATGGAACCGGTGGCACATAACATCACGGCAGATTACCAGGTCAAGCGAGCCTTGCCATTGGATATTGCAGCCAGTGCAGGTGTTTCTGCTACACAAACAGTTTTCATTGATGGTAGTGTCGGTGGTCGACATGCGGGAAATCTTGCAGGTATCTTTCTGCAAGCTCAGCGTTCATGGAAGCGACTGGAACTACAAGCAGGATGGCGATATGAAGTGTTTCGCATTGATTCTATCATCACGCCGGCTGTGCCGGTTCAATCCTATGGATTGAATTATGAAATTTCACCCAAGACGCATGTTCGTGCATCCTATGGTGAAGGCTTTCGTTTCCCCTCCGGAATTGAACGTTTTTTGAAATACAATATCGACATTTTACATGTGTATCCCAATCGTGAATTGCAACCTGAGCGCGGTTGGAATTATGAGGTTGGTGTAAAACAGCGCGTGAATGTTGGTCAGTGGTCGGTGTTTTTAGATGCTGCATGCTTTCTTACTCGATACAAGAACATGACGGAGTTTTACTTCGGAAAGTATGGCCTTCCTACTGATCCACTCTTCGGGCTGGGGTTCCGTTCGGTGAACATTACCAATGCCCGTGTACTTGGGGCTGAAATTACCGCGAATGCCGAGGGTAAAATCGGAAGAATGCGCATCATGCTGCATAGCGGTTATACTTACGTATGTCCTGTTGATGTCGATCTTATGCCTGAATTGAAGTCGTTTGGACGATTGGTGCAGTACGCAGTTGAAACATTCAATACGATTGAATCAACCAGTGTTTCGCCGGTGTTGAAATACCGCTATCGTCATTTGGGTAAATGTAATCTCGATGTTGAACACGACGGTGGGTTCAGTGCCGGTGTAGGCCTTCGCACTTACAGCTACATGGAAAGAGTGGATAGTGTTTTTTCAGTTTTTATTCCGGGTTTAGATCATTACCGTCGCACGAATAAAAAAGGTAATGCCATTGTTGACCTCAGGTTTGGCTACGCGCTGAATGATCATCACCGCATCGTTATTCACTGCACTAATGTGTTCAATCGATTTGTAGCGCTGCGTCCTGCGAAACCGGAGGCTCCGCGTGGAATTGGCGTGCAGTACACCATGAGCTTTTGAGGTTAGTCGTACTCATTGAGTCCAACCAAAAAATACTTCTCGTTGTTGAGCAAATACCCCTGATCTGTTTTGCTGATGCGCAGGCTTGTTTGCTCACCATTGTTCCAGAATAGCGTCAGGTATTCTTGCCCTGATTTTTTTTCAATCGCATATTTTCCTCCATCGTCTCCGGAAGTGGCTGCACTGAAATCATAGTAGCCTCCGCTGGAATAGGCGCTGCTGCTTCTAAAGTAAAACGTGCCATTCTCGTAGAGATAATAGGCCCATTTTTCAGTGTAGCCATTTCCGGTGTACAGGTGCAGAAACTTCTTATTCGCATAGCTTCCTGTGTTGGAAGCTTTAGCCGCGCTTGGAGTTGTTGTGGTTTGAGTACTAACGTTGTATGCCGATTCGAGTTCTTTCCACACGGCATCAATGGATTCGCTGCTGCGGGTGAAGTAGACGATGTTCAGTTGTTCATCGGTCACCCAAAGATTCCCGGCTTCATCCAGTGCGCCAAAACTGGCACCTGCTGAGGGATTATTGGCGTAAGCCATTTTCAGCGTCGGATCTTGCCAGGTGCAGGTGACCTGCTCCAGCACATTGCCGTCGGTGATATAGGCTGATAGGGTGTTGTTTTTCAATCGAAGCGCCAACACCAGCGAATTTTCCTGAGAAACAAAGACACCCTGAAAATTGGATAGTTGTGCGAGAAGGTTCGAGCAACTGTAGACTAGAAGCACGATTGACGCTGCACAGATTCGTAGTATTGTGTTCATGATGAACTTGTTTTGAGAGTGGAAAATTAGCGCTTGTATTCGAAATTCTGACTAGCAAGAATTTGCTATCGACAACAGCATTTTAATCCTGTATGTTTGAACCATGAAATCCTTCTCACCACGGATCCATATCCTCAAGGCTGTTACCTGGCGCATTACGGGTTCCATTGATACGATGGCCTGGGGCTGGGTCTTGTCGGGAAGGTGGCAGTTGGGCTTGAGTGTTGGGCTGCTGGAAATGCTGACCAAGATTGTGCTCTACTATTTGCATGATCGGGTTTGGCATGTCGCAGAATTAAAGTCGACCAAACCCAGTCATGTTATCCATCTGACCAAGACCATTACATGGCGTGTTATCGGCACGCTGGATACCATTATTTTGAGTTGGCTCCTGAGTGGTGATATCGCACTGGGATTACAGTTGGGTAGTATTGAGATTGTCACCAAGATGATTCTCTATTATCTGCACGAGCGCCTCTGGCATCGTGTGAAGTATTCCGGCGAAGCCTTTTCAGCTGATGTGTAAATGATGGAAAATCTTCAACGTCATAACTACCGGGTTCTTCCCGAAGACCGATCAACACTCATGGGTCATCCGCCCATGTTGATTTGGTTTACGGGATTGTCGGGATCGGGAAAAAGTACATTGGCCGATGCCTTGGAGGCAGAGCTCATTGGCAGCGGTGTCCATGCTGTTTCACTTGACGGTGATGCTTTGCGTATGCGACTAAGCTCAGACCTGGGTTTTTCAGATGCCGATCGCGATGAACATCTACGCCGAGTAGGTGAGGTGGCGAATCTACTGTTGGATGCCGGCCTCGTGGTCTTGGCCGCATTTGTTTCCCCTCTGAAATCGCAGCGTAATCGTATGAAAGAATTGGCAGGCGAGTCGCGCTTCATGGAGATATACGTGAGCACTTCATTGGAAGTATGCGAGCAGCGCGACATCAAAGGACTATATCAAAAGGCACGCGCCGGTGAGATTTCGAACTTCACCGGTGTATCTGCTCCTTACGAAGCTCCTGATCACCCGGATGCTGTTGTGGATACTGCTAATGTTGACGTGGAGCAAGCGGTTGAATCGCTTAAATTCGCGCTGCGAAAAAGAGGTTTTCCACTATGAGTTTAACCATCAATGCTGATCATCTCGACGAACTGGAGCACGAAGCGATCTTTGTGTTACGCGAAGTGTTTGCCCAGTTTGATCACCCGGTGATTCTTTTTTCCGGTGGAAAGGATTCGATAGTAGTTACTCATCTCGCTCGCAAGGCATTCTTCCCGGGCAAGGTTCCTTTTCCTTTATTGCACATTGATACGGGACATAATTTCCCTGAAACCATGCAGTTTCGCGATGATTTGGTCGCAAAGCATGGTCTTGATTTGATTGTCGGTTCAGTGCAAGAGTCTATTGATAAAGGGCGGGTAAAGGAAGAGCATGGACATCGTGCATCGCGCAATGTATTGCAAACGACGACCCTGCTTGATACTATTCAGCAGCATCATATTGATTGTGCAATTGGCGGTGGTCGGCGCGATGAAGAAAAGGCACGCGCGAAGGAACGCTTCTTTTCACACCGTGACGACTTCGGTCAATGGGATCCGAAGAACCAGCGCCCTGAGCTTTGGAACATCTTCAACGGACGCCATTTTGAAGGCGAGCACTTTCGTGCCTTCCCCATTTCGAATTGGACGGAGCTCGATGTGTGGATGTACATCCGTCGCGAGCAAATTGATTTGCCATCGTTATACTTCGCCCACGATCGTGAGGTAATCTACCGCGATAATGCCTGGATTCCGGTATCATCGTTTATCCAAATAGAAGAGCATGAAGTGCCTTGTGTGAAGCACCTTCGTTTCCGCACGTTGGGCGATATCACGATCACAGGCGGAATTGAATCCGATGCAGCATCGTTGGATGAAGTGATTGAGGAGATTGCAACCATGCGCTCGACGGAGCGCGGTTTGCGTGCGGATGACAAGCGCAGCGAAACGTCGATGGAAGACCGCAAGCGCGAGGGGTATTTTTAGTCTTTGAAGTGAATATAGCAATTCTTTGCTATGCCTTTTTCAGAATTTATACGGTTGTCGAATATAATATAGCAACACTTTGCTATTGATGTGCCCTTGGCGAAAGCGATAGGTTTGAATCAAAATTCACACCTATGAAACACACCCTTTTCACAATCCTTTTCTGCTGTCTGAACATGTTCACGCTGAAGGGAAATGCGCAGGAGATTTACTGCAACATGGTCAAATTGCCCATGCAACAAATGGTCGAACAAAGTCAGGCAATCGCCCACGTCAGGGTGTTGCATGAAACTGCTTTTTGGAATGAAAAGCGCAACATGATTTTTACCTATTACCAATTGGAGGTGATTCAAACACTCAAAGGCGAACTCAACAATCAGATCACCTTGTTGGTGGAAGGCGGAAGAGCGGAAGGAATACAGCTCGATTATCAAGATCGCATCGATCTGCAGCCGGGCGCGGAGATCGTTGCCATGTTGTCTGCCGTTCCGAGACACTGGGATTGTGGCGATCTGCAGGGGCAGGTTTACGCTGCCTTTGCCTCTAAGCAAGGCGTTTTTGAAGTGAATCCTTATACCGGTGAGTGTTCGGATGTATTCAAACGCTTCACTTCGTTGGAGGATTTAACTCGGGCTGTGGTGAAGCAAACACGCAAGCGTGTTTCCACTGCGCAGCCAAAAAATCTTCCAGCCGCAGGAGGGGCTACGGCTGTGGCTTCAGTGTCTTCGTTCAGCCCAACAACGGTATCTGCCGGAACGGGAACCTTGCTCACGATTAACGGCTCCGGATTTGGCGCCACACGAGGCAATGGGGTTGTGGAATTCACCATTGTGGATGGTTCTTTTGCCCTTCCATTGGCGAAGGATTATGTGTTGTGGAGTGATACACAAATTCAATTATATGTTCCATCGCGCACGCTATTTAATGGTGCGGTGAAGGAAACAGCCGCTACCGGGCCTATTCGTGTCACACCCGATGGAGGTGTTGCAGCCGTGAGTCCAACTTCTTTGAATGTAAAGTATGCCTTGTTTAATCGTTTTAACTCAGCGGAAGATTCTTCCGTCACACAGCGTTTAATCAATGCTAATGGATCCGGTGGATATACACTACAATATAATAATCAATTCTCTACCCTTGGAGCCGGTGCTCAGTCAGCCCTTGAGCGCGCTATGAGCACTTGGAAGTGTGCAACGAATGTCAGTTATGCAATCTCTTCTCTAGCAACCTCAGTCCGAGCAGTCGCAATTGATAACATTTCGGTGATCACTGATGATGTGCAAGCACCTTTGCCAGCGGGTATTCTTGGTCGTGGAGTAAGTATCACAGCATTGTGCATTAATGGTCCTTTGGTCAAAGCTTTTACCATTGAGATGGATATTATTATCGATGCGAGTCCTTCGGTTCCATGGAATTTTAGTACTTCTGCGCCTACGCTGACACAGTTTGATTTTGAGTCGGTATTGCTGCATGAAATTGGTCACGTGCACCAATTGGCACATACCCGTGCAGGCAGCACGAATATCATGGCCCCTTCAATTTCGACCGGCATGGCGAATCGTTCACTCACCGCATTGGATCTTGAAGGTGGTTTGGATGTGATGGGGCGTTCGACAGCTGCTGCAGGGTGTAATATCGGTTCACATGTTGCGTCGCTTCCGACAATAAGCATCACGTCTAATCTTGCCTTGCCGGCGTGTAGTCCAAGTGCGATAACCTTCACCGCCACGACCACCAATATGACCGCCAATACCGTTTTGAACTGGTTTAAAAATGGGGTCATCGTTGCGCAAGGAACAACATACACATTAAATGCACCTGCAAATAACGACGCTGTATTCTGCCAGTATTCTGCGTGCACTACGATTCGATCTAATACACTGACGCTGGCTATTACGAACAACACAGCAACAATCAGCTACGCATCGCCTTATTGCAAGAGTGTGACTACCGCGCAGGCTGTAACTCGCACAGGTGCTTCGGGTGGCACGTACAGTGCGTCACCTGCGGGTCTTTCTATCAATGCGTCAACTGGTGCAATTACACCTTCTGCCAGTACTGTTGGAACGTACACCGTAACGTATACGGTGGCTGCTTCAGGACCTTGCTCCGCATTTACTACAACGGCATCGGTTACTGTAGGCGCTGCTCCCACGGTTTCTTTGGTATACAACAGCACCAATTATTGTACAAGTCAAACCGGAAGTGTTTCTCCGACGGCTTCAGGTAGCGGACCTATTATCTATGCTGTGACTCCCGCCGGATTAACATTCAATACATCTACGGGAGCATTTACTCCATCTACAAGCACTCCCGGAACATATACGATTACAGCAAGAGTTAACGGAACCGGAGCCTGCTCGGGAACGTTTGTGACTGCGGTTCGAGCCATAAATATCAATGCGCCACTGGCAACTCCGGGCACTATAACGGGTAGTCTTTTTGGTGTCTGCGGCAGCACGAAAACCTATTCTATTGCGGCTGTTGCGGGGGCTTCAAGCTACACCTGGACAGTACCTGCGGGTGCGACTATTTCGGGCTCGTCTACCGGTACTTCAATCAGTGTTGTGTATACCGGTACCTTCAGTAGCGGAACGATTTCGGTTCGCGCGAATTCTTCAACGGGTTGCAACAGTGGTTTACGGTCTATTACTGTTTCCGGGGCTCCTGCTCAGCCGGGAAGCATAACAAGTTCAACAATCGTTTTAGGCTTTGCGAATGTCTCCATTGCTGCGGTGAGCGGTGCAACTTCCTACCTATGGACTGCTAGCGGAGCTTCAATTACCGGCGGACAGGGCACGCCGCAAATTACCATCCTCGGCGGACTGTTTTCTACAGCTAATGTTTGTGTTCGTGCGGTGAATTCGTGTGGTCAATCTCCGCAGCGTTGTGCAACGGTGAATACGTTCCAAGGCCCGAATGGTCAACAAGGGGCAATGATGGAGGAGGAATCACCTGAAGCTGAAAAGTTCGTAGCCCCCTCCATTTATCCGAATCCGGCAGAGAACATCTTAAATGTTTCATTTGAGGAAAGCGATGTGCGTGGTGATGTAGTTGTTGATATTCTGGATGGAGGTGGAATGTTGATCCATCGCACGTACTACAATGAAGCACATGGAACACGCATTCAATTGTCGCTTCAGGATTTGCCCGTGGGCATGTATATGTTGCGCATGCAATCCGAAAAGGGAACAGTGCAGACGCAACGATTCATAAAGCAATAACGCCGATACGTAACCTAGCTAACGTGGTGTTTTGATACGGGAGGTCGCTTCGGCGGCCTTTCGTTATTCAGGAAATATGCAATCCTCTATTGAACCGAGGATATTCTTCGCAGGTAATTCAATTGCCCACTGTGTCGTGCAAAGTGACAACACAATTGGATGAGGAAATAGCCCACGGAGCGTCCTTTGTGATGGGGAGGTGTGTCGGGCATTTCACGCGATAAGTCTTCCGGCGTGAGTTTTTGCAATGCGCTATTTAACTCTGTAATCGTCGATTCGATTTCAGAAAGCAGTTGTTCTTTCGTCAGCGGTTGATGCGAGAATTCGGCCTCGCGGTTGCGCACATAGCCGGAGCCACCCAAAATGTTTCCAATGAAGTGGCGCAGGTTTCCGCACAAGTGATAGGCGAGGGTGCCCACGGAGTTGGTGATACCGGGCATCGCTTTCCACAGCAGTTCATCCGGTGTCGCATTGACTTCTTCTGCAAGGGTGCCCAAATCACGCGAGAGAATTTGAGCAACGTCGGCGGGTAGAAAATGTTCGGGCATTATTCTGCTGTTAAAGTTGGACGCTGTATGTCGCTGATGGGGGGCTGTGATGCATCCCCGCCGGCCCATACTCTCGCTGTTTTTTCATCGATTTTACGAATCGCTTCTGCGGATAATTTTTCTTTCCAGTCGTCGGTTTTGCCCGAACGGAAGAACGTGTTTGGGTTGAAGTGAAAACTTCGTGGATTCTCCGTAATCTCTTTTTTCATGGTGTCGAATTCCGTCGCAGCAGCAATTTGCATCAGCTGTTCGTCCGACACAGAAATACCGGGTAGCAGAAACGCCGCAAGCGCTTTGGCACAATCGAATTTATTCATCACAAGCTCTTCAAAGCGAAACGCCAGAATCTGGTCGTACTTCATGCGTCCATGACAGCGTGATAACCAGCCAAGGGTTTGCTTGTGGTAATCGCAGAAGTAGAGATTGCCTTCGACGAACATGTCGACAAACGTATCCATGTCGAGCTCCGGTTTTACTCCGAGCAGTGGGTGGTTTTTATAAAAGAAAAATTGCGATACTGCTGCACCTTTCGGGTCGCGGAAAACAAATACGAATTTTGTTTTCGGATGAATCGAACGGAAGGGCAGGTCATCGGCTGAGCAGTGCATATACCATACTCGTGGCTGTCCTTTCGTAATCTCACGAAAGTGCATGAAATCATCCATACCCCACTGGGAGACCATCACCTCCGGCCAAGGCAGCGCGGCATGTCCAATATCCCCATTAGCCATGGGATGCGACTCCGGTAATGTGATGCCGCTCAAGAGTGTTTCCACAACATATTTCTCGAGCAGATGGGTCCCCACTTTTTGATGCGAACACACAAAAATGTCGTGTTCATCCGTGTCCCATGTTTCTTGCAACTGACGAATACAAGCAGGGTCGATGATGGGCGGATAGTTTCGTCCGTCCCAGTGTTTGTGCAGAAATCCAAAGGCATTGAGTGGCGCGGCCGGCTCGATGATGTGAAATTTGTCGTGTGCGTGTCCCATAATTATAAGTAAGCGACCAGCAATCCACATTCGGTTTGCAGGACATAATGATTGATGTTATTCGTAGTAAACCAATCCAGGAAATTCTGACATTCCGTTTGTCGATCCACAACATTGTCGGCAAGAATGACTGTGCCTTTGCCAATGTGTTTCCCTTCGATCAAAGCCAACAGCTGTTGATGATAGTGGCTTTTTTGTGCATCGAAGAACACCATATCGTAGTGACCTTCAAGCGAAGCAATAACATCCATGGCTTCTCCTTGCTTCACGGTCACCGGTGCTTTGCACTTATTGAATCGTTCCTGACTGCTTTGAGCGACCTCAGTGTGGAACTCAATCGTGTCGATATGCTGTTCTGTATGATTTTGAAGACCTGAAACCATGTATAGTGCAGATAGACCATGTCCGGTTCCGAACTCCAGTGTGCGCTTGGGATTTACTGCAATGGTGAGGCAGCGCATCAAGTCTCCTGTGTCGCTGCGAATGGGATTGCGCCAGCCATAACGACCTTCGTTGTTGGTGTAGCTTTCTCCCTGCTTGCTGTAAGTTTCCAGCAGCTCAATCTCTTTTTCGATAATAGGTGTTGTCATGATATGGGTATTTAATGAACGATAAAATGTCGTCCGGTTTCATTTTCGATGACCTCGATTTTGCTCGGTTGAATGGGGCGAATGTGCCATTTGGAAACGATTTGCCCATCGACCGCCATTTCATGATGACAGGTTTCCGATGGACAATGAAAAGTGACGGAAGCACACGTATGTTCAACGCCCTCGCGCACAAATCGCCAGCGGTCGTGCTCTCCGATGGCGTTCTGATTGAATCGAACGAGAATAGTCATGGTTGGTTAATCAAGGTGTACGAATCTAGTGATATGTTCGCATCCATCCTACATTTAGCCTATGAATTCAAAATCAGTTGAAGAATCGGAAGTCACTATCACCGAACTGATGATTCCGGCCTACGCCAATTTCGGAGGTAAGGTCCACGGCGGAATTTTATTATCGCTTATGGATAAGGTAGCTTATGTCTGTGCTTCAAAATATGCCCAGTCCTATTGCGTCACCGTGGCAGTCGAGGGTGTCGAGTTTTTGACGCCGGTGGAAGTAGGGGAGTTGGTGTCACTGAAGGCTTCCGTTAATTATGTGGGGCGTACTACCATGATTGTCGGCATACGTGTGGAATCGTTGCATCCGCAGTCGGGTGTATCGAAACATACCAATTCCTGTTACTTCACCATGGCGGCAAAAGATGAGCACGGAGAATTGTGTGAAGTTCCAGCATTGCATATTTCTACCGAAACGCAACTACGCCGTTTTTGCGAGGGGAAAGCCATACGTCGTTTATCCCTTCAAAAGCGTGAGTATCTCAAAGCCAATCTTGAGGGCATCGAACTTCAGGAACGCATGGCCATGACCGAAGGCGAGCGCGTTAGCGTTACGTTTCGTTGATAATGCGTTCATCCTGTTTACCAAGCGGCCGTGTAACTTTGCCAAATGGAATGGAAAGAATTAATTGAATGGTTCTCATCAGATGCCGTTCGTTCGGTACTCGGTAATCCGCGCGTTTTTCGTCAAGGAAGTATTTTGTTGCATGCCAATGAACAGGTCAATGGTGTGTTTGTACTCATACGTGGGGATATTTCTGCTCAGCTTTCACATGGTGGAATGTTGGCGCTAGAGGCACCGACTTGTGTCGGAGAATTAGGTTTTTTAGGACAAAACCCGGCGATAGCAACGGTGGAATGTAAGAGTGAAGTGGAGGCGTATTTTATTGACCGTGGGTGTTTGTTTGCTTTGAGCGAGTTGGATCATCGAAAGGCAATGGAGCTGATGCTGATGCTTTCCAAGATGGCACTTGAGCGTTGGGGAGGCCGATACCACGATCGTTATATTGCATTAGTTGCGCACGATGAAAAGAAGGCTGAATTGGTTGATTTCGTCCGCCGTCACCGTGAGTTTTTTACCGGTCATAATCTTATAGCAACCCAAACCACAGGTAAGCGTTTATCAGGTGAGTTGGGCATTACCATTGCCCGCACCACGCTTTCCGGACCAATGGGGGGTGATCAGGAAATTGGTGGATTAGTCTCCAACGGCTTGATAGAAGCAGTGTTCTTTTTCCGCGACCCGGCGTGGTCGGCACCGCACCTTTCGGATGTCAATGCGCTTGTGCGTATTTGTGAGGTGCACAATGTTCCTATTGCAACGAATGTGGCGACGGCTGAGTTAATGCTGGCTCGATAGCCTATTTTTATAGCATAGCAAAAATTACCTATACGACCCACTGGAAGCTTGTGCTGCTATTTCGGTGGAATTATTGATTTTAAAGGGTTTCAGCCATTTTTGTCCGTTTCTCTTGCTTTCAAAAAATAGGTAAATCATGCGATTGAATTGCCCCATGCGTTAAGGGTAGCTTTCGTTCAAAATTCAACGCTATGAAAAACGCACTTTTTTCCCTCCTGTTTATGCTGAGCACAAGTTTGGTTTTGAACGCCCAACTGACAGCTTCATTCAACGAAGTAGAACTCACTCCCCTGTATGATCGCATAGCCTCGAGCTATGGTGTCGCCAATGGGCGTGTTGTCGGTGTTGAGATTTACTGGAATCAAGAGCATACGCGCTGTTATCATCACTACACACTTGAAGTGCAGCAGGCCATCAAGGGCAAACTGCCTGAGACTATCGTTGTGGTAGAGGATTGTACCTCAGCTTATACAAGTTCGCCTGAAGGTAATGTCTGCGGACTTCAAATTGGCACTGAGCTTATCGCCTTTTTTGATCGCATTCCGAAGGATTGGGAGTGTGGTTATACTCCCCGCCACGCCTATGCTTCTGTGTTTAATTACACCTTAGACGCAGCGGAGCAAACAGCGGTGCAGTGATTTGGTTCTTTCACTTCCATAAAATATAACGCTTGGTTTAACAACCTCACTTTTCCAAGTGTTTCGACGAGGTCAACAGGTCGCTCAATGGGCGGCCTGTTGGCTTTTATCAGTTGATGGCTTGACTTGCCTCAATCGCGTTTGGGCAATAAAGCACCACCTTTAAGGTTGTTGATACAACTGAAAACCTGACAAACATGCGATTCCTAAACCGTGATGCAAAACGCTGGTGCTTGTTGGCACTGGGCGTATGGATGGCAATCTGTGCTTCTGCGCAATTTCCTTATTCCCGTTGGATGATACAAGCGAATGCCGGACCTGATGTAAAGGGGCAGTGGGTTTTTGCCGGCGCGCTCTGTGCATCGGGATATGACGATTGGGGCGTACGAGCCGAGTGGCGGGACTGGCGTTATGCTTCTGAGCACACACCGAATGATTATGAGCCTGGCTTGTGCGTTTGGGGCGATTGCAGTCCGCGTGATCATGTGTGGTCGCACGCTGTTATGGTTACCCGCCGGTGGACGGTCATGCCGTATTGGTTGGAATGTGGACTTGACGCCGGCCCTGCATTTCTTATTCGCAAGGAGTTGCGATTTACACCCAACGAAGGCAGAGGAATGTTTGAGAGTAATTACCTGCAGCGAACCAACTCGGCTTACGGTGCAGCGGCAGCCGTTCGCGCTCATCTGGATTGGTTCCCGAGTCGCTATTGGGGATGTTCAGTGGGGATCAACACTCTCTTTGAGCGAACCTCCAGGGTGGCATTTGATTTCGCCATGCAATTTGGATTTACGCGGTTTAAAGGGAGGAGGTAGATAGGTAGGCGAAATTTCACATTATCTTGCACCTATGCCTCGCATTTCCTTTCTACTGCTTACCCTTTTCCTCATCAGCTCATGCAAACCCGATGTCGTGGTTGATCCACCCGCAGAACAACCGGATGGTAATGATTTCTATGGAACACCTTTCCAGGGCATTCCTGCAACGGAAGACATCATCATGTATGAAGTGAATCTGCGTGCGTTCAGCTCCCAAGGGAATTTGCAAGGTGTCATTGATAAACTCGATCACCTGCAATCGCTGCATGTGAACGTCATTTGGTTGATGCCGATTTATCCGATAGGAACCATCAATTCGGTCAACTCACCATACAGTGTAAAGGATCATAAGGCGGTGAGTGCTGAGTATGGAGATTTGGCCAAGTTGCGACAACTTACCGATGCCGCACACGCTCGCGGAATGGCGGTGATTCTGGACTGGGTCGCCAATCACACCGCATGGGATCATCCATGGATGAACACACCTTCGTGGTATTCGCAAGATGCCAACGGCAATGTGATCATGCCACCGGGAACCAACTGGGCCGATGTAGCCGACTTGAATTTCGAAAATCACGATATGCGCAATGCGATGGTTGACGCCATGAAATATTGGGTGTTGCAAGCCAACGTCGATGGTTTTCGTTGCGATTACGCCAATGGTGTTCCGTTTGATTTCTGGTTGGATGCCATCACAGCATTACGCTCGCTGCCCGGACGCGAGTTGATTATGCTTGCCGAAGGCGACCGTGTGGATCATTACGCTGCCGGATTTGATATGACGTTCTCATGGGATTATTATACTGCACTGAAGAATGTGTTTGCCGGTCAACCCGCATTTACCATCAATGCCATCAGTGGTAATGAATACCTTCAAGTGCCAGCGGGCAAGCAAAAGCTACGCTTTACCACAAACCACGATCAATCGGCGTGGGAGGCCGCGCCACCATCGCTTTTCGGTGGAATCGCCGGTGCTACAGCTGCAACTGTTGCCATGACTTTTATGCAAGGTGTGCCACTGATTTATACAGGACAAGAAACGGGTCGAACAACGACAACGCCGTTCTTTTCGAATTCACCCATTGATTGGAATGCGAATTTGGCGATGGTGAATGATTACCGATCCATCTACAGTATTTACGCTGCAAGTGATGCCGCGCGTCGTGGCACGAGCACCCTTTATTCCGCCAATGACGCCATTATTGTTGAGCGCGTTTTCAACGGAGAACATTTACTGGTGATTGTCAATGCGCGCAACAGTGCGGTGACAGTGCCCATGCCTGCAGCCCTTGTCAATACAGCCTGGACCGAAGCACAAACGGGTGCCACTGAGTTCATCAGCGATAACATGGGGTTGATGCCTTATGGGTATAAGGTGTTGAGGTATGTGGAGTAGATATCCTAAGCCGGGAGCCACAATCGCTTAATTCTGAGTTAACAAAATAAGTGTATCCGCTGTTATTCTTTTTTTTATCATAACGAGAGCGATACATTGATTTTTTTCAGTCGAGTGCACGTTTGCACTCGACTATGAAAAGCCTATTCATTCTTCTATTCATCTCTGCTTCACTTGAGGTTTGTGCCCAAACGGGTCTTCAAGGAATTTTCGTTGAACCGTATTATGTCACATCTAAAGCCGACCATGCCGCATTCAATTCCGGTGGTCCTTTGGAAGAAGGCGCGGTGACCTATCGCATTTTTGTTGATCTCGAACCGGGTTACCGTTTTCAAGCTGCTTACGGTTCGCCTGACCATCCGCTGGAAATATCGTCAGATCACGTATTCTTTAACCATAATCACTCCGGGAACACCTATCCCAATATTATCCCGGAGCGTGATCTCGCCCGTGATATCGTGCTGCTTGATTCCTGGGTAACTGCAGGAGCAGCTACGGAAAATCACTTAGGTATTCCGCGCAAGTTCGATTTCTTGGCTCAAGATGGTCTACTGAGATTTAAAGGTGGCTTCTTGGAAAACACGGTCAGGCTGGCTGAAGATGATACGAGTCCGCTTACCATCAAACTGAGCGATTGCGATGGCCTTGCTCGCACAGAACATTTACCGGTAACAACCATTTACAATATGGATTCCCTCGGTTGGGCCATGAGTAGTGTTTCGCGCGCCAAATCACTTGTAGTGAATAACGGCGCCTGGGCTTGCATGGGGAAGGGATCGGTTGGCGCGGATTCACTCTCGGGAAATCACGTCCTAATTGCGCAAGTGACAACAGCCGGAAAGCTCGACTACAAACTGAATATCATGATTGGAACCCCCGAGGGAAAGTCGATTCAATATGTCTATGCTAACCCTCAGGATAGGGAAGTCCTTCACCCGTCGTTAACAGGCCAATTTATTTGGCAAGGAGCGGCGGAATCAGGCAAGAAATCCAAGGGTAAAAAGTCCAACAAGAAATCGTAAGCGTTGGTTTGATTCTATGAAAAACATTGTCACCTCATTTCAAACATTATTGCTATTACTAGTGGCCATGTTGCTTGCAACTGTAGTTCAGGCCCAAGGCAGGTTCACCGGACGAATCACCGATGCACAAGGAGAACCCATGTTCGGCGTTGTTGTCGTGGATACCAACGATTATGCGATAATCGGGCAATCCGATTTTGATGGTTTATTCTCCATCAAGATTCCGGATTCAAAGTCGCATACGTTCAAATTGAGCTTGCTGGGATATGAGGAAATTATCGAGGCTATCGTTGTGAAGGATGGACAAGTAATCAATAAAGAATACACCTTGTTTGAAAAGTCCTTGTTGAGTAATGAGGTGAAAATTGAAGCAAAAGCGATACGCTCGGCGGATACATACATGGAGAAAATCAAGATGAATTCCACTACGTCTTTGGATTACATTTCTTCGGCGACAATCAAAAAAACAGGGGATAGTAACGTATTGAACGCGGTGGCCAGGGTGTCGGGCGTGTCCACCAGCGGCGGCTTGATTACGGTGCGCGGTATCGGTGACCGATACGTGAAGACGATGCTCAATGGAAGCAGAATTCCCACGCTCGATCCACTGACCAATAACATCAAGCTCGATATTTTTCCGGCAAGTTTGGTCGATAACATTGTTATCACGAAAACCCAGAGTCCTGATTTACCGGGTGATTGGGCCGGAGCTTACATCTCGGTTGAAACAAAGGATTATCCCGATAAGCTTACTGTCAATGTAGAGAGTCAGATTGGCTATAATCCGCAGTTTACGTTTCAGGATTTTGTGACTTCAGAGCGAAGTTCAACGGATTGGTTGGGTTACGATAACGGTTTGCGCACCCGCACAGGAAATGATATCGTTGCTCCTAATTTGAACCCTTCAAGCTATCAGGAACTCGTCGCCCTCGGTTTAGGTGATTACTACAACTCCATGGGTATTACGGGTTGGACTGATGGAAACGCGCTGGCGGATACCTACTTCCGCATGGGGCTCGTCCAATTGGGGTTGTTGCCAGCTGCGTTGATTAACGATGCAACGGCTTACCAGGAAGCACTTGCCTCCTATAACGCCACCTATAAGCCTCAAGCCTATCGTTATATCAATCCGAACAATACAGACTATAATAATGGGTTTTCCAACAATTGGACAACCAAGTTTCGAAAGGCACCACTTTCTTATTCTCAGAATGTGAGCTTCGGAAACCAGTCAACCTTGTTCGGTCGACCGCTTGGTTACTTTGTGGGTATTCGTTATGGCAACAGTTATCGCTATGATCCCAATGGTGTTTCACAGCGTATATTGAACGAGGATCAAGGGTACCGCGTGGAAACGTCCGATCAAACTTTGATTAGTCGCGAAACTCATTCGTGGAGTGGGTTGTTGAATTTTGCCTACAAGCTAAACGACAACAATAAGCTCTCCCTCCTTTTTATGCCGAACATCATTGGCAATAATGATGTGGCTGCATTCACCAATGTGCCGCGTGTTGAGGATGGAATTATACTTGACGACGAGTTGACGGCAAGAAGAAATATGTTCTACGAGCAACGTAAACAGCTCATCTATCAATTCTCTTCACAGCACTTTATCCCATCCAAGAAAATCAAAATAGAAAGCAATGCGTCTTATACAGATGGTGCCTCTGTGGCTCCTGACTTCAGGACAACGGAGTATCAGTTCTTTCGTCAAGACCCCAACAGCATTGGTTTTTACCCAACTGTCGGTGATGGTATTCGCCGGTTCTATCGTTATCTCGACGAGAATATTCTGGATGCTCGTTTGAGCGTTGAAATACCGTTGAGCAGTAAGCCCGGGGGTGAATCGAATAAATTAAAGATTGGAGGTGCTAAGCTTTACAACTATCGTAAAATCGATAACGAGGAATACAGGGTTATGCTGGGCAACGGTCCTGTTCCTGTCTTGCAGTCGACTGATATCGATGGCTACATGCTCGACCGATTTACCATGACTGATTCGCTGATCGACTTTTATTATGTTTCGTTGGATGAGGACCGCAATCACAGCTTCGGGCATAGTAGAGTTGATGCGGCATTTGCAATGGTGACCTATGATTTGACGGCGAGTTTGAAGTTCTCCGGTGGCGCACGCATAGAACATACCGATATTTTCACGGATGTCGACAAGTTTTTTGCTGAAGGCTATGTGCGCGATGATCCCCGCCGTGCAAACGTTCCAAACTTTCCTAATGTAAACGCAGTGGATATGAATGAGTGGGACTTTTTACCCAGCGGAAGCCTTATCTACAAATTGGAGTCAGAGAAATTGGAACGCGTCAATTTGCGCTTGAACTACAGTCGCTCGCTCGCTCGCCCCAGTATTCGTGAGTTGAATGATGCTGCTATCCTCGATAACGAGTTCCGTCAATTCATCTATGGTAACTCCGATTTGAAGATTGCCGAGATTACCAATTACGATTTCCGCGCGGAGACCTATTTTAAAAATGGCGACAATGTCTCTGTGAGTCTGTTCTATAAGGATTTTACCAATCACATTGAAATGGGTTTTGGTAATGTCGGAATTACGTGGGAGAATGTTCCGGAATCGAACGTCATTGGTCTGGAGCTGGAAGGGAAGAAGGATATCGGAAAACACTTGGAGTTTAGAGGAAATGTGACATTGGCTAAATCTGAAACCCAATTCGTGCGAAGGGATTTCAGCATTGTTGATGGTCAGAAGTTCTATACACCGATTGATACCATCTATCGCCCTATGTTCGGACAAGCGCCATACTTGGTCAATGCGATGCTTTCATACAAAGCAGATTCACTGGGGTTGACAGCAACGGTGAGCTACAATGTTCAGGGCGAGCGTCTGGTAATCACCGGTGCGTTTAAAGGCTGGGCAGATGTGTATGAATTGCCACGCCATTTGGTTGACTTCAAAGTATCGAAGAAAATCGGCGATCATTTCACAGCAAGTTTGACGGTGCGGGATATACTGAACGCACCGGTGCTGAGAGCCTATGATTTGCCCACGGGCTGGTTTGATTTCGATCGCTTCCGTTACGGTACAACTTATTTGCTCAGCATCGGCTACAAATTATGATACGTATGAAATATCTTTTAATGGTTATTGTGATGACTTGTGCTGTTTCATTGGCACAGGCTCAGTTAGAAGGCCTTCACATCGAAACGTATTATATCAGTGATTCGCTTGATGCCACTGATGTTATTGGTGGCGATTTGCAAGCCGGCGAAACAACATATCGCGTTTATGTCGATATGGCTCCTGGTTCTAAGCTTGTTTCGGCTTTCGGAGATGTTGATCATCCATTTGAAATATCGAGCTCGCGCAGGTTCTTCAATAATATCGATGGAGCAACCTTCGGATATGATATTCCTAAGGTGTCCTATGAATCCAATACCGTTGCGCTCGACTCTTATATTACCCTAGGTCAAAACGGGTTTCAGGGGTTGAAAAATTACTTTGGTGTTCCAAAGCAAGAAGATACTGACGGTTCATTTATCGGCGGTGTCAATAATGATGGCGGCAGTGAAATGATTAATGGAGGATTATTGGTGAATAATGATCCATTGGCAGGAATACCGCTTACAGAGGCGGATGGTATGGATACACTGAACCTCGTAACAGAGGATTGGTTCAACTTCGGTGTTGTGGACTTTACGACCGGTGAAGACTCAACTATTTTTAGTGTGAACGCCGTTGATTCCAGTTTTACGAGTTCACAATTTGAGCTACGCTGCAGTGGTGTTTATGGCGTTACACAGGACACCAACAAGGTATTGCTCGCTCAGCTCACAACACCGGGAGAAATTGCGCTGCGTTTAAATATCCGACTATTGACATCGGGTGGCGATACCCTAACGTACTATGGTACCAATGTGGTGAGTCAACCCAATACGTTCTTCGCGCCGTTCTTGGTCTATCCGCAAGTGTGTGGTTGCACAGATCCTGAATACCTTGAGTTCAGTTCGGATTATGCTTGTGAAGAAGAAGGATCTTGCCAGACGCCGATTGTCTTTGGATGCACGGATACCCTTGCGTGCAATTATGACGCATTAGCTAATTATCACATCGATAATTTGTGCTGCTATCCCGGTTTCTGTCAAGAGCGTGATTTAGAAGAAGTGTGTCCGCAACTCAAAGGAGAGACGTTCGATTTTAAGGTTTACCCCAATCCGGCATCGGATGATGTATTTGTTCAGGTGATTAGTGGCGTAAGCTCAAATCTAGTTATTGAAGTGTCCGACTACAATGGCGTTGTCGTGCACAGGGAAAGTCTTGTTGATGCTCCTCTGAATTATAGCACGCAGATTGATTTTAGTGATAGGCCTTCCGGAATATATCTGGTGCGTGTTACCGGTGTAGAGGGAGTTAAAAACGAAATGCTGGTTAAACTTTGAATGCCATGAAAAACGCAAATGCTATTCTATTGCTTATTGGGCTTGTAACAACCATCATGGTGGGTTGTGCGAAAGAGGAGGAGCCTCCGTACGTTATTGAACGCGGCACAGTTGAGGACGCAGATGGAAATTTATATGAAACCGTCAAGATTGGAAACCAATGGTGGATGGCCGAGAATCTCCGTGTAACCAAGTTCAACGATGGTACTCCAATCGCTTATATACCGGTTGTTTCAGGAGCAGATTCAGCGTGGGCGCATGTTGATTCTGCAGCCTATTGTTTTATCGTAGATACCTTATATGGCTGCTTGTATAATGCTCACACTATTACAGGTGAAAAAAATATTGCCCCTGAGGGTTGGCATGTGCCTAAGGATGAGGAATGGCGCGAGTTGGAGCATACGTTAGGGATGAGTGAGGAGGAGTCTGCTCAAACGGGCTGGCGAGGCAATTCCGAAGCAAACTTGCTGACATCACTTTACAATTTGGGATGGCCGGCAAATGACCGGAATGTTGGTTTGTATGGTACTGATTATTTCGGATTCAATGCCATTCCTGCGAGTGTTCGGGGGCATGATGGCCGCACGAATTCACAGGGCAACTCGGCGTGGTGGTGGTCTAATACCCTGCAGTCGGGCCAATGTTATTATCGGACAATTGATTCCTATCACCAACGTATTTTCCGTCAAGTCACCCTGCCTGCCTATGGCATGAGTATTCGCTGTGTAAAAGACTAAACGACTATGAAAAAATCTCTTCTGCTTCTATTAATTGCTGTTACAACAGATTGCTTTTCTCAGGACTCATTAAGCCGCTGGTCGTTCGGTTTGATGGGTGGGGTAGAGCAATGTGGTAGATCATTAAACCATACAGAGGGCGATCAGGGTGCCATTGATCAATGGAATTCCTTAGAGAACAATGTATGGCGATTGAGTGGTGGTTTGCGTGCTGAACGAAAATTGTCCGAGCACTTTTCTTTGCTAACCGGATTGAATTATACAGACCGTGGATACAGCATCGATACCTTAAAAGAAAGCAGTTTGTATGATTTGAATTTTCATTTCCGATATGTGGAAGTGCCTGTTGGCGTGATTTATACCGGTAAATCATTTGGCAAAAACGCAGTGCTTGCCTCAGCGGGAATGTCTCTTGGTTATGCCGTAAACAATGTTCTTTTCTACCGTAAGGATGGTCAATCTGCATTGTTTGATATGCAAGCAGTAAGCGACATCAATCCCTTTCAGGCAAATGTTAGCGCTGCGTTAGGAGTTCGCAGGGCTATAACCAATAGTGCAAATGCTGACTTCTATTTGTGTGGGAATCAGTCGCTGTTGTCGTTGGCTCAAGGTACACTGGAAAGGAGGTTTTATACCTTCGGATTCTGCATTGCCGTGACCAGCCGTTTCTAGTGTTAGGATGATGTTGTGTCCGATCACGCATCTGTCAACCGGGTGTTACGGATATTACTCGAAAGCCACGTTAAATAAGGAATTCGGAAAGATTTCTTTAAAAGAAGCGTAATAGCATCATCATCTTTTGTGCATGTTGAGTAGCACATCTTCGCCACGCAAATTTTTCCATTAATTAACTTAATTCAAAATCCAAAATGAAAATGCATTTTACTAAAGTTGTTGCCGTTGCTGCAATGATTTTTGCCGGTTTCACCGGTGTTGCTCAAACCAACTTGGGTGCCGATTGCGGTTGTCCTGCTGTTGGTTCTCGTACTTCAGTTAACGTTTCATCACTTCCGGGTGCTACTGCAATTGCCGGTGATGCTGATGCGTTTCAATTGACTTCAGGTGCTACATTTACTTGTAACAACACCTACATCCTCGACAAGAAGATCTACGTTCCAGCTGGTCAAACGTTGAACATTGCTCCCGGTACTTTAATTAAGGGTGCTGCTGCTGCTACTGCTGCAGATCAAACTGCCTTGGTTGTTGAGCGCGGTGGTAAAATCATGGCTGCCGGTACTGAGTCTTGTCCAATCGTGTTCACAGCTAACGCCGATCCAATGGACGGTACGTATTCAGTAGCGAACATCGGTCAGTGGGGTGGTTTGGTAATCTTAGGTCGTGCGACAAACAACCTCGTTGCTGCTAACACTCCTCAAGCTTTCGGTAGCAAAGTAGGTTTGGCTCCAGGTCTTGGTTTGATCGAAGGTTTCAACAATACCGGTGCACACAACCGTTATGGTGTTCAAACTTCAGGTGCTCTTTTCTCAGGAGAAGCTGCTCTTGGAAACTTTGATGATAACGATAACAGCGGTGTGTTGAAGTACGTATCTATCCGTCACACAGGTGCTATTCTTGAAGTAGGTGCTGAGATCAATGGTCTTACACTTGGTTCAGTAGGCCGCGGTACGACTATCGAGCACATCGAAATCGTATCAGGCGCGGATGACCAAATCGAATTGTTCGGTGGTACAGTGAACATGAAGTATGTAAGCAGCCTGTTCGGTAACGACGACATGCTTGACTACGACCATGGTTACTCTGGTAAAATCCAGTTCTTCTTCGGTATGAAGAATGACGGTACTGCTGCCGGTCAAGCTAGCCCTGATAACGACAACGGTATCGAGGCTGATAGCGATGATAACGCTGCAATGTCTAGCCCTGTTGCTGTTCCTGTAATCTACAACTCTACGTTCATCGGTAACCCAAAGTCTGCAGGTACTGCTGACAACCGCGGTTTGGCTGCTATCAACGCAAAGGACGGTGCAGGTGGTAAAATCTACAACTCGGTTTTCGCTAACTTCAAAAACGGTTTGAACCTCGAGAAGACATTAGGATCACGCACACTTGCAGGTGGTGGTAATGCATGGCACAACTGGTATGCTGTTCCATCAACCCCAACTACTCCAACTGCTTCTACAGGTAATGGCACATTGAACTTGGAAGTAAAGTGCAACCACTTCGTAGGTATCACTAATCCATTTGTTTTCAACGGTAGCACCTTGGCTGCTAACGGTACTGCTTTGACTGCCGGTTCATCTTCTGACGCCGGTATTGCTAACGGTGCTGAGTTCACTCAGTTCACTACCACTGACAAGAACGTAATCGTTACAGGTAACACACTTCCAGGTTTCGACTACAACTTCACACGTTCAGGTAACACTTTCACTGCGAAGAATGACCCAACTCCAAACCCAGCTTTGTCTGTAACAGGTTGCCCAACAGTTCCTGTTGACGGTTTCTTCGAGCCGGCTAACTACCGTGGTGCTTTCTCTTCTGAGTACGGTGAAAACTGGTTGTCTACCTGGTCTTATTCTCAAGTATTGGGTGCTACACGTGGTGTTGCTGCTTGCCCAACAGACTTGAACTTCGACGGTCAGACAAACGTGAATGACTTCTTGATCTTCGCTCCTGCTTTCGGTACTACTTGTAACTAATATTTAATTGATTCCCGCAAGGGTTTCCTAACAAAAAAGAATTATGAATACAATCAAGTACATCTTCGTTGCTTTGTTCGCCTGCAGTTTTGCAGCAGCACAAGCACAAGGCTTGCAGGGTATCGTTGTAGAACGCTACTACCAGGCCAATGCAGCAGACGTAAGTGATGCTACCGCTCAAGGAGCGTTGGTGCCACTCACAACCGGTTCAGTTACCTATCGCGTATTCGTTGATATGGCTGCCGGTTACAAATTCTCTCAGATTTATGGTAGCCCAACGCACGCTTTGACAGTGAGCTCTACGGCTAACTTCTATAACGATCCTAACTGGGGTGTATCTTTGGATCCGGGAACTGTGACAACCGCCAACATTCGTAAGAATACCGGTATGATTGACTCATGGTTTACTACCGGTGGTACTGCTGTAGGTAAGGTGGGTGTTCGCAAGACCGATGATACTGATGGTTCATTGGGAAATGCGCAGTCTATCCTTGCCAACAATCCAGGTTCTTGCTTCGGTTCTCCAATCAATGGTTCAGGTGCTAAGGATGGTATCGCTGCTGAAGTGGCGAACTCTTACCTCGCACCAAATGCGCTTGGTTTGGGTTCTGCACTGGATGTTTTGGATCCGCAAAATGCCGGTCAAGTTGGTAGCTCTATCACCATCAATGATGGTGCGATTGCAGCCCTCGGTGGAGTTGTTGGTGCAACCGCGGACAATTTGGTGTTGATTGGACAGTTCACAACAACCGGTAGTTTGAGCTTCGCGTTGAACGTACAGTTGATCAACATCGCAACCGGTGTTGCTGAAAACTATGTAGCTTCTAGCCCGGTGTCTGGTGAGCTTACCAGCGCATCATTGACACAAACAGTGTTGCCAACTTGTCCTGTCGTATCAAATGGTAACGACGGCCCATCAGCTGCTGCGAATGTTCAACTGAATACAAATAACAATTACCCCAATTGTTTGGCCATCACAGGCACCTTAGCAGGTGCAACAGATTCCCCTGAGTCGGTTTCAGTAGGTGTTGACAAGTGGTATCGCTTTACTGCTCAGTCTTCAGCTGTTAGTATCACGCTTACTTCATCAACAAGCGATGATATCATCGAACTGTATCAGCAAGCAGGTGCAAGCTACACCTTGATGGCCGGTGGAACAGAAAATGCTTCTGCCGGTGATAGCGATTTCGAACGTTTGAACTACACCGGTTTGACCCCTGGTACACAGTATTATGTGTCTGTTGGTTCAGCAGGTGGCACACCGGGAACTTTCTCCTTGTGTATTCAACAGCTGTTGCCTTCGGGCTGTGCAACTGCTTTGCCTGTTGGTGGTTTGAATCTGTGCTCAACCTATCGCGCTGTTTACCGAGGTGCTACGGGTGTTACCTATGATTTCAGCTTCCAAGGAGTTGGCGGTGGTGCTTCAGGTACAACTACCCTCAATGGTACAAATGGTGTTATTTCATTGTCGAATACTGCTTTGGGTCTTCGCTATGCAGGTGTTTATGATGTAACAGTTGGTGTTAACTACGCCCTGCTAAACTCCGCCGGCACAACAGAAATTATAACTGTTGCAGGAACTGCTGCAGGCTTGTGTAATGATGTTACCATTATGGCTCAGCCTAATATGGAAGTCCGTGCAAACCAACGTTGCAACGCAACCTTGGTGCGTGGTAACTGGTTGGCAGGAACACGTGTTGGTACAACTTCATTGTGTGGTGCAACATCTTACACTTATGAGTTTACTCAGGTGGTGAGCTGCGGCGACAACACGGTTGTTTCTGTTGCTCCTTCTGAATTTACAGCTACATCTCCTTACCTCAATTTGGGTGTATTGCCTAACTTGGGTAGCTTGGGCGCTTGGGTAGTGCGTATCCGTCCAAACTTCGGTGCTACTAATGGTTCATACGGTCCTGCACAAACCATTCAGGTTGTAGGAACAGCTTCAGCTAGCGGTATGATCGAGGAAGGTGCAATCGTAGCGGATGAGCGTTCATTCGAAATGGGTGTTCAAGGCTCAATCTATCCTAACCCTTCAAACGGTTCTATGATTGCCTTGAATTTCACTGATCTTACCGGCAATCAGGTGCAGGTTCGCATCATGGATGCTATGGGTCGCGAAGTATTCCGCTCAGCTTACAGCGTTGATGGATCATTGAATCAGATTATTTCATTCGACCAGACACTGGCTGCCGGTGTCTACATGGTTGAAATGACAGACGGTTCTAATATGGTTTCTGAAAGAATGATCGTGAAGAACTAAGGTGTTTGTACGATCTTTTGCAGGAAGCGCCTCCAACGGGAGGCGCTTCTTTTTTGTGCTCAAATTCGGTTGTTAGGATAGTGTTATCCAGCGAACGATGTAAGTCAGTTTTACTTAATAGTTTCATAAACCGCTCTTCAACTTAATCGAGGGTTCATATAAGAGTTTTGAAACCTCAACTATCTACCTATGAAATTCAAAAGTCTCCTTATCTCTCTCTTTTCGCTATCGTTTTATTGCGCTCAATCTCAAGGCCTCGAAGGCATCATCGTAGAGCGCTATTATGAAACGGATGCTGCTGATGAAACGAATGCGCTGGACAATGGTTCGATTGTGCCACTTCCTGCAGGAAGCGTTGTGTATCGCGTTTTTGTTGACATGGCTCCCGGATACAAATTCTCTCAGCTCTTCGGCACTGCCGATCATCCGCTTACGGTGAATGCCACCAACGACTTTTACAATGATCCATCTTATGGTGTTACAGTGAATCCGGCAACAATTAGCGCCAATAATATTCGCAAACACACGGCTCTTATTGACTCATGGTTTGCTGCAGGTGGACTTTCCAACGGTAAAGTGGGGGTTCTTAAAATAGAAGATACCGATGGCTCAGTTGGCAATCAGCACAATGTACTCGCCAATAATCCCGGGGGTTGTTATGGTTTGCCCATTAATGGTACTAATGCGCAGGATGGTATGACGCCCAATGCGCCTGAGACTTATGTGCTGCCGAATTCATTGGGATTGGGTAGTGCACTCGATGCGTTGGATCAAATTGCAGGTAATGCCGTACTTATCGATAATGGTGCTATTGCATCGCTGGGTGGAATTGTGGGTCCAACGGCTTCCAATCGCGTTTTGATCGGCCAATTCACTGTGGATGGTGATATCTCTTTTGCATTGAATGTTCAGTTAGTGAACACTGCGAATGGTGCTGCTGAAAACTATGTGTCTTCGAATCCAATGGCAGGTGAACTTACACACCCAACACTCACTTACAACAGCAATATTGCACCAACAATCGCGATTACTTCACCCAACAACGGTTCTACTATCGGGTTTGGAAATTACACCCTTACCGCTGATGCAAACGATAACCAAGGCTATGTTACGGGTGTTGAATTCTTCGTGGATGGTGTGTCTGTAGGTACCGATGCAGCTGCACCATATGAGGTGGTCTACAACGCCACGGTTGGAGCCCATGTTATTACTGCAACGGCTATCGACGGTGATTGCCTGACCGCTCAAGCTCAGGCGGTGAACATTACCGTTTCGAGCAATTCGGCGCCGACGGTTTCATTGACAGCTCCCTCCACTGCTGTCGCCGGCTCTTCGGTGACGTTAAGTGCAACGGCGTCGGACTCAGACGGCACGGTGGCGCAAGTAGAGTTTTTTGTAGACGGTGTTTCTGTTGGAACAGATGCTACCAGCCCGTTCACTTTTACTTGGATGGCGACCTTGGGCGAGAATCAGGAAATCACTGCTGTTGCCACTGACAACTCGGGTCTTTCGACTACCTCCAATGTCGTGACCATTACAGTGACTTCGAACATTGCTCCAACAGTTGCCATTACATTCCCATTTTCTACCAGTGACTTCACCGCTCCGGAAGTGGTGGCATTGACAGCGGAAGCCAACGACGCGGATGGTACCATCACGAGCGTTGAGTTCTTCGTCAATGGAGTTTCAGTTGGTGTTGCCAATACAGCTCCGTTCATTGTAAACTGGATTAGCGAAGCAGGTCCTGCTGAAATAGTCGCTGTGGCTACTGATAGCAACGGTGCTCAAACAACATCCGTTTCTGTCAATTTGGAAGTATTGGATCCGTCAACTGAACCATACGCAGTAGGGTCTTTGACGCAAACGTGTGATATGACGGAATTCTGTGTGCCAATCTCTGTTTCTGCTGCCTTCCCGGTGAGTGGTGTGATTGGTTACGATATCACGATGAACTACAATGCCGCTGATCTGGAACCCAATGGTGAATCAGAACTGTTCTATGATATGATTGACGCGAACTTGCTCACCGCATCTGTGAACATTGTATCGCCGGGTGTTGCACAGGTCATGATTACACTGAACGGGAATGCTCCTGCGGGAACACAGTTTCAAGGTTATGGAAATTTGATTTGTGTGCGCTTCAATCGCCTGGCCGGTTTAGGCGCCAATGATTCAACTGAAGTATCCATTTCTTCTGTGGTGGAAAGCTATGTGAGCGGACCAATCACAGCTTCGGCGAATGCTGCCTATCTGTACTCAGAGCAAAACACGTTCTACAATGGAAATATTTTGGTTGCAGGAAGCACAACCGTGTTGAATGTGAATGAATCAACTTCTGCGATTGCTCCTCAGACTTTTGTCTTTGGTTCTTCCAATGGAACAATAACGAATGCGAGTTCTCCTGCTGAAGTAGGTGCTAATGGTGAGTTCATGCACGATTTAACCAATGGTTTGGATATCGTCATTGAGCGTGATATTGACAATGCGGCTTCCATTCAGCAAACAGTCAACGGCATCGACGTGGTGATCGCCAAGCAATTACTTAATGGCACCCTAACACCGACTATCTATCAATTGTTGGCCATGGACGTGAATCTCGATGGCGCAGTAACAGCCGGCGATATTTCGCAGATGAACCAACGCGCGACACTTATGATTGGTGAGTACCAGCAGGCATGGAATACCAATGGACAACCATCCAAGGATTGGATTTTTGTGGATGAAGCGCGTTTGAGCGAACCGGCCTTTGCAATTTCTACTTCGTTTCCGGCTGATGACCAGGTTGGTTTCTCAGCATCACGTGTGCCATCTATTCCTTTCATCCTTCCAACGGCTGCGACGGATTTTAACCCGAACAGCGCTTCATGTCAGCAATGGGCTGTAGAAAACTACCGCGCAATCATGCTGGGAGATGTGAATGCCAGTTACGCTTCGAGTTTGGTCAATGCACAAGACAGCGTGCTATTCGATTTGAGTCAGGCCGTTTTCACAACGAATGGTACGACTAACTTTATCGAAGTGCCTATGATCATTCAACAAGTTGGAAACACCTTAACTTCATTGGATGTAGCGTTGAAATTCAATCAGACTAAACTCGCATTTGACTCCTCTATTGGTATTGCGCCTGATTTGGAGGTAATCTCTGCATTTAATGCCGATGATGATTACGTTCGTTTGACATCATCGCGTATTACTTCTGAAGTAATTGCCAATGGTGATGTGATTGCACATCTCAAGTTTGAAATTCTCGATGATTGTTCTGCAGTATTCAGCACTGATTTCAACTCACTTACGACATGGTTAAACGGCGAACAATGCGGCTATCGATTCATCGATGGTTCGACACTTCCGGATCCCATTCAAATCATTTCTGAAGGTCCCTATTGTGTGGGTTCGCCGATTCAAATGTCCTACAGCGACATGATCGATGGTAACATGATTGAAACCTACAGTTGGCAGTTTGGGGATGGCTCAACGGCTAGTGGTCAGGATGTGGCTGTAAGCATTACTGCTTCAGGTGCTACTCCAATCACGTTGAATATGACGGCAGCTAATGGTTGCACGTATCAGGTAGCAGGCGAGGTGTTTGTTGCTACTTCTCCCGTTGCATCTTTTACGTATAGCTACGATGCGAATACCTCACTGGTAACGTTCGACAATACATCGACAATCAGCAGTGGAAACATTGCCGGTTACAGCTGGGATTTTGGTGATAATGCAACGTCTACCGATATGGACCCAACCCATACCTATGCATCTTCCGGGCTCTACAACGTAGTACTCACTGCAACTTCAGCGGTGGGTTGTTCCTCAACAGTTCAAGTGCAGGTGAATGCCTCTGTGGGTGTCTTCGAACAACATGCTTCAATGAATGTGTTGTTATATCCAAACCCGACTTCAAAGGCGGTGAGTATCACAGCTTCTGTGGATGGATTTGTAGCAGTAATGGATCAGGCCGGCCGCAAGATACTTGATCAAATCCGTATCACTCCGAACAGTACGATTTCAATCGACACGACAGAATGGTCCGAAGGAATGTATCAAGTGGTTGTTTCCGGTTCGGCAGGCACAGCAGCTGTACGATTATTAAAAGTCAATTAGTGTTTGAATACACGGTTAAAGGAGGGAAGCCCGGTCGTTTGGCCGGGTTTTTCTTTTTCTGCCTATGTGTGCGGCGTTCACCAACCTATCTTTGATCAAATGTCTTCCCTTCACCTCGACATGTGTAATGCCGCCACAGTTGATGAATTGTTGCGTGTGATGCACTCCGATTTTCCGGTGGCTGTTGTGCAGTTGCCTGCGGTGTTCGCACTGATTGCGCCTTCCACACCCGCGGGTGTTGCAGCGCTGAACAAGGCGAAGAATCGATTGTCGGGTAAGCATTATGGATCAGCCATCGGTGATCTTTCGGCATTCGCTGCCATGTCCCAACAGGAAAATTTACCGGATGACTTTCGTGAAAATATGCATGGCATGCAGGTGTTGGAAGGTGCGTTCATTCGCCTGCGTGTGGCTGACTCAAGGGCTGAAACAGTAGCAGTGTCAATGGGAACGCACCAAGGTCTGTTGCTTCCTGAGGGGATGGAGCGCACGTTATTTCGCGCTATTGAACAGGCTTTCGTGGCCGATGGGCCAAACGAAGTGTATGCGGGCGCGCGTTATTATGCACCCCTATGCACCAGCGCCAATCTCAGCGGTGATCCGTTTGGTTCAATTGTCGATTTAGAACGCGCTCATGCGTTTGTTAATGAGCGAAATATTCCGCTTTTCATTTCCAACAAATCGGCGCATTCAGAAGAAACCGGTTCTTATCCCATTTTTTCGTTTGAAAAAAACACCGTCACCATCATGCGCTCCGGCCCGAATCAAGAGCGTATATTGCGGGCTTTACCTTCATCTATAACGGTGTGTTAGTCCGCTTATGAGAAATCAACCTGTGACGCGTCAAGTCGTAGAATCCGCGTATGGCATCAACTACGCAAACCTCCCGGAAGCCACTCGCGATAAAATTCGGAACCTCATCATTGATGGAATGGGGGTTTTAATAGAAGGCCTCGGCCATCATAATGTCGCAATCGTCGTGAATCACTTGCGCGAAGTAGGAGGCAAGTCTACCAGTTATTTACCCGGTCATGATTACGCCACCTCCATTCCGGATGCGGCCTTTGTGCATGGAATTGCAATCCACGTGATGGACTTTGAACCCATGTTCGATCCACCGACGCACGTTGTTTCGCCTGTGCTTGGTGCGCTTACCGCGTTGATGCTGTGTGATGCAGATTCTTCCTGCGCCAAGCGAGATGCTCAGGGTGAATTGTTCTTGAAAGCATTTACCGCCGGAATTGAATTACAGGCGGATCTTCGCACGGCGGCGCTTGTTAATGATAATGATGCACGCGTTCACGAGAATTTCTTTCCATTCCAAAAACAAGGCTTTCATCCTCCGGGCACAGTGGGTGTAATGGGAGCCGCATTGGCCGCGTCTATCTGGTTAGGCTTGTCGGTTGACCAAGCCTGCATGGCCTTGGGTATGGCAGCTAGCAGAGCAGGGGGCATTGCCGGTAACATTGGAACCATGACAAAAGCCGCGCATAGCGGAAATGCGGCACGTGCCGGCGTTGAATGTGCAATGTTGGCTCGCCGTGGGTTTACTGCCTCTGCCCATACACTGGAAGAGGCAGGAGGCTGGGGGGATGTCTTCGGTGGAGATTTTTTTGATCGCAAGCAATTGATCGATGGCATGCAGCAATTACGCTGCTTCACCAATCCCGGATTCGCATTCAAGTATTGGCCTGCGCATACGGCGATGCAAGTTTCAATACACGCCGCCTTGCCGTTGCATACGCCGGATAAGGCTTTTGAAGGTTCGATTCACATTGAAGCACCTGTATTCAAATACTGCGATCGCCCTCAACCAACCAGTACCGATGAATGTCGTTTCAGTATTCAGTTCAACGTGGTGCAGGCAATCGTTGATGGAAAAGTAACGCCCGAGAGTTTTTCCGAAGCGCAATTGAATCGCCCGGAGATTCAGCGTTTGTTAGCCAATACGCAGTTGGAAATGATGCATGATATACCGGCTGACTTTACCAAAATGGAAGTTCGCGTGAAGCTATCAGATGGACGCTCATCAACCAGTGACCGATGGCCGGGACATTGGAAGTTACCCGCAACCCGTGAGCAGATTCGAGAGAAGTTCTTGCATTGTGCATCGTATATGTTTTCGAAGGATGTCGCTGCTGAGATATTCGATTGCCTCAGTCGAGATAGTCATCAGATTGACTTAACGCAATTGACAGCCTTGTTGCGTCAACACGACTGATTCTGCCGGGCGTCGTTCTTTGGGGTTATCCTTACCTTTGCAGTATATGACCTTCGCGGACCTCAACCTCAACAACGCCCTGCGCAACGCGCTCGATGATCTCGGTTTTACCGAGCCCACCGGTATTCAAGTTCAGGCGTTTGCGCCAATCATGGCGGGCAATGATGTGTTGGGTATTGCGCAAACGGGCACGGGAAAGACATTCGCTTACCTCATGCCGCTCATTCGTCAGTGGCAGTTTCAACAGAAGAAGTCGGTAAGCATGCTGGTGATTGTTCCAACCAAAGAACTGGTAGTGCAAGTGGAGGAGGCCTTCCGGCAAATCGCGAAGTATGCAAGTTTGCGCGCCGTGGGCGTGTATGGCGGACCAAGCATAAAGACACAGGCAGCAGATATCGCACAAGGAACCGACATCGTTATCGGAACTCCCGGACGGATCAATGATTTGCTGTTGCACGGAACCATCAACCCACGACAGGTAAAGAAGTTGGTCATTGATGAAGTGGATCAGTTGCTGAATCTTGGATTTCGAAAAGACTTGATGCATCTACTTGATGTGTTGCCGGAGAAACGTCAGACGTTGATGTTCTCAGCTACCATGACAGCTGATGTGGAAACAATCATTGCGAACTATATGCAACGGGTGGTGCGCATCGATGCTGCGGCAGTGGGGTCAACCGCTGATGGCATTGAGCAACGCCTATACGAAGCGCCGAATTTTTATTCAAAACTGAATTTGCTGCGACACTTATTGCATAGCGATACTACCATGCAGCGTGTTCTTGTATTTGCCGGTGGGAAGCGCATGGCTGATCGACTGGAGTTTATGTTGGAAGATGATTTCGGTGCTGATCTCGCCGTCATTCACGCCAATAAAAATGCGAATAAACGCCTGCGCACCGTTGACGATTTCGCTGCAGGTAAATGCCGAATTCTGGTTGCCAGTGATTTGCTTGCCCGGGGCATCGATGTGGAAGGCGTCACGCACGTCATCAATTTCATTTTGCCGGATGCACCCGAAGACTATGTGCACCGCATTGGTCGCACGGGAAGAGCGCAGCGTGCCGGTGTTGCGATATCCATGGCAGCGCCCTACGAAGAGGATTCACTGAAAGCCATTGAGCAACTGATTGGTCAACCCATCCCACGTCAGCACTGGCCAACGGATGTCGAACTCAGCAATGAAACACTACCGGATGAACTCGATCGCGGTCCAATGCCTGTCAAGGTCAAAGCTCCCAAGCTCGATGGAGGAGGAGCGTTTCACGAGAAGCTGGATAAAAACAAAAAAGTTCCAATCAAAGTCACCCGCGCCGACAAGATGAAGGCGAAGTACGGGAAGAACTATCAGAGCGGGCATAGTAAGAGCACGAGATAGGTACTGGGTACTGAGGACTGAGGACTGAGGACTGGGTACTGGGTACTGGGGACTGAGTACTGAGGACTGGGGACTGAGGACTGGGGACTGGGGACTGAGGACTGAGGACTGGGGACTGGGGACTGGGGACTGAGGACTGAGGACTGGGGACTGGATTCAACACTCCCAAGTAATCAGTACCCATTATTCAATACCCCTTACAACGCAGCCAGTACCCAGTATTCAGTACCCAGTACCCAGTCCTCAGTCCCCA
>Ga0315902_10000438_pt1 | contig 69939 bp, 65 predicted proteins | sample LakEriMetagenome_9_FD_203523 | JGI IMG/M metagenome (GOLD analysis project Ga0315902, IMG submission 203523) | Freshwater fungal communities from buoy surface, Lake Erie, Ohio, United States - Buoy 12 MA117 | ecosystem: Environmental > Aquatic > Freshwater > Lake > Lake biofilm | place: USA... | reverse complement strand
TTTGTACTAATAATAGTTGTGGGGTACTCAGGGCCTCCTGGGTCAATTATATACGTTGAATGTTCTTCAAATGTATCTTCGCAAGTATTATCCCAGCCAGCAGGAGTACCGTTATATCCAATAGATATAATTCTATTGTCTTTCTCAACAACAGCACCAACCTGTAATCGTTTAGCGGATGATAATTTAGCATAGGTCTCAGCGACAATCATATGCGCATAATCAAATTTATTCGGCATCCCATTTTCCTTTAGGACATTTTGCAATAGGTAACATTGTCTTTGCCCATATAGAACATCCACATGCTTCACATACCTTAACACCAATCATGGTAGTAAGGTGTTCACAGTCGTTACAAATCTCTCTACGTTTTTCAGTAAAGGTTATTTTTCTATCTTCACCCATTTTTTACAATAATATTCTGGACGCACTTTAGCATCCCAAGTTTTACAATACTTTGTGCCAGGTACATACGCACCGCAGTTGGCACAATTCTTATCACCTTTAGCTTTTTCATAAGCAGGTGGTAGTTTTGCTGATATTAAGGCACCATCAGCATAATGCCTAGGTGCCATCACTTCTTTAAATGATTTCATTTTGCCCACACATCTTCCCAAGAACCAGTTTGCGCAGCTTTAGCATAATCGGTCGCTCTATTCTCAAAGAAGTTTGTGTGAATAGGTGCGTTAATCATTTCTTCAACCCACGGTAAAGGATTCTTTTTAACTTTCATAATACCCTTAAGCCCAAGACTAATAAGTCGACGATCAGTGATATAGCGAATATATTGCTTAACATCGGCTGCTGATAAATTTTCCATAGCTCCCATCGCAAAAGCTAGATCAATAAACCTATCTTCAAGTAGAACCATTTGTTCAGCAATTGTATACAATTCGCCTTTTAATTCATCGTTCCAAATCTCATTATTCTCTTGTATATATGTTCTAAATAACTTAATCATTCCTTCGCAGTGTTGAGTCTCATCTACAATAGACCAAGTAACAATTTGACCCATTCCCTTCATCTTACCATGGCGAGGAAAATTTAACAACATAATAAAAGAGCTAAACAACTGCATACCTTCTGTAAATGCTGAGAAGATAGCAATATGTTTTGCTGTGTTTTCTTTTGTAGTATTTTGTTGAGATATATTTAAAACATAATCATGCTTAGCTTTCATTTCCGCATAAGCTAAGAACTCATTATACATTGTCTCAGGCAATCCTAATGTCTCAATCAAATGTGAATATGCTGCAATGTGTAGAGCTTCGCGTGCTGCAAATCCCAATAGCATCATTCGCACTTCAGGTTGTGGAAAATATGGAAGATAATTATTAACATATCCACCGGCAACATCAATATCGCCTTGAGTAAAGAATCTAAAGATGTGTGTTAAGAATTGTTTTTCTTCTGCATTTAACTTCTTTTTCCAATCTTTAACATCTTCTACCATTGGTACTTCTGTATGCATCCAATGCGATTGTTCATGCTTCAACCAGGCATCATATGCCCATGGATAATTAAATGGTTTAAATGAATCTCGGGTATCTGTAAGATTCGATTTGGTCTTTTTAATCATTAAGGAACTCTTCTACTAAATTTTTAGCTTTAACGCCAACCATTCTACCTGCAACATTGCCATTATTGTCAATCTTAACAAGGGTTGGAACTCCGCGAATGCCATATTCAATTGCAACATCTTGTTGTGCATCAATATCCACAACTTCAATGGGAATATTGGTATCAATTTCTTCAAGTATACTTGCCATTGCTTTACATGGTTGGCACCATGATGCTGTAAATCTAATTATTTTTTCCATTTATTTATTCTCCGTTAAATCGAAAATGAAGAGCCACATCCGCAAGTTGATTGCGCATTTGGATTTGTTATTTTAAATTCAGATCCCTGTAGATCTTCCTTGTAATCTATACTTGCACCTTGCAAATACTGCATACTCATTGCATCAATTAAAACTTTACAATCGCCCAAAGGCACCTCGAAATCATCTTCGTTCATTATTTCATCAAAGGTAAATCCATAACTAAATCCAGAACATCCCCCACCCTGCACAAATGTTCTTAGTTTTAAATCAGGATTACCCTCTTCTGCGAAAAGATCTAATATCTTTGCTTTTGCTGATTCTGTTATTGTTATCATACTCGAAAACTTTCTCCGCAACCACAACGGTCACGTTCATTTGGATTTTTGAAATCAAAACCTTCGTTGAGTCCATTTCGAACCCAATCCATTGTTAGTCCATTTAGATACACATCATTTTTTTTATTAACAAGAATAACAAAGTCTTGCTGTCCATAATTAATACAGGTATTATCATAATTATAATTATCAACATATTCTAATGTGTATGCAAGTCCACTGCAACCAGTAGTCTTCACGCCCAATTGAATTCCAACCCCTTTGCCGCGTTTTTGAAGTTGAGTTTTAATTTTCTCGCGTGCTTTTTCAGTAAGCAAAATCATGGTTTTTTCTATAGTCTTCTACTGCCGCTTTGATTGCATCTTCCGCAAGTATTGAACAGTGAATTTTAACAGGAGGCAATGCTAGTTCTTCGGCGATTTCGGAGTTTTTGATTGATCCGGCTTCGTCAAGTGTTTTTCCTTTGACCCATTCTGTAATGAGGCTCGAACTCGCAATAGCCGATCCGCAGCCATACGTTTTAAATTTCGCATCTGTAATAATACCTGTAACATTGTCAACCTTTATCTGTAATTTCATCACATCTCCGCAAGCAGGTGCGCCAACCATACCAGTACCAATATCAGTATCACTCTTGTCAAAAGATCCAACGTTCCTGGGATTTTCATAATGATCGATTACTTTATTTGAGTATGCCATATTTAACCTTCGCACGCTAAACAAACTTCTTCTGTTGCCAATGCTTTCAAGTCAATCTCTTCCATGACTTGTCGCTCTATTTTCTTTGATATCTTATCTGCCTTACCAATCTTTTCAGAACGGCAATAGTATAGTGTCTTTAGTCCTTGCTTCCACGCTTGAAAGTGAACAGCATGTATATACTTAATGTTGCTATCTGGTCTAAAGAATAGATTAACAGATTGTGCTTGATCTATATATTGCTGTCTATCGGCAGCGTGTTGAATTACCCAACGCTGATCTATTTCCATAGATGTTTTAAATACATCTTTTGTCCAATCATCCATCCAAGTAAGATGTTGAACTGATCCATCGTTTGCAATAATCGAAGACCAGATATCATTGTAGTCATTTTGTGATACTACCTCTCCATCACCTGCAAGATGTTTCTCAATAACTGCATTAAGCCATTTGTTTTTATTCAACGAAGAACCGCTAAGAGTATCTTGTCTATACGCGTTCGCACGTAAGGGCTCAATAGAAGGGGAAGTGTTACCCATAATAATAGAAGAAGAAGCGTTTGGAGCAACAGCAAGCATATGAGAGAAGCGGCGTCCAGTACCTGTCGCATCGGGTGCTTCGCCTCTTTCGGTACCCAATTGAATATTTGCATTATCTAGTTCCTTGCGAATGTGTCCAAATATCTTATGATTTAATCCTGTTGCTGATGCTGATTCCCACGGGATGTTGTTCTTTTGTAGAAGAGCATGCCAACCGAGAGCACCAATACCAATAGACCGTTCGCGGCTAGCGCTAAATCGTGCTCTCGATATGCTGTCAGGAGCATTATCAATGAAATACTGCAAGACGTTATCGAGCATCTCTGCAACGTCCCGAAGAAAAAGTTTGTCATCTTTCCAATCATCATAATACTCCAAGTTCAAAGAGGATAAACAACATACCGCAGTACGATCTTTATCCGTTGGTAAAATAATTTCACTGCACAAATTAGATTGTTTGATACTTAGTCCCAATTTCTTTTGGAACTCAGGCATTGCCTTATTACTAGTATCAATAAAATGTAGATAAGGTTCGCCTGTTTGCATACGCATATCTAAAATACGTTGCCACAATTCTCTTGCTGATACTTTGTCTCTAACTTCACCATTGTGGGGGTCTTTTAATTCCCAAGTATCATCTAACTCTGGGTCAATCATTGCACGCTCAATTAGATGCATAAAGTCATCAGTAATATTAATACCGTGATGTAGATTCAGGCAACGCATATTGGGATCGCCTGTTGGCTTTCTCATCTCTAAAAAGATAAGAATATCGGGATGAGATATATTAAGATAAGCAGCATAAGACCCCCTCCTCGTCCGCCCCTGTCTGTATGCCAGACTGCTAGCGTCATAAGTACGAAGATGAGGCATAACCCCAACACTTTTATCATCTGAAGAACGAATTCCAATTCCAATTCCAACTCCTCCGCCCATCATGGACAACCAGTTTACTTCGGCAAGACAATCGACCAAACCTTCTGCGCTATCATGTAGATAAGGTAAGAAACATGATATAGGAAGGCCACGCTTACTACGCCCAAAGCTGAGAATAGGAGTAGAATATGACAACCAATGTCTACTGCTATATTCATAAAGTCTTTGCGAATGTTCCGCATTAGACCCGAACGTCTTTGAAACATATGCGAACCTTTCTTGCGGCGAGACCTCGTCCTCCTTCATATAACTTTCTTTTAATCTTTTTAGACCTAACTCATCAAATAGATTATCTCTAGTATAATCGACTTTTATCCCATGCACAATTTCTTGCGTCATCTTTACTCCAATTTTTATTTTAAACTACCGATAGCGCAGCGTTGCAAATCTGTACTACATATCTTATTGCTTTTTCATCTCCAGCACATTCCTGTGCTACTCTAACATCTCTTATTTCTTGTAACAAATAATCTCGTTCTTCAATACTAATACTGCCTGTTTGACATGCTTCAACGATTGATTGTATTTCTTGTTCTAACGGATGCATTATCGATTCTCCCATGCGGTTTTTGTTGCGTTTATTCTTTGTGTTGCTGTCTTTTTACCTAATTCACAAAAGGTTTTACTTGCACCGCTATTCATCTTTATTGCGTGACTATGTAATCCTTTAATATTATCTTTCTGTGGATCATTTCGCCATTCTGTATATTTTGTCAAATGTTCTGTGTATGCAATTACATTTGACCAATTACTTTTCTCACAATCAACTTTATTAATTTCAATATCTGCACTAACTAAATACCCAAACATAATTGGGTCGTGTGGTCGTGGCCAATACTTTTGTAAATTACTTACAGTACTACATCCTGCAAGCAAAGTAATACTTAATAATACTAATAACTTTTTCATTTTATTCCTTCATATATTATTTTTTGTACGCTATACCATTCTATCCATGCGTCCATTTTAACTGCGCATTCGTAGTATGAACTATAATTTATCGTAATTGTTTTTGCTACATCACTTAGTTTTGCATCCATACTAAGTTCTTGTAGATTAGGACATTTTGACATCAATACTTTAGGAACTTCTGGAAATTTTGCAACAACAGGAACCGTTGTTGAACATCCCGTCAATAGTATAAGCAATAAAAGTGTAGTGTATAATTTCATCTACGCTCCTTAGCTGCTTCATTGTGAGATATAAAAAATTCCTTAGGAAGTTCACAAATACCACCAGGTGCAAATTTAGTATCATATTTGACAATTTCTCTATCTATGTACTTTATAACTTCTGCACCTTTTTCACGAACTATCTTTTGCTTATATACTATTTTTTCTTGTATCTTAATGTTTTCTTTTTTGCTTTCAGCTTCAGCTGCAGCAACTTTTGCTTCCATCTCTTTTACTCGTTCCATCATTGCCGCTTGAATTCCCAGGCCGCCTTCAAAGTATACACCAAGTACAAAAAGCACAAACCCTACAATTCGAATAGGAATATAGTATGTACTTACGAATGGAACTACTTTAAGTACCATGCTAACAAATATAAACAGCAATCCTGCTGCCAATATAGCATGAAAGACAATACTAGGTAATAGAGATAGATACCACATTTAAGATTCTAGAACTTTTTTAATGTTTGGTGGAATAAATGTATCAGGCTTTAATACCTTACCATCTTCCCTTTTGATCAACTTACCATCAACTAACTTAGACATATTAGATCGCGCAACTTCATCCCAAACTGCTTGTTGCGGAATGCCCAATGAATGTTCTAAGCCTTCAATAACCCATTTTAGATCTGCGCATGCATCTGCAACTTCAACAAGGTCTTTGTCGCCCCATGCTCGCATCAGTTCTTCAAACTCTTCTTTAACCAACTTCATATAAAGAGTGCCTTGGGCAACTCTATCATCTGAAACACTAGGAGTATTATGTACTTGCTGATCTCCAGCACGCATAAAACTTCTTACATCATCATAACTGTTCATTTATCAAATCCTTAGTCATTGGGAATATTTCTGCAATCACTTCCGCGCAAGCTAGAGCAATCTCAGCATGTTCTTTCTGAGTTCCATTGCCAGCTCGTAGCATTATATAGTGGATCCAACTTCTTAAGGTACCATTCATATAAAGTCTACTGACTGTTAATCCTTCAGGAAGCACTGCTCGTGCTTGTTCTTTAGCAATACCTTTAGAGATTGCCCAAGAATATACATCCCGGGTTTTATTTATAAGATCTCGCTGTAAATTTTGCCATTGATATGCAATCTGTCGTTGTTCATCATTCTGCAAATCTAGATCGACAGAGTTTTGACGATTTTTAGTATCTTGTAGACGTGCATCACGAATAACAAAATCTAAATCCTGCGTAGGATCCGCATATCGTTGACTAAACTCTTGAAAAGAGAAACTTCTATGACGAAGAATCTGACGGGCAATATCTCTTGTTGTTTCAATCTCAATACACGCAGATGTCATCTCAAGTGGTGACCAGTGTTGATGTTTAATCAAATACTTAATCAATTTCTCAGATGTTTCTGTGTTATATTGGTTTGCTGGATTAGAAACTCTTGCACAAAATGCTACTAGATCTTGTACGTCATACAAACCATCTGACACTAATTCACGTGCCGGTCTGCTATAACTAATTAACTTACATTTCATTTAACACCTCTTCCATGATACGAATTTCATTTTTGCTTCTAGGCCATTATATATGTTCTTCTTAATTATGTTCAATGGTTCTTTGCCCGTTAACACAATATCATTAATGTCTTTTTCTTCTAACGTCTGTGGCCAGATAACAATATTATAATTGCTATTGATGGTCTTGTCTATAATTTTACAAACTTCTTTATTCCTAGGTTGATTGTCAAATATAACGATCAATCTTTCTTTTGGAATGCCCAATGAATCTAATTTACCAAATGCTGTACCTGCAACAGCAATACAATTTGGAATGAATAAACTATCAATAGGCCCCTCAACAACATAAACCTTTTTATTCCTATCAATAAAATCTAATCCAAATATAAACGGCTTATCCTCATTGATCTTAATAGTAACATACCTTAAAGATTCATTACGCAATGCTCTACAAGTTACACCAACTAACAGTCCCTTCTCATCATAGAAAGGAATAACCAATCTTGGTTCTTTAGTCTTTAATGTATCTTTATACTTGTCAGATAATTGTTCTATCTTTCTAATATCATCTACAAAATATAACTGTTTAAACTTTTCTCTTGGGATTTTTCTTTTTAAACAAAACTGCACCGCTTCATTGTCTTCAGGCAAATTATCTAAACGATCAAGTAATTCATCTAATATATTTTTCGCTTCAAACACAGGTTGTTCCATTTTAAATTTATCCTCAACCTTTTGGTGAGGTTTATTTAATGGTAGACCTTCGCTGTATCTTTCCATAGTATATTGATTATACATCAACGAATCCATTTGTTTTAAGAATGAACCAAAATGCAATGATGCATCACAATTATGACATTTATAAAATAAATCGTTTTTAACGGCATAAAAGTACCCTCGCGTTTTATTCTTTTTGGTAGAAGAATCTCCGCAAATGGTACAACGACAGTTATACAGATGATCGTTTTTCTGTTTGAACAGAGGTAAACGATTGCTGATTAATTTTAAGTATTTAAGATCAAGAAATAAAGACACAATAAGACTCCAGGAGAGTCTTATTATATTATAAACAGGCTATAAGGTCAATGGAAAAGTGGTTGAATCTTATCAATATGGCCAGCTAGGAAGCCAACTACGGCTAACCCACCCCATGCCATATATGTCCATTTGTCTTTTAATTTTTCCATTCTCTCAATTTTTTGATTGAGCTCTTCATGCTGAGTGCAAGAAACATCGTACATCTTATCAAGTTTGGCGCTAAGGTCGTCACGTGTTTTATCCAAACAGTCATGCATCTCCTTAACATCGGTTTTTAAGGTATCAATTTTTTCATTGATACCCTCAACCTTAGTCTCAAGTATGCCGATTCTTTCTTGCGAAGTAGCCATTATTTTTTCTTCTTAGCTCTAGAGGTTGCAGTCTTTGCTTTAGCAACAGTCTTTTTAACTGCTTCTTTGGCATCATCCAAATTAACTTTGCCATCATTATTCAAATCAAGAATGGTTGCTTCTTGAACAGCTGTTGTTACAGGTGGAACAAATGTGATTGTATCTGATTTTGTCTCAACTGGTTTTGTGTCAGCTGAAACTGTGACTACAGATGCTTCTGTACTCAACGGCACTGGTTCTACTACAGGAGTAGGTGATGTCTGTTCTGTTTTAACAACAGACTCAGGAATATCTTTACTTCTTCTCATGATAAAGTAACCTGCTACTGCAAGAATTGCGACTGCTACGATGATAATTTCCATTATTTTCTCCTAAAAATACTATTTGAATCAACCCATTTTTTCTGACGTTTTTTGCTAATTGGGACCTGATCTGGTGGTAGACCCGCAATTCCAGGAGTTACTGCAGCGTTATTTGCTGCAACGGCTCCTTCACCTTCTTCAGAAAACTGTTTGAATGTGAACATTTTACGGTCATTGAGATACTCCTCAACCAATACAAGTTCTTCATTTAACTCAGACTTAACTTTATTTATATATTTAAATTCTAGGTCAATCGGCTCTTTTCCTTCTTCCAATGCCTCTTTTATCAAAGCATACGCAGCAGCCAATGAAACAAGTTGTTTATTTGCAATAGGCACTTTTTCAATGATTTTCTTTAATCTATACACTAATCGGTGTAAAAGAGTATATGCATCTCTTTCTTGTACAGTATTTAAATCTTGCATCTTAATTAGTTCATTGCCCTTATCGTCAATGATACCTAATTTGAACGCATCTGTTTTATTAAATGGCGTTACAAGCAATTTAAGTATTCTGTACGCTATAACGGAATCTACAAATTTTCCCATTTTTATACTTTTCTTAAAATTTCTACTATTTTGTCGTCTAAAGGTATTTCTGACTCTATTATAGCAACACCCTTGTTTAATATAATTTTCTCTGGCATATAATTTAAAAACACTAAGAATGTTTTTAACTGAGGCCAAAACTTTTTATCTATCTTAAAGAACAACATCTTTGTTGTTGCCTCAACACCAAATAAATTATTAAGAACAATCATATGGTTAATGATTAATCTTTCTTTTAATTCTTTTCCGCTTGTGTACTTTCCCAAAAGTCGTTTGATGTATTTAAATCTCTTTATATCATCTAGGAATTCTGCCATACCTTTACAGGAGGGATTATCATAGTATTTCATTGCATACATGATAAAGTTTTCTTCGGTCAATTCAAATGTCATCTTTGTCTATCAAAATATGCCCAGGCGTTAGGTCCTTTACTTTGAACATAATGCATAAATGCTTGGCAATATTCTTTACCTTGAAATTCATCTCTCCAATGAAAAGCATCACATCCAAGATATACCATTGCATCTCCTGGTTCCATATCAACTTTTGCATGCACACCTGCAGGGGTTTCAATATAGATAGGCCATTCAGCATCACCACCTAAATGCAATGTAATACTTATTTCACACGCATGCCTATCTTTATGTTTTACCAAAACACTTTTTTCGCCATAAACTCTTGCATACGTATAAGTTGGTAACAAAGTTGTTTCCACAATTTTAGATAGTTCAGGAACTTTCTCGCATAACAATTCCAAAAAACCTAAATAATTATATGTTGCCGCAGAATTTGGAGCCTGTTGATCGCCCTGCATATTTTCTTTTTTGCAGAATTCAGTAAATTCTTTTCTTAACTTTGCAGCACGAGTTTTTGTAATAAATTTTGGAATTTTTATATAACTATTTTTTGCTAACTCTTTATTCATAATATATCCTTATACTGTAACTTTCATTTATTTATAACTTAATTGAACCAAGTTATAATAGAATACCTTGTACCAGACAAAACAGGTTTAATTGCATGAGGATACATAAAATTAGATGGAAACATTATTACATCGCCTTTACCTAAATTATAAGATAACTCATCGTCAAAAAATGTAAATTCTCCGCCAGTATAATCATCGTTTAAATTTAGTGAACACGATATAGATCTTGTTTCTGTTATAAAATGATCTGTATGTTGTTTATAAAAACATCCTTCTGAATATTCTAATAAGGTATACCCGCTGTCATTAACAATTGTAGTATACGGTGCAATTTTTGTGTATTCTGCTAATAACTCTGCAACAATTTTATACAAATCATCATCTATACTTTTTCGTATTTCTTGATTATCGGCTATAACTCCGGGATGTGAAACATTGATATTTCTAACATTCCTCATATTCTTATCAACTACGCCTCCGCCAATTCTTGCATCTTCCCAACTATTGGATTTTTTATACTCATTTAATATTCTATCACATAAGTCATTGGGTATACCATTTTTGTATACTGTAATATAATCTGTTAAATTCTTCATAATCTACTTTCATCAAGGTATAATAAACACTAATTATTTATATCGTATTAATTAAGGTATGTATTGTATAAAAGCCAATTCTATCGTAGGCGGAATATTATTATCTGTTACACTTGAGCTTGATACGGAGTGTCCGTGTGGAGCAGACCCAGATGTATGATAATAAATGTTTCGTTGTGCTGCCCCAGGCCCAGGTGCACCGCCCGTGCCATAACCATGATTATGTGTCCAAGTGACTGGCGATGCGCTGCCAGATACTACCGCGCTTTTACTAACAGGTGCCCCGTGTGCAGTGCCTGCGGATGATGCATGTGATAGAAAAAACTGATTCATATCAATAGTACCATTTGTACCGTCACATAGTTTCCAATAAGATGGCAATTTAGTAATATCGCCCGCAAACATAACCATCGTATTTGTCAATAACCCACTTTCAGACGCAGCTACCCAAAGTTTTAATGCTTTAGATTCTAAATTTCTTATGTAAATTGACGAGGTAACTCCGTGCGAATGATTTTCGCCTCCAGGCGGTGCAAGAGTTTGAGTCCCAATCCAAGTTAATCCTGGGGCAGAATATGAAGGTTGTGTGGGCGCAGGGGGCGTAAAAGATGAGCCACCTAAATATGTCCCGGTTGCAGGATTAATTTGAGTTTGTAACTCTGTAATGTGACTATGGTAACCGTTTGAAGAGGATGAGGTTACTCCAAAACTAATTGCGGCCGCGCTAACATCTGCAACTCCTTGAGCACCAGGAGCTGCTCGAATGTTACGAACACTATTAAATAAAGTGGGGGATCCCGGATCGGTTGCTAATTTTTGTGTCCAACCCGAGGCCGCAGTATCTCTTATATGAATGGTATTAGGTGGAAAAGATGTTTGATCTAACCATGATAAAAGAAATATAACATCTGATGTCCATGGCAAAGTTCCAACTGTCGGGGAAGGACCAACTGTTGCTGTATGATTATGATCGCCGGCAGGAGCACCGCCATAAGGGGGTGTGGATCCAAACGTACCAGGAAATGCAGTATATGTAGAATTATATGATGACCCCACTGATCCATGGGTGCCGCCTGGTGAAAATGTAATTGATGCAGAAGCAGTACCTGAAGCATTAGTAAGTGCTTGAACATTTGCGGTATTAGTGGTACCTTTAATGTATCTACCGTTTGCTCTAAAATACTGAGACCAACCAGGCAGACCAGGATCTGTACCATTGTACATGATAATTGAACCGGCCGGTATTACGTGTTGATCGGTGCTGCTGAAGCTAACCTTCGATAAACTAAGACCACCTGATAATGATAAAGGCATTATAATACCCTAGCTGTTCCGCCAATCATGAACCATTTATGATTCGTGTACATCATTGTTGCGGTATCACCAACATTAGCAAAAAGAATATTTGCACTATTAGCAACGTTTGAGGATAAAGAATACGTTCCGCCAGCAGTTGCAGTGGTCAACAATATTTTTATCTGACCATTTGCACCATTTGGAATAGATACATTATCTGCACCTGCGCCAACACTTAAATAAGTAGTAGGTGTTGATAAATCTACAGCGCCGCCTGATGTTAATGTCTGAGGGGTGCCGGCAATTTTAATATTGCCTTTTAATGTAGGATCAGTTAAATCTGCAAGAAAATTTGCAACAGTGATACTCTTACTTGCATTTGATTGTACTAAATACAATAAATCGCCAGGATTTGTTTCTGTGGCAGCTGCTAACTCTGAAATTTTTAATTTTGCCATTTTTTATTCCGGATCGGGGTATTGGATAATTACTGCAGGCGGCTGTCTTGGCCACTTAAGGTTTTGCAAAGGCCAAGGATCGTCATATGTATATGCTTTCATTTGATCTATCCAGGTTTGCCAAACAGGTTTAAATCTTTCTTCTACTTGTGCAATTTTTTCTTCACCATATTGTAGCATACCCTGTCGGTATTCCTCTACTATTGCATCACCTTCTGCTCGTTTAATTGCTTTTTCTTCAGCATTCATTTCAACTACATTCCAAGTATCTTTCCATTTATTAATAGATTCATCGAATGTATAAGTTTGTTCTCGTTTGTGATATGGAGTCTCACCTGGTAAAATTTCTTCAGGTTCCGCAAGTCTCTCAAATTTTGCCCATTGCGCGGGTAAATTATTTAAATCTATGTCAGGGTATGCACTTATAAAATTATCTAAAAGTATTGGATGATCAATAGGAACACCGTCAACGATTTTAATAATACATTCCATTTTATACTGTCTCCTTTGTAATATAAGTTATTATTTAAATTTATAGGCAACATATACTGCGCCTGGGTTTCCTGCCGTTGCCGGAAATACAGGTAAACCAATTTGAGGTGCGCTAGATGAATTTCTATATGCATCACCTCCGCCGCCTCTTCCATATTGCATAGCTGACCAATAGGTATGGAAAATCCATATTGTTGTGCCTCCTCGAGAACTAGTACCTCCACCTCCGCCAGACCCACCTACTGCGAGCGGTGTTCCATCAGGTGCATTCAATCCTACTGCACTTCCCGCATCTCCCGGATATCTGGTTTGTGGTCCTCCTGAGTAGCCTCGGCCTCCTGCGCCACCTGCACCACCGCCGCCACCGCCTAGAAAATATGTAAGTGTGATTGGAGCACCTGCAGCATAAGGCGGCCCTGGTTGAGAGCCGGATGATCCTGCGGTTGTACCGCCTGAAGCAGATAGCCCGGCAAAAGTACTCGTTCCTCCAGGAGGATGAGTTGGGCTACCCACTGCGCCACCGGCACCTATAGCAGTTATACTATAGGTTGGTGTTGGAGCAGGTATTGTCCCTGTTCTTACACCACCGCCGCCACCGCCTTGGTAGCCGGTACTATTGTTGCCGCCCGAGCCACCGCCTGTTATAAGATAATATAATGTTTGATCAGCAGGACTGCCTGCCAATTTTGTTAATGAAAACGTACCAGTTGTAGTAAACTCGTGTATTCTCCAATTTCCATTTTCAGTAATTGTGCCGCCTGTTGCCACATTAAAAGTCTTTGACCCAAGGGTCAAGCTGCGTCCAGCAGTGTGCATACTTGTTGTTGATGATAATGTAAACATAATAAATTTTAACCGTAAGATCCATAACTACCATACACAGACCAGGTCCCTGCGGCCGTTCTATGTAGTGTAAATCCAAACACATCTGTTTTATTGGCACCGCCAGTTGGAGCCGTGTTGTTTGACCATGAAATAGTTTGTGCTGATCCATCTATCTGAACCGCATTAGGAATATAAGCAGTGCCGCCCTGGGAAACTATAAGAACAATTGAAATTACACGATCGGGGGTAGTTGGTACATTTGTAAAATTAGCAGTCCAACTAGCTGAGGGGCTTATATGATGGAATGCTGCACCCAATAAAAAATTATGGGTAACTACACCTGTTGCACCTGTTAATGTTGTTGTTGGTTCAGTTGATTGTTGTAATGTAGATAATCCAGTAAATACTACTGGACCAGCCACGGTCAAAGAAGTTAATGTTCCTAACGACGTAACTACGGCAGGTGCCGTACTTGTTGTACTTGTTGTACTTGTTGTACTTGTTGCCGTAGTTTGAGACAATATTTCAAGCCATTGTACAGCAGTACCGGAAGTAGCAGCTAACTTGTATAACTTATTAGTTGTCGGATTATACCACTCATCCCCCAAATTACCATGTCTTGGGGGTTGAGTAGTAGAAACCGTATGCTTTAGATAATCTCTACTGCTCATTACTAACCTTATTAAAAATTAAGCTTGTGCTTCTGTCCAGGACATACGAGAATTAATATTTGCTACAACCGGACCAATGTTTTGTGCAACAATTGTTACCATATCAGGGCCGTTTGGATAAACATCAACGTTTGATAACGCAGATGTTCCACCGCTTAAAATACTAGTACCCAAATCTCGAACCAAGTTCAAATCTTGCTGGGTAGTATTAAATTGTGTTGCAACACCTGTAGTATTTAAGTAGAAACCGTAAATAACTTCACCGCCGTCTATTCTTGTCCCTGGCGTATGGTTAATATATTGCGCTAAGCTTGAACCACCTACAGATTGCCAATTAGGAGTACCAGGAGATACTGTACCATTTAGTATGATACTAACAAGAACTGAACCATTCGCAAACAAGTCAATCTGTCGTAAAACCATCTGCATGCGATTGATAATTTCTCTAATGCCTAGGCCACCGCCGGCAACACCATTGCTTACACTAGGAGAAACGCGGAAGCTTTGAATACATGATCTTCCTCCGTTCGCCGGTACAGAGATACCACTTTGTGTACCTTGTGTAAACACGAATGATTTATCGTCATCGAATCTACCGTCCATAATTACAGATGTTCCCCAGTGTGAAAGGGTTGGTGCAAAAATTGGACCGTGATGTTCAACTGCAATAGGAACAGTTCCAGAATAATTCCATACCTGTGCAGTTAATCCCATCGGAGCAACTTTAAGTCCAAACGTTCCTACTTTATTAGGTGCTTGTGATAGTGTAATAGATGTATTTGAGACTAGATTTGTAACAAATGCGCCAGCATCAACAAAATCTTTATTGTCTACATATTGGCCAATTTGTATCCCTGTAGTATTAACAGTAGTTAGAACAGGATTTTCAGTAGAAGTTGATGTAACAAGTAAATTTAGATTTCCTGTTTGTCCTCTAGTCAACCCTGTAAATGTATTTGCCGTTTTTGCAGTATAATTAAAATATTCATATGCATTTGCAGTTCTTAACACCGCTGATCCTACAGGTGGGAATCCTGTAGTATCATGAACAAAAATTGTACCTACTTCTGCAGCAGTTACGTTAGCAGTTAGTAAAGTATCTGTAGGGAATGTAGCAGTCTCATATCTTGCTGGTAAATTACCAGAACGCATATATGCTTCATAGTTAACATTATTATTCATTAACTTATGCGCATATATACAATCGCCATTTTGTCCTCTCATTCCCCAACGAATAAAGCCTGCACCGTACCAAGAATAGTCGATGTAGAACATCTGCATTTTTGTTAGATCCACATTTATACCCGATGAACCCGTTCCATCCAACTTATCTAAATTAAATTGAGATTGCGGAATCTTTAAATCTATTGTTTTACTTACAATTGCATTCGTTATAGGAACAATACCTCTGTATGAAGGAATAATTACGAATTGATTGTCAGATAGAATACTATCTACTTTATAAGACATTCCTTTAATTACAACAAAATCACCAGGAATTAATTGTTTAGAATATATAGGGGATACACCATTAACAGATACACCGGTAACAATTTCACTACCAGGGGAAATACTGCAGAATCCAGATAATTGATATGTAGATGAACGACGTACTGCATATAATGTTGTACCGTCATATTCAAAGAATAACCCATTTTGAGAATCAAAAATACCAAGACGATTTGTTGCACCATACCAAGTAGAAACAGATACAACATAATTGCCACTTGCAGGCGATGCCATACCAGATGTTGTTGCATTATATGTTAATCTATAAGCATCAATAACACTTTCTACTTGGAAAGAACCATTGTATCCTGCCTCATTACATCCTGCAACAGTAATACCTGCACCCGGAATTAAGTTGTGTGGTTGTTTTGAAACCACTGTTACCGTAGTACCAACTGCAGAAATTCTATCAACATTAAAGTTTGGTTTCATTATAGAACCAGTACTTACCTGAATACCTTTACCAGATTGATAACGGAAATATCTACGTGTCTGTCTAATTAGCTGATTGTTATGACTTGCAGAGTTTGTACTAAATATAACACCGCCGTCAAATGCTCTATGCAATGACTGCCCTGTTGGTCTAACATATAAGTTACCGCCTATGATAGAACCTGTTGGGGTATTATTAGCAAAGAAACTAAATGATGTATTGTTTGTTACTGTAGCAACTGTCCATGAACCATTAGGAGCAAACCCGCCACCGCCGGTTGCAAGTACTAATGCAATTTCGTTACCAATTAGCAATCCATGCGGTATTGCAGTTGATACATCAATTATATTTCCTCTGAATGCAATATTGGCCATGGTAATTATAACATTACTATAAATGTTGCCATAGAATGCTGCAGTAACATTTGATGTAAATAGATTTGCAGCAGTGCCAGTATACTGAACCTTGCCGGTATACTGTACAAGGTTTGCTGCTAAGTTTGAATATTCTGCAATATACACCCCATCCGCGCCTGCAAATGTTGTATCTTGAATAAAGAATGGAGAACCTTGAACAGGAGGAATAGATGGGAACGTGTTAGCAATAAATGATCTGGTATTTGGTCCTGCTGAATACACATTAGAAATATTCATTGGACGCGTTACATCATAAAAGGCAAACGGTCTATTATTTACCATGGCCAATGTTTCCCACTTTGTCGATTGAGTACCATATTCAAAGTCGGTATCAATTAACGCTTGAGGACTAGATGTTCTAAACTTGTTAACAGGATCTGTGTATTCCTGAGAAGGTTGGAACGATTCGTTAGTCTCTTCAACAATAATACTAATCTTATCAGTTGAGGACATTGATCCTGTTGCGTAATTTAACAAGATCGTTGTTGTTACTTGACCAGTTGTTACGTTTGCACTTGTTGTATAACTTGCGGCACCAAGAGCAGGATCGCTGAAGTTGTATAAAACAGTTCCGCGTGTCACGTTGGTAATTAACAGCAACTGTTCTTGACGAACCAATTTGTTGTCAATCGTTATTGTTTTTGTTGCTGGGTTGAAAGTATAACTTTCTGCGATTATATGCTTTGCCATTGTCTTAATCTCCTAATGCGATAGTGCTGGCGGAATATGGATATTTTCTTACTTGGGGAGTTGGATTTGCGCCAATTACAGTGGTAACTGCGTAATCTCCTACATCGGGTGCATTATATATCGTTACATTACTTCCTCTTACTCGAAACCCTTTGTGTGAGTCATACTCTGTAAACCAAGGATACCTTTGTTCTTTAACATAAGGAGACAAAACTTGCCTGCCCATGATAATTTGTAAATTTTTTGAATCTGCTATAGTATTTATATAGTCTTGATCCAACTTTAATTGAAATACGCATCTTAGCCCATCAAATTCTGGGCTAATATCGTCGCATACTGTAGGGTATGTTACGTTTACTTGCGATGGTATATTAATTCTACGGGTTGACATCTGTTACCTTTTTTATTATTTATTAGGGTGAAATACTGTCGGCTTGCATGCCAAATGCCGTAATACTTACATTAGATGAATAAGTATTTGCTGAAAGTATGTCGCCTGGGCCTAACGTAATACCAATAGTGTAAGGAATAGTATCATTTGCAGGCAAACTTGCGTTATATACTATATAATGTTGTGTAACTAACGTATTTCCTTTGGGTTGAACTGCAAGGCTAAACGTTGTATTTGCCGAACTTTGATTGCAAATTGCGACTGTACTGATAACAGCATTATAATACGAAGGTACTACATATACGTTGGTTAACGTATTTGATGCTGGATTTATCTGTCCTAAAACTTTGTATGTTGTTGCCATTTTTATTGTTTAATAAATGCTGTTGTAGGGGGTGTAAAATTTGCACTATATCTAGCATAGCCTTTGGTTATACGAAAATCTTGGATATACCCCATAAATTGGCTAGTACCATCATTTTGTCTGCCTATATAAAGAAGGCCACTGCTTCCTACATAATTTGAGGTATCGGCTACTGCAGTACCAAGTTGCACGCCATTAATATAAAAATATCCATTTCCCCCATATCTAGAATATGCAATGTGCGTCCATGCATTTATAGGTATTGTAACTGTTGTACTAGAACCATGATTTGCAAATCCGGTAGAATTCCCAGCGTTAAAGTAAATAGTGCTGGCTGATCCCACAGTAAAATATAAGCTCCAATTTCCATCAGCAGTTGAATAATTATAATTAGATGATACTAATGTAACTCCCCGTGCAGCTGTTGGATAAATCCATGCTTCTACAGTAAAACTTCCTGTCCCTAAAGCAAATACATCATTGCCAAGAGTAGTTAAATAATCACCTGTGCCATCAAAGTATATGCTACTACCAGTACTTGTTCGGAAAGGATTAAATTCCGTTATCTGCGTTTCACCATTTATAGTAATAGTAAAATTATTTGTAGAATTATCTTTAAATCGATTATTTTGGCAGGTCAATAGTGTTGTACCTGTTATTGCAGTTAATGGTGCAGTTGGCACTGTTAATGTTGTTAATGTTGGGTCATAAAACGCAGTGCCGTTTGAAACTCGCATATCTTTAATATAACCTGGAAAATATCCATAATAATTAATTCCAGTATCTCCAGCAATATAGACAGTACCATTAGATGCCCAAGAACCAGAAATTGTTCCTGTTGCTACTCTAACACCGTTTAAAAATATAGATTGTACATTAGATCCGTTTCGTACAACTGCAATATGATGCCATTGACTTGTTGGAATAGTTAATCCTGTTGCAAGCTGTTGCGTAGGGCCGCCACCCCCATATGCGGATACAGAAATTTGAGTCGGGGTAGTTACTGAAGATGATGCACTCAGAAGTGAGAATTCAAAACCACCTGTTCCCTGTGCGTCTATAAATCTTCCTACATAGTTATTACCACCGGCAAGATACGTTAAGTTTCCAGGCAAATAAAACCAACATTCTACAGTATATGCTGCTGAGAAATTTACAATAGCAGCAGATGAAATTGTTAAATAGTCTCCACTGCCATCAAAATAATTACTATAATAAAGTTCCCCGGCATATGCAGTTCTAGGTACTATTTTTACATCACCCACAGTTTCAAAATTGTTAAGCATTGTAGAATCATAAATTCCGGCTTCCGCAAAATTTAACAATAAATTTGTATTGCCGCCAGAAAATGTGGTGTTAACATTTGCAGTACTTGTATATAAAGTTGGATTCCCGTTTGCTGTTAATGGTGCAGTTGGCGGTGTAAAATTACCAGTATATACTGCAGTGCCCCTAACAATTCGTAAATCACTTTGATATCCATTCCAAGGTGTTCTGCCAGGATAAGCTTGTCCGATATAGAGTGCTTCAGCGCCACCGTCAAGATTAATTGATCCATTATACACTGTTGTTCCTATACCATTAATATATCCAGTTATTGTTGAACCTGAACGAACTAACGCAATATGATTCCACGTATTTAATTTTAATGCTGCACCCATTGCAACATCAGAAATACTTGGATATTGATAAAAACCTAATGTTATGCCATCTGCATTTGTTCTAATAATCCACCTTCCAGTTGTGGCACCAGAATAAATACCAATCACTTCTTGATATGCAACTGCTGCTGTTGGATATATCCATGCTTCAATTGTAAAATCTGTACCAGCTAAGAATGTGTGGGCATTTGATATTGTCGGGACCGAAGATTGTGATGCGGTGTTTAAATAATCTCCAGTACCATCAAAGTATACCGAACCTCCAATTGTACTAGGCGAGTAAACGGTGCTTGGTGCGTAAGGGGAAAAACGCTGTACTTTTGTATCGCCACTTTTTGTAATAGTAAACCTATTTGTAGAAGTATCAATAAGACGATTAGACTGACATGTTAAAAAACTAGTATTGGTTATTGCTGTTAATGGGGTTACATTGGGTGCAGGGAAATTAGATGTATATACTGCAGTACCCTTAACAACCCGAAAATTGGATACGTATCCTCTATAAAAATATCGTTCAGCAATTAATTCATTGTTGTCATTCCAACCACCAATTACCGTAGTCATAGTTGATCTATCTACTATAGCAGTATATGTTAAAGTTGTTGCACTTTTTATCCCGTTCCTGTATGCAGATAATACCCCCCCTGTGCCGACAAATGCAATATGATTCCATGCGTTTATAGTTGCAACTAGATCAGTGAATGCTTGCAGCGAACCATTTGCATAAAATGCCATTTGATTACTGGTATTAATCTGTATATTCCAACCAAAATTCAATGCACCAGAGCCAGACCAACCGTGGAATGCTATAACTTGTTGGGTTGCTGTTAGAGTAGGATAAATCCACATTTCAATAGTAAATGCGCCACTACCAAAATCAGAGTATGCCCCTATTGGTAAACTTAAATAATCTCCAGTACCGTCAAAGTAATTACTCCAATTACTACCATGTGGACTAAATGTGCCTTGAGTAGAATTTCCATTGCGGGTAATTGCAAAAGCATTATTACTTTTATCTAAAAATGCATTATTTGTTACAGCTTTATTGCCCTGACAAAGTAATAGCGCAGTATTTGCTGCAGAAAATGTTGAATTAACATTTGCAGTACTTGGATAAGTTACTGCTGTGCCTCCAGGCAACAACGGTGCAGTAGGCGGAGTAAAGTTTCCGGTATATACTGCAGTACCTATAACATATCTAAAATCACTTATATATCCATTAATCCAATTTCCGTTTGCTGCACCTATTGCATAAGTACCTAATAACATTTGTCCGTTTGGTGCGCCGATTGCTTGACTTGTTGTAGCAGTGCCTGCTTGTATACCATTAACAAAAATTCTAAATGTGCTACCAGCGCGTGTCAACGCAATATGATTCCACGTATTAATAGGAGGGGTTGTAAATCCCATATTAAAAGTCCAAGATGCTGAACCGCTTCCCAACAATACTCCAGAACCAGCAGCACCTATAGAAAGATAGTAATTATTTGTGGCCTGTTGTGTTGCCGATCCATTATATGTCCAAGGATTGCCATAAGTTTGTAAAGCACCATCGTTGTAATACCAAAATTCAATCGTGTGGTCTAAAGTACCCAATGTAGGTGAAATAAATCCACCTATATAATCACCGTTGTTTGACCCGCCGTTTGTAAAGAACCAAGCACTTCCATAGTCATTGTAAAGTGGATTAGGATTTAGTGGAGTAAAGGATTTTATTCCCACGGTCCCTTGTGAGGAAACGGGATGATTGTATGAAGAAATATCAACATTTGCTCTATTTGAGCGACACGTCAACAACACAGTATTTGGTATTGCGGTTAACGGCTCGGTGCTTGGAGTGAATTCTGCGGTATATAATCCCGTACCATTTACAATTCTAAGATTAGATACTTCGCCATATGTTCTACCTGCTCCTGGTTTTTGTACACCCACATACAAATCACCATTACACGTATAGGTGGTGGATGCAGTATGTGATCCAATTTGAGTACCATTCTTAAACATTCTCATAGTGCCCGAAGAACGGCTCCATGCAAAATGAAACCATTCTCCAACTGCAATAGTAGTCGTACTGGAAAAAACCTGTGATAGATTATAGTATAACGTAATAGCAGAAGCGCCAACTAATATTAGCCAACTACCTGAATCGTTAGTACCACTTATTATTGCTGGCGATGCGCCGCCATCAACGGAAAATGATCCCATTTTCATCCACATCTCAACAGTAAAATCACCTGCGAAATCAAATAAAACATTGTCGGTTATTTGAAGGTAACTTCCTGAACTAAAATCACTACTATAATATCCCGGGGTATAAGGATTAAATTTACTTGGACGAGTATTCCCACCTGTAGTTATCACATTACTAACAGGCCTTACCGTTGAAATAAAAGTATTTGCCGAAACTGGTTCAGCGGATATTAGTGCGGTATTAAATTTAAAATAGGTTTCACCTAATAGATCTTGTATTGTTAATGACGAAGAAGTTGATATGATAGGCCCGCTTGTAGAGCCAGTTCTAATAGCAATAGTAAACGGTTCATTTCCTTCTATTACAAAATCTGAAGTTGGACTTACCGTAAATGAACCTGCTCCGCTTGTTAATGTGAAACTACCAGAAGTTGTGCCGAAATCAACAGCATTTGTTTCAATTGTCCAATAGTATGTTCCACTTTCAATAGCAAGATTATACCCTTGAACAGTAATTGTTGTAGTACTTCCTTCTGTTACAGGATTAGGAGTGGATGTGAATGTGAAATATGTGGTAGGATCATTTATTGATAATGAAGCAGTTGCTACAATAGTACCACTAGTTGAACCTGTTCTTAAAGCAACAGTAAAATATTCGGTTCCTTCTATTACCGCATCGCTTGTAGGTGCCACGTAAAAAGTACCAAACGAATATCCATACGCATCACCATTCCATGTCATAGTAAAATTGCCAGAAGTTGTGCCAAAATCTCCTGCATTTGATTCAATAGTCCAGTAATATAATCCGTTTTGATCTGCCGCTGGGAGATTATAACCCCTCGCGGATATAGCAAGAGATTGTCCCTCAACTACATTTGGAGTAACAGTTGACAGTACAAAATATGGGAGAGGGATTGTGGGGTTTGATAACCTTGAATAATTGCCACGGATGTTAGTAAATCGTTTAGAATTAATAGCTCTACTCGTTAGTGTAGGTCTAGATGTACTTAACTTATTGGTAGCAAATCCTGTTAATGCCATTACGTAATCTCAGATCCAAATAAATTAAAACTCATTGTGTTTGCGCTTGCATAAACCGTTACAACATCTGTTGTTGCCAATGCCATGCCAATTGTTAAACTAATAATATCTAATGCCGGAATTACTGTATCGTATGCAATATAATGTTTTGCTGCAAGTGTTTCGCCACCGGGTCTTACTGCAATTCTAAATGTTGCAGATGAAGATGATTGATTACAAATGTTTAATGTAGATGCAACAACACTGGTATTTGCAGGAACGGTATACAGCGTTGTTTCTGTATTCGCAATTGGATTTGATTGTCCTAAAATTTTATATGCGATTGTCATTTTTCTTTTACGCCCCCATTAATAAGAATGCGCTTATTGTGTCCATTGATGTTGAAGGAGTTTGAGGACCTTGAGATTGTTTTAATCCCATATATCGTACCTCAATATTTGCGCCTGTGTCAGGAGCCGAAGTTAATGTTAATGTTTGACCACTTACATAATAATCTACTCCTGGAATCTGTACTATTCCCTCAATAGCTACGAAAATACTTGAATTAGTTGTATTTGCGTAATTTAAATTATAATTTACATAAGAAGATGATCCTGTAATTATTTGCGAATTAGCATAGAAGTTAACACCAATTCTACCATTAGCATCTACTGCAAGAGTGCCATCTGTAAGATTTAATACCGCAGTTCTTAATGAGGAATTTGAAAGGAATAAATTACCAGCAGTTTCAATTACATTCGATGTATATAGTCCAATCCAGTTTACAGATGATATATTGTTTGTACTAATTAAATTAGCACCAGTAATAGATCCGCCGGTGCTTCCGCCAGATATAATGTTATTTGCAATGATATTATTTGCGGAAATTAAATTGGCACCAGTAATAGATCCACCGGAACCAGTACCGCCTGATATAAAGGTATTTGCTATGACATTTCCTGCACGTATATTACCAGTATTTACTGTTAAATATGCTGCTACATCTGCATTACCATAAGTACCACTACCGCCGGGGCCTGTTGCGTCAGTGCCGTTTACCCACTTACCCGATGCACTATCATATTTTAATACTTGTCCGTCACCCGGAGTTCCAACAACATTAACGTCTGTTAACCCAGTTAATGTTGTGGCGCCACCGCCGCCATCTACATTTGCAGAAATTTGACCATTTGCTGCAATACTAATGTTATTGCCTGCAAGCGTCTGCAATAATGAAATTACGTTAGCGGAAACACGGGCATTGGTATAATATAGATTTGTTCCTTCAGCAACATTGGATGTTGTTAAATCACCTACATTTGCTTTAGCATCCAAATCACCTACATTTGCTTTAGCATCTAAATCACCTACATTTGCTTTAGCATCCAAATCACCTACATTTGCTTTGGTATTTAACAATCCAATAACATTGGCATAAACACGGGCATTGGTATAGTATAAATTATCTAATTCAGTTACGTTAGCGGTGTTAAGCCCAATAATGTTAGCAGTATTAAGACCAATAACACTTGTAGCAAATACTGTACCAGATGCCGGAGCACTAGCTGAAATTCTACCATTTGCTTCAATAGTAATATTATCACCAGCTAAAGTAGGCAACAATGTTATTACGTTTGAATAGATGTTTGAATTTAGCCCAATAACACTTGTAGCAAATACTGTACCAGATGCCGGAGCACTAGCTGAAATTCTACCATTTGCTTCAATAGTAATATTATCACCAGCTAAAGTAGGCAACAATGTTATTACGTTTGATCTTACTCTTGAATTGGTATAATATAGATTGGTTAATTCGGTAACATTGTTAGTTGTTAATCCAACAACATTTGCGGCATATAATCCAGTCCAAGTTGTAGCTGAAATAATATTAGTAGATATTAAATTGGCACCAGTGATAGAACCACCGCTTCCAACATAAATTGAATTTGCAAATATATTATCTGCAGAAATATTACCGGTATAGGTAGGTAACAATGCAACAACATTAGTATAAACTCTTGCGTTTGTGTAATATAGATTGGTTAATTCGGAAATATTTGCAGTATTAAGACCAATAATGTCTGCAGCATACACACTACCCGCAGAAGCAGAAATTTGGCCATTGGCTGCAATACTGATATTATTTCCAGCCAAGGTAGGTAACAATGCAACAACATTAGCATAAACACGAGCATTGGTATAATATAGATTGCTGCCTTCGCTTACATCTGTTGTAGAACTAACTGATTTGGAAATGACAATACTTCCTACCATTCCACTATGAACAGAACATTGGTATACGTAAGTATTACCAGCTAAACTATATGGTATTTTCCAAAATAATCTACCAGATTCTTTTCCTTGAGCAGCTGATCCTGTTGAGACTGTGCCGTCTGTATCAACATGAATTAACCCAGTATCATAATTAGAACCACCATCTGACACACGGATCATGAATGGGTGGCCTGAAGTATTGAGACCAAATGCTATAGTTTCACCTGCTCTTACATCTATAGCAGGATTGTTTCCACTATACTGATCTATACTATAATACATCCCAGGAGTAGTAACTAATAATTCTGTTACCGCCGGAATAACATTTAATATTGCTCTTGCATTTGTATAGTAAAGATTGCTTGCCGATTCTGAAACATTAGCAGTGTTAAGACCAATGATATTGGCAGTATTAAGACCAATAATGTCTGCAGCATATGAACTGCCCGAAGAAGTTCCTGTTGCGGAAATTTGACCATTTGCTGCAATACTAATGTTGTTGCCGGCTAATGTGGGTAATAAATTTATAACATTAGCGTAAACTCTAGTATCTGTATAATAAAGATTACTTTCAGACTCCAATACATTAGCTGTGTACGTAACAGGTGCTTGCAATTGCCAAGCAGTGCCGTTATACAGCCATGTTTTTCCACCAAACGTATAAAGATCGTTTGGATTGGGAGATGAAGGAAAATTTATTGTTGGCATTTTTACTTATGTTTATTCTTATTATTTATTAACTCTTAAACACATCAACCTCTTATACGACGCTTAACTCTGGGATATACGCTTCCAGATGTTGGTCTAATATTATAATTTACCTTAGGATATGTTGCGCCGGATAATGCCTTTTCTCTTGGCAGAAATAAAAATCTATTGGTTGCGCCTTGCAGACTTTGAGTATTAGATGTCCATCCTGGACTTGATAATCCAGATGCATCTGTCAATTGATTTAATTTGGCATAATACTTTATGTATGCTGTTGCTTCTGCAGGTGACATATTTGGATACAATTCAAGTATACACGCCAATACGCCCGTGACTTGAGGAGCTGCCATACTGGTGCCAATATCTCTGCTCATGTAATAACTACCGTTTCTACTATCAGCTGCTACATCACCCCAACTCCCAGGGGTTGATCCTGCCCATGCGCTTGTAATCCATGTACCAGGAGCAAAAATATCTATTCTATTCCCGGTGTTACTATAAAAACCTTTTCGTTCTACTTTGCCTGCATCTATTGCACCTACACATATTGCCCCGGGAACACACGCAGGTGAAGATCCTTTATGCTGATACCACAAATAATAACTTGTTACCGCACCATATGAGGCAATAAACCAATTTCCGTAATCAACTCCTGTAGAGTTATCTACGTAATAACTTTCGTTGCCAGAACTTCCAACAACAATGATTCCTTCGGCAATAGCTGCAGCAACATCTGCTGCATTTGCATCAATATAATATGGAACATTTGCATATACTGTACCGGAGGTTGTAGTATTATACATACCAACACTATTTAGTTGTGCGGAAGTAAATGCAGTATATGGACTACTTCCAAAAGGACCAACGGTAGTTCCTCTACGATTTGCTTGTTTAACTGCGCTAAGAGTTAATGCATTATCAGGGAACGTTAAACTGTTGCCAAAGCTACAATTACATATTGTTGGATTTCTGCGACCCGTTTCAGGATTAATTGGTTTTGTTCTATGAAACGCTCTAATATAATCCCATATAATTAAAGCATCGACTCCGCCCGATACAGGATTAATTTGGTATATGTTTGCGTCTCTTGCCCAGCCTTGTGTATTGCCGCAAGCGGTTCCTGCAGTATGTGCTCCGTGGTTTGCATCAGTAATAGACGCAGACGCGGCATATGAATAACTTCCGCTTAGCAATGTGGATGCGTCATCGTCAATAGATGATACAATAGAATTTAATTGATACCAATCATATTGAACATATCTACTTCCGCCAGTACCATCTGCATTTACTGCAAATTCCGGATGATCTGGCACACCGCAGATACCATCCATAATAATTACATCAACGTTTTTACCTGTTGGGCCAACATCAATAGTTGCATTTTGAGTTGTTGTGCCATCGTCACCCCAATTACTTCTTTGAGAACCTTCAAGGCATCTTAACAGAGCCCAATTTTTCCACGAAGCATCCATACTTGTAGTATAAGTTGTTTTACTAAATGTGCCGGTTTGCTTATACGAATGTAATTTAACGCTTCCACGAATTAATTCCATTGGTTCAACATTTAGAATCCTTGGATCATTTCTTAATGTAACAGCTTCCTCATCTGTTAACATATAATGAGTACTTTGACTTATAGGTCTTCTACGATATACCGGAACTACTCTATCAGGAACTGCGTCTGTGCCGCCAGCAGTCTCCAAGTCATTATACAATGACTCCAACTCATCCATTGATTTTGCAGTAACTACGTATTCTTTTAAAGACATATTAAGATTCTAACTGTACTAGTGTTAAAGAAACCGTAAAGGACGTAGTTCCTGTAGTAAGATTTGTTACCGCAACTGCTATACTTGTGTTAGGGGTTGCCTCATCATTGTAACCCATTACCGCAGGAGATAATGAAATCGTTGAATTGCCTGTGGTAATAATTTCAGCAATAACACCTGCGTTAGCAGACGGATCAGTTCCAGAAGATCTACTTGCATCCGCAAGTCTAGCTGCTTGAGTAGTATATACTCTCACCCATGCATTGTTGGTAACACCAATTTTATATAACGCATACCCTTTAAAACCTGATATTTGTATGTTTGCGGTAATATTGGCCGCAATAGAAGCAGTTGTACCCGTTACAGTTGTTCTCGAAGAAAGCCCTGTACTTCCGCCGCCTCCGCCACCACCGGAACCAAATTCTACCCACTGTGCGCTAGTGCCATCATCAATGTATTCATATCTAGTTCCATAATTAGTATCAACCCACACTTGACCATTATAAGGAGAAGTCGGAGCAGTATCAGAAACAACTAAATTATTAAGACTAATTACACCGGTAACATTACTATAAGATATTCCATTGCCAGCAACAATTGCTGTTCTTGCTCTTGCATTTGAGTAATATACGTTACTACCAAATTCTCTTACATTTGCAGTCGTTAATCCAATAACATTTGCAGCAAATAGACCGCCCCAAATGTTAGAAGTAACTCTATTAACTAAAATATCATTATTAGAGAAGAATTCAAATCCGTTAACTATTAAATTACCGACTCTTAGATTACCAGTATAATTTGGTAATAGTGAAATTACATTAGCATAAACTCTAGCATTGGTGTAATAAAGATTACTTGCAGTTTCTAATACATTAGCTGTGTATAAGTTTGTCCAAATATTAGAAGTTATTCTATTAACACTAATATCATTATTAGAGAAGAATTCAAATCCGTTAACAACCAGATTTCCTACTCTCAAATTACCATTATACTGCGGTAATAGCGAAATCACATTAGCGTAAACTCTTGCATTGGTGTAATATAAATTAGTACCTTCATTTAAATCGGTTGTACTGAAATTTCCAATTGAAGAAACAAAGCCAGTTACATTACCTACTACATTGCCTTCGAATGTGGTTGCTACAACATTCGCTAAACGGAATGAAATATTTGCAGTATCTATTACGGATGCGCCAGGTTCTACCGAATAATTATCAAAGAACTTAAATTTCTTATCAGTTGCGTCTCTAAATAACCCAGCGTGTCTTTCAGTACCAGAATCATTATAATGACTAATAAAACCAAGATCAATACTATCTGAAGGGTTGTTATATCCTAGTTGTATTAATGGATCATTAACGACCAAAGTATTAGCGTAGAATCCTACAACATTTCCGAAAACATTTAAATTGCCGGTAACATTTACCGTGCCGAATGTTACATTTGCAGCAGTATCTACATTTTGACCAATTGAAATAATACCTGTTGTATTATCATATATTACACCTGTGCCCGCAGAAACTGCTGTTCTAACTCTCGCATTCGTATAATATAAATTGTTTAATTCCGCAACATTAGCAGTTGTTAAATCAACAACATTGGCCTTGGCATCTAATAATCCAATTACGTTTGCATAAACTCTTGCATTAGTATAGTATAAATTGGTTGTTTCTGCAACATTCGCAGTGTTTAAACCAATTACATCTGTTGCGTAAGGATTACTTGTTGAAGTGGAAATAATACCATTTGCAGCAATATTAATACCAGGGCCAGCTAATGTCGGCAATAAAGCAATTACATTAGAAGATACTCTTGCATTAGTATAGTATAAATTGGTCGTTTCTGCAACATTGGCAGTGTTTAATCCAATCACATCTGTTGCATATGGTACACTTGCTGCGGAAGATATTATGCCATTTGCTGCAATATTAATACCAGGACCTGCTAAGGTTGGTAATAAAGCAATTACATTTGAACTTACTCTTGCGTTCGTGTAGTATAAGTTGTTTAATTCCGCAACATTGCTAGTTGTTAAGTCTGTTACATTAGCTTTTTCGTTTAATAAACCAATTACGTTTGCATGAACTCTAGCATTGGTATAGTATATGTTACTACCAACTTCCAACACATTAGCAGTTGTTAATCCTGTAACATTAGCAGCGGTTATACCTATCCAAGTTGTAGCTGAAATAATATTAGTACTAATTAAATTGGCACCAGTGATAGAACCACCGCTTCCACCATAAATTGAATTTGCAAATATATTACCTGCAGAAATATTACCGGTATAATTTGGTAATAAAACAATTACATTAGAATAAACTCTCGCATTCGTATAATATAAATTGTTTAATTCCGCGACATTAGCAGTTGTTAGATCAGCAACATTTGCCTTAGCATTTAACAACCCTATTACGTTCGCATAAACTCTGTCATTAGAGTAATATAAGTTATTGCCTTCAGTAACATTTGATGTTGTTAAGTCTGTTACATTAGCTTTTTCGTTTAATAAACCAATTACGTTTGCATGGACTCTAGCATTGGTGTAATATAAATTAGTTGTTTCCGCAACATTGGCAGTATTCAATCCAATCACATCTGTTGCATATGGTACACTTGCTGCGGAAGATATTATGCCATTTGCTGCAATATTAATACCAGGGCCAGCTAATGTCGGCAATAAAGCAATTACATTAGAATAAACTCTTGCATTGGTGTAATATAAATTAGTTGTTTCCGCAACATTGGCAGTATTCAATCCAATTATGTCGGCTGCATATGGTGCACTTGTTGAAGTGGAAATAATACCATTTGCAGCAATATTAATACCAGGGCCAGCTAATGTCGGCAATAAAGCAATTACATTAGAAGATACTCTTGCATTAGTATAGAATAAATTTGTACCTTCTACAACATTAGATGAATATAATCCTGTCCAAGTTGTTGCAGAAATAATATTTGTAGTAATTAAATTGGCGCCAATTAACGACCCGCCTGTGCCATATCCAATTGTTATGTTACCTGAACGAATATTTCCAGTATATGTTGGCAACATTTCGGTAACATTAGAATAAACTCTATCATTGGTATAATATAAATTAATTAATTCTGTAACATTAGTTGTTGTTAAATCTGTATTACTTGAGAAGTTTCCTCTAAGTGTAATTGTAGCCCCATTAGGATTTGTAATTACTAAATTGTTATCTTCATCTACACTAATTTCTGTGTCGCCAATGTATAAAGTTTTACCCGAAGTTCTTAATTCGGTACTCCAAACAACCTTAGCATAGACGTTACCAAAGTAATTAGTTGCATTACCTAAATTAATTAGACCATTTCCTTGCGGCATGACGTTCGCAGTTAAATGGATGTTGCCCGTAATACCCCCGGCACCAACAACCCCTTGTATTCTACCAACTGCAAGAGTATTAGTACTAATTAAATTAGCACCAGTAATAAATCCACCACCGCTATTGGCCGATATTGCATTCGCGGTTAATGTGCCGCGAACAGTTAAATTCGTTGTAACTATTATGTTGCCGGCAGTTATATTTCCAGTAGTAACAATAGAGTTACTACCAAAGATATTCATGAAATGCGTTACGTTTGAATTAGTATATGTCGTGCCTTGCGGATTTACTGCAATATATGCCAATATGTTAGAAAGAACTCTCGCATTGGAATACCACAAATTGCCCGATGCAGGATTCTCTATTACATTTCCAGTATATAGATTATTCCAAATGTTGGCTGTAACTCTATTAAGAGAAATATCATTATTCGAGAATAATTCAAATCCTCTAATTATTAAATTGTTTGTTGTTAAAGTGTTTGTAACAGAAATATTGCCGGTATTACCATCTATAACTATATTGCTAGTTGCGCCACCAACAATTACTCTATTACTAATAACAACATTGCCGCTTAAAAGATTAATATTGCCGGCAGCTGTTATGTTAAGATTAGATGTGGATGTAATTGCGCCAGTGCCAGTACCAAGTTGTATAAAATTATTAGCAATAACATTACCGGCGGTAATATTGCCGGTTGTGTTAATTATGTTACTACCAAAATTAATTAATGCGGCCGCAACATTTGAAGATGTTTGATTTACTGCTAAATATTCTAAAACATTTGAAAGAACTCTTGCATTAGTATAGTATATGTTACTACCAACTTCTAACACATTAGCAGTTGTTAACCCAACTACATTTGCTGCATACAATCCTGTCCAAGTTGTTGCTAAAATAATATTTGTGGATATTAAATTAGCACCAACAATAAATCCGCCGCCATTTCCAATAATCGTATTTGCAAAAACATTACCGGCGGTAATATTGCCGGTTGTGTTAATTATGTTACTACCAAAATTAACCAATGCGGCTGCAACATTTGAAGATGTTTGATTTACTGCTAAATATTCTAAAACATTTGAAAGAACTCGTGTGTTAGTATAATATAAATTGCCAGATGTTTCGAGTACGTTAGCAGTATATAAATTTGTCCAAATATTAGAAGTGACTGTATTTACGATTATATTGCCTGCAGCAATATTGCCTGTTGTGTTAATTATGTTGCTGCCAAAATTAACTAAAGCTGCCGCAACATTTGAAGATATTTCATTTACTGCAAAATAATCTAAAACATTTGCAATAACTCTTGCATTGGTGTAAAATATGTTGTTACCAACTTCTAATACATTAGCAGTTGTTAGATCCGATACATTGGCCTTGGCATTTAATAAACTAATTACATTTGAATAAACTCTTGCATTGGTGTAAAATATGTTGTTACCAACTTCTAATACATTAGCAGTTGTTAGATCCGATACGTTAGCTTTGTCCCCAATTAGACCAATTACATTAGAATATACTCGGGCATTTGTATAATAGAGATTTGTTAGCTCTGAAACATTAGCAGTTGTTAGATCAGCAACATTTGCTTTTGCATTTAACAAACTAATTACATTAGAATATACTCGGGCATTTGTATAATAGAGATTTGTTAGCTCTGAAACATTAGCAGTTGTTAGATCCGATACGTTAGCTTTGTCCCCAATTAGACCAATTACGTTTGAATAAACTCGGGCATTTGTATAATAGAGATTTGTTAGCTCTGCAACATTAGCAGTAGTTAATTTTGGTGTTACATACGCATCAACTCTTGCGTTTGTATAATATAGTTGGTTGCCCTCAGTCAAATCACTGGTTGTAAAGTTGCCTATAGAACTTACAAATCCAGTAACATTGCCTTCGAATGTTTCGGCAACAACGGTTGCTAAACGGAAACTATCATTAGCAGTATCAATAGTTGCAGGGCCCTGTTCACCTACAATGTTAGCAAAGAACTTAAATTTCTTATCACTAGCGTCTCTAAATAACCCAGCGTGTCTTTCTGTGCCCGAATCATTATAATGACCAAGGAATCCAAGATCAATACTATCCGAAGGATTATTGTATCCTAGTTGTATTAATGGATCATTAATAACTAAAGTATTTGCGTAGAACCCAACTAAATTACCTACGACATTTAAATTGCCAGTAATAGTTAATTCATTAAATGTTACATTAGCGTGTGTATCTACATTTTGACCAATTGAAATTTGACCGGTTGTGTTATCATAGCTAACACCGGTACCAGATGACAGTGTTGATCTTACTCTTGCATTCGTATAATATAAATTTGCACCTTCAACAACATTTGATGTTGTTAAATCGCCAATATTTGCTCTATCATTTAGTAATCCAATCACATTTGCATAAACTCTTGCATTTGTGTAATATAAGTTGTTTATTTCTGCAACATTTGCAGTTGTTAATCCTACAACATTTGAGGCATATAGACCTGTCCACGTTGTTGCTGAAATGATATTAGTACTAATTAAATTAGCACCAGTAATAAATCCCCCAGATGTTCCACCAATTGTGGCATTTGCCGCAGTTAAATTACCGGTATAATTTGGTAATAAGGAAATAACATTGGCGTAAACTCTAGCATTCGTGTAATATAAATTGTTTAGTTCTGAAACATTAGCAGTTGTTAAATCAACAACATTTGCTTTATCGTTTAATATACCAATTACGTTAGCATAAACTCTTGCATTAGTATAGTATAAATTTGCACCTTCAATTAAATTAGCAGTTGTAAAATTACTAATTGATAAAACGGTATTAGCTACATTTGCATTTTCGGCAAATACTGCAGAACTACCACTTATGCCCAAGTTATCAATGAATGCTTTTGTTACTCTATTATCGATTGCTGCATTTGCACGAGTATTACTATAGTATAAATTTGTACCTTCAATTACATTACTTGTTGTTAAATCAACAACATTTGCCTTTAAATCTAATAGGGGTATTACATTTGCATAAACTCTTGTATTTGTATAGTATAAATTTGTACCTTCAACAACATTACTTGTTGTTAAATCAACAACATTTGCCTTTAAATCTAATAGGGGTATTACATTTGCATAAACTCTTGTATTTGTATAGTATAAATTACTGCCTTCTGCCACATTTGATGTTGTTAAACCTAAAATACCAACACTAGCATATTCTAAGTTGCCGGTTGCGCCAACACGTAGTACATCAAACGTGTTAGATCCTTTTGTTTTTATATACGCAACATTTAACTGTGTAGCCATTTAATACTGCCCTGTTTTTCTATTATTTATTGTTCTACGTTTTGGTGTACTAATTGTCATTGTGAAAGGGTCGCTGAAAAATATCTTACCACGACATTTGACTGATTTGCCGGCACTGTTAATAATGATAATGTTGTACCTGAAGCAGTATAATCTAATGAAGGTATTTGCGTTAAACCGTCAATTATAACAAATATACTAGATTCATTAGGTACGCTTGTAGATAATGTATATACTGTTGTTGCTCCATCCGAAACAAATTGTTGATAAGAAGAAACAATGCTTACGTTAACACTTGGCAACAATGCAACAACATTTGCATGAACTCTAGTATTAGTATAATATAGATTATTGCCCTCAACAACATTACTTGTTGTTAAGTCGGTTACATCGGCCTTAGCGTTCAATAAACTAATTACATTAGAATATACACGGGCATTTGTGTAATATAAATTTGCACCTTCTATTAAATTGGAGGTTGTAAAATTACTAATTGATAAAACGGTATTAGCTACATTTGCATTTTCCGCAAATACTGCAGAACTACTACTTACACCTAAGTTATCAATGAATGATTTGGTTACTCTATCATCAATTGCTGCATTTGCCCGAATAACTGTATAATATAAATTTGCACCTTCAATTACATTACTTGTAAATAAATTATTCCACGTATTAGAATATATTGTTGTAGCCGTTACTGTGCCCAAAACATCTAACGATTTGTTGAATTCAAATTTGTCGCCAGTATTGTGATATTTTAAATTAGCTTGGGCCCCATCAATATTAAATCCTGCACCATCTGCTGCTGTAGAATTTATTGCGCCATTTGCAAGTATTATATTTTTATCTTCAATTGCCAGGGTTGCAGTATTTAAGGTAACTACGTCGCCTTCAACATATAGGTTACCTTTGATAGTTGCGTCATTAACAACTAAATTTGAATCTGCCAATCCTGCAAGGACTCTTGCATTCGTATAGTATAAATTTGTATTCTCAATTATGTTAGCAGTTGTTAAATCAGTTACATTAGCCTTGGCATTTAATAAACTAATTACATTTGAATAAACTCTTGCATTTGTATAATATAAATTAGTTCCTTCAATTATATTGCTTGTATTTAGATCAGCAACATTAGCCTTTGCGTTTAATAGAGATATTACGTTTGAGTATACTCTTGCATTTGTATAATATAAATTAGTTCCTTCAATTATATTGCTTGTATTTAGATCAGCAACATTGGCCTTGGCATTTAATAAACTAATTACATTTGAATAAACTCTTGCATTGGTGTAGTATAAATTGTTTAATTCAGTTACATTTGCAGTTGTTAATCCTGCAACATTTGCAGCATACAAACCTATCCAAGTTATTGCTGAAATAATATTTGTAGATATTAAATTGGCACCAGTAATAAATCCACCAGATGTTCCACCAATTGTGGCATTGCCTGCAGTAATGTTACCGGTATAATTTGGTAATAAGGAAATAACATTAGCATATACACGAGCATTTGTATAATATAAATTAGTTCCTTCAATTATATTGCTTGTATTTAGATCAGCAACATTAGCCTTTGCGTTTAATAGAGATATTACGTTTGAGTATACTCTTGCATTTGTATAATATAAGTTACCTGCTAATTCTCTAACATTTGCTGTTGTTAAATCTGCCGGGTTAACCTTATCGTTTAATAATCCAATTACGTTTGCGTAAACACGCGCATTTGTGTAATATAAATTAATGTCCTCGACAACATTACTTGTTGTTAGATCTGATATATTAGCTTTTAATGCCGCATTTGCAAGAGTCTGATAATTATCTAGTAATGGACTAACATTAGCATATACACGAGCATTTGTGTAATATAAACTACTACCTTCAACAACGTTACTTGTTGTTAAATCAACTACATTGGCCTTGGCATTTAAAAGATCAATAACATTTGAGTAAACTCTTGCATTTGTATAATAAAGATTTGTTAATTCAACAACATTAGCAGTTGTTAAGTCAACAACATTTGCTTTTAAATTTAAATTCGCAACAGTTGCGTAGCTATTAAGTACACTTATTACATTTGAATATACTCTAGCATTAGTGTAATATAAATTAGCGCCTTCTGCTAAATTAGAAGTAGTGAAGTTTCTAATGGAACTTACAAATCCAGCCACATTTCCTACAACGTTACCTTCGAATGTTGTAGCAACCACATTTGCTAGACGGAATGTTGGGTGTGCGGTGTCAAGAGTTGTGTCACCAGGTTCTACCGAATAATTATCAAAGAACTTAAATTTCTTATCAGTTGCGTCTCTAAATAACCCAGCGTGTCTTTCAGTGCCCGAATCATTATAATGACTAATGAATCCAAGATCAATTGAATCTGAAGGATTACCAAACCCCAATTGAATTAATGGATCAGTTATAATTAAATTATTGGCATAAAAACCTACAGTGTTTCCTAAAACATTCAAATTGCCAGTAATATTTACCGTGCCGAATGTTACATTTGCGGTAGTATTTACATTTTGACCGATTGCAATAACACCGGTATTTTTGTCATATGTTACGCCGGTACCTGCAGAAATTGCTGCTCTAGCTCTTGCATTTGAAAAATACAAACTGCTAGCTGATTCAACTATATTTGCTGTTGTTAAGTTCGAAACAGTTGATTCAACATTAGCAGTTATTACATTTGTTGCTTTGATAGTTCCTGTAACTGGGTCGTAAATAATAGAATCATCGCCTGCACTTATTACTGCTCTAGCTCTTGCATTTGAAAAATATACGTTACCGGTAGTAGTATCGCCGTTTTCTATTACATTACTTGTGTATATTTCACCAATTGCTGCTGTAGATAATATTGCAGAAATTTGGCCGTTTGCTTCAATAGAAATATTCAGGCCTGCTAATGACGGCAACAATCCTATTATATTAGAAGATACTCTTGTATTAGTATAATATAAATTATTACCCTCGACAACATTACTTGTCGTCAAGTCAACTACGTTAGCTTTGGCGTTTAATAATCCAATAACATTTGAGTAAACTCTTGCATTAGTATAATAAAGATTTGTTAATTCAATAACATTAGCAGTTGTTAAGTCAACAACATTTGCCTTTAAATCTAATAAAGGTATTACATTTGCATAAACTCTAGCATTAGTGTAATATAAATTATCACCTTCAATAACGTTGCTGGTGTTTAAATCCGCAACATTTGCTTTTAATGCTAAATTAGATTGTACTTGAGAATTAACTCTTGCATTGGTATAATATAAATTATTACCTTCAACAACATTTGATGTTGTCAAATCTAATACATTTGCCTTAACATTTAATAAACCAATAATATTGGCGTATACACGAGCATTCGTGTAGTATAAATTATTTAATTCCGCAACATTTGATGTTGTTAGGTCAATAACATTAGCTTTGGCGTTTAATAATCCAATTACGTTTGCGTAAACTCTTGCATTAGTATAGTAAAGATTACTACCTTCTGAAATATTAGATGTGGAATAGTTAGGAACAGTTGTTAATAATGCGGCGGACAATTTTCCATCAAACGATGTAATTGGAATATTTGTAGAATTTGCAGTAAATATTACATTACCGCTAGCATCAACCATTCTAAATGTGTTTGCAACGGCGCTCATAGAGCCAGAATTTACAAATCTAACAGATGTGCCTTGCAGCCATAAATCGCGCCATGCATAAGTTTCTGAACCAATATCGTATGGACCCGATGAGATTGGCAGAATATTGCCGTCGACATGTTCTAAATAATTTTGAACACGAGCATTTGTATAATATGAATTATTACCCTCGACAACATTACTTGTCGTCAAGTCAACTACGTTAGCTTTGGCGTTTAATAATCCAATAACATTTGAGTAAACTCTTGCATTAGTATAATATAAACTACTACCTTCAACAACATTACTTGTCGTCAAGTCAACTACGTTAGCTTTGGCGTTTAATAATCCAATAACATTTGCATAAACACGCGCATTTGTGTAATATAAATTAATGTCCTCGACAACATTACTTGTCGTCAGGTCAACTACATTTGCTTTGTCGTTTAATAATCCAATTACGTTTGCGTAAACACGCACATTTGTGTAATATAAATTAATGTCCTCGACAACATTACTTGTCGTCAAGTCAACTACGTTAGCTTTGGCGTTTAATAATCCAATAACATTTGCATATACACGGGAATTGGTGTAATAAAGATTTGTTAACTCTGCAATATTAGATGTTGTTAAGTCAACAACATTTGCCTTTAAATCTAATAAAGGTATTACGTTTGCATAAACACGAGCGTTAGTATAATATAAGTTGTTTAATTCTGTAACATTAGCAGTTGTCAATCCAATAACATTTGATGCGTAGATACCTTCCCATCCATAAGCAGTTATTGTACCTAAAACATCTAAAGATTTGTTGAATTCAAATTTATCGCCGTTTAAACGGTATTTTAAATTAGCTTGCGCCCCAGCAATATTAAAACCAGCACCATCGGCAGCGGCCGCATTTACTGCGCCATTTGCAAGAACTATGTTTTTATCTTCGATTGCAAGTGTTGCAGTATTTAAAGTAACTACATCTCCCTCTACATATAAATTACCTCGTACAGTAGCATCATTAACAACTAAATTTGAATTTACTAATCCGGCAAGGACTCTTGCATTTGAGTAATATAAATTACTACCAAGCTCTCTAACATTAGCAGTTGTTAATTTTGGGGTTACATATGCGTCAACTCTTGCATTGGTATAATATAAATTTGATGTTCCTTCGTTTAAATTATCTGTTGTATGAGTATCAAAGCTTATAACATATAATGCTGCTTGTGCAAAGTCAGCGTGGAATGCGTTTGCAGCATAAACGTTTAAGTTATCAATAAATTCTGTAGTTACACGCGCATCAATTGCCGCATTAGCGCGAGTATTACTATAATATAAATTATTACCTTCAACAACATTTGATGTTGTCAAATCAACAACATTGGCTTTGGCGTTTAATAATCCTATAACATTAGCGTAAACGCGAGTATTAGTATAATATAAATTATTACCTTCAACAACATTTGATGTTGTCAAATCAACAACATCTGCCTTAGCGTTCAATAAACTAATTATATTTGCATATACGCGAGCATTTGTGTAATATAAATTAGTATCTTCTGCTAAATTAGCAGTTGTGAAATTGTTAATTGATAAAACGGTATTAGCTACATTTGCATTTTCCGCAAATACTGCAGAACTACTACTTACACCTAAGTTATCAATGAATGATTTGGTTACTCTATCATCAATTGCTGCATTAGCTCTTGTTACAGTATAATATAAATTACTTGTAGATTCTACTACATTAGCGGTTGTTAATGTTGGGCTTATATATGCATCGACACGAGCATTAGTATAATATAAATTAGTTAATTCCGCAACATTTGCAGTTGTTAGATCAACCACATTTGCTTTACCGTTTAATAATCCAATTACGTTTGCGTAAACTCTTGCATTAGTATAGTAAAGATTAACATCTTCTGCTAAATTAGCAGTTGTAAAATTGTTAATTGATAAAACAGTATTTGCTACATTTGCTAATGTTGCCTCTGTTGAAAGCAATATCCATCGTCTGGTGCCGTCAACATTCCCGGATAAAACATACCCATTAGCCGCAGGTAACCCTAAATCTGGTTCTGCTTCAGATAATTTTAAAAAATCATAACGACTAGCGCCTACATTAGCGCTAGGTATCTTTTTTACTCTACCCGATATTAGTTTAGTCATTTGCAGTTTCTAATAAGCTCATAACCAATCGTAATGCGGTGTTTGCGCCCGCTTTTGCCACAAGTTTTTGTCCTGTTTCTAACACTAATTTGCCGCCAAGAATAGAAGCGGAATCGTTTACTGGAATTTCAAAATTATTACATAACTCAACATACTGATTTCCAGCAGTACTATGATATATTGTGGTATTAGCAGTTGATCCTGATATGTTCGTTACCTGCAACGATAATATAATAGTTGTTCTTAGAGCGGGAGCAGTATAAATCACATTAGCGGATGTTATAAGATTTGATGTTACTGTTTTAAATACGTTTAGTGCTGTTGCCATTTATTATCCCTCGAGTGCTAGCATATATGGAGTCATAACTGCGAACAATGCTTTGTTGAATGTTCTACCTGTAATTGTGCCGTCAACTCTATTTATAACCAAACCTTTTCCGATTCTAAAGTCGCCTAATTGGTCGGTACTTGTGAAATAAACTTGGCCGCCGCGCAATTCAATTACCTCATTTGCCTGTATAGGTACACCACCTAAAGACGGTAATGCAGTTGCAATAGTAGTGCCCGATCCCACATATTCAAACGTATGACCGCTGGATGAAATATAACTTGCTTGATGGAAAGAAGCTCTTGAATTTGCCAATATATTATCATCAACCAACGTCAATAATGTTATTGTACTTGTATTTGCAACTAATTCTGTTGAAGCTAATACTGTATAGAATGTGGCTGATCCATTGCTAATATTTGCCCAATTTTGATTTACAAATTCTAATACTTCAGCTTTAATAAAATCTTTATTAGCTATAACTAATTTTGTAGCATTTATAACATTCGGCTCGGTACTAGGAGTAAATGTGATTGGCTGTTTTTCATACGCAACATTGGGTCCAAAGGTAACAATATTTGCAATTAATCTAACATCATCTAATAATAAGTTTGCTTCTGTACTTGTTGCATATGCCGCAGCAGTTGTATTTTGTATTACTCCGGTTTGATATACATTAGCAATAACATTTCCTCTTATAATGTTATCAACTAAATTACCTATAAAGTAATATGCTGCACCTGTTTGTACTACCTGATTGTTAATTTGTGTAATATTTGCATCATATTGATAATAATAAGTGCCAGAGGTAACAGATTGTCTATTGCCTCCATGTCTCAAATCAAATGTAACACTTTCTAAAATATATCCAACATCGCGAGAGCATTTTGCCTGCGCATTTGCAGAATCAAGGAATGTTGTGTTTGCCCAGAATCCAGGATATGTAGAATCAATATATCCTATAACTTCTGCAGCAATAAAAGTTTTATTGTCTATAATATTGTTTGCTGCATTTGATACATTCACATTAGTATTTGCAGGATATTGATTAGGTATAATTGTATCTGTTACACCTACAGTTCCATTTTGTATTATATTAGTAATTGTATTAAAATTATTTAATACAATGGTTGATTCCACAGCCGTTCCGCCTGTTCCGTTTGTAGGTCCAACATTAGACTGATATACTTGACTAACGGTATTTCCTTGAGCAAACGCAATAGCAATTTGTGCCGCAACATTAATTGCATTAATTGTTTCAACAGATTGATTTGGAATTGCAGAAGTAGGTTGAGCCCAATATTGTAACCCGGCAAACGTAGATTGGGTATTGCTATTGTATGCCAAATCTATTGCTAATGAATCTACAATTAATCCTGTATCTCTTGCACATTTAGCTTGATCATAATTTGCAAACAACACAGAATCGCCATAATTTGGTCTAATACTTAAGTTACTTAATGTTATTTGATTAGTTGCTTCAGTTGTACCTGTTTGTACTTTTCCGTAATATAAAGGTTCACTTACACCATCTGCCCATAAACCATATGTTCCAAATGATGCGTTAGAGTTTGTAATAGAACAGAATCCACCTGTTTCGCACTTAATAGCAATATGGCAGCAAATTGTAAATACAGATACCAATTGTGAGTATCCTCTATTTAACATATGGATACCAATACCGCCTTCATTGGTTTGTGTATATGCATCACACACCATAGAGCGTAATCCGGAAACATATCTTCCATCAATTCTCATACCTGTTCCGGTAGTTGTAATTGATGAACTATTCTGAATATACGGACTAGTTACAATAGTTCCTGCGGATCCGTCGGGATTATATGAGAATACTGCTGATGGCGATACGTGATCTCTGAATGTAATACCTGTTACATAACAGGCATTGTTAACATAGAACATATCAACACTTGGTTGACTTGGTCTAATAGTTGTTGTTCTTAAGTTATCACCTATTAATGCGACACGGGTTGGTATCGTTACAGGTTGATTATATAATCTGTAATCGCCACTCTTCAAGAATACAGTTGTCCATTGTGTTGCTGCAGCTAAAGCAACGTGTATGTTTGCGAATGCGTTACCCATTGTAGTACCGTCATTTGCATCATTACCATTTTGAGCAACATACAATACATTAGAATTAAATCTTGATACAAGTGCTCTTAATTCTGCAACTGAAGGCTGAACAAGTGCATTAACTCTTGCGTTAGTATAATATAAGTTATCTACTTCTGCAATATTAGCAGTTGTTAAATCAACTACGTTGGCTTTGGTGTTTAATAACCCAATAACATTGGCGTAAACACGTGTGTTAGTATAATATAAGTTATTTAATTCTGCGACATTAGCAGTTGTTAAATCAGATATATTTGATTTTAAGTTTAATAGAGGTATTACGTTAGCATAAACTCGAGTATTAGTATAATATAAGTTATTTAATTCTGCGACATTAGCAGTTGTTAAATCTACAACATTTGCCTTTAAATCTAATAAACCAATTACATTTGCATAAACTCGAGTATTAGTATAGTATAAATTATTACCTTCTGCTAAGTTGCTAGTAGAAAAATTACTAATAGAACTTACAAAACCATTTACATTGCCAACCACATTACCAATGAATGTAGATGCAACAACATTTGATAAACGGAATGAAGTATTTGCAGTATCTATTACTGATCCAGGTTCTACCGAATAATTATCAAAGAATTTAAAATTATTTTCTGAAGCGTCTCTAAATAGACCCGCATGTCTTTCAGTTCCAGCATCGTTATAATGTCCGATAAAACCAAGATCAATTCCGTCTGAAGGATTACCAAACCCCAATTGAATTAATGGGTCATTTACAACTAAATTATTAGCGTAAAATCCTACAACATTTCCGAAAACATTTAAGTTCCCAGTAATGGTCATTTCATTAAATGTTACATTTGCATGAGCATCAACATTCTGACCAATTGAAATTTGACCTGTCGTAGTGTTATACGAAACACCTGTTCCGCCAGAAAGAGTAGATCTTACTCTTGCATTTGTGTAATATAAATTATTACCTTCAACAACATTAGATGTTGTTAAATCTACAACATTGGCCTTGGCATCTAATAAACCAATTACGTTTGAATATACTCTAGCGTTAGTGTAATAAAGGTTTGTTAATTCAATAACATTAGCAGTTGTTAAATCTGTTATGTTTGCTTTATACGCAAGTAACGGAGCAACATTAGAATAAACTCTAGCATTGGTATAGAATAATGCATTATCGGATTCTATTACATTTGCACTGTATAAATTATTCCAAATATTTGCAGCAATACTATTTGTAAATATATTACTTGATGCGAATTCTATAGTAGATGTAACATTTGATGTAATATTTGAAGCAAGAATTGTATCGGTTACACCTAAGCCTTGGATTACTAATGAGTTTGCATATAAAGCGTTTGCCGCAGTTAAATTGTAAACAGTTACATTAGATAAATTTAAATCTTGACCGGTTACTGCACCAATTGTTCTTGCATTTGTAAAGTAAAGATTTGCGCCTTCTCTTAAATTACTTGTTGTAAAATTATCAATTGATAATACAACATTGGCAATGTTTGCAGATTGTGCAACATCTGATGTTTGCGCATTAGTTGAATCGATACCCAAATTATCAATGAACGTTTTCGTTACACGATCATCAATTGCCGCATTTGCTCTCGTTACAGTATAATATAAATTACTTACAGATTCTAAAACATTAGCAGTTGTTAAATCAACAACGTTTGCTTTATCATTTAGTAATCCTATCACATTTGCATAAACACGAGCATTTGTATAATATAAATTGCCAGCAGTTTCAATTACGTTTGCTGTATAAAGACCAAACCAAGAATTTGCACTAATGTTTTCAGAAATAACATTTACAGCAGTTGCTGTATTAGTAGAAACATTACTTGATACTAAAGATCCTAAATCTAATCCAGGAATAACTAATGCACTTGCAACTATTGTTCCAGTAACAATTACATTACCGGCATTAATATTGCCAGTAACTGTTGCATTTGCTAAATAAGAAGCACCTTTTAAACCAATGTATCTGTAACCTACAACAAATAACTTTTTAGTAGGATTTGATACTAAATATGCGGGAATTGATCCGCCAATAAAATTTAATACGCCAGATTGGTAATCAAAGAACCATTCGCCTACGCCCCCGATACCTGCATCCGATAATTGTGTGCCGGTAGATGTTGGGTCGGATGCACCTGCAGTATCTGCATATACTTTTACAAAATAGTCTGCACCAAATTCAGGTGTGATCCAATCTGTTAAGTTTGTTTTCCAACTAGGATATACGCCACTTACAAGAGTAGATGTTGCATCAGCCGTACATTCAATTCTGCTTGTAGTTAAGTATGCTTGAATAATTCCCGGTACAGCTGCAGGAGTGGTTGGGATATCTCCAGCTTGTGTCCAAACTTTATCGCCACGATTTAATGCTGGGCTAGCAGTGGCCTCATTTGCAAGACCCTTATTACCAGGCAAGTCAGTCTTGGCAACACCAAAGAGTTTCTTATATAGTAGGTCAACCTTTTGTGAATCTGAAATTGCCATTTAATTACTTGCTCCGAGTATTGCTAAAGCAGTTATAGTTTGTCCTGCATTGAGTCTTATCCTAATATATATCTCACCTGACGCGCCCGAATCTGAGCTGTTTGCTGAACCAAAAGTACATGTCTTACTTTGGGTCCCGGCTGTATTTAATGTTACGGTTCCACCTAATGCGCATCCATATGACGGCACACCCGATCCTGGATAAGCAACACTCATATCTACCCAACCATTTGTCGCTGCGGCTGTTGTATCTATTGCACTGCCCGGTAATGCTACCCATAGACCTGCTAATTGACCTGTGAATTTAATATTAAATTTACCAACAGATGCTCGACTAAACTTAAACGTATAATATTGAGCACCGCCTCTACCAGAACTTAAATTAGGACCAACTGGTAAATATCCTACAGAATAATTTGTTTGATCGTGTTTTAATGTAGCACCTACAATAGTTGCATCATATGATAATAAGGTACTTGTATTACTATTAAACAATAATGCGCTTGCAGATTGCACTGGCGTATCAGTTGATCCTGGGTTAATAATTCTTGCACCGTATCCTGCGCCCGAACCAACATTACCCTGAACCCAAATATTACTTTCTTCCATTGTTGATTCGGAAGAAATTGTGGCTGTTTTATAAAGAACAGTTGCACCTAATGAGAATGAACCTGTTCCTGAAATATAACTATTTTGTCCTGTTAAACTAGGACCAACTGTGGTTGTGCCAAATCCGGATGCAATATTTACTGTTGTAGAAATTTGAGCATTGCCACTTGAAACATATAAGTTTCTTGTTAACGGTAAAGGTACACCTGTTACACCGGCACTTTCATAATTTAAACTACTAGGTGTTCCAAATCCTGTGGCTGACGATCCTGTAATAAATGTGTTACTTGTTGGGAACATATCACCACTAAGGTTTTTAACATTAGCAGTCATTGTAAATACTGTAGCACTAGTATAATGTGGTATCGTACTTGAATTAGAATATACGTTTGAAGTTGGATATATTACAGGAACAGAAAATACAACTGCGCCTGGGCTACTTGAATCATAGTACCAATATGCTATATTACTAGAACCGCCTTGACTGTGATTAATATAAACTTCATTCCAACCTGCAGATACTGTGCCTGATGCGTTAGTATCAAAGCTTTCCCAGAAACCACCAGCAGCACCCGTTTTTGTGGCATAATCTACATTATCGCTTATAACTAAATCACCGTATGTTCCATTATCCGAACCAGTTACAAGTGTTCTTGCACCAGTTGCACTTCCGTTTTTATATAATGTGACTGTTCCTGTATTCCCAGGACCCATATCATTCATTGTGGTAGTAGTATAAGAACTTGCCCTACGTACTAAAGAAACAATATTTGCGCCACCTACATTTCTACTACTTGGTGTGTTGTCTGTTTGTGCAAAATTTGCCATTCTAAAAGTAGAAACAGAATTAATAGCAATATAACCATTTCCTGGGAATGCTATTGGCGCAGCTGGAACTAATTTGCCCAAAATTTCATTCAATTGAGCTATTCCGTTTGTTACTGTTGTATCTACTGTCATAGTAATCGCATTACTTATTAAATTGCCCTGTGTTGCTGTTCCAAGTGTTAATCCAACATTCGAACGAGCAGTTAATGTTCCGCTAACAACTAAATTGCCGGTAGTTACATTAGCAGTTGTTAATGCATCTATTACACGAGTATTTGTAAAATAAAGATTTGAACCTTCTCTTAAATTACTTGTTGTAAATGTGTCAATTGTTAATACTACATTAGCAATGTTGGATGTCTGTGACACATTTGATGTAACTGCAGAATATGCCTCATTTGCGATGCCTGCAACAAATGATGTTCCATTCCAAATTAATGTTCCGTTTGCCGTAATGCCAGTTACATCTACGTCAGCAAGAACATTGATGCTCATCTGCGATACATTAGATAGCACTCGAGCATTTGTAAAATATAAATTGGTTCCCTCTGCAACATTAGCAGTTGTTAAGTCAACAACATTTGCCTTTAAATCTAATAATGGGATTACATTCGAATAAACTCTATCATTCGTGTAGTATAAATTTGTTAACTCTGCAATATTAGATGTTGTTAAGTCAACAACATTTGCCTTTAAATCTAATAAAGGTATTACATTTGCATAAACTCTAGCATTCGTGTAGTATAAATTTCCTTCAGTTTCTAATACATTTGCGGTATAAATTCCTAGCCACGTATTTGAAGAAATTATATCACTAACAATGTTGACATTGCCAGAAGCACTTTTAACCGAAAGTCCGCCGCCTGCAGTTTCAGATAATAACGTATTACCCAATCGAATTGTTGCACCAGACAACCACAAGTCTCTAAATCTGTATGCGTCTGAACCTAAATCATAAACACTACTAATTAAAGGAATAATATTCGTATCTAAATATTGCAATCTTTCCGTTACATTTGCATAAACTCTAGCATTCGTGTAGTATAAATTTGTTAATTCTGCAACATTGGCAGTTGTTAAGTCAACAACATTTGCCTTTAAATCCAATAATGGGGTTACATTAGAATAAACTCTAGCATTCGTGTAGTATAAATTTGTTAATTCTGCAACATTGGCAGTTGTTAAACCAATAACATTTGCTGCATATAAATTTGCCCAACCATTGGCTGTTAACGTGCCTTGAACATCTAACGACTTATTGAATTCAAATTTATCGCCTGTACTACGATATTTTAAATTAGCTTGGGCGCCATCAATATTAAAACCAGAGCCGTCCGCTGCTGAAGAATTTATGGCACCGTTTGCCAATACAATATTTTTATCTTCAACGGTTAATGTGGCAGTATTAAAAGTAACTACATTACCTTCAACAGTTAAATCGCCTTGAATTATTACATTATTAGTTACAATATCTTGACCAACTAATGCTGAAATAACTCTAGCATTTGTATAGTATAAATTATTTAACTCTGCAACATTAGCAGTTGTTAAGTCAACAACATTTGCCTTTAAATCTAATAAAGGTATTACGTTTGCATAAACTCTAGCATTAGTATAATAAAGATTTGAACCTTCTCTTAAATTACTTGTTGAAAACGTATCAATAGTTAATACAACATTAGCAATATTAGAAGTTTGTGATACATTAGATACGACCGCAGAATATGCTTCGTTTGCAATACCTGCAACAAATGATGTACCATTCCAAATTAATGTGCCGTTTGAAGTAATACCTGTAGTATCAACATCTGCGAGTACATTAATACTCATCTGTGATACATTGGATAACACCCTATTATTTGTGTAATAAAGATTCTCTGAACCTTCATTTATTATATTTGTGTTACCTGAGAATGCTACTGCAACAATATTTTCTGTTATTGCTTGAATATTTGCAGCAATGCCGCCATTTGCTTTATAATATGTTATTGTATTATCAATTGCGGTAATTGCTGCTCTTGCTCTTGCATTGGTAAAATATAACTTGCTGCCTTCTGAAATATCATCAGACGTGCCAGAGAATGTGGTTGTTAGTCCAGGATTTGAACCAACTAAAATCCATCCATTACTTGAATACATCAAGAATGCTGAATCACCAGATCTCTTTAATTCAATAGCAAGATTATTTTGAATATTACTTGCTAATACAAATTGTCCACCTAGGGTAGTTACTAGGTTAATAATCTTTAATTGGCCATCAGCGCCTTGTGGTAAATCTAAATAGAATTTACCGCCAGGATCAATATCTACATTTGCAACAGTAAATACAACATTTGCACCTGCAGTTCCAGGAGTACCATTATATACAACATTTGCAGTATAACGAGTACCTAATGTATTAGTTCCATCTATAGATGATGACAATGCTAAAACATTACCGGTATTTGATGGATCACTTACATTAAATATGTATTGCGAACCTTTTACAAACTGTAACCCTGTTGGGAATGGTCTTAATCCGGTAGGGCCAACCCAATCTTCAGGAGGATACGTGAAAACTGTACTATCTGCTTGAGATAAGTGAATCTTATCATTTTTATATCTAACGTATAATGTCTGTGTAGTAGGAGTACCATTAGCAAATGTAAATCCTCTACCCGTGGCAGAAACATCTTCCGTATATAAGAATATTGTAGAAGGTAATATTGATCCATTCGAAATAGCATTTGCATCCGCAGAACGGCCACCATATAAATCTGTTCTAGTTGTGGTAATACTTACCGTACCAGCAGCATTTAATGTTTGAACTGTCCCGCCGAGAAGAATGTTGCCGGCTAATGTAGGATCGGTGATTGACGAAAATAATGTACTTGCTTTTACATTATAGCTATCATTATCCTGTATAAGATAAAATAAATCATCCTTATTAACTACATTAGCACTGGCTAATTCCGATATCTTTAAATCTGCCATTAAAACACCAAAAGGTTATTAATTGAATTACATCATAACCAAATTGTGTTTTAAGATTCTTTCAATATAGAACCGTCGTTGGCATCGCCAAATAATGTACCTGTGGCATTAGCATTAAAGTTCTTTGACATTGCTACTAGCAATTCTGCTTTCTTTCTTGTTGCACCTTGTGTTGTCGTATATGTTGTATACGATAACCAACCTGGTCCTACTATACCGTTAGCTTTATTGCCCGGAACATTTGCTTCAATACGATCAACACCGTATACGTTGGCTTTATTAAGGTTATTGGCACGGTGCCCAATTGCAGCGTTACCAGTAGGAATCCATTTTGGATCTTCTTGAATAGCAATATTAGCAGTTGCAACATTGGCACCGCGGTATGCTGTATCAAGAACAATTGTAGTGCTGTTAGTAATAGTTTGAATTGCATAATCTTCATTGGCAATCACCAATGAATACCCTGCATAAAAGCCATTAGCCGCAGTAACTACTGGTGCGCTTGTAACAACTGTTGTGCTACCTAAATTAGCGCGAGCTGTTGCGCTAACTTCAATTCTATCTCTGTTTCCCCATGCTGACATTTTAGTCTCCCTGTTTTTATTATTTATAATTAAGCACTGGTGTGCTTATTACTCTTTATTTTTTTACGGCTACGCTTGGCATGGATTCCACGCGGCGCGCCGTTCCATGGTGAATATATTTTTTACGTCCACCTTCTTGATCAGTCACAACATACTCAGCATAAGGTTGTCCGTTTTTAGTACTAAATTTATCATTCGATACTGTGTTGCCCGCCTTGCGGTGTGCAGCAATTTTATCTTCAAGTTCCATTCTAGTGAATGCTTCAATAATAACTTCTTCATAATTCTCTGCAAATGCTTGTTCTGCAATTGCAACGATTTCTTTTTGCATTGATTCTTCATCTGTTCTAACAATAGATTGAACAGCTCTTAGGAAGTCACCGAATGTTGGATTATCAGTAATCTCAATTGTAAAGTCGTTATGCTTGACAATAGTCTCTGTAACACCTTCTTCAAAAGAGGCGTTGATTGTGCCGCGAGGACCACGATCATCTTTGATTCCTGCGGCTATTAGAGCATCTGCTCTGTCACCGTAAGATTTAATATCGGGTGCAACTTTTCTAATTGCTTTTTTAACTGTAGGAGAAGCACTGCTCCTTGCAATCTGATTCATTGTTACTTTACCAGCATGACCTACTTCATCGGGCATGCCTTCTTCAATTTCTTCTTCCTCTTTAACTGTTTTTGCTTTTTTGCCAGCACGAAGCTTTGCAAAATCTTTTCCATCAATCTTTTCATCATCAACCACATCTAATACTTGTTGATTAGGATGCAATTGTTTTTCTTCAATTGTATCGCCTTCGGGTGTAGCATGTTCGTGCCTCACGCTGCTTTTAACTTTAACTGCCTCTGTTTGAATTTTGCGAACTTGGCCGTCAGCAAATTTAACATTGTACCAGTCAATAGTGCCATCTTCATTTGGTTTAGCATGTTGCTCTGAAATGCACTCGCCTTCGCCATATAAATTATGTTCAACGTGTGTAGCACAAAAATGTGCACCGTCAACTTTACCTGCGTCTTCAGCTTTGCCTTCAACTTTAGCTTCTGTGATTTGTCTGATTGATTCAAACAAACTATTTGTGATTCTTGTCATTTTTGATTCCTTTAAAATGAATTCTATTTATTATTTATTAAGTAAACCAAACCAGTTTACTTACGTTTTGTCGATAATCTAGATCTTTCCAAAGCTCTTATCTTTGGCATTAACTTTACTGCAAGATTGCCTTGAATTGCCATCATATTTTTAATCTGTTGTTCCACATGATCTTTTTGTTGTGCAGATAATTGTTTCTTGCCTCTGCCACGTAAGATTCTTTTTTGTAGAAGTCTTCTTGCGGCCGCAGTTGCTCTTTTATGTAGTACATCTATTGTAGATGTTCTTCTTAATCTCATTTTGCGAGCAGTACCGATAGCAGTTTTTCTAGATTTTAATTTTTGTGATTTCTTTAAACGACTTGTCGCTGAAATCTTTTCATCTAATACTTGAATATCTTCTAACACGAATTCTTCAGGAGAGTATAAGTCTTCAATGTCTTCCCATGTTAAATGGTTAGCCATTTCATCGAGATCGTTCTCGCTGATTTCTTCGTTTAAAAATTCTAAAAAATTAATCATTTTAGTGTAGACTTTAACATCCAAGCATGTTTCTGATGTGCTGCAATTCTATCTTGTAAGTAATTAGATAATCCTAATTCACCAGCAGCTTCCGATAATTTATATGCACGCATCAACGATACTAATACAGTATTGTTAGAGCTCTCCAAACTTGTAAATATACCCATAGATGAAACCACATTTGTTTCTTCTGTAACACTTGCGTATGTAATTAAACTAGCTAATGATGTCGGGGCATATGCGCCAATTTTTCTAAGCCACTCAGCAGTAGAATCAATTGACTCATATATTTCACTATAGATTGATTCTAAAAAAGTATGGTCTGCATAAAAACTTCTTGTTTCCACATTCCAATGTCCCGATTGTGCTTTAAAGTATGTGAGAAACGTATCCCCCAATACTTTATTCATCGCATCAACTAATTCCTCATTCATTTTATACGTCCTGCGCGTTAGCTTTAACCATAGATTTATAAGATGAACTATGAGTAGCTAATTGCGCTTTATCTCTATGTACATCTTGCATTGCTGCACCTTTTTGTGCTTCAATTTTTTGTGTTTCTGGATTGGCCAAGAAAGATTTAAATGAAGCTAGACCAAGTGGTTTGCCTTCGTATCCTTGATCTGCAATTGGTATATCAATACCATGGAATACTTCTTTATTAGGTGAAGCATTTACATCTCTGTGTACTGTAGGAGGATCAGGTGTGTATGTCTCTTGTACATTCATTGATTTTCTGAATGACGATAAAGCCTTCTTTGTAGATGGCAATTGATCTTCGTTGTCGTCAGCAACATTGTTATTGTTTGAGTCTTCCATTTTTTTATCCGTTATGATTCGTTTATTACGTTCTTTAACAAACATAGGTTTGCCATCCGGGCCTATTCTTGCCACCATCTTAAAGTCTGATGCATTAATTCCTTCAGCCACATCGCTTGCACCAAATGTAGGAATAGTCGTTCCAATTTCATTTGCAAATGTGCCATCCTTGTGCATGGATAATTTGCTCATTTCCTGTTGATGTGTTTTAATGTATTCTAATTTATTATCAGGATATCCTAGCATATTCAATGTATCGTGTGCAATTGCAACGTACATATTAAAATCATGTGCCATTTTGTTGGTTGCAAAATTATTAGCTTTTGCTTGTTTTTCTACTCCAAGATATGCGTCAGTTGCTTTAACTGCCTGTAAAACATACTTTGGATTTAATTTAGTATTAGCAATTACTTCTTCTAACTGTATAGATGCACTTGGACACATATGCAGGTTAGTTGTTTTGTAACCATCAAATTCAATTTCTAAATTATGACTTGTTAGTTCTGCTAGTTGTGCTTTGGACATTAACAATGCAGGAAGTTTTCTAAGTCTATTTGTTTCTTCAACAGAAATTGAAGGGGAAAAATCTTTAAAGTTTAGTATTTTATCGCTATCTTTAATATCGTTTATCCAATGTTTTGTCGTATTACCTGATTCTAATTGTATTGTAACGTATGATGAACCTTTGTATACGATTTTTCCCACTTCGCCGCTTTTTGATTCTACAATATCACCAAGATTAAAAATCTCTTGTGCATGATATGCTTCTCTAATTGGTACACATTTACCCTGTGCTTTGCTCCAGACAGATCCTTTTTGGCATACTGCTTCCATCCCAGGAGTCATCTTGTGCATGTATTCTGTGCCTTCAGGTGTTCCCCAATCAAAACGAAATGGATTCTCAAAATCCTCTTTAACCGCTTTAATATGATTGGCAATTTCCTCTGCATGAGGATGTAATGCTTTAGGTAGACCTGATTTGAATTTCTTCATTTCGCCTGCTCTGGCATGAGCACGCATCTTAGTTCCAGACATTCCCTCTACGCCTTCTGCGTCGGGATCTCTTTGTCCTGCTGAAACTACTTTAATTGATTTAAAATTGTAGTGGCCGTGTGCACCAGCAACATTGTTATACTTATGTAATAATTTATGATATTCATCCACACGGTCAGACCCAGCAACCATAACCAAATGCTTATAACCTTGGCCGTGTATTTTTGCTGCAGCATGCAGAAAAGTTGGAGATTGTTTAGAAGCACCTACTACCTCAGTACCTTTTGGTGCTACGTGTTTTAAGTATCCAACTTTTGCCTTTACTGGCAATGGATCTTTGGATGTGCCTTCGGAATGGGATGCTACAATAAGAGCATCAGCATTGTGTTCTTTAGCAACTTCATGAACTTTATTAATAACCTGCTCATGACCTTTTGAAACTGGTTGAAACCGGCCGTAGGTAAAAACTTTTGTTTTTTCCTGCGATTCTGTGATGAATTGTTTAAAGTCCATTGTTTTCCATTAGAATATAGTTGATACTTATTATTTATAAAATAAGGATGTTTGGTTTATAAGCCATATCTGGTCTTAGTAGTATTAAAAGTTGTGTTTATTTCAGTAAATGTTAATGCTCTATTATAAATTAATACCTGTGAAATTGCACCGTTAAAGTTTCTTGTACCACCGCCTCCCGTGTCTTGTGATATAAAGAAATTTAAATTTGTAACCGTAGAATGTGAAAGAAATTGACCGGATGATGTTAATCCGCTAGATTTTCCTAAATATGCAGTTGCCTGTGTTGATGTGACACGAATTGCCATCATGGCCCATGCGTTATTAGGTACGGATAATCCGGTATCCCAATTATATGTCCCTTCATCATTATTCCAATGATATCCTATTGAGTTATTTCCCCCAGGAGCAAAATTCATGCCGGTAGCAGAATTTGTGGCAGACCCCATACCATCTCTACTCATTAAAATACTAGTATAATCAGCTTGTGTTTGACTGGAATTTATCCAAACAATAAAAGTTGCTGCGGATAAAGATGATATAGTACCAGACGTTGAAACATACCTATTATTAACTAAATTAAATGTAAAATATCCTGGATCTGATGTATAACTAGGACTATTTACCAATGTTCCATTATTTGATTGTCCGCTTAAATCATTCCAAGCTGTTCCGCTGCCAGAATAACTTGCAGCATCTAAATATAGTATCAAGCCGTCGGTAATAACACTATAACCAACAGGGTAAGATCCTAAGACAAGGCCGTTGCCCATTTGTATTCCGTTTCCTATTTGCATTATAAATCCTACGAGTAATTATTTGGTATTGGTGGTACAGGATAAGGGTGTTTTGGTTTGGGTGGTTTTTTTTTCGGCTTGTGTTTAAACCAACTCATCTTACCTCCTTTTTATCTAAAGTTAATCAAAATATATAGACAGCCTATTGACATGATGTTATTATATGCTATGAGGCTCAGTGATAAGAAACATTAACAGTTCCACTTTCTAAGGGCTTTGTTAATTCTTGAATCAGGGTCTCTAGCAGTCTTAGCGGATGTTAATCGCTTCTTCATTCCACCCATACGAGCACAAAAAGATTTTCTTCTATTAGCTGCTTTACTTCCGGGCTTTAATTTAGATGGTTTAGTAGTTACGGCCATTTGTAACTTTGAACCGGGATTTTCTCTACGATATGAAGCAATGCCAGCTTTGTTTAATCCGCCTTCAGGATTCTTTCCCTCTTTGCGTTGCCAAGCTGCAACTTCTAATAGCTCTTCATCCGTAACCGATTCGAGTTCTTCCCAAATTATTTCGGAATCAACATTATTTTCTTTCGCAATGTCTTCGATGACATCTTCAATTAGGTCAAAAATGTCTTCTACCGATTCGGCTGATTGTTTAAGTGCTTGTGCAGTAGGTGCACCTTTACTTCCAGGTTTACGCATACGTTCACCTGACCCAGCTTTGATTCGTTTACGTTTTGCGTGGATGTTATCCCATAATCCTCGTTTGCCTTCTTCAACAGATTGAAGTTCTTCCCTTACTTGTTTAAATGTTTTCATGCTGATCTTTCGAAATTTGCTGCACTAAACTCTGCTCTATCCACAATCTTAGATGGTCTATTGTTTATAACTGCAACGTGGCCTTCGGGTTTAACTGGTTTGCCTTTGATACTATGATGGAATGCGTATTCTGCTCCACCTAATGTGTGTGCCAAAACATTCTTTGCGTTTTGTAGGTGCTTATGAATATCAAAAGTAGTTTTAAATTCTTCTTTATGCGATTCAATGTGTCCGACTGCTTTAATTAATGTTGCACTTTTCGCAGCTTTTGCTTTGTCTGTTTTAACTTTGTCTACTTCTTTTTGTAACTTATTTGATACATGAGCTATATATCCTGCAACCGAGGGAGTAGATTTATTTCTAACAGTTTGATTAATATAAGTCTTTAAATGTTCTTTGTGGTTCTCATTTTCACCTTCAATATGCGAATAATCTTTTAATTTAGTATGAGCTTCAACTGCTTTTTTCATATGACCTTCAAACGCCTTTTGTGCATCAGGTGCATAATGTGCTGAAGATGGCCTAAAAGATGTATCAATCATATGAACATCGGAATGTTTGTTGAAATTTGATATATCTGCATTATATTGTGCCTTCATATCTTCTAGCTTGTTACCTTGATATGCAGTATGGACAGCTACACCAATCTTTGCTGCTTTTGCTTTTGCAGCTTCAGGTGTACCATTCTTAGCAGAATATGTAATTGTGTTTGGCTTAAAATGAACTGAACCTGCAGAAGATTCTACATCTCCGGTAGGATTTGATTTGCTCTTGACACCTGAGTGCATAATGTCACCCTGGTATACTCCACGATTTGGAGTTACTTTTTGTAAATGATGTAGAGCAGCAGTTAACTTTGCAACCAGGCCGGGCGCGTGACCATGATTCTGTTGTATGTCAGATTCAGTATAGTTTAATTTTGGATTCTTATTGAATACAGATTTAGACGCAACGAAGAATCGGCCTGATTCCGGATGGTGTCCAAATATAACTGAAGGCGACCCATCATACTTTGTCGATATAGATACAGATGATTTTTTGCCTTGTAGAGCACGATGTGTTTCTTGAAGGGTATTAAATGCGTGTTTAAATCCTTCTTCGCCAGCATTGATCGGATGATCTTCAGCGTGCTCTAAATGGGTTAACTTGTCTTCATTTGCAGATTCATTTAGATAAGCGGAGAATGAAAACATTATGCTGCCTTTCCGGCGCTTTTTAATGTGCTCAATGGATCGCTTTGTGAATCAAATTTGTGAGTCTGTGAAGCAAATTTCTTCTCAACACCTGTTTTTGGATCAGTGTGATAGAAATGGACACCCGTGCCGCTAGCTCTAACTGTAATATTTTTATGGTCGTTTAGAATATGCTCATAATCATGACCCGGGTGCGATTCATGATGCTGAGTACCTTTTGCAGTTTTATACGTAGTATGTTTACGAAAAGTTCCTACTCCCGCTTGTTCTGCAGGAGTAGTGTGTGCGTGTAATACATCTCGAATATGATTAACTACGTGCTCATGGTCACCTGAATCTAATTTGTGTTGTAGTTCAACTGAATGATGATAAGCTACTGCTCTTAATAATTTTAAATTTTCTGTTTTAATCTGTTTGTGTTTTTCCGGATTTTTCTCGGCCCATTCTTTTCTAGCTGCAGGCAAATCCGCATGGTGATCTTCTTTTTTAATATCTGTTAATTCTGGGTGCATCGCTTTGATTTTCTTTTGATGCGCTTTAAATAACGTGTCGGCCATTGAACCACTAGATTGTTTACCTAGACTAGAAGAAGGCACATTTTTACTTGAATTTTCACTAACTTTTAAGCTTCTACCGTGATATACTACTTTACCCGTTTTTGGATGTTTGGTAGTTATATAAATGTCTGACGAATCTTCTTTTTGTGTTGCCTTAACCCCTGTTACTTTTTGGGTATCACCTTTCTTGGATGTATGTGATACACTAGTAATTATATGGCCAGGATGTGTTTTTGCGATACTAGCGCGAATATCTGCTGCCGCGCTATCAGCTCCTGCTTTGATCTTTGCATAATCTTTTGGATGGATTTGCGCCTTTAATCTATCGTGTGCTTGTTCAGGTGTTTCTTTTCTTTTAGTTTTTTCGTCAACCAAATGAAAATCTGGCATATGTTTGTCGTTATTTAATGCCTTGCCGGTAAGGAGTTCGTGTAAAACACCTCTGGTATTATTTGTAACCTGGCCTTCGACTTTGGGATTATCTTTTTTGACTGCTTCGTTGAGCTCTTCGATGTCAAAATCTTCAGAAGTTTCGTATAGGTCTAATACGATATCGTTAAGAGATTCTCTAAGGTTCTTAAATTGTTTCATTTTTCGTCCATTTAAATGAATTATACTAATATTATTTATAATAACAGAATTTACGAAACACGTGGAAAACCGGCGATATTCGCCGGTTTATCTTATTATATTACTTAGAAGTATGTAGTTTTTTAACGTGCTCTATTGCGGAAGGTAAATCTTTAAGGTGTTTTTCGTGAACATGCTCATCGCCCTCATCATCGAGGGTGGCATTTTTATAATGAACAGTCCTAACAGTCGCTGTATTATCTTTATGATGACTAACAGTCGCCGAATAATTCATATTTTCGTGTTCATGGGAGTAGTGATCTTTTACTGGAGACTTATGTTTTAACTTTTGGGCATCCAGTTGTTCTTTATCGTTGCCCACGGCATGGAAAAAATGGGGTTGTTCTCCGTGTAGGTTCTTTCCGCTAACAGTATTTAATTTTTTAACAATTTCATCATGATTTTCGTTAAGATTTTTTCCTAACAACATACTTGCAATTGATTCGTGTAATTTTTGCATTTTTATTTCCTAGAATATAGTTATACTAATATTATTTATAATAACAGAATTTACGAAACACGTGGAAAACCGGCGAATTGCTCCGCCGGTTTGTTGTTTTATTAGATGTTATTCTGGCGTTTTTAGAGTTTTAACGTGCGCTATTGCAGACGGTAAATCTTTAAAATGCTTTTCCCGGTGTTTATCGGAAACATTATAGTCTTGTTGTCTATCAGACCATTTTTGACGATATGAAGAATGTTGAACAGTTGCTGTATTATCAGCATGGTGACTTACTGTAATATGATGTTCATGTTGATCTTCTGCGCCACCTGAGGCAAATTGACCTTGGTGATAATAATGATCTTTTACTGGAGATGAATGAGCAGGAGAACCGCTAGGCGATTCTTTATTTTCCCCAGATCCATGTGTAAATGCAGGAGTTTCACCGCCAATATCTGGACCTGCCGCAGAATTTAAATGCTTAATAACTTCATTATGATTCTCATTAATAATTTTATTTAACAACATACCTGCGATTGACTCGTGCAAAGTTCTCATTTATTACTCCAACTATATTTGATTAATTATTTATAATAAACTAAATTTAGATATTACTATACCATGCTTTAATTACCGGATGTAGTATTTCATCGGTGTAGTCCATTTTCATGGTGTTAACAATTGCCAGGATGATCTGGATATTGCCTTTAACATAACCCTTTTTAGAGTTAATACGATCCACACTGGGACGAAAAGGATTGCGATTTCCCTTAGTCCCCAATTCCATCTGGAATGGAATTTTCGTAATAGCACATTTACCTTCACAGGCATTGAACTTACTCTGAATATATTGCGGAGTAAGATTAAACGCCATCTTACGACCTTTCTTTTCATGAGCAGCAACACGATTCTTTAGAGCAACAAATTCAGTAATACCAAATTTGTCAGGGGCAGCCTTTTTAGCTCTATTCGCCGCGCGAGTTTTCACGCGAATCGCTTCTTTTTGCTCAGGTGTAAGATCTTTCTTTTTCTTTTGGTAATCCCATTTACCAAAAGCCGTTGCCATGGCATCCTCTTCGGGTGTCAACGGTCTTGCATCTAGTCGCCTAATCTGATGCAGGCGTTTAGCTTCTTTACGAACTTTCGGATCTTCAAAATTATACGTCATAATTAACCTTATGGATCATTTTATCGCCCATGTGACTATTAACGCTTTCTTTTAAGAGACCGTTATAATCAGCTTGAGTAATTTGTCTAGTAGATACAATAGTTTCTCCTAGACATTTTTGATCTAATTCAGCAGCTTCTTCCATTACAACTGTGTCCTCAGCGTGTTCTGCTGATTCGCATTCAATGGTATAGTAGTGTCTGAATGTAGTGATAGTTTCAACAAGATATAATGCCATAATATAAACCTAATAAAATTCCGCGTACGCCTTGCGGAAACACTTTATCTAAAATAGACTGGTCGGAGTGCTCGTTCTAATTTAAATTAGAATGCGTCGCTACCGTGCAATGCATAAGCAGAAGCTACCATTGCGCGTGAAGGAGTGCCAAGACGGTAAGCAATTTTACCATTCTTTGTGCTGTTAGTGTAAACAGCGTAACCGTCTGCACGGAGTTCGCTGATACGAGGACGGATGCTGTCCTCTTTGCTGTTGGTCAAGCCTGCGATTTGTGCAGGTGTGAATTGACGACCAGATTTAAGAATATTCAAAACACGCTCTTTAAGCATATTAATCTCCATTATACAAAATAACCGCTTTAGAAAATACTCGATAATGGCGGTTGATTCATTACCGAATATACATTATTATAACAGATTTATTACAATCTGTCAACCTTATTAACGAGGTTTTTTGACCTTTTTAAGGTATTCAATACCAATTTTGCCCTGTTCAATTTCATTCAAAGCGGTAACAATTGGTTTATTATTTGTTTCAATCAATGGCTTGTATCCACGTTTCAATTCCCTTGCTCGTATAGATGCAATGAGAACCAAATCATAACGATTGCCAATCATTTCGACTGCTGCTTGAGATGTGTATCTAGATGTCATATTAACCTTTATTAATGGTGCGCTCGGAGGGACTCGAACCCGCGACCAAGGGATTATGAGTCCCCTGCTCTAACCAACTGAGCTACAAGCGCAACTTTTTAAATTACTTCGTATTCGTCTTTGCCCACACCGCATTCTGGGCATAAAAAATCTGCAGGAAGTTCTTCCCATTTACCTTCTGTTTGATCATCGTGGATATGACCACAAACTACGCATACGTGTTCCATTATAGGTTCTCCAATACTTGTTTATACGCATTAGCATGACGCTCTTCAACTTTCTTAAGAGCAGCAAAACGCTTTTCTGCTTTCTTAAGAACTTCTAAAAATTGTTCTGCGTGTTCTTTTGATTCTTGAATTTGATTGCTGGCCTCAAGCATTGCTTTTGTATTGCCCTCATGCTCAGCAGCTCGTTTGAATTCAGGATACATTTCAGTATACTCATAAGTTTCACCGTCAATTGCTTTCTGTAAACATTCTTTGGTAGATGGTTTACCGATTAGCAATTCTAAATGACCCCATGCGTGTTTAATTTCTTGATCTGCAGTATGTTCAAAGTGTTTGGCAACATCTTCAAACCCTTCTTCACGAGCAATCTTAGCGAAATATCGATACTTGATATGAGCCATGGATTCGCCAGCCAATGCGCTCTCAAGATTTTTTAATGTAATAGACATAATTTTCCTAATATAAAAATGGTACCTGAGACCGGAATCGAACCGGTACACCTTGCGGCGAGAGATTTTAAGTCTCTTGTGTCTACCTATTTCACCACTCAGGCGTTTGTTTTATCCTATGTAATCCACATCGATCTCTGACCAAGTACGTAACTTATTGAATTTTCTTTGTTTAAACTGAACCACATTACTATAAGAAATAACTTTATGTGTGGCCAGTAAGTCAATCATTGCTAGTACATCACCCAATTCTTCTTCAAGATGGAGTGTATTTGTTTTACTTGGGGTATCTGGATGTGTATCAAACAATCCGAATCGAAATACTTTCGATGTTGCTTGAATTACTTCTGCGCATTCTTCTTGCAAAATTTGAAGAATTGCCGCTTGATCTTTGTTAAGTTCGTTCATATTGTCACCTTAAAAATATATTATAACATACTATTGATCAGAAGTCAAGCATATTCGTAATTTACGGTATCCAAATTCTTTCTAAATTCGGTTGCACCGTTTTTAATATGAAAACGTCTTGCCATTTCGGTTGGTGGACTTAAAGTAACAAAACGCTTTATATGGGGTTTGTTTAAAACAATATCGTTTCTTGCTTTAAATATAAGTTCACGTCCAGCACCTGGAGTATAACTCCAAATGGTGTAGAATATAACAGTAGATGGGGATGCAGAAGTTCTAAATAATTCAGAACAAGATGTTGGAATGTCATCCATGTAAGCAACACAAACTACTGCTTGCGGCTTTTCATCTTTCATTAAAATTAAAACTTCTCTATTTTCGCTGATTCTAAAGTCTACAGGAATTTCAGGGCGAACGGGGTCGTCCTTAATTAAGTTTAATATTGGATCAGACAAATTAGATGGTTTGTATATCATGATTAGGTACAAATTGACAGTAGGCTTTATGTTATTATTTATACCTAAACTATCAAAATTTTTCTTATGTATAAAAATATTTTTACTTAAATTTGGGGCCTAGTACCCACCATACTACAGATTTGCGAATACCTTTTTTAATGGGTGTTACTCTGTGTTTTACAAATGACGGGAATGCTATAATTCTGCCTCGTTTTTGTTCTGCCGCAATATATGGGCCACCTGTATCAAATTCAAGGTCACCCCCTTTAAACGCGTTTGTATCAGACAACACCAATGTAAAACTTAATTTTCTTGGTAGTATAAATGGTTTATCTTTATTAAGGACATCTTCACCATACATTATATCTGTATGGAAGTTGTAATGATCATTCTTTTTGTTATATTCAGTGTATTGCAGATGGGAATATCCAGTTAAATCAAAATTATAGAAATAATTATTGATATGTACCGAAATGGTATTTATTTTTTCAAATAGCCATTGATTTGTTTCGTTTATGTGGACAAATTTAACATCTGATTTTCTAAGATCATCGAAGGAGTCTTCTCCCTTTTTACCAAAAACTGCTCCGGGGGTTAGTTTTCCAGTTTCTTCTGATGAAAAATATTCTTCTAATTTATCAAGTTCTTCATCCGTGAAAAAGCCATCCCAAAATACATATGGATAAAGTACACAATTGGTTACTTCTGGATTATTTGAAATAAAACTACGCATAAGATTCCTTTAATATATACTATTATATTATATTACAACTTATCTGTCAATTACTTTTGGTAGAATAAATAAAATTTATCTAAAATGAACCCCTATGAAGAATTAGACGTTTCAAGAAATGCTACTACCGAAGAAATACGGCAAAGGTATAGGATACTTGCACAACTTCATCATCCAGATAAAGGCGGAGATGAGGAAATTTTTAAACGTATAAAACTTGCATATGAAATACTAAGTGATACTATTCGTAGAAAAGAATATGATAAAACTGGTAAAACTCATCCAACTCGAGATATACGGAATGAATCTTTAGAAATTATTGGTCAACTGTTATTCAGAATTGTACCAAATTGCAATCCTGAAATAGATAATTTAATTGGTATAATGACCGAAGATATATTCAAAACAAAAGAAGAGTTAACTGTAAATATTGCTATTTGCGAGACTCATATATTAAAAATTAATAAAGTAATAAATCGATTAAAAATTAAAACTGATGATGAAAATTTAATTTTAAAATTTTTAGAAAAACAATTAGATACTCGTTTACAAGAAAATTTAGAGTTTAAAAGAAAAATAGATGTATGTGAGGTTGTATTGTCTATTCTTAAAGACTATGAATATGGATTAGCTAGTTTAATGCCGCCTCTAGATAACTAAATCACTTATTTTATTTTTATCAGATTGCCCCAAAGTGCCTTTTAAGAAAACATTGAACGCCAAACAATATCTATCATCACTACTATTACATTGTGAAACTTCGTGATCTAAATTAGATGGGAATAAAAATATATCATTGTTTTGTGGAATGAAGGAAGAGCTTTCGCAGTTAAATATATTCCATTCGTTATATTCAGGCGAAATAATTTTTGGTATCACATTTGTATATGTTTTATAAACTGAAAAAATGCCAGAATCATTATCAGTCTGAATATAAACTGTTCCACTAAAAATACTGTTAGTATGATGATGTCGATGCGCCGAATCACCTCTAATATGTTTCATTACCCAAGAATTTGTTATATAAAAAGATGTGTTATTTGCAATATTAAGAACATTTCTAGTATAGATGCCAACATGATTTTCTATTTCTTTTTTTAATGATTCAAATATATCATTATCTAAAACTTTAGTATCAACAGAAATGTACCCATTATTACTATCAATTCTTTTATAATTTAATTTTTTTATATTTTGCTTATCAAGCGAAGAAACATTAACCTTAGAAGAATAAAAAGGAATTGGAAAAAGTTGTAAAAGATTGTGTTGCATACTATAGATATTTTTTAAGATTGTCTTTAAGGCCAAGGCCTTCAATGTTTTGATGAAAAGAAGATGCTGTCCATGTTGAATATGAGTCTATAAACGGCGCGTAAAACAGATTCCGATGTTCTTCCTGATAAGATAAATCTATAATATTTTTAAATTTATCAGTAGTCATTGCCTTTTCTATGCAATCAGTTCCTCGTTTTTCTGCGAAATCCCAAAAATTAGAATTAAATTTTGATCCTGCCGAATAATGCAGCATGATCATTGTTTCTGTTTCGATAATAAAATTTAAATATTCTTTATTTGCATCTTCAGGTGAAACTATGCCGTTCCAAACATCAAATGCTTTCCGTTGAATATTTTCTATAATACCAATAGAGGTTGCCTCTAATGGTTCAAGGAAGAATGAAGCGTTTCCATTATAAACTACTCTCTTTGAATAATTATTTTTATGGTAATAATTGTTAAAAGAGAATGATGACGTAGTATCACTAGGTATCAGATTGTTGGTTTGTATTATCTTTAATGCGTCTTCCTTGATTTCATCTAAAGAACTTATACTATTGTTGTACATATACCCAATAGAACATCTATTCATAAGAGGAATGCCAAAATACCATCCGTGTTTTTCCGCATTGCTAAGAGTATACTGAAATTTTGGAGAATCCCAAAAACACTGCGTTACATATACTGAATTTACAGGTATATATTCTGCAGTATAATAATTACTATAATCTGCAGGTTTGCCAGAACAATCCATAATAAAATCTGCATCTATAGAATCATACGAATCTACGTGTTTATCTATAATCGTAACTCTGCGGTTATTCTCAAGATGGTTGAAAATATATTGTTGTAATTTAACTGCGTTAAAGTGATAACCTACCTGCCCTGGATAAAAATGGTGGAAAAATGAACTATGTTTGTTCCCCCAATTTTCTTTATATATTCCAGTTTTTAAAGTACCGTCTACATTTAATAAATCAAATGTATTAAAATTTGCGTTATTATATAGCTGCGCTGGAAATCCCGGTAAGGATCCTTCTCCTACGGCTTGTGGTTTTACACCGGAGTCATAATAAAAATCTATTACCCAGTCAGTGTGTCTAATAAAATGTAATGCAGACAAAACACCGGCAGTCCCTTTTCCTATAATTGCTAATTTTTTCATACATTAAATTCTTTGCATAGTTTATCAAAAATACCTAAATTATAAATGTGATCTTTCATAGAAGGCTTGATTGGCCACACTGAAAACGTAGTATTTTTTAGAGTTCTAATATCTAATGAGTCTGACATTTTAACCATTTTTAATGTATCTATAAAGTGCTCTTTATAATCGGATGTATGAATTGATTTAATTTTGTTTTCGCCTCGCTTAATAGCAAAATCCCAAAACGGCGTATCGAATTTAGAACCCGCATAATAGTGCAGCATTAAAAATGTTTCTATTTTTTCAAAATGCAACGTATAATCGTTATTTACCTTTTCAACATCTTTATCATCTACCCAAATATCATACGCAAATCGTTGAACCATATCCATAGAAGATATAGATGTTGCTTCTAAAGGTTCTAAAAAGAATGAGGCGTTGCCTCCGTACCCAACTCGTTTATCAAAATTCTTTTTTCTGTAATAATTTTTAAATTGTAGATGGCTTGTTCTGTCAGGAACAAGATTTAATCCTTCAAGTATAACCGGAACATCTTTTTTAACTTCATCTAATGATGATACGTTTGTATTATACAAATAACCAATAGCGCATCTATTAGTTAATGGTATTCCAAATACCCAGCCGTGAGGCATTGCTATTGCTTCCGTGTGGGTGAATCTTGCGTTTTCCCAGTTACATTGTGTAACATATGCAGCATTAACGGGAATGTAATCAGATATTGTATAATCGGTATAATCTTTTGGGGCTCCGGAGCAATCAAAAATATGATCGCTATCAATGGCATCATGGGCAACATTTTTATGAATAATCTTAACTCTGGGCTGTTCTCCCATATAACTAATAATAAAATTTTGAAGATCTACTGCATTAAAATGAATTGCGTGTCCCGATACGCTTCCAAATACATGCATGAAATCTTTGCCAAATTTTCCCCAATTAGTTTTATTGACACCCATTTTAACAGTGCCATTTAATTTAAGTAAATCGGTGTATTTAAAATCAATGTTTTGGTCTAATAGTGTGGGTAATGCAAGATCGGACCCTTCCCCCACAGCTTGAGGATTAATATTAGGATCAAACACCCAATCAATTTCCCAATCAGTCCATCTTAAAAAATGAGTAACTGCTACACACCCTGCGGTACCTCTGCCAATAATTGTTATTTTTTTCATAGTTATGCTGCCTCTTGGTATGCTAAAATTTCTTTTAATCTATCTGCACAATATGTTGCTGCAAATGCCTGGGGCTTAACCATAGGTACAACATTGCAAGTACCTTTGATATAACCAACTGCTTGTTGTATTACAAACGAGCTATTATGTTTAACATCCGGATTAATATCCAAATGGATTTCAACATCTTTATCTTCAATACAATCTACAATTTTGTGATACAATTCTGCAACCTTATAAACTTCATTCATTAGACGCATAGAAGGTTTGCTATTCTTTGCGTCATAATCCAATTCAGTTTGTACTTCCCCAAAAATTTTGCAACCATGACATCCATCAATATGTACTACAATAGCAAGAGTATAATCAGCATACCATTTTTCATTACGACGATATCTTTCAGAATCTGCTCCAATATAAATTTTAGTTTCAGGAGACTGTGATACGATAAATGATTTTACTTCTTCGATATTAATTTTTTGCATAATACACCTTAATGGAGCGGGCGAAGGGAATCGAACCCTCGACTTTAGCTTGGAAGGCTAAGGTAATACCATTTTACGACACCCGCGTTAACTATCTATACTCTTATTATAACAGTTTTATATATTATTGTCAATAAAATATTCTATTATTTTTGGCATCCCCCAAGAGACTCGAACTCTTACTAACGGTTTTGGAGACCGACGTGCTGCCATTACACTAGGGAGAAACAAACTGGTGCCGACTATCGGATTCGAACTGATGACCTATCGCTTACAAGGCGATTGCACTACCACTGTGCTAAGTCGGCTAATATGGACCGCCCTGAGGAATTCGAATCCCCAACCTCTTGGTTCGTAGCCAAGTGCTCTAATCCAATTGAGCTAAAGGCGGATAATCTGGTGGTGATAGTAAGAGTCGAACTTACACTTGACAGCGTATGAAGCTGGTGCACTACCATTATGCTACATCACCATATAGAGGCACTCTCGAATGCAAGCCTAGGAGGAGTCAAGCTCTGAAACTTTTGCATCTGCAGATACTATGTTTCTTCTCCTGCTTTGTCTTATATCAAGAATGCTTTTATATGGTGGAAAGTGTGGGAGTCGAACCCACTCACCGGTTTAATCCAGTGACAGATTAGCAATCTGCTGCATTACCATCCTGCCCACTTTCCGATCTGGAGGAAACGGTGAGATTCGAACTCACGGACCCTTTCGGATCGCTAGTTTTCAAGACTAGAGCCATAGACCACTCGACCACGTTTCCGAAATTATTGGTGGGTGGGAGTGAGAGTCGAACTCACATTACGCGGCATATACATCCCCGTTTCTAACCAATTGAAATATCCCAACCCATTGGGCAGACGTATGAGAATTGAACTCATGATATCGGAATCACAACCCGAGGTTTTGCCACTAAACTAACATCTGCATATTACCATATAGAAACACTCTTGTTTGGATTCGAACCTTGTTCTAGTATTGTCTATCTGCGCTTCCCACAGTGCTGACAAGAGTGCTTTTATATGGTACGAGTAGGGGGATTCGAACCCACGACCAATAGATTAAAAGTCTACTGCTCTACCAACTGAGCTATACTCGCATTATGTTGCCTTCGCAAAGCTTTATTACTTTTACGATGGACTCCCGCTTTGCGTTGTAATGCCAAAGCAACGAAGCGATTACGTTGCTTGACGATCATCTTAAGTTTCATTACTTTCTCCTAAAAATGGAACAGGGCCCTGGGCTCGAACCAGGAACGACAGAGTCAAAGTCTGTTGAGTTACCATTACTCCAACCCCGCCTGTGTTTGGTCCGGCGCAGAGGAATCGAACCTCTATTGACTGCTTAGAAGGCAGCTGTATTATCCGTTATACTAGCGCCAGCTAATTTTTATTCTTGTACTGCTAGAATATCTTCTTGAGAAATAATTCCCATATACTTGTCACCGTCTTTTACGACTTTAGCTTTTGTCCACATTGGATATACTACATCTCCAACTTTAACCTCATATACATCTGGACCAATTGCAAGAACAGTACCTGCTCTTGTGTTTTCATCCATACGGGCTTCACCAACATAAATACCGCTTTCGGTTTCTTTTGGCTTTTCATTTTCAATTACTAATACTTTATCATGCAAAGGTTTATAGTTCATATAAGCTTTCTAAAAAATTGGTGCATCGTGAGAGACTCGAACTCCCGACAGCCTGCGTGTAAGGCAGGAACTCTACCAACTGAGTTAACGATGCGGTTGGTGGAGGTGATTGGGATCGAACCAATTGTGACATAAGTCGGAAGATTTACAGTCTCCTGCCATACCATTACGGCGGCACCTCCAATGGCTCCCCGAGGTGGGTTCGAACCACCGACCTGCGGATTAACAGTCCGTCGCTCTACCGACTGAGCTATCAGGGAATAAAAATTACGCTTTCGCTTCTTTGCGAGCGTTCTTTTCTGCAGTAATTTCGTTGCGTCTAGCTTTTACAGCTTTTGCAAGTTCACCTAATGCCTTGCGGGCGCGAGTCCCGGCAGCACTATTACCTTTTTCGAATTTCTCGTTTTCAGCAAGATATGCTTCGAGATTTGTTTTGATGTCATTTGTTGAGTTCATAATTTTTCCTATGTTAAAAATAATGGTCGGTGTGAAAGGATTCGAACCTCCGACCGCCTGGTCCCAAACCAGGAGCGCTACCAGACTGCGCTACACACCGATTATTTATATGGTGGAGGAGACAGGGTTCGAACCTGCGACCTATTGCTTGCAAAGCAACCGCTCTCCCAACTGAGCTACACCCCCATATTGAAACACTCTTATTCTCCATACCTTCTTGGGGATCAATCAAGGTCTTACTTCTCAGAACCTGCGTCCAGTTTAGAATGTTTCAATATGGTGCCTAAGGAGAGACTCGAACTCTCAAAATTTGGCTTCTAAGACCAACACGTATACCAATTCCGTCACCTAGGCAAATGCTCTGCGTCCTCCGGCGGTAATTATAGTACAGAAAAATATGACGCTATCATATCTCTCACGCGTACCTTCCACCCGCTTCCCGACAAGGACCGCTCTCGTGCTGCCAACGGCCTTTAGGTTTAAAGACTACCACCCGTAAGTTACGAACTTACTTCACTTTCTGCGGGTCACAGTAGCCAGACGTTACTCCGGCGGGTTCTAAAATGGTTGGTCCCACTTTGGGTTGCCATTTAACTTAGACTTTCTTTATGCATTTATAGACTAAGACCATAACTTGGCGGTCTGTAGGGAATTCGAATCCCTCCTACAAGCGTGACAGGCTCGCGTGCTTACCGCTAACACTAACAGACCAAAAT